>SXGS01450266.1_pt1 | contig 16555 bp, 17 predicted proteins | sample 3174681 | NCBI WGS metagenome assembly SXGS01 (sample SAMN11356861, study PRJNA531348) | freshwater metagenome | isolation source: freshwater sample F1-80 | place: China: Fuxian Lake, Yuxi | collected 2017-12-25 | reverse complement strand
GCTGGCGGTGGGTGCGAGCGTGGCGGCCTGCGGCCTTGCGGGCGGCGGCGGCCTGCCGACTACCGTGCATCCGTTCATTCTGCGCGGAGTAAATCTGCTTGGAATCGATTCCGTGCACTATGCCTCCGAAAAGCGTCCCGCGGTGTGGCAGAGGCTGCGGCGCGATCTTCCGCTCGATTTATCCTGAAATCCGAAGTTGCAATCATTTCAAAGACTATCCGACGTATTTTGAATGGTTTACGCTGTGGAAAGCCAACTTCGGCGAAGTTGGCTTTCTAGCCTGCAAGCCGCTGAAAAGAATGGGTTTAAGTGTTAAACTTCGGATTTCAGGTTTATTGGACTCGATAATTCAGGTGGCTCCGCTCTCGCGCGTTGCGGAACTCGCGCCCGCGATACTCAAGGGTCAGGTCCGCGGGCGTACCGTCATCGATCTGAACGCGTAGGGTTGGGAACTACTCCCTCACCATCCTGGTAAGCTTTCTGAACTTACCCTTCATCTCTTCGGTGGCATCGGTGATCTGGTTGGTATCGTAGATGACACGGGGCGTCAGGAAGACGACAAGCTCCGTACGCGACTTGCTTATCGACTTGCTGCCGAACGCCCCACCGACAACGGGAATACGGTGCAGGAAGGGAATCCCGCTGGAGCTGCTCGTATCGGTTTCCTGGATGATGCCGCCGATGGCGATCGTATCGCCATCCTGCACAGTCACCTGGGTCTGAACGTTGCGCTTCGAGAACGAGGGCGACTGGATGCCGTTCGCGGCGGCCGCGATAGGAGCACTCACCTCCTGATTGATGATCATAGTCACAATGCCGCTGACGTTGACACGAGCGAGGATAGCCAGCGTTACGCCGGTGTTGCGGCTGTTGACCGTGTTCGCGAACAGCGAATTTCCAGCGCTCTGTAAGGGCGTGACAGCTTGAGCCGCGAGCGTAGGGACTTCGATGCCGACGTTGAGCTGAGCCTGAATACTGTCGGTCGCGATGAGGCTCGGGGCCGAAATGACCTTGGAGCGTCGCGTATCTTCCTGAGTGGAAAGGAAGGCAAGCAACTCCCGGCTCTGTCCGACGAGAAAACCCGCACTGAGAGCGATGCCCCCGCCGTTCGCGCTTGATCCAAGCAGCGTTCTCACGGCTTCGCCCGCTCCTCCGGTTCCGGATCCCGGCGCCCCGGCGCCGCGCTTCTGGAGGAATGCGCTCACCCCACTCGAAAACGCTCCGGACAGAGTGACTTCGTAGATCTTCGCGTCAATGAGGACCTGGCGAGGCGGAACGTCCAGTTGATCGATCAGCGTTGAAATCTGCTGCCACTCTTGAGGGGTACATTGAATGAGCAGACTGTTGTCGGTCATGTTCGGTATCACGCGGGGAATACGGCCCATCGCGCCGTACATGCCGCCCATCATTCCTGCCGCGCCCAGGTAAGATCCCGCGAGGTCGCCAGCCGCACCGGGGCTTCCCGCGCCGCTCGGGGCCGCGCCGCCAGCCACAACGATGCCCGGTGACCCACCCTGTCCCGGCCCGCCGCCGGAGCCAAATCCTGGAAACCCGCCGAAGTTGGATAGCCCCCCGATGCCGCCCATCTGGCCTCCACCTGGATAGCCCCCGCCCGGATAGCCCCCACCGCCCGGATAGCCCCCGCTGCCCGGATAGCCCCCGCTCCCACCGCCGTAGGGGTTGTACCCGCCTCCATACTGGCCCCCGAGGCCGCCGACGCCGCCGTATCCACCGCCGAATCCAAAGCCACCATACAACTGCATGATGGCACCCGCGACGATTTCCGCCCTCCCGTACTTGAGACGGTACAGATGATTGTCCGTGGACCCGGCGGTCACTTTTGCCGGCTGGTCGAGCTTCTTCAGCCATTTTTCCACCTCGGCAAAAATGCCGGGGTTCGGCGCGACGGCGATAATCGTGTTGATGCGATCGACGGCTATAAACTTGACGGCGGCTGTCTTTTCGGAGAGCGACACTGCCTTCATCATGGTTTCGAGTTCCTTGGCCAGGTCGCTCGGGCGGCTCTCGGTGACATCAAAAAGCTTTACGCGTTGATTCGCCAGGGTGTCGCTATCGAATAGAGAGACCAGCTCCATTGTGCGCCGCAGGTTGCGGGCGTTGTCCATGAGAAAGAGCAAATTCGCCGGTTCGTAGGGGAGCCACTTCGCCTGTTCACCCATAAAGGGCTCCAGCAGCTTCGCCATCTCCGTGACGGAGGCGTACTTGAGGAAAATGAGGTTCAGGATGATTCTCTCGTCCGCGGGCAGATTCTGGGCGTTGACCAGGGGGCTTAGCGGAAGGCGCGCGGCGCCAGCCAATGGCACAATGCGGTAGAGGTCGCCCACCTGAATCATGGCCGCTCCATTTACCCGGAGAATGGTCTGCAGCATGGAGAACGCATCCACCTGCCGCATCTCGCCAAACGTATTGATGGTAACGGCGCCCTTCACAGCCGGATCGAGAATGTAGTTGATCTTGAGCGCGCGAGCGATGATCTCGATCACCTCCGGAAGCGAGGCATTCTGAAGAAAAAGGGGCGGCAGATTGGCAGCGGGCGGCTCCGGAGCTTGCGCCGCCGTTGGAGGCTTGGCGGCGACGGCGGCGGGTGGCTGAGTCGCCTGGGCCGCCGGTGGCTTTGCCACGGGGGCCGCCGGAGCCTGCGCGGCGGCTTGGGGCTTTGCTGCCTGGGCCGCGGGTGGCTGCGCCTGCGCCGCGGCGGATTTCGCCAGCGCCACAAGGAGAATGGAAACTGCGATCAGGAAACGTTTGCGCATGTGTTTCACTCGGGCTTCGACTTCGTCGTGGCGGGGTTCGCGGCTTGCCGCGGAGAGGCCGCTTCCTGTTTCTGGCGGACGCGATTCCACACGGACTGTTCCCACTCGTTGAGATCGCTCTTTTTTCGCTCCCAGCGGTAGATGCCAAACGGGCCGGGCCGCTCGAAGCGGATGGTGTCGCCGTCTTCCACCGCCGAGGTTTCCAGGGAATCCGCCGGAGGTTTGGGTGATTCACCACCGGCGGATGCCGCGGGGCCGGCCTTTTCCTCGAAGCGGGTGAGACCGAATGGAGTCAGGCGGTAGGTCCACTCCTTGCCCTGCTTGTCCTTGTACCGCCAGGTTTCGGGTGCCGTGAGAACAGCATCGGCGGGTAGTTTGAGAGGACCGGGCGAAGTCTTGGGAGCCGCCGCGTTCTCAGCGGCCGGCTTTTTCGCAGGTTGACCCTTCTCGTCCGCGGAGAGGCTTAGCCCCAAACCAACTGCCAGAATGATCAGGTTTCGTGTCATGAAGTTCACCTCGGTTTTCACTCACATCACTTACTTCAGCGGTTCCCATCGGCAGAGTTGGCCAAAGGGGCTCGGTTCCAACACCTTCCTGTATCCTTCAACCACGGCGCCCGCCGCTGCTGTGTCACCCGGAACACAGGCACGGAACGCCCCCATGGCTACCCCGAGTGACGAGGACTTCGGTCCGGATTCTTCCTGCTTGACAGCGATCGCGCCGCCGGGTGCAAGCGACGACGCGGCGACGGGCCTCTGCGCCTGCTCCGCGGGCGAAGGCAACGTTCGGTCCATCAGCTCTTCGAGCTTCCTTCGCACTTCCTTGCCGTCCCACTCGAATACGACTTCCCGGCTGTTTGCGGCCAGCAGCTTGAACTCTCCCGTCTTCTCGCCCACGCGGAGACCACGCTGCGGAGCACCAGTCCTGTCCGCCACAATCAGCGTCGCGGCATCGCCAAGGGCCAGCACACCGTAGATTACGGGCAGCTTCGGCATCGGTTTCGGAGGCGGTGGAGGCGTAACGACCACCACCACCGGATTCCTGTCCTTCACGAAGAGCATTTTTTGCGCGATGTCCGCGTAGTTCGCTGCCGTCAGGGGCTGAGGCGCCGGCGGCGGAACCGTGGGAGGCGCCGTGGCCGGCGCTTTCCGGGCGGCGGCCGCCGGATTGACGCGGAGCGCCGCGCCGCGGGCATCCGCGCGAAGCCGGCCTTCTCGAATCTGCCAGCCGGTTGCCACGCACGCCGCGAGCAACGCGAAATTGAGCAGCCACAGTTTCATCTTCAAAACGACGACGCTCCCTTTTTCACAGGCGCCAGTTGCTTCGAAACCAGGCCCGCTAGTCCAAGCCGGACGTTAACCGTCTTCTCCTTCGGGTTCGCAAGATTGATTCGGATGTCATTCGTCGAAATCGCCACCGGTTCCCGGGAGAGCGCGGCCAGGAAATTGACCAGTTGCTCGATGCGGCATTCGAAGGAAACGGCCAGGAGAACGGTTCCGTAGTCTTCGCCGAAGGCTTTCACTTCTCCAATCTCCGCGCCGCGAACATCGATGCCTTCCGTTTTGCCCAGCGCGCGCACAGTCTGCAACATGCGGGCTTGCGCCTGCGCGCCCGTCGCGCCTTGAATGAGGCCTTTTTCGCTCTCGGCCAGTACCCTTCCCGCCTCCTTTAAAGCTTCTTCACGAGCGGGAACCCCGGCGGCGATACGCCGCATGTTCTGGAGACGCTTTTCCGCGACCGCGGCCGAATCCGGAGCTGCAACCATAGCTGGGGCGCTTTCCCCGTAGACTCCATAGCGGATAATCAGGGCCGCGATCGCTGCCAGGCCCAGCAGCAGGAGCGCGCGGCGGTCACGCTCTTCGATGCGGATCGATCCGATCGTCACTTGCGCGCCCCCTCGCGGAGCGTCCGGATACGGAACACGTCGGTATTCGCCACGCGCGTCACGGAAGCGAACTCCGAATTCCGGAATTCGGGAGATGCGTCCAACACTTCGAGTAGCGGTGCAGCCGAATCCGAGTCGCCCGTGATGAGAGCGGCGTCGCGGGAAAGCTCGACCGAGCTCGCAAAGGAAGAGGCCGGCAGAATGCGCGAGAGTTCGTCGAGCGCGGTGAGGTCCTTCCTGACCTGATCCCGAAACTCGCGAATGGCGCGGATGCGGCCGGCCGTCTTTTCGATTTCGCGGTCGAGCGACCCTGACTTCCGCGCCTGGGGCTCCACTTTAGCGATCTCGCCTTCGAGCGTTTTCAAGTAGCGCCTCTGCTCGAACGCCGCCGAAGCGAACCACACAACGGCAAGCGCCAACGCAAGAGTTGAAAGCGCGGCGGCGGGCACGAGCATCGCCCGTGAATGCGAACTGCGCCGGCCTTCGGGCAGCAGGTTGGCGGTGGCCGCGAGACGGGGGCACGCGCACGTCAGCGCGGCGGCATAGCTCAACGCATTTCGGGATAGGCCGTTCTCGGCGGGGTTTGCGCGAGGAACAGGCAGTATTCGCTCCATCGGAAGGCTCTCCGTCTCGGCCGGGAGCCGCAACTCGGCGGCAGCCAGAGCGACTGCGCGTTCAAGCGGCAGGTCGAACTCCGCGAAAAAAACCGGTTTGGCGGGACTTTCACCGTAGATCTCAATTTCGCCGGTGTCGCTCGCGCGGCAGGCAAGGAATCCGGCCGGTGGGGGCTGAAACAAGCGGACCGCGCCATGGATCGCCGACGCCGGAAACGTGAACGAAGAAACAGCCACGCCCGCTTCGCTGAAAAGTTCGGTGTACTTTTCAACAACGGAGCGAAGCACGACTCCCAGCAGCAACCCACCTCCACCGGGCGCTCCCACGCGGGTCCAGGCCGACGCCACGTCCGCGTCTCCAAAGGGATGCAGGCCGTCGAGCTGGAATTCGATCGCGCCGGGAAGATCCTTGGCCGCGATACCCGGCATGGCGAGGCTTCGCACGACTACTTCGCGACGCGGCAGCGTAACGGCTGCGGTGAGGTGCGAAACGCCGTGCTGCTTGAGAAAAGCCGCGTATTCGCTCCCCCAGTCGGCTGCCTTGCGCTCGCGGAAGCGGGTGATCGCGCTGTGAGCCGTAACCTCGGCCCCGTTTGGGCGGACTCGCGCGACTGTGATGTCGAGATCGGTGTCGCGGATCTCGATGCCGACGCCCATGCCGAACGTGAATAGATTGCTCAGCACCAAGATCAGTTACTCCATTCCAGGGTCGTAGTCGAGCGATCGTACCAGCGGAGGACGCGGTAGACCGCGCCGTCAAGCTTGGGAGTGGTGAGAGCAACCACAGCCGCGACCGTGCGACGCATGTCGGAAAGTTTTCCATCGGGAAGCCTAAGACGCGCGGTGGCGCGGATGGTGTAGATGGGGCCTCCGCCGATGCGCAACCCCTGCGCGCCGGGACCTGCTCCGGCAACAAACGGGGAGAGTTCCTCGGGCCTGCGAAACGGCGCGACCCGGCGGCGCGCCACGACACCGGCGATCACGTCCGGGCTAAGACCGGTCAAAGCGAGCACGGCCGGGTGGGCCGTATTGATGTCGTATCCCGAATAGGACCCGTAAATCGACACGCATTCGATGAGTCCACCGCGCGGCCGGAGGCGACCCTGCGCATCCCTGGCCCATGTTCCGTAAAAAATATCCGCGGTCATTCCTTTTACCAACATCAATTCCTCGATCTCTTCAAATGACGCATGGCGTGCCTGAAAAGACGGGTTGAGAGACGAATAGAACAAATCGAAGGCGCTCGGCACGCCGGGCACTGCCGGGGAACGCCAGTTGGCGATTGCCGCGGCTATCTCCTCGGCACGCGGAGGTTCAGCGCCGAAAGAAAGGAGAAGGGCCGCCAGTTCCTGCGGCCGGGCGCTGTTGATGTTGACCTTGGCGCTTTCCGGGATGATCTCGACAAGGGCCTCACCGGTAGGAAAATGCAGGGGAATCAGAGGCTGCCCTTGAGTGTAGTAGCGGGATGTTCCGTCCGGCAGCAGTGAGAACGGGCCCCATTGCATATAGGCGATGGCCCGTTCAACCGCGCCCGCGGCCAGGTAGTAGCTTCGCAGGCCCTCGACCGAAGTTGCGGTGCGCTCGGTTTCACCCCGGACGGTCTGCGCAAGCGAAAATGCGATGGCGGAAAGGGCAGCCGAAAGCCACAGCACAGCAAGCAGCGCGCCGCCGCGACTCCGCGTGGCGGAAGCGGTCCTGGCCGATCCGCGCGCGTAAGCAACCGGCGGCTCCAGCAACGGACCACGATCCCTGAATCTGAAGTCGATTCGAGGCTTCATTGCCGCTTTCTCTCGCGCCCGGCTCGGCTCCGATGGAGTGTTCGCTGGTAGTGACAGTGAGTTTCTTTGAGGATTTTCAATTCCTTCACACGTTTCCTACGGCCCGTTGTAGTCCAAATCAGGTAATCGATCGACGTGCAGACGGGTCGTGACGCTCAAGGGCTGCAAGCCCGCCGCGCCCGTTTCGAGCGGACGCAGTTCGATCCGAACGGCTTGAGGCAGAGCCGTTGCGATCCAGCGATCCACCCAGCGGTCAATATCGGGCGGCGGCAACATCTCCTGGTAAGAGAAGCGGCAGGACGCCAGGCGGTCCGCAAGCACAAATGACGCGGGCCCCGCTTCGATGGGGCGATACTGCGGCGAGGGCAAGACGCCCAAACAGAAAAAGGCCGCGGTCTGGGGTCCGCCGTACGGGCGCTCATTCACCACCAAACGCAGTCCGCGGCCGTCTTCCCTTGGGATAACCTGAAATTCCAGGAGGCGGGGGTAGCCGCGAGCGGCCTCCTCAATCGAATACGTGGACACGAAGCGCATCGATTGAGGCTCTCCCTGAAAAAGGGGGATCACCACCTGGGTTGGCGTCCCAGCCGCGCAGATCGCCTTCGCAGGCATGAAAGAGGCAAGCTGTTGTTCAAGGATTCGCTGCGCGCCGGTCACCCGGCGGTTGTCCATCAGCTTTTTGTTCGCCTTGTCGAGACCGTTCAGCCCCACTCTCAAGGCGAACAACATCCCAACCGAAAGCAGGCTCAGAAGCGAGACCGCGATCAGGACCTCGATGAGCGTCACGCCGGCCCGCCTGGCACCCCGCACATGAAACTGTGGTAGCGGTGGGGCAGGCCCCCGCCTCCTTTGGCCTGCAATGTGCGTGGAAAAAGGCAGGCGGCAAAAAGCCATCGCCGGCCCCACCGGCAGGCTACCGCCCGGCTGCACCAGCGCCTCCTATCACGTCCTGTTGACGCAGCACCGACCGTCTAAATCCATCCAGTGCGAAAGACCGGCGGGTCGAGCCCGACATCCACCAGACCTCGAGTTCCATCCGGTCGATCACGGCCGCCCCCGGCTGCGCCTGCGCCTGCGTCTCGAACGTTGTGAGCACGGCGCGCCAGCCAGAGCGCGTGCCCAGAGATACCGCGGCGTCGAACTGCCCTTCGATCGGCTGCCCTTTGGCAAGCCGAGGGTTGGCCAGGAGTTCGTCCATCTTCGACCGCGCGATCATTGCAGCGTGGTCGTAATCGGTGAGCCGGGCGGCATTGCGCATGGATGCGGACATCGCAGATAACAAACCCACCACGGCGATAGCCATGATCGTAGTTGCGACCAGAACTTCGAGCAGCGTGAAGCCGCGCTGCTTCGAGCGGCTGGGTTTCATGAGTTTGGAAGCCGCTCGACGAGCGGTACTCCAGTTCGCGGATCGACGCTTACACGTCTGCGCGCACCGCGCCGGTTTGACATTTCGACGGAAATTCTTGGATGCGAAGCTCCGGGCAAGAGAATAAATCGCCGCGGATCGGCTGCGTCGCCGGGGGGCTTCGGCAGCACCGCGTAAATCGAAACACCCACGGGCATTTCGAGCCGGCGCGTGTAGGCGGCGTCGGATGACAGCACCAACACCGCGTTCTCCTTGATCGAAATCGTGACTTCGACCGCCTCCTGCCGCCGCTCGGCGCGGTTCGCCGCGGAATTAAGCAGCGCGGCGACTGAATCGGACGCGGAGGAAAGACGCAGCGTATCCACTCCGGACGATACCGACGGATATGAGATCCCGGCCATCAGTCCGATCAGCGTGGCGACGATCAACATCTCGATAAGCGTCACGCCGGCGCTTGTACGGCGGCGATTCACTGGCTCTTCCAACTCAGGACGTCCGCGTAAATACCCTCGCCTCCGGGCTGCCCGTCGGCGCCGAGCGACACAATGTCCGGTTCGTCGCCGTGTTCACCCGGGAACTTATACGTATACGGGCGGCCCCACGGATCAACCGGGATGTCCTGCGGCAGATACGGCCCTTGCCATTGGTTCACTTCGGCCGGTTTCACGCGCAGTGCGTTGAGACCTTGTTCAGTGCTCGGAAAAAGGCCGGTGTCGAGCTTGTAGGCACCGATCGCCGTCATGAAGGAGTTGATCTGCGCGCGGGCCGCCGTCACCCGCGCCGTGTCGCTTCTCTTGAGCATGCGAGGCGCTACCAGCGCGGCGAATAGCGCAATGATCGTCACAACCACCAGCATTTCAATCAGAGTTACGCCCGAACCGCTTCTTCTTCGCCGTTCGCTCACTTGCCGTTCCATGAATCCTCCCTTAGTACTGTTAAACAGCCACTTCGTTGATACTCGTGATGGCGAGCAGCATACTCAGAATCAACGCGCCCACCATCAGACCCATTACCAGAATCACAAGCGGTTCGAACAAAGACGTGAACCGTTTGATAGCCGATTTCGTCTCCGCTTCGTAGATATCCGCCATCTGCGCAAACATCTGATCCAATCGCCCCGTCTCCTCACCCACGCTAAGCAGATGGCCGGCGAGTGCCGGGAAAACCGCGGCGCGGCGTAGCGGAGCGGCAATACCCTCGCCTCGCTTGACCCCGGTGGAAACGGCTTCAAGCGCACCCGCGATCTTCTTGTTGTTCAGAATGGCCGAGGCGATCCCGAGCGACTGCACAAGCGGCACGCTGTTCGCCACCAGCGTCGCCATGGCTCGCGCGAATCGCGCCGTCTCGGCTTTCCGGAGCGCGTCGCCAAGCAGGGGGACGCGCAGGCGGAAGGTGTCCCACCACATGCGACCCGTGGCAGTGCGGATGTAAGTCCGTAGCGCGAGCGCAGCCGTGGCCATGCCGCCCGCCGCCATCCACCAGTAGTTTTGCACGATGCGGCTTGCTTCGAGCATGATCTGGGTCGGAAGCGGTATTTTCATCCGCGATTCTTCGAAAACCGAAGCAAAACGCGGAACCACGAAGTTCAGCAGCACGAAAATCGAACCTGCTCCCACCAGAGCGAGCAGCCCCGGATAGATCATCGAAGAGATGATGTAGCCCCGCAATTCGTCGCGAGAGCGCTCGAACTGGGCGAGGCGGTCGAACACCGAGGCGAGTGTTCCGCTGGCCTCGCCGGCCCGCACCATGTTCACGAACAGATCGCTGAAATAATCCGGATGCGTGGCGAGGCTTTCAGCGAGCGACTTGCCGCCCTTTAGCACGCGCAACAGGTCCAGAATCACGGCGCGAAACACAGGCTTTTCACTGAGTTCGCTTGTGATCGTGATCGCGCGGTCGAGCGGCACTCCGGCATTGAGCAGCGTGGAAAGTTCCTGAGTAAAGAACAGGACGTCTTTCTTCCTGCTGGCGGAAAAACCAGGCAGCTTGAAGTCGAACGTCTTCCTTTCCTGCGCGCCGACGTAGACCGGCGTCAGGCCCTGTTTGCGTAGCTCCTTGGCGACAGATTTCTCGGACTCGCCCGAGAGGCTGCCGCTTCTCGGCTTCCCGTCAGCCGCCACCGCGCGAAAGAAATAGGTTGCCATGGCCTAGAATTCCTGGGTCACGCGCATCACTTCTTCGGCCGTGCTCGTGCCCGCGCGCACCTTCATCCAGCCGTCGTCCCGCAAGCTTTGCATGCCGTTTCGTCTCGCGGCACTGGTTATCTGAGAGGCGTCCGCGTTCGCCATGATCAGCTTCCGGATTTCGTCGTTCAACTCCATCAGTTCGAAGATGCCGACCCGCGAAGTATAGCCTGTCCCGCCGCAGCGTTCGCATCCCGCGCCCTTCCAGCAATCGACCAGGCCGCCATCGGGCGCGGTTCGTGTTCCCGCCGGTAACTTACAATGCAGGCAAATCACACGCACCAGCCGCTGCGCCAGCACGGAGACCAGCGAAGACGTGATCAGGTAGTTTTCGACTCCCATGTCGGTCAGGCGCGTAATGGCGCTGGGAGCGTCGTTGGTATGAAGAGTGGAGAAGACGAAGTGCCCCGTGAGCGCGGCCCGGATTGCGATGTCGGCCGTTTCGCGGTCGCGGATTTCGCCAACCCTGATGACATCCGGGTCCTGCCGCACAATATGACGCAGGCCCGACGAAAACGTGAGCCCGATCTGGGTGTTCACATGGAGCTGATTGATGCCGTCCATCTGGTATTCCACGGGATCTTCGATGGTGATGATTTTCTTGTCCGGCAGATTGATGCGCTTGAGCGCTGAGTAGAGCGTGGTGGATTTCCCGGAGCCTGTCGGCCCTGTAACCCGGAAAATTCCGTGCGGCAGCGACGTGCAGTATTCCATGCGCGACAGCATGTGATCGTCGAAGCCAAGCCGGCGCAGGTCGTAGAAATCGCCCGCCGACCGGTCGAGCAGGCGCATGACGACGCTCTCTCCGTAAAGCGTGGGGAGCGTCGAAACGCGGAGGTCCACTTCGCGTCCCAGAATCTTTAGCTTGATGCGCCCGTCCTGTGGCAACCGGCGCTCGGCGATATTCAGCTTCGCCATGAGCTTCAGGCGTGAAATAATCGCGGCCTTCAACTCGCGCGGCGGCTGTTCCTGACTAAAGAGCACGCCATCGATGCGGTAGCGGATCCGGAATTCCTTCTCGAAGGGCTCGATATGGATATCGCTCGCACGCCTTTCGACCGCCTGGGCGATCATGGCGTTGACCAGGCGTATGACCGGGGCTTCGCTTGCCATGTCGCGCAAGTGTTCGAGATCTTCGCCTGCCTGCGCGGAATCGACCGCCGGGTCGAGGGCCTCCTTCTCCGCTTCCCCGTAAAGCCGGTCGATCGCTTCGAGAATATCCGGCTCGGCTCCGAACACGGCGCGAACCTTGAAGCCGCAGAAGCCGCGCACAGCGGCGATGGTCTCGAAATCCAGCGGATCGGCCATCGCAACCGTGAGTGTGGAGTCGGAGAGCGCGTAAGGTATGACACGGGCTTGCCGCATGAACCGCGGGGCGAGACCCTCGATCTCCGGCGACACCGGCGGATCGAATCCGGCGAGCGTCACAAGTTCGATATCCAACTGTTCAGAGAGCGCCGAGATCACGTCGCGCATGGCGACGAAGCCCAGGTCCGCGAGAATCTTCCCGAGCTTGTCTCCGCGCCCCTTCTGAATTTCAAGCGCCTGATCCAGATCTTCCCGCTCGATGAGGCGGCGCGCAATCAGCATCTCGCCAAGACGCATCAAAATTCCGCGACCTCGACGTAAGACTCGGGATTGATCGCGCGGTCGAGCAGTTTCCGCTTTTCCGCATGCATGAGAATCTGTCGCGGCAGCCCGGCCATGTCCTCCCACGAATAGTAAAACAACGAGACCCCGAGAGCGATGCGCTCGTTCGATGGAACCGTATCGAGCGACGCGGCGGAATCCGCAAGCATATCCCGCATCTTGCGCTTCAATCCCGGGATTTGCTGCACTTTTCGCGCATGCACCCGGCTCACGTCGTCTTTCGAAATGGATTGCCGGAACGGGGTAATCGAGGGACCTTGAAAGAGATTCACCTCGGCCGTGAACACGGCTCCGTAACCCTCCAGATAAACGCCGCGCGTATTGCCCAGCAACATGAACGAATCTTCCGCGCCCAACTTTTCAAGCTTGCCGTCGAAACTCTTCTCCATGGCGGCTAAAGCCACGCGCTTCACGCGCGGCACGGCGGCGAAGCCGGTCCAGATTGCTGCCGCGGACAACGCAGCGATACACAAGACCCGCTTCATCGCCCGCCTCCGTCGTTGCTCGCGAGAAGCATCACATTCAAACGCTTCTGCAGTACCGAGAGCGACTCCTGATAAGAAACCAGATTCGCCATGCGTTCCAGGTTCTCTCGCTTCTCCATTTCCTTCAGAAGCGCGGCCGTCTTCGCCTCGCCGTGCGACATCGCGGCATCCACGACGGCGGCGATTTCGGCCGCGCTCATGCCGCTGGCCGCTGCCGCTACCGCCGGCGCAGGCGCCGAAACGGCAACCGGCGCGGGCCTGTAGAACGCCGAAACCAGCAGCGCGGCGGAAAGCATTGCCGCGGATGCGAAGCCCAGGCGCGGCCCGGAGTTCCAGAACGTGGACCATGCACGCCGCAACCCCGAAGGCTCGAAGACCTTGTCCGAGACAAACCCGATGCGTTGGGGGATCTCCTCGTCCCTCAGGGAGAGCAGCGCGGCCTGCGTGTACCTCAAACTCTCCAACTGTTCGCGGCAACGAGCGCATCCGGAGAGATGGCCCTCCACTTCGGCTGCTTCCTCGGGGCCCAGTTCGTGCAGAAAATAATCGCGTAAATCAAATGGCGGGCAGTTCACTTTCACCTCGCGTCCCAAGCGGAGACAGATCCCGTTTCAAAATCTCCAGCGCGGCATACACGCGCGATTTCACCGTGGAGACAGGGCAGGAAAGGATCTCCGCCATTTCCTCAAACTTGAAGCCTTGATAGATCTTCAGGACGACCGCTTCCCGCTGCTCCGGACCCAGCCGGTCGAGCGCGCCGCGCACCGCGATTCCCAATTCGATCGGGAAGGCGGACCCGGCCCGGTCGGCCATGGGAAACTCCGCCGCGGCCGTCTCCGCCTCCGGCTTTCTTTTCCGGAACAGGGAATAGGCCTCATTGTGCGCGATGCGGAACAACCAGGCCGCAAAACGGGCGGAATCCTCGAGCTTCCGAAGGTTCTGATAAGCTTTCAAAAACACGTCCTGGCTGAGATCGAGCGCGTCTTCGCGATTGCCGGTGATCCTGAGCAGGTAATTGTAGACGCGCTTTTCCCATCGGGAGATGAGAAGGTTATAAGCCTCTACGTCTCCCCGGCGCGCCTTCGGAATCAGGTCGGCATCCTCAATCGCCCGGAAAATCAAATCAAGGGCTCCTTGTTCATGGACGCGAGAGGCGTCTAAAAAGTCTGGAACTATCTTCCCGGCGGATGCGGCGGCTCCGGTCCGGGCGGCGCCTCGTGATTCACCGCAGTCAACCGCACTTCGCACGTGCAGCAATCGCTACATCGCCGGCAGCGCTCGCAGATATGATTATCGCAGGCGTCCTTTGTGCACCGGACGCAAATCCGCAGCGACGGCTCTTCGCAAATGCTGCAGGCAAAACTCATTTCTTCGCCCCCGCGGCGCGAGCCTTCTCGGCCTCGTTCGGCTGTTTCGAGAGGAAACCGCGGCAGCGCTGCGCTTCCTGATCGACCACTTTGAACTCGAGTTCCTTGGCTTTGGCCAGGTCGACCAGGTGCTCGCGCAGACGCGCGGCGTTGATGTCGTTCTCGGCCATGATGCCGCGCATGAGTTCGGCGAGGGCCGGATTCTGGTAGGTGTGGACGGCGTCGGCAACCGAATTCAAGACGCCATCAAGCGCCTGGAGCCGGAAGAACGCTTCGAGGGCGTAGGTGAGGCGCTCGGGGTCTTGAGAGAGCGCCTGGGAGGCGCGCACCAGATCGAGCGTCCGCGACCGTCCGGCGTTCCACTGCTCGACGTAGGTTTTCGGCGCCCCCTTCCTGATCCATTCCTGGGGCGTGAGCTTGTCGAGCAGTTCGGTCAACCGCTTCGCGTGCGCGGCGACGGCATCGGACATCTTGCTGACGTCCCAAACGGCGCCGATGCCGTTCTGGGCGGAGGCGGGCGCTGCGAGGCCGGCGATAAGAAGGCAGAATGCCGGTATGGGCGATCGATAAGCCATGCAATTCAATTCTACAACCAGCAGGAAGGGGAGTATTGACCGCGGCGAATGGAATGGCCGCACGACACGGAAGGACCCCTGCCGGGACCAATGGCCGGTGGTGTCCCCCATAGGCGCTGAGATAGGCGCAGCGCCAGAGTGGCCACGGCTGAGAACGATCCCGTCTCGGGCGCGCCCGATTGATTGCAACTTCCCGGAACGCCGTTTCCCGGACCGCTTGTCCCGGCTGCGACGCTCAGGGTTCAACAGGGAGCTTTGTGCGAGTAGTGGACCACTCGCTCGGAATCACCCGGATTCATTGCAACAGGGCGCTAGACGGCCCCGCAGGGTACCGACTGGTGTACGGTACCGTTTCACGGAACACTGGGCAACAGGGCGCGCTTTATCAACGGGCTGGAGCATTCCCGGCACACCGCGCGCTCCGCCTGCCCCACCTACTTCAACGCCCCGATTGCATACTTCAGCATGGCTCGGCGGATCTGATATTCGTACCGGGCGGACGAGCTCGCGATCTCCGCACCCGTCTTGCTCAGTTGCGCCTGGCTCAGTTCGACCATCGAACTCAGACCCAGGTCGTACCGCGACTGCGCCAGGTCGAGCGCGAGCACTGCCTGCTCGAGTAATTCGCCCGTCACGGCAAGCCTTTCGAATGCCGTGTTTGCGTCCAGCCATGCGACTTGGACGTCGCGCGCGACGCGGTTCTCCGCGTCCCGGACGCGCTGCCGCGCAGCTTGCGCACGGAGGTCCGCCTCGGACCGGCGCGCCGCATTCAGGTGTCCGTTGAACACCGGGATATTCAGATTGACGCCCACCGCGGCGTAGCGCCCTCGAAGACGTTCGTCGTGGCCGGGAATGGCGCCGGCGCTCGCAATCGCTCCAAAAGCGGGGAGTCGAAGACTTTTTTCGGCCTCAGCGAATTTCAACGCCGATTCGCTCTCCGCGCGCAGGCTCGCAAGTTCGGGTCTGGCTCGCAGCGCCTCACTCACGAAAAGCTCGGGTTCGCCTGCCAGCGGATCAGGCAGGGGCTCATCGGCCAGCTCGTAATTCCGCACGTCGCGTGAACCGATAACCACTGCGAGCTCCGCGAACGAACCGCGAATCTCATTCTTCGCGCCGAGCAACAGCAGCTTCGCCTCGGACAGGCTGACGTTCGCGAAGCTCAGGTCCAGTCCCGATCTCAGTTTGCTCTCTGTCAACGCCGCGACACGCTCCGCGATCAGACGGCGATTGCCGACCGTCTCTTCGGCGACACGCAGCACCGCATGCGCCCGCAGCGCGGTGAAGTATGCCCTGTCCACCTGTAGGAGGACATCCGCGCGCACGCTCTCCGCGGTTTCCTCAAGCGAGCGCGCCCGCAAACGGGAACTGTCCGTCAGCCTCGCGGTGCGTCCGAAGTCTGAAATCAATTGATTGATCGTGAAGCCCGTCGCGAAGCGGTTGAAGATGATGGGATTGTTCAGTCCGCCCGCGGCGATCCGCGAATTTTCGGCTGCCGCGACTGCGCTCACGCTTCCGAACAAGGTGGGCAGCAAGGCCGCGTGCACTACCGCCGTCGCTTCATTCGCCGCCCGGGCGTTCAATTGCGCCGCACTCACCTGAGGGTGGTTGCGGATGGCCAGCGCTTCCGCCTCTTTGAGCGTGAGACGCTTCGGAGTCTGGGCGAATCCAGCGGTTGCGGCAAGAAGCAGAACGCAGCGGCAAAGAACCATGGACGGGGGCCGGCAGACGGCAAAAAGCACTAGTGTCTAGTTGCATTAGTTCTGGTACTACTGTATGTTGAGTCATGCGCCGAAAGTCCGCGAAATTTCAGCTCAGCGACGAAGAGATGAAGACCTTAGAGGGATGGACCCGCCAAGGCAAGACGGAGCACCGTTT
>SXGS01471491.1_pt1 | contig 16560 bp, 14 predicted proteins | sample 3174681 | NCBI WGS metagenome assembly SXGS01 (sample SAMN11356861, study PRJNA531348) | freshwater metagenome | isolation source: freshwater sample F1-80 | place: China: Fuxian Lake, Yuxi | collected 2017-12-25 | reverse complement strand
CTGACCGCCTGAAAGCAACACACCATTCTCGCCGACCAGCGTGTCATAACCCTGCGGCATCTTCTCGATAAACTCGGCCGCGTAAGCGTCTTCAGCGGCACGTTTGACGTCATCCAGCGGCGCACCAGCCAGATCACCGTAAGCAATGTTGTTGCGCACGGAGTCGTTGAACAGGGTGACATGCTGAGTGACCAAGGCGATGTGCCGGCGCAGATTGCGCAGCGTGTAATCTTCAACATCCACATCATCGAGCAAAATCTGGCCGTGCTCGTGGTGATAAAACCGTGGAATCAAACTCGCCAGCGTTGACTTGCCACTGCCCGAACGCCCCACCAACGCCACCATCTGGCCGGGCTCGGCGACAAAGGAAATGTTATTCAGCACTGGCTTTTCACTGGTCGGGTACTGAAAGCTGAGATTACTGACCTGCAAACGCCCACTGACGCGCTCACGCTCCTGCGTGCCACGATCCACTTCGGGCTGCTCATCCAACTGCTCGAAAATGCTCTCGGCACCGGCCACGCCTTTCTGAATCGTCGAACTGACCTCAGAGAGCTGGCGAATCGGCTTGGGCAAAAGACCGGCCAAGGTGATGTAGGCCACTAAGTCACCCGCACTGGCATCTCCACGCAGCAACAACACCAGGAACATCAACACGGCCATGGCGCTGTAGATGACCAGTTGCAGCGAAGGGGTGTAGATGGCGCCTGTTTTCACCATTTTCAGCTGTTTGAGACGATTATCCTCACTGGCCGCCTCAAAGCGCTGCTGCTCATAACGCTCACCGCCAAAGCTACGAACGACCCTATAACCCTGGATGGTTTCCGAAGCCACATGAGTGACATCACCCATGGCCACCTGAATCTTCTTACTTTGCTTACGGAATTTCTTACTGGTACTGGATACCATCAGTCCAATGATCGGCAATATCGCAACCATTACCAGCGTCAGCTTCCAGTTCATCCACAGCAACGTGGCAAACAGGAAAATTACTGTCATGCCCTCACGCACCACCACTTTGATCGCATCCGTAGCGGCGCCGGTGACCATGGTCACGTTGTAAGTGATACGGGAAATCAGATGGCCCGAGTTATGGCTATCAAAGTAACGATTGGGTAGCGTCAGAAGATTATTGAACAACGCAATACGCAGGTCTTGAACCAAGCCCATGGAGACCTTGGCAAGGTAATAGTTGCCGAGAAACGAACCCACACCCTGCCAAATAGCAATAAGCACAATCAGCAGAGGCACTGCCTGGAGCAGTTTAAGCTCTGCAAGCCAAGGCGCATGGGCCTGTATCCAAGGAACGCCAGCAAAAAGCCCGACATTTGGGTTGCTGAGCCCATCCACAAAGAACTTCAAGATGTAGCCGAGCATTGGCTGAGTGGAGGCGAAGATCAGAAAACCGAAGATACTGATCAAAAACATGCCAATGTACGGCTTAACGTATCCCAGCAACCGAAAGTAGATTTTCAGACTGCTTGGCTGGGCCACGTCATTTCTCACATCACTCATGAATCAGCTCACTTCAATACTGGCGGGCCGCAGTCTAGCATTCTGCGGCTGTGCGATGAGCGCCAGCGTGAGGGCAAGAGGGAGCCAAGTGACGAACCACTCAGCTCTAGGCGTCCCCCATAAGCTGGCCGCATCGAATTGAAGCGCCACCAGAGAGACTACCAAGGTACCAAATAGCAACCGTCCTTCGGTCGAGAATCGCTGCTGCCAAGCAATATGGAATGCGCTCAACCAGAGGCAGAACCACAAGAGCACTCCCGGAAGGCCCAGTTCTACGGCAACATGAGTGAAGCCATTATGCGTGTGGTCGAAACCCTCGGGGTAGTTAAACGTGACTACGCGATAATCCGCACCAATTCCAAGACCGAGCAGGGGTCTTTGCATAAACATCTCTAGACTGGCCTGGAAAATTTCGGGCCGGTACGACAGGCCGCGTGCGACTATGAACGGTGCAAAAAACACGTAACCGATCCAGCAAGCAGCCACAATTGCTACGATCCCCACCCACATTAAGCGTCCGCCGCGCAGTAAGAACAGGGCAGAGATACCAGCGATCAATGCCAACATTGCACCCCGGCTCTGCCCCAGCAACACAAAAGCTAAGGCGAACAGCATCAGCACGCCCCACAGAACGCTCTGCCATACACCAGAGGGTTTGCACAGTGCTCCCCAGATCACCGCAAGCGCCATTACATAGGCACCGAGAATCGGATGCCCTACTTGCCCAATGCCTTCAAGCCGAGCGCTGAGGGGCTGCATGTCGTGGGCGTAGAAGAGGTAAATACTCGCAGAACAGGCGAGAGCTAAACCTACAAAAGCGACAGCCAACCCCTGCCAAACCCGCTCGGGATGATGAGCGGACAATAGGGCCAAAGACACAAGAAAGAGGCCTACATAAAGCACGCGTTTCAATTCCCTTGCCGGCTCGTCAGCAGCAGTCCACAAGCTACTCAACGCGGCCCAGACCAAAAAGAGCACTAAAATGAAACAAAACATCCGATTACCGCTCCAAATTTGCAGCAAGCGCCGATGAAACATCCCCAGCGCCAGCAAACCTGGCAGCCAGAGCAAGGCAACCAACAGTTGCTGATAAACCTTATTACTTGGAGCCCATGCAACTCCTAACAAAAACCATAAAAAGCCGAGGGTTATCAGCAGCATTAATCCCTTGGTCTGCGTCTTCAACATCTACTCCTAGAGCTCTCTGCGGGCGGCTTAACGTAAAAAGGAGTATTGTATTCGCTATTGACCATATGATGCCCGCGCAATGAACACCATCCCACAACTTGTCTATCTCGCCTTCGGTACAGACATCTATCAACGCGAAGCAGTTTTTAGCATAGCGAGTGCGCTCGCCCACTCAACCACTGAGTCAAGCGCTCGCCAGTTCGATATCCAAGTGTTCACCGATAACCCTCAGTTTTACGCAAAACTGCCAGTCACCACGCACGCGATAGATCCGACCTGGGATGGCCCTCATCGATATCATTTCAGAATCAAGCATGCAGCATTGCTCAACGTACTCAACGAGTATGAAAAAGCCGTGCTGATTGATACGGATACGTTCTTTCGAGCATCACCCGATCTATTATTTGCACGCGTTATCGGTGGTCGCCTGCTCTGCAATGCTATTGGTACACCACTGGGAGAATCACCATCGCTTCCGGCCCCTTCAATGACCTACCTCAGGCAGACTGGGCTTTTGCAGGCAAGTTTGCGCCAAACAAACTCTGGGGTAATCGGTCTGACCGCGGCTGAAAAGGGCATTCTTGAGCATTCCATACGACTGATGGATGACCTGCGCCCTCTGGCTCCGGAACTCTATACGCTGGAGGAGCTTTGCTTGGCTCTGGCAGCACATGGCAATCTGCAACTCAGCGCATGCACCGACGTCATACACCATTACTGGAGCCGCAAAGCTCAGTTCAGGGCCAAAGTCCTGGCGTGGCACACCAAGCACCTCAATGAACCGCTGAGTCAGGAAGCGATGGCAGATGTACTGCTTGTGAATGATCGTTTGCCAAGACCCCCGCAACCTTACCGGGGCTGGCAAAAAGCGGTAACGACTCTAATTGCCAAAGAACGCAGACAATTTATACGAGAGCTGCTTTATGGGTGCCATGACTACTCAAACGAGTTTGATCGCGCCTGCGCAACAGCCTGGTGGGACAAAGCATTAGTCAATATTGAGGAACGACTGGGTAAACCGCTTAGCAGCGAACAAATGACGCTATGGCTGACAGATCCGTTGTTGAAGCTATTGGCAGGCAGCCACTACGGCACCATGCAGGCCCACCTAATAAGCCGCCTGAAGGCAAAGCAGGTCGTTTAAGGCTAAGGACACACGATGCTGAGCACAAAACACCTGACCGATAGCGCGTTTACGACACTGACCGCCGAGGCGAAAGTACTCGAAGAAGACAGTCTGGGCCCCAAGGTTTATCGCCTATCCAACGGTCACTTCCTCAAGCTTTTCCGGCGCAAACGCTTGATTTCCTCAGCCCTGCTAAGGCCGTACTCGGTGCGTTTTTATCAAAATGCAGAGCGCCTAGCTGAATTAGGCATTCCAACGCTAACGCCTATCACGCTGTACACCTTTCCTGAAAAGCAGCTCAGTGCCGTTCTCTATACACCGCTTCCAGGCCAGACGCTCAAGGAGCTGTACCTGCAGAATCCCGACAGCTTTATCACGCACTTGCCGGCTCTTTGTGACTTCATCCGCGAGCTTCACAGAAAAGGGATTTACTTCCGCTCACTCCACATGGGCAACATCGTGCTGACCCCACAAAATACCTTGGGACTAATTGATGTTGCCGATCTGGCCTTTCACCGCCGATCGCTGTCAAAAGCCAAAGCGGCACGCAACCTCAAGCATTTCGCCCGCCTGCTGCGGCAAATGGACATTGCTGAGCGCTTCCCAATGGCCGAACTATCGGCTGCGGTTTTAGCAGACTAACGTACAAGCAAGTCTTGATAAAACGCCTCGAAGCGCGCCCAAACACCGTCGGCATCCAAGCCCACACGCTGCACATCAGCCAGGGCAGCAAGGTCTTCTGTCAGCACAGTATTGAGCGCATCACGCCATGCCTCAGTAGCGCATGGCAAAAGCCCTGCCGCACCATTGAGTTGTTCACGAAAGACCGCTAAATCGTTAGCCAAAACCGGGACGCCTGCAATCACCGCCTCAGGCAAGACCAACCCCAACCCCTCCTGCTCCGAAGGAATGCAGATTAAATCAAAGGCCGAATACAGTCGGGGCGCTTCAGCATGATGTCCGGTCAAATGCACCTGCCTGAGCACACCCAGCTTTTCAGCAAGGGCTGTCAATTGCTGGCGCTCAGGGCCCTCCCCGACAATCACAAGACGTTCCTCGGGGTTGTTCAAGAGCCAACCCGCGCTAGCCGTCACCAGACGACTAAAGCCTTTCTCTGGCACCAGACGACCCACTGCACCAATGGTTCGCCCGGTACTTGGCGAAATTCCAAGGGCACGCTGCGCGGCTTCTCTTGCCAACAGCGAGGATCGAAATGCCACGGGTTCAATCGCTACACGTCCGCTAAACACCTTTAACCCGACTTGCGCTTCAAGCTCAGCGGCCAACGTGGCAGAAACCGCAACCAGATCCAGACGATCCGCAGGAAAGCGTCTTAAGAGCGCAATGTGTGTCGTCTTTAGCCGTTTCGAGCCATGAAACATCACCACCGCTCGTGTAGCGGTCAACTTTGCCAACAAGGGGAGAATGAAAGCTGCCACACCGATGCCGTCGATGAGCACCACGCGTGGCGGCTGCTGCATCAGTCGCTTGGCCAGCTGCCGTCGAGCCCGCACACGCTTTAGCGCTCCCAGCAACCCCGCACCTTTGATGGACGCAGAGGAAAGACCGAGCGACGTAACTGAACCCACATCAGTCAGCGGAGCAGCTTCGCCCGACTGCAACAGCAGCGTTTCTATAGCTTCATCGGGCTTACCTAATCGGAGAACCTGTCGATGCACCTTATGCACAGATACGAAGGCTGCTCCCCCGCTCCACATAACATTCAGAACACTCAAGATCACTCCTTAACCGGCCCGACAAGCCCTCAGATCAAATTCCATCTAGCCAGCAGACGAGGCAACAACGGCAACGGTGGGTGTGCTCGCAATGAAGGGCGCATGGCATCGATGATCGCCTGCCCAAGCGCAGCAAAACTGTAACGCTGCTCGACCAGCAACCTACCAGCCTCAGCAATCGAGCTGGCCTTGACTGGATCAGCACGCAAGATGCGAAGTTTCTCTCGCAGATCCGGAATATCACGATATAGGACGAGGTTCTGCATATCGACAAAACCCAGCGCAGCGTTTTCGTCTGCGCCTTGGTCATAAGCGAGCAACACGCACCCAACGGCCATTGCCTCGAAATTCTTGATCATGTACTCACCCATGCCAACATCCGCACTGACAAAGTAGCGAATACGGTTCAAGGTATCGCAGTATTCCTCGCCTGACTTGGTCTTGGTCACGAGCAAATTCTCGTAACGCCCCAACTCATCAAGCAATGCCTTGCGCCCGCTGTAAGCCACACTTTTTGTGCTGCCTACGAAGGCCAACTCAATGTCGCGATCACGCCCCTGGAAAGAGAGCAAGGCTTGGTCGTACCCCTTAGGCACAAAGCAGGCATCGAACCCCTCGGCACGCAAACGCTGGCTGACCTGGGCACCAGAGCTGATGATGCGCACCCACGGCATACGCCGGTAGTGGGCGCTGAACTTGCCCGTGTATTTGCACGGAATATAGTTTTGATAAGCGTCGTGCTCGAGAATCACCACATTGGGCAGCGTGCGAATAAAACGCCACTGACGCATCTCTTTTTTAAAACGTAAAAAGAAAAGAATCCTGTCGTAGCGCGACAGATCAACGTGTTCGCGGAAATAGCGCTTCAGATTGGCCTGCTCATCGCTACTCAGCCAGCGAATGTCACAGCTGTCGCATGACGCGGCGATGCCGTCATACAACCTGTCTAAGATTGCACGCTGCTCGGCTTGAACCAGAAAAAGCACGTTCACTGACACACCTCAAAAACGCTACCCATAATCGCCTATGAGAACAGCGCACTAGCTGCCCCGAAGCATCTATACAGCGAACAACCGCCACGAAGGCAGAAGCAGAGCCTGTCGTCGAATCCGCTAGAGCGTCCCATCTGGTAGTTGCAACAGCTCGGCCAAACGCTGCTTATGCCGCCGACTGAGTACTTTACTCCAGGGCTGATTGCTCAGCGCGTCTCCTTTGGCCACGACTTTTCGCCTTAGCTCCTCGGCGTATCCACAACCGCAGGCTTCAGCATAAGGATCGGCACGCATCACCGCGGCGTAATACGCCAGCTTGGCAAGCGAACGGGCTTTGCTAGGAACAAATAGACTTCTCACGCGATAGTCGAGTCGCTGCCACCAGACAGGCTTGGGTTTAGAGGTCGGTACCTCTCGCACCGCCTGTACGGCCTGCATTGAGAACGCCTCGCCATAGCGCTGAAAAAACGCAGCGATCATGTGGCGCCAGTAGTTCTTACCTGAGAAGTAATGCATGACGACACCTTGCGCCTGTGCAGGTCGGCCCAAGTGCCTGGCGGCTACACCCATGGCGAACTGCTCGATCACGTGGATCTTGGGAACCATCGGGTGCAGTACATCGATCAGGGCCAGGGTTTCATCCATCAGGTGTGAAGCCTCGACCCGGAAACCCAAAACACCCGAATTGATCAGCAGCATCTGCTGATCAACACCGTGATGTTCTGCCAGGTAAGGTGCCAGGACGTCATGCATCACATCGCCCCTGTACTCTTTCCAGACACCTTCAATTTCGTCGACCAGCCAGGATGAACCCGCGAGTCGCTCAAACAGTTTGAGCGGTGAAGCCAGAAAGAAGGTATCCGTATCAATGAATATGCTTTGCTCCGCGTACGCCAGCGCATCACGAATTGCCGCCGCCTTGCGTCGGTGCAGATAGGCAGCAGGCCCCGTCCAGCTCGCCAAGGTCACCGCATCAAGCGTGATCAGATCGACGGGCCAGCCGCTAAACTGTGCCGGCTCATCGGTGTAAAGCAAAATTCGTGGGCACCCGCCACGTGCGTGATGCAACGCAGAAAGGATGCTGAACTTGGCCTCACGGTGATACTCAGGCTTGCCCCCATACACGAGGTAAACAAGCTGCTTGGGCTCACGACTGATCATTACCGGTCTCCTGCACGATACGACTCATAACAGGCCACGACCAGAAACGCGTGCGCGCAATCTCATCCGTAAAACCGGCCTTTACACGCTCGGGACCCAGCGCGCCAAGCCGACCCACGACAGCAGACTGCAGCCGAGCGGCCAGCACAGTGTGATCTCCCAGCGCAAACAAAGCGCCTGAATCGCCAACAACCTCAGGCGCCCCGCCACAATCCGTAGCCAATACCTGCACATCGGCCACCATCGCCTCCAGCAGCACCATACCGAATGGCTCGTGATCTGAAGTCAGGGCAAATACATCAAACGCTTTGAAATAGTTACGACCACCGGCCACTTGACCAAGAAAGCGCACCGAAGCGTCCACTCCTAACTCGTGTGCAAGCCCTTTCAACGACACTTCAAGCCGACCACTGCCCATAATCGCCAACAGACTGCCTTCCGGCAGTTGCGGCAGGGCCTCGGCAAAGCCACGAATCAGGGTGGCCTGGTCCTTGTCCGGGTGCAGGCGTCCGACATTGCCAACGATCCAGGCCTCTTGCGGTAGGCCCAAATGCTCACGAGCCGCCTCGCGGGAGACTTGCTCAGCCTGCACGGCCGCGATGTCGATGCGGTTGTACAGCGTCTCGATACGTTCGGCAGGCCAGTTCGGCAAACAGGCACGCATATCATCGCGCACCGCATTGGAAACGCCGAGCAGCGCCAGGCGATTACGGAAGAAGTTGGCAAACAGCTGGCGGGTTCTCCGCCTGTAGTCGCCAAAGGCATGGTGTACACCGATCACGGGGAGATCGCTGCCCAGCAGGGCGACGTAAATCGGCTTAAAACGGTGAGCGATGCAGAATTTAAAGTCCCGCGAAGCGGCGATGCGCTTGAGGTCACGGATCGCCTTGAGCTTGAGCCCTCGCACTTCACGACTGGAGTAGTCGAGGAAAATCACCTCGTCAGACGCTGAGCCTTGCTCGACTTCCACGCTCGGTTTACCCGTCAGATAAACCGTGCAGAATTTATAAGGCGTGCCGACAAAGAGCGCGGCGTACTGCCGCGCACAGTCGAGGAAAGGGCCGTCATAGCCGTGACAGAACTGCAGAACCCACGGCTGATCAGCCCCGGCAGCCTCAAATGTTGTCATACCACCCCTTGCCATCCTTGACCACCAAGATGTCTTCCATGATCAGGTACTGCAGGTCCGAGCCGAAGAACATATTCAGCGCATCGGTCGGCGAGCAAATCATCGGCTCGCCGCGACGGTTGAGCGAGGTGTTGAGCGAGACGCCATTGCCGGTGAGTTTTTCCAGCTCCAGCATCAGGTCATACCAGCGCGGGTTGTATTCGCGTTTAAGCACCTGGGCACGCGAGGTGCCGTCTTCGTGCACCACTTCGCTGACGCGGGTCTTCCACTCTTCATTCACTTCAAAGGTGAAGGTCATAAAGGGGCTGGGGTGATCCACCTTGAGCATCTGCGGGCCGACAGTGTCTAGCATCGACGGGCAGAAGGGCCTCCAGCGCTCGCGAAACTTGATTTGTTCGTTGATCCGGTCAGCCACGCCGGGGATGCTCGGGCAACCGATGATCGAGCGACCACCCAAGGCGCGCGGACCAAACTCCATACGACCTTGGAACCACGCCACCGGGTTGCCATCGACCATGATCTTGGCGATGCGCTGCGGCATGTTGTCGATCTGTTTGAACACTGGCTTGTTCGGGTGGCGGGCGCAGGCGGCGATCACCTCTTCGTTGGAGTAAGACGGACCGAGGTAGACATGCTCCATTTTCTCTACCGGCACGCCGCGTTGATGGGAGACATAGGCCGCGGCACCAACAGCTGTACCCGCATCTCCGGAAGCCGGCTGGACAAACAGCTCTTTGACGTCGTCGCGAGCAATGATCTTCTGGTTCAGCTTAACGTTCAGCGCACAGCCGCCGGCGAAGGCAATCTTGCCGGTCTCGCGAATGATATCGCCGAGGTAATGCTCCATCATCTGCAGCGCCAGCTTCTCAAACAGCGCTTGCATGCTGGCGGCGTAGTGGATGTAAGGGTCATCGGCGATATCGCCCTGCCGCTTAGGCCCCAGCCACTCGATCAGCTTCTTAGAGAAGTAGAAGCCTTTGCCGTTTTCTTTATAGCGGCGCAGACCGATGACGTTGGCGTACTCGGTGTTGATAATCAGCTCGCCATTTTCAAACTTAGCCAAACGCGAGAAATCGTATTTGCTGGCATCGCCGTAAGGGGCCATACCCATGACCTTGACCTCGCCGTCGAGCATCTCGAAGCCGAGGAATTCGGTAATCGCGCCGTACAGGCCGCCGAGCGAATCCGGGTCGTAGAACTCCTTGATCTTGTGGATCTTGCCGTTCTCGCCATAGCCAAAGAAGGTGGTGGCGTACTCACCCTTGCCGTCGATGCCGAGAATCGCGGTTTTCTCGGTAAAACCCGAACAGTGATAAGCGCTGGCGGCGTGGGCCAGGTGATGCTCAACCGGCTCGATCTTGATCTTCTTCAGGTCGAAGCCGAGCTGCTGCAGACACCACTGAATATGCTTGTAGTAACGCCTGTAGCGACGATTGCCCATCAAAATGGCGTCGAGGGCGCGATCCGGGGCGTACCAATAGCGCTTGGCGTATTTCCAGCGTGCTTCGCTGAAAATGCTGATGGGGGCGAAAGGAATGGCCACAACATCAACATCACCCGGTTTGATCCCGGCTTGCTCCAGGCAGAATTTGGCCGACTCATAGGGCATGCGGTTCTTTGCATGCTTGTCGCGCACGAAGCGCTCTTCTTCAGCCGCCGCGATCAGCTTGCCGTCGATATACAACGCGGCGGATGGGTCGTGACTGAGCGCGCCAGACAGGCCAAGAATCGTCAGTGCCACAAGTAAAACCTCTAATTCGGGCAGGTGCCGGGCACCTGCGGTAAACGGTCGTCGAGCAGTTTGAACAGCGCCGAATCAACCGGCCAATTGCGTAGAAAGCGAGCACGGTCGCGGGCGTAGGCTTTAGCAAAACGGCGCGCACTGCGGTGCTGCTGCATGGCGTCGAGGTCAATCAGTGACCAGCACGCCAAGCGCTCATTCCAAAACAGGTTATGCCCTTTGAAATCACCATGACTGATGCGCTCGCGCAGCAGGGCGGCGAACAAGCGATCCAGCGCCAACAACTCGGCTTCTGATGGTGATCCGTCGTGAACGTCCGCAAAGCGGGCGATTATATCCTGCCCACCGCAATATTCGGTAATCAGGTAGGCACGCCCGCGCAGCCAGCACCAGCGCCGCTCCAGTACGGCCAGGGGTTGCGGCGTGGCAATCCCCAGTATTTGCAGGCGATTGGCCTCGACCCAACTGTGCCAGGCCCGGCTAGGTCGCCAGAAACGCTTGAACCAATGAGCGAGGTTTTTGATGTTGTAACGTTTCACCACCAAGGGGCGCCCCTGCCACTGCACCCGCGCCACAGTGGCGGCACCGCCAGTTTTATAGACATGCCCCTGCTCAGTGAGCGAATCGATGTCCTGCAGCAACGGCTGAAGGGCTTCATCCACTTCGCGACGCACTACGCGCAGGCCAAACGCCCCGATCTTGGCCGCAAACAGCGAACAGTCGCGTGCCACCTTGCGTAGATAATCACGCAGACGCCAACGGCGCACCTTTTCCACCTCGGCCAAGAGCGCCTCCAGGGGCAGTGCATGCTCACCATTGACAAGCAGATAGTGCACCAGCAACTCTTCGATAAACGGCGTCAGTTCGGTCGGCAATTGGGCGAAAAACACCCCAAGATTTTCCAACACGCGCTGACGCGACAGAGGGTGGCCTGCGACCTCAACCTGCACACCACCACCGTCGATAACGAACACTTGGCCGTTTTGCCGCAACAGGTTGTCCAAATGCAGATCAGCTTGCCAGATACCTTGGCTGTGCATCTGCGCAATGCAGGATAACGCCTCAGCAAGAACGACCTGCTGATCAGCGCTCAGCAGCGGCTGGTTCTGCACAGCACGCCAGGCGTGCCACAGGCTCTCGGCGCCATCTAGGTACTCAAATAAGAGCCAACCGCCCTCGCCTTCGCGCACGCCATGCGCCAACAACTGCGGGGTGTTCAAGCCCGATTCGGCGAGCAAGCGCGCTCCCGACAACTCCCGTTGAAAATGCCGCGCGCCCTTTGGGCCAACCAAAAGCTTGGCCAGCACCCACCGGTCACTCCATTGAGCCTGGGATACATAGCGCTGCCCCGGCAAAACACGCAGCCAGCGCTGCAGGCTTAACGAAGTGACACCTGCACCATCGGATAATTCGACAGACAACGGCAAGGCAGGCGCACGGCCGGCATCACGCAAACTCGCCAGCGACATCAGCGCGCCTCCTTATTCAGCAGGCGATCAACGAGGCGCGGGCGCTGTGCCCATGACTCAAAGTCCATGTACGCTGCCTTAAATGACTGGTGACCATGCCAAGAAAAGCCATATCGCTCCAAAGTTACACGCCTAGACACAGCGATCACGGCGCTCATTCTCGCCCCTGAAAGAAGGCAACGATCTGCCGAATACGCTTTTTGTCACCAACACTAAGCCGCTGACAGCCACGGTATTGCAGATAAAACCGCAAACGCTGCGTACGTGAAAGCACTTTGCTGGCAACTTTGTCCAAGCATGCCAAATCCTTAATAATGCGATAACTTAGCAACGGCCCCCACCAAAAAGTACCCGCCGGGCAATCAATAAAGAAAAGCTCAGCCCGCTCATTGACAAGCAAATTGCGCCACTTCAAATCATTGTGTGTAAAGTGATGATCGTGCAAGGTCCGAGTGCCCTTGGCTAGTTGCTGACTGACACGCATAACCCAGTGAGGATCAGCCAAACGACAATCCCGCCGATGTACCATCTCTGCGAGGTCAAGCGTACCTTCGAGCTCTCGGGTCACAAGCGCCCCTCTCAGAAATGCACCTGCTCTGCGTTCATGCCCATAGGCAGTAATAGGTGCGGTAGGAATTCCCCATTTAGCGAATAACTTAAGGTTCTGCCATTCCGCTTTAATACGAGGGCGCCCAATAAAACGCCGTAAGCCTTTTCCAGCCCCCGTGTATCGTTTGACGTAGTAACGAATACCTTGCAGTTCAACCCGAATGACCTGAGACAAGGTATCAGTGGTCAAACTTTCTCCCTCGAGTGCAAAAACAGCCTCTATCGACCCGAAAGCATCCAGTAACACCGGGTCGCGCAGATCATGCTTCCAAGTCGTCATGCCCGCGTCTCGCTTGAATCAGGCAACGCACTGATGATGCGGCGCAGCGGGATAAACGGGCGCCACACGGTTTTACCCAGCCATTTAAAGCTAAGGACCGGATTGATCACGCTATTGAGTTCATTGAAGCCAGGCCGCCAGGTGAAATCGGTGCGCCGGCGCGTAATGGTGAATGTCCGCAACCCCAGCAGTGAACCAAGATGCCCGCCACCCGAATCATTACTAATGACGATGGCGCATGTCAGCAAGAAGTCGACAAGCCCTTTCAAGTCAGTGAACGCATGCACATGATGGCCTGGGTACCGCGCCTTCAAGGCTTGCTGCTCAGCCGGAATACCGACGAACTCGACCTGCCAGCCCCGGGCAACCAAATGGCGAGCAAGGCGGCGAAATCCAGATGTCGAAAAATTCTTACTGGCATGCGGCGTAGTCGGAAAAATAGCTACCCGCCGCACGGCAGCGCTGGTATCTCGAGGAGAGAAGTGCAACCCCGCAATAGGCGTGGACAGATCAAGCCCCAAGACCTCTGCGGCGTACAGATCGATCCACTGCACCATGGTCTTGCCGGCTTTCGGGTCGCGACAAATCACGTTGTGCGCCCCTTCAATGCGGTAATCATCAAGCCATACAGGCGGCGGCTCGGACCTGAGCTTTACGGGAAGTTTCTTGCCGGCCAGGTAGGCCACATTTTTCAGCGGAACATCGACGTACCAATCAATTGCACAGATAACCAAATCATTACAGCCCGCCAGTGCAGGCACATCCGGCGCGCCCCCTAGAATGTCCAGCCCAGGCAGGTACTCGCTCACTGATGACAACGATACTGAAGCCAGGGTGACCTTCGCACCCGCAGCTTGGAGACGCCAGGCAAGACGTAAGAACAGCGTGGTATCGCCCAATGCGGGGCATGGTACGAGTGCAACCCTCACTCCCGGGCCAATCAACGTTTTTTTATCCGACATCTACAGTCGATCTCCATAACGCTGTTTACGGCCGTACAGTTTGGCCGCCTTGCGCTCCAGCCAAGCGAGCAGACGACCTTCCTCTTGAAGGATCTGACGCAGGGGTTGTTGAAAGTAGCCGCGCAAAAACCGCAACGTATCACGCCTAGTAAGGCCGATATCCAGCACCGAGAAGTACAGCGCAGCCAGATCCTTGTTGCGCCAGCGCAAGGGCAGCTGATTGCGGACTTGGGCACGGTGTAAGTCAATCACGGACAGGCGGAAATCATCGGCCGTCACCGGTTTATCGGTGTGCAGCAGGAAGTGACAGATATAGCAGTCGCGGTGGTTAACACCGGCGCGGTGCATGCTGCCGACCATGTTTGCCACTTCTTGGATCAGCGCTCGCTTGAGTTGCGGCTCAGGCGCCTGCTCGACCCAGCCGAGGGTCAGTTGCTCCAAGTCGGTAGTCGGCGCCAGTTCTTCAGTGACGATAAAGGAATGCTGCGCCGCTGGGTTGCTGCCGCGTTCGCCATAGGCCACCGCAGTCATGGTCGCGACACCTACCTCAGTGAGGCGCTGAATGGCCTCCCATTCCTGGCGCGCACCAAGCACCGGCAGTTTGGCGGTGAGCAGGTTCTTGACGATTTCACCCCAGCCGATACCGCGGTGGATTTTGACGAAGTAACCGCGCCCATCGACTTCGGTGCGCAGTGTGCGGCGGCCTTCCAGCTCGCGGTAGACCTGCCCCTGCAGCGCTTCGACAGCAGCAAAAGCATCGCGCCCGGCCCACAAGGTTTTAAAGGGTTCAGCCAGGACCAGCTTCATGGACGCGCCGCCAGGATGATGTCGGCCGCACGCTGCGGCATGGAGTACAGGTCGGCGCTATCGGCATAGGCCAAGCCATTGCGTGACCAGAACGCACGGCGTTGATCGTCGGCCAGCATGTCGGTGAGCAGATGATTCAAACGCTCCTGCTCAAACGGGCTGGTCAGCACGCGCCCGGCATCGGCATCTCGGATGTAGTGGGCATAGCCGCAGACGTCGGTGACCAGCACCGGCAGGCCGGACACCAGCGCCTCCAGCAGCACGGTGCCAGTGTTTTCGTTGTAGGCCGGATGAATCAGCAGATCGGCACCGAGCAGAAAACGCGGAATATCGCTGCGTCCTTTGAGAATTTGTACCTGATCGGACACACCCAGCGCCTTGGCCTGCAATTGGAAGGAGCGCGGATCGTCCTGACCAATGGCAATCAAACGAGTGCGTTGTTTCAATTCGCGCGGCAAGGCAGCCAGGGCTTTCAGGCTGCGATCCAGCCCCTTGGTTTTGAAGCCAGAGCCGATCTGCACCAGCAGCAGGTCGCTGTCAGCCAACTTAAATTCAGCGCGAAACTCGGCGCGAATCTCCGCCGCATTGACCGGCGCGCGGCGGTCTGCGGCGATGCCCGGCGGCAGCAGGTGAAAGCGCTGCAGTTGCGTGTGGTAATGCTTGATAAAAAGCGGCTGCTGCACTTCGGAGATCATCAGAATCTCGGTCTTCGATTCGGGGGCAAACACCGCCCGCTCGTAATCGGCGAAGTGCTTGTAACGACCCCAGCGTTTGTAGATCGGCGCGCGCAGGGTTTGTGCCTTGTCTTCATAGCAGCCATCGGCGGCGTAGTAGACGTCCAGGCCGGGCATTTTGTTGAAGCCGATCACCCGATCCACTGGGCGCTTGGCCAGGTCGGCCTCGACCCAAGAGGTGAGCTTTTCATTGCGTTTGTGGTTGAACAGCGCCTTGACCGGCACCACCACCACCTCGAAGCCCGCCGGCACTTCGCCTTCCCAGATCGGTGTGTAGACGCGAACGGCATGACCGCGCGCCTGGCACTCCAGGGCGATGCGCATAAAGTCGCGCTGCAGGCCACCGAAGGGGAAGTATTTGTAGAGGATAAACGCGAGCTGCATCAGACAACGTCCTCGGCCAGCAACAGGGCCTGCAATTGTGTGGCGACACGCTCCGCATCCAGACCGTCGAAACAGGCTTTGTGTCGATCACCCGAGCCCGCATTCGGCCCCGTCGCGCACAGGTGCACCTGACCACGACCATAGGCACCGACGCGCCCCGGCAGGGTCGGCCCGTACAGGGAAATACTGGGCACATCCAGCGCAGCGGCCAGGTGGCCCAGCCCGGTATCCACCGCCACGCAGGCGCTGGCCCCAGCGATGACCTTGGCCACACCTGCAAGATTTAATTTGGGCAACACCGCAGCGTTTTCAATGCCAGCAGCGATCCGTTCGGCGCGTGCCTTCTCGGCTTCATTGCCCCAGGGCAGGCGCACCGCCCACCCCTGAGCGCTCATCTGCTCGGCCAGCGCACGCCAATCGGCTTCCGGCCAATGCTTGCTTGGCCAGGTGGTGCCGTGCAGAAACAGCAAGTAAGGCTGCGATACGGAGTCGGCCAGCTGCATGCGGTTCAGGCCGTAGTCGCCGACGCCAGCTGGCAGCGCATAGCCCAGCGCCTGGGCGAATAACTGGCGGGTGCGCTCAAGGGCATGCTGCTCGCGCGGCACGGCATAGGTTTGATCATAGAAGCGGCTGGCCAGTGGCTCGCGCGCAGAGTCGCGATCCAGACCGGCAATCGGTGCCTTGACGTAACGGGTCAGCCAGGCGCTTTTCAGCAGGCCTTGGGCAT
>SXGS01432573.1_pt1 | contig 16564 bp, 14 predicted proteins | sample 3174681 | NCBI WGS metagenome assembly SXGS01 (sample SAMN11356861, study PRJNA531348) | freshwater metagenome | isolation source: freshwater sample F1-80 | place: China: Fuxian Lake, Yuxi | collected 2017-12-25 | reverse complement strand
GTCGGGTTACGGTAGACTCTCCTCTGCCGCTCGCCTTAGTGCCACAAGTGGAGATAAACATTCCCCACGTTTGTTGAACGGTATTGGGTTTAACGGAAAACCTACGTCACGAAATCAGCGTGAAAAAATCTCGAGGTCAACCCCAAGTTTTCAACAGACTGGGCCCATGCTCACAGTGTCTTTTTCAATAGCAGTCCCTGTTTCCGCATCGCCGATACGAGCGACTTCAGTGTAGGATTCTCGCTGCGGAGTCTCTCCGCCGCAGACTCCGCTTGCTGAGGACCACGGTCCGGCCCGAGCGCCTCGCGCAAATCCGCGAGCAACTTCGCGGCTTCGTCGTAGTTTTTCGTTGAGCGCTGTTTGACCAGCGTTGCCGCCTGAGCGATGGCCTGTTGCGGATCGGCGGCAAGTTTTTCCAAGTGTTTTCGACGAGCCTTTTCCTTGGCCTGTGCTTTCAGTTGCTTTCGATGCTGGTGAATGATCTCTGCCGCTGCGTGTAAATCGCGGAGCGTCCGCGTGGGTTTGCTAGTCGGCCAAGCAATCGCCCCCGATTCGTCACGAACGCGAGCGAGCGTTTCGGCGCGCACCTTCGCCACGTCTCCCGTCAATAACTGCGTCGCGAGTTCTTCTAGTTCGTCCTTGGAGCGCTGCTGAATCCAATTCTTCACTTGAGCGTCGTGACTCAAACCGCCTTCCACTAGCGGCAACGAGACTTCCGCCGCCGCTTGCAATAGATCCTCCCCGACTTCGTAAAAACTTGCCATCGCTAACACACAGGGCGGCAAGCTTTTCAATCCTGCCGGCACCGGTGGCTCAAGCTTTTCTTCATCGCTGTTACAAACCAACCACATGACATACAGCGGCCGCAAATCGCCTTGCAGCAACAGCTCGCGAACGGGCGCAATTTCCGCCAACTCCTGCACATCACAGTCTAGATAGTCATACGTACCGGCATCCGCTTCCGGTTGAATCTCCAGAACGCCGCCGCGTCCTTTTTTGTCGGGATACCAATCAACTCCGCACTCCGGCAGGAACGCTTTCCACGTCTGCGGCTCGCACGGCAACCCCATCGGCAGCCGGAACATCAACTTCCGAATGCCAAAGTTGGCGTAGTGCAGATGCACGTCATAACCACGCTGCAACATCTCCTGGGCATTACCGCGGAAGTCTCCGTAGTGATATTCGTTCGTAAATTCCCACTTAGAAATCTCCGCCCGCGACGACTGCCGCCGCATGTACTCCAACTGCTCGTCATCCAACGGCCGATCCAAGGCTAAGAAATGGACGAATTGATGTTCACTCATTATTGTCTGTGTACCATAACGACAAGGTGTAGTTCGCTGCATTGCGCTGCGTTGGTTCGCGTTATTGCGAGCAAACCGATATTCGAACCGCGCGTAACCATACACCACGAGATACTGAGTCACATTCGACGCTTCCAATCGAGATATGCCGCCAAAAACAGATGCCCATCTGGAAACGGTTTCAACAACAGTACCGATCGCGCCTCGATCCGGTGGCGTTCACCGTTGCGTTCACAAACCAAATCCAACCCAAATTCGTCGTTCTTGGGCCATTCCATATCGACGACGTTAACGACTTCGCCCAGCACTTTCGCCTTAAACGGAAACGCCAATTCGTCCCCAATCACCGTCAACAAGCCCAAGTGCTGTTCATACTCGTCATATGCATCGACCGTCGCCTCCTCCAGAGCTTCGAGAACCGCCTGGTTGTCAAGCCCCTGAGTCCAGTCAATTTCGACAGTCTTTGTACTAACTGATCTAGCCTTAGAAGATTTTGCCATGCCCTATTACTCCTTAGATTACCGTACGCGACACTCCAGCCCTCGCGCATTGTAGCCCGGTCGCGCCGCGCAAACTTCAATTGTCAACATAACCGCCACCAATATCCGTTCTTCGCGCGTTTCACCGCCACCGACCGTAACGCCGCGAGCTGCCTCCAATCCGTCGGTAATTTCTTCTCGGTCAGTTTCAGTTTTGCGAGAATTCTCCGATCTCCGTCTCCGAGCTCATGACTCACCGCCGCTCACTGGTCGACCCGTCCCGCGAACAATCCCAAGCCAAAGTGCGAAGCGTAGCCGAGCGAGACTGGCCCGAAAACCGGCTCGGCGAATGTCAATCGCAACGCGTAACCAACATCCACCGGTGGCGAATCTCCACTGCGTTGTCGGCGACGAACGAAGTGCCGCAGCGCGGTTGACTCTTTTGGCAAGACATCAATTTGTTCCGCGTGAATAAAGCCGCGCGATTCCAGTTCCGCGTTGACTTGTCCGAGCAACGAGTTCTTACCACGCGGCTTCAAAAAACGAGGTGGAACAAACGGAGTGATGCTCGTCCAGCTTTGCGATCCTTCGCGCGGCCCGATCAGTTTTTCAATTTCACCCGCCAGCGGTTCAGGAAGCCGTCGCAGCATCTCCAAGTCACCGCTGCCAGCCACAGCAAGTTGCAAGTTCCCGACACCCCCTTTGGTCCAAGTCCGCCGCAACGTCCGAATCCCCCGCTGCGCCGCGTCTCCCAAACCCATCGGTGCGTAAACGACGATGTGATCCAATCGGCCATCGTTATCCAAATCCAACGGCAACATATGAGCATGACGGTGGCCGTCGCACAGCGGTCGTCCGTCTTCAACTTTGCCAGTGAGCTCCGGGCAATGCACTCGCTGCCCCTTGGCAACTCGGCCGACGATGGCGCGATGAAACAACTCGGCCTGAGGTAGCGTCCGAGTCACCGATGGCAATGCCGATTGACCATCGTGATTCATCGTTCATCCTTCACCAATAGGCCATAACCACGATACCGTCCTGCTCCGAGCGCTAACGGGCCTGGAATCGATCGCTTGAACTGCAATCGTACATGCAGCATCGTGCCATGAAGCTTTTCCGGGCGTACAAAAGTACGAGCCGGTTCCACTCCGGCAAGGAATCCGAATGGCTGCCAATCGAGTTCGTCGATTTCGGCAATGATTCCGGCGTTGGCCAGAGCTTTGCGAAGCAGCTTCTCCGTCTTGGCTGCATTTCGGTCGTCGTAGCCGTCGAGAATCACCGGCGTGACGCTGGTCCAGGTTGTAGCAGCTCCGGTGTATTGGTCGCGGACCCAGTCCTTGCCGAGCTGAACATTCAACACACCGATTTCGTTGCCTTCCCATTTCAGTGCATGGCCCAGAAGTCGGCGACGAATGAAGTCGATGCGATCCTGACATGCTGGCGGTGCCACGACCATGACTCGACGAATCGATTCCACGCGATGCAGGTGCGAGTTGATCGTCGGCAACGGCAGATATTGAAACCGGTGGCTGGAGTTCTCGCTTCGGTTCGGTTGGCCATCGGAGCCGTGGCCATGCACGAAAGCGAGGAAGTCGGGCCAACCGGCTGGCTGGCAAACTTCGGCAACCGCGTGCCGAATCCACGCCGCCACATCACGAGTCCGCCGCGCGGTGTTGAACGCTCGATTGCTGGATGCATCTGGTTTCAAAATCGTGAAGACGCAATACGGTCGCAGTTCCGGGTCGGTCGAACGACGATAATGACGCACTGCAAACTCTCGCAGTGGCGGCACCGGTTTGAAACCTTCGTCAGTGAGCCGATTCAGAAAGTCCTCGTGCTTTCGCATCAGGTCATCGAGCGTTCCTGACTTGGGAACTCGCAGAGCCACACCGCCAGACTGAGCCACTTGCCAGCGTTCACCGGAAAGCTGCTGCGCCTCGGCTTCCGGGATCACGTCCGCATTCGCCGCGACCATGTCGATCCCCCAACCAAGATGCGTGATGCTGCGAGCTGCCGACCTGAGAACATCCACGTTCCGTGGATCAGCATTCGACGACCGAAACAGGTAATGAACCGCTTTGCCGTCGAGATGCGTGGGCAGGACGACTTTTTCAGTCCGCTTCGGACCTTTGTCCGTTTCGCCGCGTTTCCACGACGGCACGAGCAGATCAGCCGTGTTGTCGGGAACGTAGAACTGCGTCGGAACTTCCGAAGCGACGCCCGCACAGGCGACGATTTCGGGACTTCGCAATTCCTGAAGCCAGCGCAATGCAGCAACGGGGCTCGCGATTCGCTCTCGTTCGTTCGATCGTGCGGCGGCTGCGGCAACCAACGCTTGAAACAATCGCAGCGGCGATGGCGGCCATTCCGGTTCGTCACCGTCGCAGCGTCCGTGAACCAGTGGTTGCAGAAACCGAATGGTGAAACGGAGGTAATCAGGCATTGTCGCCACCTTCGGCCGCAACAGCCTTTTTGCCCTTCTTGCCCTTAGTCTTGGTATCCCCTTCGCCTTTCACGTCGGCTTTGGCTTTCTCTTTGTCGAACGGGACTGTCTTGCTTTCGCCCACGCCGAACGCCTTCGCGGCTTCCGTGGCGAACTCCAATGCAGCCGCGTGCGTGATCTTGCATGGTTTGCGTTCACCGGACGGATAGACCTCAACGAATTCGGCGGGCTTGTCAGGGTTCAGCACCAGAATGCAGCCCTGCCGCAAATAGCCGGACGGATTGTGAGTGAACGCCACGAGGCTCAGGCCAAGGATGTATCGACGAAGTTCGAGCGTCTTGGCAGAATCCTTGCCCGCGTGAAGCAAGCGGACCGCAGCCAGTCCGAGAGTTGCGGTCCTCAGAATGCCGCCGTCGGCGATGACGCCGCCGTGCGAACCGGTCGCGGGAACGTGAATGAAGCCGCGTTCGGAATAGGCATCCTTCGTTGCCTTGTCAGTGGGCTCGTCCAGCAATTGGTCGTTGACGTATTCCGTTGCTGGATTGAACTGGGCAGAACGTGTGAGCTTGCGGACATTGTATGCGCGGATCGTGGATGCAATGACACGAGGCAGTTTGGCTTGCGTGTCACGCGAGTCCCAGACCCCAAACACAAGCGAGGTCGGAGCCAGCTTCGCGAGGTCTGTGGCATTGCCTTTCAATACGCTGCGAAACGCAGCCTGCAATCCCGCATGAAGCGACGAGCAACGAACCAGCGCATCGCCCGCGCGATGCCCCGCTTCAAGAATGCTGACGTTCTTTTCTCCGGCGGTCACCACGATCTGCGGAACGAGATGCTTGTAATCCTCTTCGCCGAAGATTGGTTCGATGCGGTTGGCCTGCGAACCGACGCTGTCAATCAACGCAACGTTTCTGCCACTTGCGTCAGTATCGATGTTGTAGCCTCCGGCAAATCCGTCTCCGGAAGCGTACGTCGCTGGAAACAGCACTCCGTCTTCGCCTTCCACGGGCATCATCGGTTGCTTGAGCACAATGGCTGCGGGGCCATCGTCCTTCAGGTATGAATCGAATTGTGTGAGCTTTGTCATTGTTGGTCTCCATAATTTGAAAGGGGAACTGAGGAACGAAACGCTTTGTGCTTTTTCTGGCCGGTCCGGAACCAGTTCTCGAATCGAAACTTCTGTGCGTCCGGTAGCTGAAGCTCGCCAGTTGCGGCCGGGAGCAACAAATTCGTCGTGATCGGGACGGTCCACAGCGAATAGTCGTAAATTCGCTTCTGGCTCGTGCGGGACGGCCTCGCGACCTGGATTCCGATCAGACACAGAAGTTCAACCGCAGGATGCGCCGTGCTCGTTACTCCAAGATCGTTAGCCGAAAAACCAACGTCGAGTGAATGGGCATTGGGTGAGCGGCGAGCGTCAAAATAGAACGGCTCTTTCTTCTTGCCTGGATCGTCGGGGTTGGTAACGACCATGCCCAGATTGAGGATTTCGGCGGATTGCAAGAGCGAGTTCCGGATCGCGTGTTGCATCGCTCTGGCAATACCAAAGCTCTCCATCGTCCCAGCCCAGACCTTCAAGTCGCGAGCTCCGGTTTGATCGAATACCCACCAGTCGATGTCGAACTCGCGAAACGGTGTCCCAACTCGAATCGGCGACGAATAGGGATCTTCGGGGTCAAGATGAACCAGCGTTGCGGTTGCAATCGCCTTGATGAACTCGTCCAGCGTGTGCGGGCCGCACGCCACATTAAACTTCCGACCGTCTGGCTCAAACCAGCCTTCTGCGTTGGGCCAAAGGCGGTCTGCAAGTTCCAGCAATCCGCAGCAGGCGAAGAACTGGCCGGGGTTTGTCGGATCAACATTGACGGAGAAACTTGAAGTCACGGGTTTCATTCGTTGATCTCTCCTTCTGGGTTTGGATTGGCGCTGGCGGACCAGTCGGCGGCTCGCAGCAGCGATTCCAGATATGCGAGCCCCCACCGGCCGTAGCGCCTTTGCAGGCGCCCGAAACGTTGCGGAACAGTCATCGCCAGTTCGTCGCTCGCTTGCTGTTGCTGATTCGGATCGAAGACTTCATCTGAAAGGAAATGCGGTCGAGCGCGGCCGTGGTGGGCGGCGATCAGGTGCAGCACGAGTTCTCGTTCGTCCTCGGTGATTCCGAGTTCCTGAGCGGCGGGCAGTTCATTCAGCGAGCCGAACTCATGGCGGTATTTCTCTTCGAGCCGTGTGCCCGACCTGCGTCCCGACTTCGCCCACCAGACGTTGGGCGCGTTTCGGTTTCCGAGCATCGACTGAAACATCAGGCGTTTCTTGCCGTCGTCGTGAAAACGAGCGGCGATTTTCAGGCAGTTGTTGAGCGAATCGCCAAGCGACAAGCCGCTGAGAATTTCTCTCAAACGTTTTTCGACGTCCGAGACGTGACCAGCGAGAAGAACCGGTTTTCTGGATTTCACTTCGCCCGTGTTTCGGCGAGCGAACCATCGCAAGACGTTTGGATCGTCATCCTCGTCCTCTGCGGAAAGCGCTAGGCTGAAGACTTCATGAAAGTCTGACGGAACGGTATCTTCGTCGGTTGAACGGCAACGTTCAGTGGTTTGGGACACGTCGTCAGCGGTTTCCGATCCGCCGTCGAGCATCCCCGCTAAATTCAATCCGCCGCTGCGCGGATCGAGAACGACCGTCATTCCGTTGATGCGTTCCTTGTTGTCCTTCGTCGTGAAGAAATCGAGCGTGATCTCTTCGACCTCGCCATCGTCGTCGACGAGCCACGCGTGATGATCCGGATGACGCTTGCCGATCGACTCCAGATGTTTGATGGCGCGATAGCTGGGTTCGCGCAACAGCTCACGAGCGAGTAGTGGGTACGCGAGTAACAACTCGGCGCGGACGGTATTGCTCACGGACTTGTCATCCAGCAAGCGCACGTCATCACGCCACGCCAGATGCGTCTCGGGCAACTCTTCATCCGTCAGTCCGTGCAAATAGGGTTCGACGGGTGGTCGTCCCGGGAGCTTTCCCGTGATCGAGGTCAGCGCCCAGGCATCGAACAACATGTCGGACGCTGGGAGGATAGTAGGAGTCGGCGCGAAGGCGGCAGCGCGGGCGGCGGTGGAAAGTTCGCCGAGCGATTTTGGACTCACGCTCCCTTTCTGTTTCAGTTCGCGAAGAAGTTCGAGCGTGCGCTGTCGAGGAGTCGTTAGCGGGTGCTTGTCGTCCCAGTCACCAGGACCGGGATGAAAGACGTGAACTTCACAGCCGTCGTACCTCCCAAACCGGTTCACTCGGCCGAACCGCTGTGCCATACTTTCAAAGGTGGTGAGGTCGCAGATCAGATGGTCGGCCGAAATGTTGACGCCGACTTCTCCCGCGCTGGTGCAAACAAGGTACACTGTTCCCGGCGTTGCGTCGTCCGGTGGCGTGGGCAGAAAACGAGCAAACGTTTTGTCCTCGGCCAACTCATCGCGTTCCTTGCCACGCATGGTGCCGGTGAGCGTTCGGATGTTGTCTCGCGGAACTCTTGCTTTCGCCAATGACGATTGAATTTCCAGCACCGTCTCCACGCTTTGCGCAAAGATCAGGACAGCCAGTTCTTTGCCGTTGAACGACAGTGCCTTTTCGATCAGTTCCTTCGAGGGTTTCTTGGCTTCCTTGAGTACCGCAAGTTGGAGACGTTTTGTCGCGTTCATTCGCTGATCGACGATGTCGTTCGCGTAGTCATCGTCGTCCAGCGTGAACGGGTCTTGCGATTTGGTAGTCGCTGTTAGTTCCATGACTCTGAGTTTTGGCCATGGCGTGGATGGTTCATGTTCCTTTTGCTGAGCCGCAATGGTTTCTATCAGCCTCTGAAATGCCGGTTCGAGGTGAGCTTCGTCGTGGATCAGCAGCGCATCCTGTCCGAGAAACCCGGCGTGCAACGGGCGTTTGTTGCGACTAATTCCATAGCCGCTGAAAAGCAACCGGCTGCCGATCATATCGACTGTTCCGCAAATGACCGATGGCATGGACGGGTCTTCGCACCAGTCGCCGTTGTCTGCGAACTGGCCGCGTAGTGTGCTGATGCGCAATTGCTTGAAACGGTCCCTGAATGCCGACAGCTCCGGATTGTCTTTGATTGCCCGCTGGTAGTGCTCGACTTCGTCAGTCGTTTGGTCAACAACCGTTCGTCGATTGACCACATAGATCAACCTTCGAGACACGTTCTTCCCATTTGCCAACGCGATGAGCCACACCGCGATGACACTCGTTTTGCCCAGACCTGTCGGCAAACAACAGGCCGAGGGAACATGCCCTTTGGCAAAGTACTCGCGGTAGAGCCGTTCCTGCCACGGGAACGGCGGATGGCGGGTGAGCGCATGAAAGACGCGAGTGAAGTCCATCATTGGGCTCCTTTCTGAGTCAACGGAGCATAACAGCACGCGTCGTGCAACAAGCCGCGAGCGGTCGGATCGGGATGCTCGGCAACCAGGCGCAGGATGCCCAGTGCCTTGAGGTAATTGGCCAGCGGAGCAGGTGAGCAGCCTTTGAGTTGATGCAGGTGCAGCGTCATTTCGATCCCTTTCGTTTGGGACGCGGTCTTGAACGGGGTGTTCTCATGTCAATTGAGTCAGCGTTCGGGGTGACGGGTTCGCGTCGCTGTGTTGCTGTTCTCGCCTCGGAGAGGCGAGCCACTTTGGTTTCGTCAGCCGTATCGACGGGAATCCGTTCCAGTTCGGCTTCGATTTCGGCGATGGTGGGGAAGCTACTTTGCAAGGACTCGGGGAGAGCGTTCACGAGTTTGGTTTGCCACTCGGCCACGCCGATCGGTTTCGCGATGTCTCGCAGGGCGTATTCGGCCGTGATGCGGTCGCGCGTCTTGCACAGGACGAGGCCAATGGACGGGCCGTCGTCGGGGTGGCGCATCTGCGAGTCCACCGCCGACAGATAGAAGTTCATCTTCCCGGCGTCTTCGGGCGTGAACTTCTTCATCTTCAAGTCGATGACGACGAAGCACCGCAGCTTGAGGTGATAGAACAGCAGGTCGATGTAGAAGTCGTCTTCGCCGACAGGGAGAGGCACTTGTCGTCCGACGAACGCAAACCCGGCTCCCATCTCCAGCAGGAATTTCTGGATGTGATCGACCAGTCCCGATTCCAGGTCACGTTCGATGGCCTCGTCATGCAATGTGAGGAAGTCGAAAAGATACGGGTCTTTCAAAGCCTGCTGGGCCAAGTCCGATTGCGGCACAGGAAGCGCTCCCGCGAAGTTACTGACCGCCTTCCCCAGGCGTGAGTAAAGATCGCTTTCGATCTGCACCGTGAGAATCGCTCGGCTCCAGCCGTGTGCCAGGGTTTTGGCGGCGTACCAGAGGCGTTGGGCGGGGTCTTTGAGCTTTTCAATGATCAGGATGTTGTGGCCCCAAGGAATTTCTGCCACAGATTGTGGCAGAATTGGAAGCTCGAATTCTGTCACAGCTTGTGACGGTATTGGCCCGACGATTTCTCGCACAGCTTGTACGAGTTTCGGCTCGTGTGCCAATTCTCGCGCAGGTTGCGCGAGAATTGAACTTGTAGGCCGATATGCCAGGAAAAACGCCCGCATTCGCCAGACGTTGCCCGGTGAAAAACCGCCAATTCCCGGAAACGACGTTTGGATATCCGCCGCCAGTCGATCGACGACACTCTTACCCCAGCCTTCTCGTTCCTGCCGCTCGACGATCTGGCGACCGATGTCCCAGTAAAGCGCGATCAGTTCGCGGTTGACCGAGAGCATCGCCTTGGTTTGCGACCGTCGGACGCGAGACTTCAGCGATTCAAGAAACTCGACGTATTCCGCGGGCAGACCGAGTTGAAGTTCGTCAATCGACTGCTTGCGACGAGTCATGAACGCACCTCGTCTTCGTCGTCTTGTTGCTCGGCGGGCTCCGTGAAGTCGAGGAGTTGTTGCAAGCGGCGTTGGATGGCAAGTTCCGTGATTTCGCGGTGATGCGACCAAGAAAGTGAGGGAACCAAGCTTTTCAGTTGAGGTGACTGAAATTGTCGCCACACTGTGGCGACTTTTGTGATGTCACCAGGATCTTGTAATTGTCGCCTCGCTGTGGCGACTTTTTTCCTTGAGTCAGGACCGTTCCTCCGCGAAATACTATCGCAATCATGCTCAGTTGTTTTGAGCATGTTGCAATGCCAGCGGTCAACCTCGCGGCAGGCCAGGAAGAACTGCCGCATGCGAAACAGATTATTTCTCAGCAGCCCTTTCATGTCTGGAAACGCGGCACGCAGATCTTCCGAAAGTTGTTCAACGACAACATCTCCCCAGTGCGCCGCTTCTTGCTGCTGAACAATGACCCGACCGATTTCCAGGTACAGACAGACCAATTCGCGATTCACCGATTGCAGTGCTCGATGCCTCGATTCCGCAATGCGCTGAGTCATCTCGGCCAGGACGTTTGCATAGTCGGCGGGCTTCGATCCGCTCACCTGAACCTCTGACGCTCTCTGTCTTCGCAAGGGCTCACGCTGTTGTACAGGTGCGGTTGTTTTCTTTTGACGCGTCATCAGTTTGCCTCACTTTCACTTCAAAACTGCTTGAGTGAAATCATTTATCCAATCCAGCGTGCTTTTTTTGGTCCGGCGTACTTTCCACAATCCTGAGTGACACTATTGCAAGTTACCCTCTAATGGGCTTACTGGCAACTTGGGGCCAGAGGATGCGTGCGACCGACTGTATTCATAAATTGTCATTTTTCGATTATTCTGTTGTCTTACTCAACATCTATCCGATCAGGGACGCGAATAATGTCGAACTACGGCACCGGGTTACCAATGGATCGAAACGCAGTCGCGAGTCTGCCGCGGCTGGGGTTGCAGTTGTTCGCCGTAATGATGGTGGTGGCGCCTGCAGTGGCTACCGATGCGGACAAAATGCTTTTTTCGAAAAGAAGTGCGGCCGCTGCTGCTTGAGCAGTGTGGTGAATGCCACAACCGGGACAATGCGGAAGGCAAGCTGCGCATCGATTCGCTGGGCAGCTTGCTGCGCGGTGGCTCGCGAGGACCGGCGGTTGTTCCGGGTAAGCCTGAGGTGAGCTTGTTGATCCGCGCGGTGCGTCATGATGACCAGTTGCAGATGCCGCCGGAAAAAAAACTCGCCACTGTCCATTTGGCGATCTTGGCCAAATGGGTTGCCGATGGCGCGGTATGGCCCAATGCTGGGCCCGAAAATCTCGATGCGAAAAATGAGGCTCAGTCGAACGATGTTTCTAACTTCAGCGAACAGCAACGGCGTTATTGGTCGTTCCAACCTGTTGCGCGGCCGGCTCTTCCAGAGCTAAATCGACATTTCGTCAATGGTGAATCTTGGGTACGCAATCCAATCGATGCATTTGTTCTGGACAAGTTGGCAAGATCACAACTCCAGCCGGCACCGGAGGCGGACAAGCAAACTCTAGTGCGCAGGATCTTTGTCGATTTAATTGGCATTCCGCCAACTGCCGAGGAAGCGCAGGCGTTTGTTCTGGATGAGGCTCCCGATGCGCTGGATCGATTGGTTGAACGGTTGTTGGCTTCGCCCAGATATGGCGAACGCTGGGGACGACATTGGTTAGATATGGCTCGAAATGCCGATTCCAATGGGTTGGATGAGAATATTGCGTACGCCAACGCATTTCACTATCGCGATTATGTCATCGCTTCGTTCAATCTAGACAGACCCTACGATCGATTCGTGCGAGAACAGATCGCCGGGGATCTGCTTCAGCCGGATGAAACTCCCAACAACGACACTGCTCGCATCGCAGCGACCGGGTTTCTGTGCGTCGGCGCAAAGATGTTGGCAGAAGACGACCCGATGAAGATGCAAATGGACATTATCGACGAGCAAGTCGATACAATTGGTCGAACCGTAATGGGTTTGACGTTGGGTTGCGCTCGCTGCCACGACCACAAATATGATCCGATTTCGACGTCGGATTATTACTCGCTGGCGGGCATCTTCAAGAGCACCAAGACGATGGACACGTTTACCGTAGTCGCTCGCTGGCATGAACGTCCTTTGGGAACGCGTGAAGAAGTTGCCAAGATCGAGCAGCTTCGCAAGAAAATCGATGGACTTGTCGAAGCTGAGGAGCAAGTCCGCAAGCGTGCTATTGGTGAACTACGGTCGGATGCAAAGCGACATTTTGGCGATTATTTGCTGGCGGCCGGGAACTACCACCGACTTGAGAAGATTCGCACCAATTCAGCGACAATCGGTGGCTCGGCAATTCTATCGAACTTATCCAACGTAATCGTGCGCGAAGCGGAGAATTTCGATCGAGGTACAGTCGAAGTGGACCGAAACCAATACGGCAAGGATATCGGTGTGCTGCTGAGCGGCGACAAGCCAAGTTTCGCAGAGTATGACTTTGAAGTTGCGGCGGCGGGAAAGTATCGTTTTGAGGTGCGTTACGCTGCCGCCAATCGACGAGCTTGCATAATGACGATCAATGGTTTGCCCGTTGGCAAAGAAGTCGCCACCGACGTGACAGGTTCGTGGACCCCAGAATCCCAGCGTTGGTTTAGCGAGATTTTTGTCTCACTGAAGCGAGGAAAAAATACCTTGCGCATTCAGCGGGAACAGACGTTGCCACACATTGACAAATGGTTGCTGGCTCCCGCCCCAGAAGCCGACGCCGTGGGCACGGCACTCATCACACCCGATTTTGTGCCAGTGGCTACCTATGTGCGTCAGTGGAACCAATATCTGAGCAAGATCGATGGCAAATCGGATCGGCCATTCGAGAGAGAGTACGCGAGAATTGTCAAAGCTGAGAATCACGAGCAAGACTTGCGGCAGTTTGCGCAGGAACTGCAGCGGCTTGCGAACGCGCGCGATGATTCTGCCAACACTGCCAAGCCTGTTTCCAAAGATTCCGTTTTAGAGTCTGTAGAAGCTTGGCAAAACGCGGACAATGGTCCGTTACGTGTATTCACTTTGATCGAGAAACACTTTTCGAATACCACAACCACCGAGCTGAAAACGATCGACGAGCAACGCGAACCGCTTGAGGAGAATCTGCCCAAGCTACCCTCGGCAATGGCTGTCGAAGATGGCCAACCGGAGAACATACGCATTCATTTTCGAGGCAGCCACCTCACGCAAGGCGCCGTCGTTCCTCGGCGTTTTCCCAAGGTATTTGAGGGTGAATCGCCACCAATTGGCAATGATCGCAGCGGAAGAATGGAATTGGCTCACTGGTTAACGTCGCCGGAGAATCCGTTGACTGCCAGGGTGTTCGTCAATCGACTATGGCATTGGCATTTTGGCGCGGGGATCGTGCGTTCGCCGGATAACTTCGGCTTGTTGGGCGAGCAACCGACGCATTCGGAACCGCTCGATTGGTTGGCGGACGAATTGATGCGTGGAGAATGGTCCACCAAGCGAATGCACCGGTTGATTTTGTCGTCGTCATTGGCGCGTATGAGTTCGCAGAAATCGGATCGCTCACTGGCGATCGACCCGGAAAATCGACTGTGGTGGCGAGTTCCTCGCAAGAGACTGGAGGCGGAAGCGATTCGTGATTCCTTACTGGCGGTCTCCGGTCGATTGGACTTGGCGATGGGCGGCTCGCTGCTACCGACGGAAAATCACAAGTATGTATCGAACACCGGTGGCGCGCTTGACGAGGCCGCGTTTCACAACGGTCGGCGATCGGTATACTTACCGGCCATTCGGAGCGAAGTCTACGAAGTTCTTCAAGCGTTTGATTTTGCCGATCCCGCGGTTGTTAGTGGGGCTCGCCAATCGACGACTGTAGCACCGCAGGCTTTGTTCATGATGAACAGCGAGCTGGTCGCAGAATGTTCCAAGTCAATGGCTGAGCGCATTTTGGCGGATACGTCTCAAGATCCTCGGGCGCGAGTGCGTGGGTTGTACATGTCCGCTTTTTCTCGATATCCGACGGACCAGGAAACTGAGAATGCACTAAACTATGTGCAGTATTATGCCACTCGCTGGCAAGCCGCTCATCCAGAGGAAAGTGATGAAGCGGTATTGCGAGCATGGCAGAGCTTATGCCGGTCAATTCTCGCGGCCAACGAGTTCGTATTTTCGATGTAGAGTATTACGACGACTTTTCGAGACAGGAAAGCCCGACATGAGCCATTACCATTCACGCAGTCGCTTCTTCGCTGGCCGTCAGGCGATGTCGCGCAGGGAGATGTTGAGCACGTCAAGCGCAGGTTTCGGCGGTTTGGCGCTGGCGGGATTGTTGGGGCAGGAAAGTATCGCAGGGCCGCTGTCTCCCAAGGCACCGCATTATCCGGCAAAGGCCAAGAGCATCCTCTTTCTATTTATGCACGGCGGACCTTCGCAGGTCGACACGTTCGATTATAAGCCGCAATTGATGCGCGATCATGGCAAGCCTTTGCCGTTTCCCAAGCCGCGCGTGGTGTCAGGGAAGACTGAGAATCTGCTAAAGTCGCCTTGGAAATTTCGCCAACATGGACAGTCCGGTGCTTGGGTCAGCGAGTTGTTTCCTCATGTCGCTGGTTGCGTCGATGATTTGTGTATTGTCAACTCGATGCATTGTTCCAATTCATGACATGGCGCGGCCTTGCTGGAACTACACACCGGCAGCGACACGTTCGTGCGCCCGAGTATGGGTTCGTGGATCACTTATGGTTTGGGGACCGAAAATCAGGATTTGCCTGGCTTCATCACGATTTGCCCAACCACTTCGCACGGCGGCGCCAACGCGTTTGGTTCTGCATTCTTACCAGCGGATTACCAAGGCACGCCAATAGGCAACGTAGGCATCCCGGCGGATCGGGCAGAGATTCCCTTTATCGAGAACGCTGAGAGCTTAAGCCCCGTTTTGCAGCGCGTAGAACTGGATTATTTGCAATCGATGAATCGCGAGCATTTGGAAAAATTCGGCCACGAAGACCAACTTGAGGCACGTATCAATTCGTTTGAGCTGGCGTTTCGCATGCAGTCGGCTGCTCCGCAATTGCAGGATATCAGCGACGAGAGCCAGGCAACCTTGCAAGCTTATGGCCTGAACGATCCTGACACCAAGAATTTTGGACGACAATGTTTGATGGCGCGTCGGTTTATTGAGCGAGGAGTGCGGTTCGTGCAGTGTTCTCACAGTTACAAGTGGGATCAACATGGTGAGTTAAGAAATGGCCATTCGAAAAATGCGAAAGAGGTCGATCAGCCGATATCCGCGCTGCTGAAAGATCTCAAGCAACGCGGATTGTTGAACGAAACACTGGTACTGTGGGGCGGCGAGTTTGGCCGCACACCGGTCGCTCAGGGTGACGACGGGCGAGATCACAATCCTCATGGCTATACAATGTGGATGTCTGGGGGAGGAGTCAAGCCCGGTATTACTTACGGCGCGAGCGACGAATACGGCTACTTTGCTGCTGAAAATAAAGTACACGTGCACGATTTGCATGCAACGATATTGCATTTGCTTGGGTTTGACCATCTGCGGCTAACGTATCCCTTTGCTGGCAGAGATTTTCGGCTGACCGACATTCATGGTCGCGTTGTCACCGATCTGTTGGCTTAAGTTGTCGTCGTCCAAATGAAGATTCGCGTTGTGTTGACGCTACCCTGGCTGGGCCCTTGCCATTCTGCGTCGGTGGCCTACCATCTGCTGATGCTTGGTGCAATTTGAGCATGGTTTTGGCTCTCTAGCGCCAATACTGTTTTAGCGAACATGGGATGATTTCCCGGCCTGTCCAAGATTGGTAGCGACGCGCCATCGCTTGCACGCGGTATTGAAAAGCTGGAGGCATATTCCACGTTCAGCGAATCTTTGCGTACTTGCCTAGAGGATTATCAGCAAACACATGGGTCAGCAATATATTTTTACAATGGAGTCCATGACCAAGAAGCACGGCCAAAAGGAAGTGCTCAAGGACATTTGGCTGTCGTTCTATCCAGGCGCCAAGATCGGCGTGCTAGGGGCCAACGGTGCTGGCAAAAGTACGCTGCTGCGGATCATGTCGGGCGCTGACAAGGACTTCGATGGCGAAGCTAAACTGACGCCGGGATACGTCGCTGGCTATTTGTCGCAAGAACCTCGGTTGAACTTGGAAAAGGACGTGCAGGGAAACGTCGAAGAAGCAGTCGCGACCAGGCGAGCTGTGCTGGATCGGTACAACGAGATCTCGATGAAATTGGGCGATGTCACCGATGACAAACAGATGCAAAAGCTGTGCGACGAGATGGCTAGATTGCAAGACATTATCGACAGTAACAACTTGTGGGAAATTGACCGACAGGTGGAAATGGCGATGACGGTCATGAATTTGCCGGCTCCAGACGCGGATGTCAGTAAACTGTCGGGCGGTGAACGTCGCCGCGTAGCACTT
>SXGS01391812.1_pt1 | contig 16565 bp, 12 predicted proteins | sample 3174681 | NCBI WGS metagenome assembly SXGS01 (sample SAMN11356861, study PRJNA531348) | freshwater metagenome | isolation source: freshwater sample F1-80 | place: China: Fuxian Lake, Yuxi | collected 2017-12-25 | reverse complement strand
TTGGGGTGGCGACTGCCGCGTGATGGCCCCGAAGGAACTGGTCGAAGCCGTCCACGCCGCCGCGCGCAAGTTGCTCGACTGCTAACCTCAGAGAAGGGCGGTGCCGTGTCCTGTACCGTCGGTACAAGGATTTGTACCGACCGGTACAGCGTTTGTACCGACCGGTACAGCGTTTGTACCGACCGGTACAGCGTTTGTACCGACGGGTACAGGGGTTGTACCGGTGGGGTACAGGGGTTGTACCAGAGGGGTGCAAATTCGCCCTTCGCATATCCGTAGCGGTATTGTGAGTAAGTAGCCACAATAGATGGGGCTTTTTCACTTTACACCCCTACTTGGCGTGCTTAAATGCCTGCCATGTATTTGAAGAGCCTTACGGCGCTTGGGTTCAAATCGTTCGCGGACAAGACCACGATCCAGTTTCAGCCCGGCATCACGGCCATCGTCGGGCCGAACGGTTGCGGCAAATCGAACGTCTCCGACGCCATCCGCTGGGTGCTGGGCGAGCAGTCGGCCAAGGCGCTGCGCGGTGGCGAGATGGCGGACGTGATCTTCAACGGGACGGACAGCCGCAAGCCCCACGGCATGGCGGAGGTCTCGCTCACGATCGGGGATGTGGACGCCGAGCATCTCAAGGCCGCGGGGGTTGATCTCAGTTACAACGAGGTGACGGTCACGCGCCGCGTCTTCCGCGATGGCGGCAGCGAGTATTTCATCAACAAGACTTCGTGCCGTCTGAAGGACATCCAGCAGCTTTTCATGGGGACGGGGATGGGGCGCGCGAGCTACTCGATCATGGCGCAGGGAAACATCACGCAGATCATCTCCAGTAAACCGGAAGATCGGCGGATGGTGTTCGAGGAGGCGGCGGGCATCACCAAGTTCAAGGCGCAGAAGCGCGAGTCGCTCCGCAAGCTCGAGCTCACGGATCAAAACCTCCTGCGGCTCGATGACACCATCCGCGAAGTGAAGCGGCAGATTGGTTCGCTCCAGCGCCAAGCCGGCAAGGCGCGCCGTTACAAGACACTTCAGCAGGAGCTGCAGCACCTCGACACGCAGTTGGCGCGGCACCAGTTCGATGTCGCGGTCGGTGAGATCCGCGAGCGCGAGACCGGTATCGATCGGCTGCGGGCGGAGATCGAGATCGGCAACGAGAGCGTCCTGCGTCAGGAAGACGAGATCTCTGCCCTGCGCGAAGAGCTTAGCGGGATGGAGCAGCGGATCAACGCCGCCCAGCAGCAGGGGCTGGAGCTGAAGGGGCAGGCGGACCGGCACGAGAGCCGCATTCATTTCAACCAGGAACGGCTGCACGAGCTGGAGACGCAGAACGCGCAGGCGTTGCACGAGATCCATGAATCCGATGAGCGCCGCGCCATCGCCGAGCAGGAGTTGCTCGCGTTGCGGGAGCGTCTCGCCGCCTCGCAGAAGGCGCTCGAGTTCAACCGCGCCGCGCTGGACGAAAAGCGCGGGGCGTTGCATCGCGTGGAGACCGAGCTGGCCCAGCGCAGCGACGCGTTGCGCCAGACGCAGGCCGCGGCCTTCGCCGCCGCGCAGCAGCTCGCGCGCGTGCGCAACGAGATGACCGCCCTCGAGATCTCGAAGCAGGGCAACGTGGTCCGGCTTGAGAAGCTCTCCTCCGAGAAGATCCAGCTCGAAGAGGAACGCGCGCGGCTCGAGACGCGGCTTGGCGAATTCACGGCCAACTTCGAGACCGAGAAGCTCAGCGTGCAATCACGGCGTGGCACGGTCGAGGAGCGGCAGAACCGCCTGCGGACCCTGCAGCAGGAGATCTCTGTCGTCACACAGGAACTGGACGCGCTCGTGCGTCAGCAGGCGGAATTGCGCGCGCGGCTGAACGTGCTCGAGCAGCTCGAGCAGAGCCACGAAGGTTTCGGCGCCGGCACGCAGGCGGCGTTGCGCCAATCGCAAGCCGTGCTCGGCACGCTCGCGGACAAGATCCGTGTGTCCGACCAGTACGTTGTCGCGATCGAGGCCGCGCTCGGGCATCACCTTCAGATCGTGTTGACCGAACAGCCCGAGGCCGCTCAAGCAATCTTGGCCGACCTCGCCACGCACAAGAAAGGTCGCGCGAGCATCGCAGCCCTCTCGCTCCATAAGAGCAGCGAGACCACGATGGCCTCCGAATCGTTTGGCACGGCGGCGCCGGCGGTGATCACCGCCGACCCAGCGGTCCAGCCGCTCGTGCAGCGCTTGCTTTCCCGCACGATCATCGTGGACACACTCGCTGCGGCGACGGCCGCGTGGAAGCAGGAGAACGGCCAGCACGATTATGTGACGCTTTCGGGTGAGTTGCTCAGTCGCCACGGCGTCTTCACCGGCGGCGCGGCGAACGGTTCCGGCAAAGCGCCCGGATCAATCCTTGGGCGCAAGAACCAGATCGATGAATTGCAGACTGCGCTGAACCGGCTGCAGGGGCAGGTGAGTGACGCCAGTCGGCGCAAGGGTGCGGCGCTGGCCGAGCAGACCGAGCTGCAGGCGGGACTGCAATTGGCGCAGACCGAACTCCGCGCGCAAGAGGTGGCCATCGCCACCGCGCAGGGCGAGTTCAATGCGCTTCAAAATTCCAACCGCGTCCTGCACCAGAAGATCGACACGGTCGTCTTCGAGATCCAGAGCCTCGCCGCGCAGGAGGGCGAAGGGAAACAGAAATGGACTGCGCTCTCGACACAGCTCGGCGAACTGGAAGAAGGCGAGCGCACCGCGCAGACGCAGGTCGGCGAATTGACGGCCGCGCAGGAGACGTTGCGCCAGAACCGCGACGCGGCCCACGGCGATCTGGCCGAGGCGAAAGTGGCCGTCGCGACCGAGGAACAGCTCTGCGCTTCCTACGCCAAACAGCAGCCGTCGCTCGACCAGCGTATCGGCGAGTTGAAGGCCCTGGCCGAACGCCGTCGCGGCGAGATCAGCGGGTTCACCCAACGCAAGAGCCAGTTCGAAGCTGAAACCGTTGAGTCGCAGTCGCGCATCGCCGCCTTGCAGCATCAGCGGGATCAAGTGGGCCAGCAGGTCGCCGCGTTGCTCGAAGAGAAGGGGGCGCAGTCGGCGCAGATCGGCGGGCGCGAGGATGATTTACGCGAGAGGCGTCTGGCCGTCACAGCGCAGCAGCAACAGCGCGGCGCGCTCGAGGTCGAGTTGGCGCAACGGCAGATGATCGCACAGAACCTCCGCGAGCGCGTGCAGCAGAAGTACAACGTGAACCTCGATGATGTCCGCAGCGAATGCATCACCATCACCTTCGCTGACGAAGGCCAGCCGAAGGCCGAGACGCTCACGCCGGAACAGATGGCCGCCAGCGGCGCCGCGACCGATTGGAACGCCGTCGGCGAGCAGGTCGCCACGTTGCAGAAGCGCCTCGATGAGATGGGGCCGGTGAACCTCGTCGCCATCGAGGAGTACGAGGAGACCGAGCAGCGCCACACGTTCCTGACACAGCAGCACGCGGACCTCGTCGGCGCCAAGCAGCAACTCGTCGAGGTCATCAACCGCATCAACACCCAGACGCGGCAGATGTTCGTCGAGACGTTCGAGAAGATCCGCGACAACTTCCGCATCTCGTTCACCGAGATGTTCGGCGGCGGCAAGGCGGACCTCGTGTTGCAGCAGGACGGCGACGTGCTCGAGGCGGGCATCGACATCGTGGCGCGCCCGCCCGGCAAGCAGCTTCAAAGCATCTCGCTGCTCTCCGGTGGCGAGCAGACGATGACCGCCGTGGCGTTGCTCTTCGCGATCTATCAGGTCCGGCCCAGCCCGTTCTGCGTGCTGGACGAATTGGATGCGCCGTTGGATGAGTCGAACATCAGCCGCTTCGTCCTCAAGCTGCAGAGCTTCTTGGGGCGCTCACAGTTCGTGGTCATCACGCACAACAAGCGCACCATCACCGCCGCGGACATTCTTTACGGCGTCACGATGCAGGAGCGGGGCGTGAGCAAAATCGTGAGCGTGAAATTGCACAAGGCCGACGAGCCGGCGTCGTCACGTGGTGGCACGCCGCTGGTGCCCGAGTCGGAGGTGGTGAAGAGGGAAGAAGAAGTCTTCATGGCGAAGTAGCGCGGGCGGGAATTTGCTTTCGCGTGAAGGAGCCGGGGGCTAGCCTTTTAGCGGTTTGCCACCCATCGCCATGACTCCTTCTACATCAGGCACACGCCCTAAAAACCGCATCGGTTTCTGGATCGCCGGTCTCGCAGTGGTGGTTCTTCTGTTCCTCGGTGCGGTGAATTCAGGAAAGCCCGCCACAACGGAGCAAGTCCGGCAGATCCAGATGGACCAAACGGCGGTCCGCGTCTGCCGCGACGGCCTGCGGCAGGTGATCGAGTATATGGAGAAGACGCCGGCGCTGTTTCCGGAGGTGAAACTCGCCGAACCGCGCCTGCTCAAGCGCGAGGAAAAGGAACTGGTCTGGGCCACCTGGAAGCGTTATCTCGACTACCTTTTGGCGCTCGATGCTCTGAGCCAGCGGCACGCCGGTTATTGGAAGCTGGAGAAAGCCGAACGCGAAGGCTCGTTTCTGATTGCGTACGCCGCGCATGCGGCCAAGCACCGCTTCACGCTGCAGTTGGTCAATCGCCTCAGTAACGACCCTGCTTTCGACACGTTGCTCAATGAACCGGTGCCCGAACTGGGCCTGCCGTCGGGGGTTTTTGCCAAGCTCAAGCTCCGCTTTATCAGTCTGATTCGAGCGAGCGAATTCGCGGCGTGGGAGATGATTTACAAAGCCGAACGCGGCCGGCTTGCGGCGGAGTTGCGGACATTGATTGACGCCGATGCCAAAGTGATCTGGCAGTTCAGCAAAGGCCGTGGCGAAAAGTTATTGTTCGAGAACGCGCTGCAAATCGTGAAGGGCACCGCGCGTCAGGCCGTGTTGCCGGTGCAGACCGCCGTCTCCGAATGGATGGGCGACACGAAGGTGGCGAGGGTGAACTACTCGTTGATTTCGGCCGATCAAATCGCCGCGTTGCTACCCAAGCTCGAGCCGGGCGATATCTTCCTCGAACGGCGCTCGTGGTATCTCTCGAACATCGGGCTGCCTGGATTCTGGCCGCACGCGGCGTTGTTCATCAGCACGCCGGAGGAACGGCGGAAGTTCTTCGACGAGGCGGAGGTGCGTGCGTGGGTGAAGACGCAGGGCCGCGCCGATGGCGATTTCGAGGCGCTGTTGAAGGAGAAATATCCGCAAACCTACGCGCTTGGGATCAAGCCGCAGGAACACGATCATCGTCCCCGTGTGTTGGAGGCAATCAGCGAAGGGGTGTCGTTCACCACGCTCGAACATTCGGCCGATTGCGATTCGCTCGCCGTGCTGCGCCCGCGTTTGGGCAAGGTGGAGAAGGCGCGGGCCATCTTGCGCGCATTTCACTTCGCCGGTCGGCCGTATGATTTCGATTTCGATTTTCAGACTGACTCGGCGTTGGTTTGCACCGAGTTGGTCTGCAAAGCCTACGAACCGGTGAAAGGCCAGCGCGCACTGACGTTCCCGATTTCGGAGGTGCTCGGGCGTCAGTTGACGTCTGCGAATGACATGGTGCGGCAGTTCGACGAGCAGTTCGGAACGCCAGGACAGCAGGTCGATCTACTGATCTTCCTCGACAGTATCGAAAAGGAAAAACGCGCAGTAGTGGCGGATGTGGCCGAGTTCCGTGCGAGCCACAAGCGGCCCAAGTGGCACATCTTCGTACAGAACGGTAATGGCAGAAAGAACGACCCATGACGGACGGTGTCGCCAGCCGCCGCAAGATCTGGGCTCTCGCCGTATTCATTTGGATGCTTCTGCCGCTGGCGGGCACCGCGCAAATCAGCAAGGATGAAGGGATTGTCTTCTTTCCGACCGTCGCCCAACGCGTTGGCGACGCGTGGGAAGTTGAGGTGCGCGGTTGGGTTTACGAGGTCGAGCCGCGCAAAGCGTTGCTGGCGGTCTTCCGAAAAGGGCTGGGTCTCGACGAATCGTCGGATCCGGAGGCTCGCGCCCTTTTCGCCGAAAGGGCGCGGTTGTTTTTCGCCGACAACGAGCGCGGCAAAAAGGTGAGCATCGAAATCGGGAAGACGATCTATCCGCTCGGCGTCTCTGCGGCCAATGGACATTTTGGCGCCACCATCAAGTTGGCCATGGACGAGGTCAAGCGACTGGGCGTTGCCGATGGACGGATTCTCTTCCGTGCAATCACCGCCGCCGGCGACAAGCGCGAGTTCATCGGAACGATTCATCTGGTGGAAGATGCCGGCTTCTCCGTCATCTCCGACATCGACGACACAATCAAGATTAGCCATGTGCTCGACAAAAAAGAGCTGCTGGCGAACACGTTTTACCGCCCGTTCAAGGCTGTTCCCGGCATGGCCGAGGTCTATCGAGGATGGGCAGGGCAGGGGGCGCGGTTTCATTATCTCTCAGCTGGGCCGTGGCAGCTTTATCCGCCCTTGGCTGAGTGGGCCCAAGCCGAACGGTTCCCGTCCGGGTCGTTTCAAATGAAGGATTTTCGCTGGAAAGACCGGACAGCTCTCAACCTCTTCGAGAAGCCCGAGGACTATAAATTACCGGCGATCGAAGCGTTGTTGCGCCGGTTTCCGAAACGGCGTTTCCTGCTCGTGGGCGACTCCGGCGAAAAGGATCCGGAGGTGTACGGGGCGGCGGCGCGGAAGTTTCCGGAACAGATTAGCCACATCCTCATTCGCGACGTGACTGGTGAAGATGCCGCCGCGGAGCGCTATGCGACTGCATTTCGAGATGTGCCCGCGCCGAAGTGGCGGATTTTCAAGGAAGCTACCGAGATTAAAGACGCGGCAAAATGAGGTTGGGCGCCTTGATGAGCGTCGCTTGCAGAAGGTGGAGAGGAATAATTCCGGCTTGCGGGGAAGGGCTAAATCATTTAGTACGTACGCGTAATAAATGAATCCAACCGCCATCGAGGGCCATCTCAAGTTCGTGCTGCTCCAGTGGGCGGTGATCATCGCTGTCGCGTGGATGATGGGCCGGTTGGCGCGCAAGGTTGGCCAACCGCTCGCGGTCGGAGAGATCGCCGGAGGCCTGCTGCTTGGGCCGTCGGTCTTCGGCGCACTTTGGCCGGAGGGGATGCATTGGCTCTTTCCGGCCGAGACGCAGCAGTCGCTTCAATTGCTCGCGAAGCTCGGTCTCATCTTTCTACTCTTCCAAGTTGGAATGGAATTCGACTTCGGGCATCTGGCCTCCCGTTCACGAACGGTCACGGCCGTGTCGCTCGCGGGCATCGTGGTGCCGATGCTGGGCGGCATCTTGATCGGGCCGTGGCTGCATCAGACTTTCGCGCCGCACACGCCTCGGTTTGGATTCCAACTCTTCGTCTGCATCGCGCTTTCCATTTCAGCGTTGCCAATCATGGGTCGGATTTTGCTGGAACTAAAACTGGAACGAACCGCGCTGGGCGCGATGGCGATCAGCGCCGCGGCGATTGACGATGTGATCGGCTGGATTCTGCTGGCCGTCGCGACGGCGCTGGTGACATCCGGTTTCGATGGGCCGAAGTTGGCGATCCAAATAGCCGGTGTGTCCTTGTTGTTTTTGGTACTGATGAAAGCGGTCGGGCCGTGGCTTCGCCAAACGTGGCGTCAATGGAACACGGCGGAGCAACCGCTGCCGCCGAGCTTTCTTGCGCTTTTGCTATTGACCCTCTTCATTTGCTGCCTCGCGGCTGCGAAACTCGGTGTGTTCTCGATTTTTGGCGCGTTTCTGCTCGGTGTGGCGTTGCACCAAGAAACCGGTTTGGTCCGGGCATGGCGGGAGAAATTCGCTGACTTCGTGCTGGTGGCGCTGGTGCCGATTTTTTTTACGAACACCGGCCTGCGCACGGAGATCGGCGCACTGCAAGGCGGCGTGGCGTGGCTCGGTTGCGCGGCGGTGATGGTGGTGGCGGTGGCAGGAAAGCTCGGTGGCTGCTGGCTGGGGGCGCGGCTGACTGGGCAATCTCAACGCGAAGCGGCGTGTCTGGGGGCATTGATGAACACCCGCGCGTTGATGGGCTTGGTGGCGATCAACATCGGATTGGAACTCGGCCTTCTCACGCGTGAGCTCTTCACGATCTTCGTCATCATGGCGCTGCTCACCACTGTGATGTGCGCGCCGCTGCTGCGCTGGTGGCTGCCGGCGGAGCTACGCAAACTCCTGCCAAAGGATTGATCACGGACGCCGCTCGGATTCGGGCAGGTGCAGCACGGTGAGCGCACAGGAATCCCACTCGCGCGAGGCACGATTGGCGTTCCACGTGATAAATAATTTGTCGCCCTTCGGGGAGAGAGCGACGCTGTAGGTGCCTTTGAGCGTGCAGCTGTATTTCGTTTGGTAGAACGGGTGCAGGAAGGCGATTACCTTCCGTTCTCGCGTCTTCGTGTCGAACTGCACCACCGCGGAATTGTCCTGCTCACTGCCGCCGTGCGCGCCGGGGACGTAGTAGAGATAGCGACCCGTCGGGTCGGCATCGAGCGTAGTGATGTACTGCTGCGAGGCGACGCCGGCGGGGCCGAGCGGCGTGATCTTCTCGGTCTTGGTATCGAAGGCAAAAAATTGTGCGCCTTTGTCCTTCTTGCCCTGCGAGGCGGTGTACACGATACCCTGCGGTGTTTCCTCGGATGCGGCGCGGATGCCGATCTCTCCTGCAATCTTTACCGGCACACCGCCTTTTTCGGGATCGTAACGCATCAACTGCTCGCTCTCTTTTCCAAGCGTGTAATAGATGCGGCCGGTGGATGCGGCGAAGATCATGGCGCGCGCAGGGCCGTTGGGCACGTCGCAGAGAACCTTTTTCTGGCGGATGTCGTATGCGAAGAAGTGGACGCCAGCCTCGTCCCCGCCAGTGCCGGCCGCGGTGCCGCCATAGAAGATGAGGCGCTTCGGATCGAGGGCGCTGGTCGGGATGCAGTGCTTCGGAACGGGGCCGTGCACGACGATTTCCGTTTTGCTCGAGGCGGGATTGTAGCGGAGAATCCAGTCGCCTTTGTAATGATACTGGTCGGTGGTGACGCGCGTGGAGCCGCGGTGAGTGGAGAAGTAAATCCAGCCGTCGCTGCCGAGGTCGAGGCGGCTGTGGATTTTGCCGGGGGCGTAATGTCCCTCGGGTAATTTGAGCACAGAACGTATGTCGAGGAGTTGCCGCAACTTCTTCGTGGCGGGGTCGTATTCGTACACGAAGGCGTTTCCGGCGGGCGCAAGATGATCGCCGATGGAGGCGTAATACTTGTCGCCCACGGCGAGACTGTCGCCCCAGTTCGACCACGGTTTTCCCGGATAATCCTGTCCTGGAAAATAGAGAAAATCCACAGTCGGCGGCGTTTTGGCGATGGCCACGCCGGGCTTGAGCGTGGCGGGTGGCTTGAGGAAATCGGAGGAAGTATCGGTAACGATCTCTTTGCCGCCGGGCAGTCGGGGCGGGTAGGTGACTTCGGGCACGGCCGCCTTTGTCTTGGCGGTCTTCTTCGGTGCGTCGTCGGCGGCGAGTGGGCCGGCAAGAAGCAGGAGGATCAGAAAGTGTGTCTTCATTATTCCGCAATCGTGAGGAGTTGATCGGCGGCGATGCCAGCACGCGTGAGGGTTTTCCCATTTGGCAGGCGAACCTCGACGTCCACCGTCGCGGTGTCGCCGAGGCCGAAGTGGGCGAGCGCAGCCTGCCCGCTGGCGTAACCATAGCCGATGCTGATCTCCTGAAAGCCGAGCAGTGCGTCGGGTTTGCCCGACTGGCCCGGCTTGAAGATCTTCACCTGCGCGCCGATGCCCATGCGGTTCATCTGCCGACCGGTGACGCGCACCTGCAACCAATGGTGCGTCGCGCTTTCGTTGCGCAGTAAACGCGAATGGTTGCCGGCGAACCAATTGATCAGGAAAAGATCGAGGCGACCGTCGTTATCGAAATCGCCCGCCGGGCCACACGGGAAATAGACCATCGGCGCGCGAATAGGGCGCGGCGAAACGAACTGCGGCAGGCCGCCTTTGGCGCCGGTGCTGCGGAGGATGAGTGGCGTGATTGCTTCGCCATCGCGCCATCCGGCGGAGAGGAAAATGTCCGGCCAGCCGTCGTTATCAAAGTCCTGAATCTCGACGTGCGGGCACTTGACGGGGACGGAATCGGGAAGGCCGACCTCCTTTGTCACGTCGCGAAACTGCGGAACGCCGTTTTTCAGTCCGTCATTGAGGAAGACTTTGTTGCGCGCGGTTTCGCAGTGGATGCTCAGGACGAGATCGAGATGGCCGTCGCGGTTGAGGTCTCCGAAGGCCGCGCCGCACGGCCAATCCTCGCCGTGCAGCGGCTTCCACGCGAACAACTCCCGCAATTCGGCTGCTTCGTGGTAACGGTTACCCGGTTGGCTGAGGAAGAGGCGGTTGCTGTGGCCGACGAAGAAGTCGGGGCGGCCATCGCCGTTAAGATCGGCCACGGCGTGGCCGAGCCCGAAGAGGTCCTCGGGTAGGCCGGCTTCGACCGTTACGTCCTTGAATTTCATCCCGCCGAGGTTGCGGAAGAGCGCCGAACGCGGTTGGCGCGTGAACTTGTCCTCGATGACGAGCAGGTCGAGCAGGCCGTCGTTGTCGTAATCGAACACGCCGATGTTGCGCGCGGTGAGGAGCGACTCGGGGCAGGCGCCGCTGGCGGCGGTGATGTCCGTGAACTTCCCGCCGGCGTTTTGGAAGAGTTGGCTGTGGCGAAACTTTGCCGAGGCCTGCGGTTCGACGTCGCTTTTGCCCTTCGCTTTGCCGGGCGTCTTGGCGTTATTCGCGACGTAGAGGTCGAGTGCGCCGTCGTTATCGAGATCGGCGAAGACCGCGCCGCTGGTGCGTGAGAAGGTTTCTGCGGGTGCGCCCTTCAACCACTCGAAACGGCCGTTGCCGAGGTTGCGGAACAGGCGGTACGGCACGGGGCTTTTGGCCGGGGCATATTCGGCGTTGGGTCGGTCGCAGAAGCCGCCGACGAAGAGGTCGATACGCCCGTCGCCATCGAAATCGCCCCACGCGCCGCCGTGGCCCATTAGTCCGGCGAGCGGCTCAAGAAGTCCGGCGGGTTGCGTGACGTCGGTGAAACGAATGGGCGATTGCGCGCCGAGAACGAGCGGCAGACAGAAGAGGGGGGGCCAAATTGCACGGAGAGCGCGACACATAGTTTGATTGTGGGGAGTTAAAGGGAGCAGCACTTCCGGAGCAAAACAAATCGGCGGCTTGCCATCGCAGGGCACCCTCTCTAGCCTTTCTCGGTTTATGGAAAACGTCGTCATCATCGGCTCCGGCTGCGCTGGCTGGACCGCCGCTCTCTACACCGCCCGCGCTCAACTCGCTCCACTGCTTATCACCGGCGTGATGCCGGGTGGGCTCCTGACCACCACGAGCATCGTGGAGAATTTCCCCGGGTTTCCCGAGGGTGTGGACGGCACGGATCTGATGATGCGGATGCAGAAGCAGGCGGAACGCTTTGGCGCGAAGACGCGCTTCGGCAGTGTGGTCGAAGCGGTGGATCTCTCAAAGCGGCCCTTCACGTTGACCGTGGACGGCGAGCAACTTCAGACGCAATGCCTGATCATCGCGACCGGCGCGGGGCACAAACACCTCGATGTGGCGGGGGAGCATGAACTGGAAAAGAAGGGCGTGACCTATTGCGCGACGTGCGACGGCGCGTTGCCGATGTTCCGCAACCAGCCGGTCGTCGTGGTGGGCGGTGGCGACTCGGCTTGTGAAGAGGCGACCTACCTTACGCGGTTCGCCTCGGAGGTTTATCTCATCCATCGTCGCGACACGTTGCGCGCTTCGAAGGTGATGGCCGAGCGGGCGCTTTCGAATCCGAAAATCAAGCCGATATGGGATTCTGCGGTGACCGAAGTGCTCGACGTGCAGCAGGGCAAAGTGACCGGCGTGAAGCTGAAAAATCTGAAGACGAATGCGGAACGCGTGTTGCCCTGCACGGGTGTGTTCGTCGCCATCGGCCACGTGCCGAACACGCAGCTTTTCAAGGGTGTGATTGACATGAACGAGGCCGGATACGTTCAACGCAAGCAAGGCTCGGAAACGAACATTCCGGGGGTGTTCGTGGCGGGTGACTGTTCAGATCACGTTTATCGTCAGGCGATCACGGCGGCGGGGATGGGTTGCGCCGCGGCGATTGACGCCGAGCGTTATTTGGGCAGCTTGAACCAGTGAGCGCGCACGCGATCCTGCCGCTGGAGCTGGCCGCGGAACTGGAGTCGGCGACCCCGCCACGGCTCCTCGATGTGCGCGAGCCGGAGGAGAGCGAGTTGGTGACACTGCCGGCCGCGAAGCTGGTTCCCTTGGGCCAGTTGCCGGCGCGAGCGGGGGAGTTGGAGGCGTGGCGCGATGAAGAGGTCGTGGTTTATTGCCACCACGGCATCCGCAGCCAACATGCGATCGGGTATTTGAGGCAGATGGGATTCACACGGTTGCGCAATCTGACTGGCGGCATTGATGCGTGGGCGTTGACGGTGGAGCCGCGGATGTTGCGTTACTAGCGCGGAAGTTTATTTGAATGCGCCGCGTGTGAGTGCGTCTGTGTGAAGTCCGCGGCGCGCGGAATGAGGTTTGTTCCAATAATGAAACGCCAAGCGAAAATCAAACGGGCCACGAAAGAGACGCGCATCGATCTGGCTTTGGACATCGACGGCACCGGCAAGGCGTCGGTGAAGACCGGCGTGCCGTTTCTCGATCACATGCTGACGCTCGTGGCGCGGCATGCGGTGGTGGATCTCAAACTGCGCTGCAAGGGCGATCTCGAAGTGGACGCGCACCACACGGTGGAGGATTGCGGTATCGCACTGGGGCAGGCGTTCGCGGCGGCGCTGGGCGACAAGCGCGGCATCCGCCGTTACGGCGCGGATTTTCACCCGAAGAACCCGTTCACCGGCGAGGCCTATCTGCCGATGGATGAATGCCTGACGCGCTGCGTGATCGATTTCAGCGGTCGGTCTTACCTTGTCTGGCGCGGGATGGATGATTACTCGCAGAAGAAGATTTCAGCCGCCGAGCGGACGCAGGACATGTCGAGCGCGTTCCGGTTCGGTCTGGCGCGTGAGTTTTTCCAAGGTTTTGCGAATGAGGCTCGCTGCAATCTGCATTTGGAGTTGCTGTACGGGGGCGAGCCTCACCACGTGGTTGAGGGGCTTTTCAAGGCATTTGCCAAAGCGGTGGATTTTGCCTGTCAACGGGACGGGCGGATCTCCGGAATCATCCCCAGCAGCAAAGGTAAGCTGTGACTGAATAACGTCCCCACGCCTGCGTCGAACACTATGGCGAGACGATTGGATCTCAAGACGGCCGAAGATAACGCGCTGGTGCGCGTCGCCCAGAGGGGCAATATGGCCGCCTTTGAGGAGTTGGTCGGTCGCCATCGCGACAAGTTGTATGCGCGCGCTTTCAGCATGTTGCGGAACGAGGACGAAGCCCTCGATGTCGCGCAGGAAGCGTGGGTGAAGGGTTGGCAACGGTTGAAGCAGTTTCAGGGCGAGGCAGGATTCGCCACCTGGATGACGCGGATCGTTATCAACCTCTGCCTCGACCATCTGCGCAAAAAGAAGCGCCAGCAATCCGAGTCCATCGAGGAACTGGACGAGGAATGGGGCGGGGCGGAGCGGCGGATGCCGTATCTCACCGTCAACCCGACGGAAGGGTTGGAACGGCACGAGTTGCGCCAGCGGATTGACCGGGCGATGACCCAACTTTCCGAGGCGCACCGGAAAGTTTTGGTGTTGTATGAGTTTGAAGAGATGGATTACAAACAAATCGCGAAAGTGATGGATTGTTCCATCGGGACTGTGATGTCCCGCCTCTTCTACGCCCGCCGACGGTTGGCCGCATTATTGATGAGTTTTAAGAAAGAAAGAGATTCGCAATGAACATGGAATTAGAACTGAAGGTCCAGGCATGGCTGGACAATGAATTATCCGCGAAGGAAGCCGTCGAGGTCGCTGCGTTGGTCGCCACGGATGTCGGGGCGCAGGCGCTCGCCGCTGAGTTGAAGTCGCTCAAGGCCGCCGTACACGGCAACGAGCTGGGACTCACCGTGCCGGAATCGCGTGAATTTCACTGGTCGAAGATCGAGCGCGCCATCGCCCATGCCGAGAAGGCCGCGCCGCAGGCCGAAGCGGCTGGTGTTTCGCCTTTCTTCGCGTGGATCCGCAACTGGATCGCGCCCATGGCCGGTTTGGCCGCGTTGGTTGCCGTGCTCATCGTGGTCGTCCCTCGTTCCTCCGAGCCGGAGTACAGCGAGACCGAGGCTCCCTCGGAAGATGTCGGCGTAATCCATTTCAAGGATCCCGCCAGTGGGATGACCATCATCTGGTTCTACGATCAGGCGGGGAATCCGATCCAGAACCCCGATTCGATTGATAATGTGGAGAAGCCCGAGTGAACACTTTTGTCCGTACATTTTTTCCGCCTCTGGCCGTCGTGGCGTCGATTGCGCTGGCCGCGCCATCGCTGGTGATGGCGGCTGAGCCGGTGTTGAGTGTTGAGGTGCGTTTGGTGTGGGGCACTGACGCCACCCAATCGCCGCACGCTGATTTCAAGAAGATGGATCCCAAGCTAGCGGAGACGCTTCGCCGCTCCTTCCGCTGGAGTGAGTATTATGAGGGCAAGATGCAGAAGGTGCAGGCCCCCTCGCAAACCAGCCAGAAGGTGACGCTGGCCGACGACTGTTATGTCGAGTTGAAGAATCTTGGAAAGTCCAAAATCGAGGTGAAGTATTTCAGCGGCGCCAAGCAGATCGGCAAGACCGTGAATACGCTTCCACCGCAGAACTGGCTCACCGTCGGCAGCGTGGACAAGAGCAACTCGGCGAAGTTCGTGATGATGCGCCTTGTGCCCGAGAAAGCTGCGAAGAAGGAAACCAAGGAGCTGAAGAACTAAATTTGATTGGATTGCCCTATGCCCCGTCGGTCCAATCGGCCGGCGGGGCTTTTTGTTTTTACAACCGCTGAGCTTGCCCTCGTTCTCCCTCGCACTGCTTTCGTTGGAAGATGATTCTTTCAGACAAGCCGTCTCGAAGCATTTTTGAGAGCCAAAAGCGCTTTCCCCGTCCGATTGATTTTAACGATTTCAACAATAGGTATTGTCAAACCCGATTTCGGGACGCAATTAGCGGTGTTTTAGCGTTATTTTTAGTTAAATAAACATTGTGGATTGAGGCCGGCTTTTCTACGCTCCTTTGTCCGCGGAATAGGCCGCTAAGGAAACCGGTTTTAACTCAGTTTTTATGGCAAAGAACGCAGAGTCCGACGCCGAGAAAAGCGCCAAGTCGAGCAGTGATTATGACGCATCAAAGTTGGGCAAGTTGGAGGGCCTCGAGGCCGTCCGCAAGAAGCCCGGCATGTATATCGGTGGCACCGATGAGCGCGCGTTGCACCACTGCGTCTCCGAGGTGCTCGACAATTCGGTGGACGAGCACCTGGCCGATCATTGCCACCACATCGAGGTGGCGATTCATGTGGATGGCTCGATCTCCATCCGCGACGATGGCCGCGGCATTCCCGTGGACATCCATCCGCAGTACAAGATTCCCGGCGTGGAGATGGTGCTCACGACGCTGCACTCGGGTGGCAAGTACGGACAGGGCGGCTACAAATTTTCCGGCGGCACGCACGGTGTCGGCGCCAAGTGCGTGAACGCGGTGAGTGAGTGGTTCAAGGTGGAGGTCTCGCGTGGTGGCCAGGTGCATCACATGGAATTCTCGCGAGGCAAGACGGTGAAGAAGTTGGAAGTGATCGGCAAAGCCAAGGGCACCGGCACGCTCATCACCTTCAAGCCCGACCCTGAGATCTTCCGGGAGACGACTGAGTTCAAGGTCGAGCGGATCGGCCAGCGCCTGCGTGAGTTGGCTTTCCTCAATTCAGGGCTGGAAATCACCTTCCTCGATGAGCGCCAGGCGGACGCCAAGCCGGAGAGGTATTACTACAAGGACGGTGTTGAAGAGTTTGTGAAGCAGCTCAACAAGAGCAAAGAGCCGCTGCATCCGAAGCCGATTTCGTTCCGTGCGGAGAAACACGAAAAGACGCCAGACAAAGATGTGGAGGTGCACGTCGAGATCGTGGCGCAGTACAACGACAGTTACAATGAACAGGTGCTCTGCTACACCAATACCATCCACAACCCTGACGGCGGGGCGCACCTCTCCGGTTTTCGCAATGCCGTCACCCGCGCCATCAACCAGTACGCCAAGAAGAACGAGCTGCTGAAGGAGAAGGATCCGAGCATCACCGGCGACGACGTGCGCGAAGGGCTCACGGCGGTCATTTCCGTGAAGCACAGCGACCCGAAATTCGAGTCGCAGACCAAGGTGAAGCTCATCTCGCCCGAGGTGGAGAGCATCGTTGGTTCCATCGCCTATGAGGGGTTGATGACGCATTTCGACGCCAATCCGAACATCGCCAAGCGTATCATCGACAAGGGGCTTAACGCCGCGCGTGCCCGCGAGGCCGCCCGCAAAGCCCGCGAGGCCGTGCGCAAGAGCGCGCTCACCGGCGGCGGATTGCCCGGCAAGCTAGCCGATTGCTCCGATCGCGATCCGGCGAACACCGAGCTCTACATCGTCGAGGGCGACTCG
>SXGS01080355.1_pt1 | contig 16565 bp, 13 predicted proteins | sample 3174681 | NCBI WGS metagenome assembly SXGS01 (sample SAMN11356861, study PRJNA531348) | freshwater metagenome | isolation source: freshwater sample F1-80 | place: China: Fuxian Lake, Yuxi | collected 2017-12-25 | reverse complement strand
TAGGGGATGACCGCCGTAATGCGCCTGGCACTCGCGCGGCGGAGGCAGTCGATGAACACGAGGAGTTCCATCAAGTTCTGGTTGACGGGCTCGCAGGTCGACTGCACGACGAAACAGTCTCGCCCGCGCACATCTTCGTCGAGCTTGACCAGGATCTCGCCATCGGGGAAGACGGAGATCTGCGCCTGCCCGACGGGCAGCCCGAGGTGATCGCACATGGCCCGCGTCAATTGTCTTCCGGATGATCCGGCAAAGATCTTGAGTTGCTCTCGGTCGCTGACACTCATCGTGTGGCCTCCGTGGGATTGGAGCAGCAGGGGGCAGTCGTGCAACAGGACGAACCGCGCGATCTGAGGATGGTCGAGACCTCCTCGAGTTGCGCAGGTGTGTTGACGGAGAGCACTTCCTCAGGCGGCACAGCGTCGACGACATGCACAACGCGCCCCGACGCCTTCAGGAGTTGCAGCGTGTCCGTGATGTAGTACTCGCCCGCCGCATTGCGGTTGTCGAGGCGGCCGAGCGCGTCGAGGAGCGCCGTCTTCTCGAAGCAGTAGTAGGAAGGATTGATTTCGCGGATCGCGAGTTCGTCCTTCGTGCAGTCCTTCGCCTCCACGATCGCGCGGAAGCGGCCCGACGCATCGCGCGTAATGCGGCCGTAGCCAGTGGGATCTGGAATGACGCTCGTCGCAAGCGTCGCGGCAGCGCCGGCAGACGAGTGCGCATCGAGCAGCGCGCGGATCGTCGATGTCGTAATCAGCGGACCATCGCCGCAGAGGACGAGCAACTTCGCCGTTGCCTCAAGCTCCGTCAGAAGCGGTCGCGCTTGATCGACAGCGTGTCCGGTGCCAAGTTGCGGCGACTGTGTGACGAACTCAATCTCGGATCGCCCCGCGAAGTGCGCGCGGACGACTTGCTCTTCGTGACCGACCACGAGGATGACGCGCGTCGAACCGGAAGCCACCGCCGCATCCACAACCCACTCCACGAGCGGCTTGCCGTGCGCGCGGTGCATCACCTTGGGCATATCGCTGTTCATGCGCGTGCCCTTGCCGGCGGCCAGAATGACCGCGACGGATGCGTACTTGTCTCGGCGCTGATTGCTCATTGCGGTTGACCGGGGGGAGTGGGAGTTGGCCCACCTAGATTCGAACTAGGACAAGGAGAACCAAAATCTCCTGTGCTACCGTTACACCATGGGCCAGTGGCACTGCCGAATCGTAGAGTCGGCGTGGGAAGATCCGCTCAGTTGGCGTCTGCGAAGTCGCGCCGTCCCGAAGGAGGTGGGAACGCCAGTGGGGTCAGCGAAGCCGTGCGTTCACCGGCTACGCCGCGTCGGATCAACCGACGACGGACACGCTCGACGCGGGGTCGGGCGCCCGTCGTGGGGACCCTTGCCGCGGCATTCCTCTAGGCTGGAGCGTCTTCTGGCCGCGCCAAGACGCCCCTTGCGGCGCCGGCGATCTGGCCCGTGGCCCTTGATCGTCCGTCACCGACGGCCCCTCAATGAGGAGGGGCGAGTCTACCGAAATGCCCACTTCCGGCAAGGGCTTGCCGCGCCGGAGCAGCCCCTGTGCCTACGAGGGATGGGGCAATGAGTTCGGCGCTGGACCCCATGAAGGTGCTTGAGGGCTACTGCCATGGGGCGTTTCCGATGGCAGATCCCGATTCAGGGCAGATTGACCTGTTTGTATGCCAACCCCGTTGCGTGCTTTCGCTCGAAGCGGGCGGGATCCGGGTCCCCTCGTCGCTGGCGAGGCGCGTGCGCTCGGGCCGATTCGGCGTGACCTGGAATCAGTCGTTTCGCGAGGTGGTGGCCGCATGCGCGCGTGAGCGCTCGAGCGAGAACCGGAGCTGGATCTCGCCGGAACTTGCCGCGTGCTACGAGACGCTTCACGAGCGCGGCTTCGCCAAGAGCGTTGAGGCGTGGCGAAGCGAGCGGTTGGTCGGTGGCCTCTACGGCATCGCATTGCGCGGCGCGTTTTTCGGCGAGAGCATGTTCTGTCGACCCGACCTCGGTGGCACCGACGCAAGCAAGGTCTGCCTGGTTGAACTCGTGCGTGCGCTGCGCGCGGCAGGGTTCGCTCTACTGGACTGTCAGTACTCGAATCCGCACACGCTCTCACTCGGCGGCGTCGAGATCGCGCTCGACGAGTACCTCGCGCGCCTTCGGTGCGCGCTCAAACTCGCGCCGAGGGCGCTGCCCTAACACCGTGACTCCGAGGGTGGCGGGTCGGGGGACAGGCGTGGGCAATCCAATCGGGGATGCGCGTCAACCCGAGTCGTCGGCCTTCCGAGACGCCACTCGGCACCGGAGACCGGCATGCGAAGACTTCTCTTCCTCGGAACGGGCCAGTTTTGCGTGCGAGCGGCGACTTCTCAGTGCCGTCACACATTGAACAGGAAGTGCACGACATCGCCGTCGCGCATGACATAGGCCTTCCCCTCACTGCGCAGCCGGCCCGCCTCGCGAATCGCCTTCTCGGTCTTGAGTTCGACGAGGTCGGCGACCGAGTAGGTCTCGGCGCGGATGAACCCCTTCTCGAAGCCGGTGTGGATCACGCCCGCGGCTTGCGGTGCGGTGAAGCCGCGGCGAATCGTCCACGCCCGAATCTCCTTTTCGCCGGCCGTGAAGTAGGACTGGAGACCGAGGAGTTCGTAGGCCGCGCGTGCGATCGCCGCGAGCGCTGGCTCCTTCATGCCGAGGAGCGACAGCATCTCGTTGCGGTCGGGTTCGGGGAGTTCTGCGAGTTCACTCTCGATCTTCGCGCAGACGACGCAGACCAATCCACCGTTGGCTTTGGCGTAGTCGCGTACGGCTCCGACGAGCGGACCGTCACCCTTTGGATCTGACTCGTCGACATTGGCGATGAAGAGGACGCGCTTGGCAGTGATCATGCCGAGTTGCTGAAGTTCGACAGCTTCCTCGGCGGTTGGGCTGATCGATCGGATCGGCCGCGACTCGTTGAGCGAGGCGAGGCACCGTTCGAGGAGTCCGAGCCGCGCCGCCGCCTCCTTGTCGCCGTGGGCCGCTGTGCGCTTGGCCTTGTCGACGAGCCCCTCGACCACCTGAAGGTCGGCGAGCATGAGTTCGTTCTCGATGGTGCGGATGTCGCGCACGGGATCGACCGAACCATCCACATGTGTGACATCGGGGTCGGCGAAGCAGCGCACGACCTGAAGGATCGCATCCACCTGGCGGATGTGACTCAGGAACTTGTTGCCGAGCCCTTCGCCTTCGCTCGCGCCCTTGACGAGGCCGGCGATGTCGACGAGCCGAAGCGCGGCGGGGATGACCTTCTGTGTCTGGATGAGCTTGTGGATGGTCTCGAGGCGATCGTCCGGCACGGCAACGATCCCGACATTGGGTTCAATCGTGCAGAAGGGATAGTTCGCGGCCGCGGCGCCGGCAGCCGTGAGCGCGTTGAAGAGAGTGCTCTTGCCGACATTGGGAAGTCCAACGATGCCGCATTCCATGGGGGGAGGGATGGTAGCGATGAGAGTGAGCGATACACTCGGGCTCGCGTTCCACTTCTCCCGCGCGCAGATGGCAGTCATGGAGGACTGATTGGCGCATCCTCGGATTCAGCGAGACCTGCGCACACCTTTCGTGGTGCTCTTCGGCTTGGTCGCGCTCGCGGCACCAGTGCTCGGATTCCGACTCTTCATGCTGACCGTGGTGCATGGGGCGACTCTCGCCGATCGAGCGGAGGAGCGGCTCGACACCGAACGGTTGCTACCGACCTGGCGAGGGCGACTGCTTGATCGCAAGGGGAGGGTGCTCGCCGAAGATGTCGCCAGCTACGACGCGGCGGTGAGTTACGAGTTCGCCAACGGGTCGTGGGCGCGCGCACGCGCGGCGGACGAAGCGCGTGCGGCGCTCGGCAAGTCGGCGTGGCGGAAGCTCTCGGCCCGGGATCGCGAGGGCGCGATCGATGCACGGGAGGGGCCCTGGCGCGAGCGGTCGACGGCGCTGACTGAGGTGTTGGCCGTTCGCGGAGGCGTCTCGCGCGAGGAGCTTCAGCGGCGCCTCGATGCCATCGCAAAGCGCATCGACGCGCGTGCCGCGAGCGTCCACGAGCGGGCCATGGCCAGCCGGGCCAAGCGCGGCCTCTCGGTGGATGTCACTCCCGAGCCCATCCGCGAGATGCGCGAGTACCACACCCTGCTCAACGACATTCCCGCCGAGACGGCCAACGAACTGCGGAAAGTCGGCGATGAGATGCCCGGCGGACTCAAGGTCGTCGACGCGGCGCGCCGAAACCATCCTTGGCAGGCGACGGAAGTCGAGGTGGCGCGCGATCGCCTGCCGCGGCCGATTCGCACAAGCGTGCCGCTGGTCATGAAGTTGGACGATCCACTGGACGGTCTCGTCGGAAGCGTGCGTGACGAAGTGTGGGAAGCCGACCTCAAGCGGCGCCCGTTTGAACGACAGCTCGAAGACGGCACGGTGGAGATTGACCTCGGCGGCTATCGCGCGCAGGGCGACTGGGTCGGCTCCCGCGGATTCGAGCGGCGATTCGAGGACGATCTCAGAGGACTGCGCGGGCAGGTGACGAGGCGGCTCGACACCGACGAAGAGGATCGGACGGCACCGACGCCGGGCGCTGATGTGCGGGTGACAATCGACGCGCAGTTGCAGATGCGTGTGCAAGCGGCGCTCGACCCGCGGCTCGGGTTGACGAGGGTGCAGTCGTGGCAGGCGCATAGTGACGGACTGCGCGTGGGCGACATTCTCCCCGCGGCAGCTGTGATTGTCGATGTCGCCTCAGGCGATGTGCTCGCGGCGGCGTCGAGCCCTCGGCCCGAGGACGGCAAGGGACTCAACGCCTTCGTGCTCGGTGCCGATTCCTCCAGCATGCAGCGCGCCCTTGAAGGTGCGTATCCGCCAGGTTCAATTGTGAAGCCGCTCGTCTTCCTCGCGGGTGTGGCCGAGGGTGTGATAGGCGAGACCGAGGCGGTCGCGTGCAACGGCCACTTCTTCCCCGACCGCAAGGATGTCGCGCGCTGCTGGATCTACCGACAGCAGTACCAATTCACGACACACTCGCAGCGAGTCGGCGGGCCGCTCGCGATCGAAGACGCGCTCGCGCGGAGTTGCAACATCTACTTCTACACCGTCGCGCAGCGCCTCGGTGCGCAGCGTCTGTGCAAGTGGTATCGGTTGTTCGGGCTTGGGACGCTCGGGGGGAACCTCCTCTCAGACGACGCGGCCGCGAAGATCGACCAACGCCGCGACACATTCGCGGCGATCTCGTTGGGCATCGGTCAGGGACCGCTCACGGTCACGCCGCTCGAACTGGCAAATGCGTACGCGATCATCGGCCGTGGTGGTGCGACGAGCGCTCCGGCGTGGCGGCGCAATGCGGCACCATCGTGGACGCAGCTTCCGCTCCCAGCCGGCGCCGTCGCGCGCGCACTTGAGGGGCTTCGGCGTGTGGCCGCCGAGTCGTACGGCACGGCGCACCACATGGAGTATGGCGATGGGTCGCGCGATCCGATCATCGATGCGCCCGGCGTGCGCGTGTGGGCGAAGACCGGTACGGCGGAGGCGCCGCCCCTGAGACTCGACCGCGACGGCGACGGCACCGCAGAAGGCACTTTCACCGACGCCGACCACGCGTGGTGCGTGGCGCTCGTTGGCGACGAGGGCAGTCCGCGGCCGCGCTACGCCATCGCTGTCCTCGTCGAGCATGGTGGTGGTGGTGGTCGCACCTCGGGTCCGGTGATGGCTGCCGTCATCCGCGCGCTCAGCGAAGAGGGATATCTCGGCGCATCGTCGCAGGGCGCATCGATTCCAGTGCAGATCGGGGCCTCGCAGTGACGCAGTTGATGCGGACTCCTGCGCGCGGCTTCAGTGCGGCGCCCTCGCGCCCCGTGATTTCCCGTGCGCTCGGGCTCAGGTGGGCCAATCCCGGATGGATCGCCGTCGTCGCCGCCGCGGCACTGACATTGATCGGCATCGCGGCCATCGCCACAACCCAGCCGTCGATGGCCGCGAGGCAGTGCGTCTACGCGGTCGTCGGCATCGTGCTCGCGGCAGCGGTCGTCGTACCCCACCCGATGCTCGTGGAACGATGGGGAGTCCGCGCGTTCGCAGTGTGCCTCGCGCTGCTCGTGCTGCTTGTGGCGCCGGGGGTTCCAGAGTCCGTCGTTCGCCCGCGCAATGGAAGCCGGTGCTGGATCGACTTGGGACCGATGGACATTCAACCCGCCGAGTTCGCCAAGATCGCGTGGATCGTTGCGAGCGCGTGGTGGCTGACGCGCGCGGCGGATCTTCGCACGGGCATAGGGATCGGATTGCCGCTTGTCTTGACGGCGGTCCCGGTGCTGCTCATCTTGATCCAGCCGGATCTTGGCACCGCGCTTCTCTTTTTCCCGACGCTTCTTGCGATGCTCTTGGCGCAGGGGGCAAGCCGCAAGAGGCTCGCCATCGTCCTTCTGACCGCCGCGCTCCTTGCCCCCGCGGCGTATCCATTCCTCAAGCCGCACCAGCGCGCGCGAATCGATTCGCTGGTGGCGCAAGTGACCGGCGACGAGCGATACATGCGCACGATCGGCTTTCAGGGCGACCGCGCGCGGACGCTCGTGGGCTCGGGCGGCGCCTTCGGTAATGGCACCGAGCGCGCTCGTGCGCTGGTCAAGTTCAACGCGCTCCCCGAAGAGCACAACGACATGATCTTCGCGGTCATCGCATGCCGGTGGGGACTTCTCGGCGGGGCGCTCGTGATCGCCATGGAGGCGGCGATTTGCGTGGGCGCATTCTGGATCGCGGCGACGACCCGCATGCCGTTCGGAAGGATGGTCGGCGTCGGCGTGGGCGCCATGCTCGGCTTCCAAGCGTCGGTCAATGTCGGCATGACGATGGGGCTTCTTCCGATCACCGGATTGACGCTGCCGTTCGTGTCGTCGGGTGGATCGAGTCTCGTCGCGAGCTGGATCGCGCTCGGGCTGCTTTTCTCGGTGGCCGCGAGGGATGCGCGCGCGCCTGGGGTGAGCGGGGGCTCGGCGAGGCGAGCGTTCGCATGAGGGCGTTTCCATGAGCGTGGACATCCCCGCACCGCCGGCGGAGTTTGCACAGGCACTTCGCGACGCGGGCATCGAACTCGACTCGGGCGACGAGGCGCGCTTGACGCGCTACCTCCATTTGCTCTACGAAGCGAACGAGCACATGAACCTGACGGCCGTGCGTGACCCAGCGGCCGCGTGGATGCGGCACATCTTCGATGGTCTGACGCCGCTTCCGATCCTCACGCAGGCCGATGCGAAGCGAGTCGCCGACATCGGTAGTGGCGGGGGGATTCCAGGGCTCGTGCTCGCCTGTGTGCTGCCCGAGGTCGAGTTCGCGCTCATCGAGAGTGTGGGGAAGAAGGCGAGGTTTCTTGAGGAAACGGCTCGGGCGCTCGGACTTTCCAAGGTGCGTGTGTCGAACGCACGCGCCGAAGCCTTGGGTCGCGGCGAACTGCGTGACCGCATGGATGTCGTCGTGAGCCGCGCGGTCGGTCGATTGCCGATTCTCCTCGAGTTCGCCCTCCCGATGGTTCGCGAAGGCGGCGTGTTCGTGGCCATCAAGGGCGAGCAGGCTGCTGAAGAACTGCTGACGGCGACGCGCGCGCTGGGCTTCCTGAAGGGCGCACTCGTCGAGACACGGCGGACGCCCACCGGCACGCTTGTCATCATCGAGAAGACCGCTCCGACGCCGAGGCGATATCCGCGGCCCGTCGGCGAGGCCGCGAAGAGCCCCCTCTAGCGCGGCGCGTCCTGCGGAGACTCGGGCGGCACGGCCAACGAAGCATTCACGCAGCGATATCCCTTCGAGATCGGCCGCACGCCGTCCATTGAGGTTTCTCGGTCGCACACTGAGCCGGTGCCGCTTGCGCGAAGCGCCTCTTGTCGGGTGAACCAGAGAGTGCGCGACTTCGCCATGGCCGTGGCGGCGTCGCGCGCGGCGAGGTCCGCGTTGAGTGTTCGCATCGTCGACCGCTGCGCGGTCAGTTCGTGCCAGGCGCCATCCGCACTACTGATGAACCACGCGGGTGTGCCGTCGGCTCGCGGCCTTCGCGCGTAGACACGGCCGTCGAGTCCAACGAGGCGGTTCTCCTGGGAGCCGTCGTGTGCGAGGATCGACGACGAGGGCGCGCCCGTGGGCATCGCGCGGATCGTTGGTGCGGCCGATGCCGAACACGACCCGTCCCACCACGAGAGTGTGTACGGGTTCCACCAGGGAGCCCCGCTCATCGATGCGGGTGGCAGAACCGATCCCGCGATCTGCGCACGGTGATTGGCGATGCTGCCGACGACACCGACGAGTGCGTCGGCCCACGGAGATGCCTCGGGGATGCTCGCGAACGCGACCGGAAGTTCCCCGGCATCGATGAAGTCCCAGGGGCTGTCTGCGTGCGAGCCTCGGGCGCACCAGCGACCCCATCGATAGAGGAAGTGTTCCCCAGATGGCGTGCGAAACAGCAGGTCTGGCGCGGAATCAAGGCCTTCGAGGGCACCCGGGACGAGGGTGCTGAACGACATCGTCGCGGGAATCGCGGGTCCCTTCGGTGGACCCAGAGCCGGGGGGATCGGCAGGGCACTCGGGTAGCCATTCGCCGCGAGGCAAGCGAGGAGGTCGTCGAAGCGGGCGATGAGGACACCGGATGTGAGCGCCTGCGTGATCGCGTCTCGAAGTGCGGGTACAGCGGCCTCGTCTGCGTGAAGGCGCAGGGCGGGGATCGTGATGTCACTCAGCGATAGAGTCGACGATGGTGCGTCGAGGAGAGCGCGCGCCCGAATCGAAATCGTTCCCGTGCACTCGGGGGCTCCAGTCCCAGCGATCACGCTCACGGCGGCCTTCGCATCGATGATGCCGTCGATCCACTGTGTGGGCTGCGGTTGGCTGATGGTGACGGATCGACCTTCGGGCAGCGTCGCTCGCCGCGGCCAATCGAGTTCGTCGGCGATCGCGCTCGTCGCGAGAACCCAGGCCAGGGCCGCGGCCGCGAGCGAACTACGCGTGTTCCGGGGAAAAGACCAGCTCATTGCCCGTATTCATGTCCACGAACTTCCACTGAAGCGTTCGGCCGATGCGCTCGATGACGAGCCACGCGATGTCCTCGTCGGTCACATCGAGCAACATCTGCGTGATCGATTCTTGCTGCGGCCCGAGCTGGAACTCGATACCGGGTCCATAGAGCACATCACCGCTTGGGGTGTCGGGGTGAGTATTGAGGTTCGCCAGGCGTTCGAGCACCTGCTTCCGCGATCCAAGTGGGATCATCCCCTTGTCGGCGGCGGGGGTGCTCGCGATGACGACGAGGTGGCGCACAGCGCAAGAATAGGGACTCGCGCGGTGGCGCGTGGCGTTCGCTGCCGCGGGAGCGTCGTCAGGCGGGTTCATTGGACGGGTTCGCATCGAGAACCGTGGTGCTGCAGCCATCGACGGCTGGATCCTTTCTTGGGCGGAAGGTCCATCGATCTCTAAGAGTTGGAATGCCAAGGCCTCCCGCTCCGATGACACCTTCGTCGCCGCCGTCGCTTCGCCCGCCGAACGGATGATCGAGGAGGGCTGCCGGCGCGAGGCTTCTCTGTCGATTGGGTCTTCGGAGTTGTCGCTCCGAGTGGCCTGCAACGACGGATTCGAGTGGCAACATATGACCGCTCTATGCATTGGGTCGTGAGACTCCGCGGTCGAACCCGCACGCCATTTCAGGATTGAATGCGTCGACTCAAGGCGGGGCGCGGAAGCCGATCCCGCGTCAGACACAGCTGATGCCCCGAGTGTCGTGAGCTCCGACGGTGGTGAAACCGAGGCGCGCTTCTCGGCATGACCTCGGGGCGAGCGGAGCAGATCCCTACCCCGACGGCCAGAGCGAGGCGGACTTCACCGAGGAGTGATCGGCTCGACGCGCCGTTCCAGCCGCTGCAGTTCGTCGTCCGTCATCCACGGCAGCTGCCGAAGTTTCTCGCGCAGTCGGTCTGGCATGGGTCTGCCTTCGCGCTCGTGGGGGGGGCGGCTTTTCCATCGCCTGTGCACCCAGAGATACTGCTCAGGGGCTTGTCGGATCATCGTTTCGATCGCGCGATTGAAACGAGCAGTGATGTAGAAGAGAGGATCGGGTTGAACGAGCCACTCGTTGGGCATGATGATGTCGGGGCACTCGAGTTCGTAGCGAAATCGGTCGCCGATACGCCGCGCGCTCCCGACGACGATCGGCACTTCGTAGCGCATGGCCAGCAGGCCGATCGACTTGTAACTCGATGCAAGGCGTCCGAAGAACGGCACGAACAGCCCGTCGTCGCCTGCGTTCTGGTCAGCGATGAATCCGACGCGCGCGCGCGCCTGAATGAGCTCCTGCACCTGTGAGGTCGCCCCCCATTTCGTGAGAATCTCGAGCCCGCGCGCCTCGCGGACGGACCGAATCCATCGGTCGAGCCAGGGATTGTCCAATGGCCGTGCGAGCGCGCTCATTCTGAAACGAAGCAGGGCGAGCACAAACCCAAGGAGCTCCCAGTTGCCGCAGTGGCCCGTCACCATCAGAAGAGGGCGGTCTTCAAGCAGAAGTTTCAGCGGACCCGTCACACCGGAGCTGCCGACAAACGAAGGCCAACTCGTCGGCGTCAGGAGTCGCGGGATCACGACCGACTCCACCATGAACATCTGGAAGAGACTGCTCACGCTTCGCTCAGCGATCGACTCAACCTCGTCGCGCGACTTCTCGGGAAAGCTCCGCTCGATATGGCCGATGGCCCTCGCGCGGTGTCGTCGCCCGAATCGCGAGTAGAGGCGACCGACCGCAGCGGCCGTGCGCATGTTCTGGTCGACCCCGAAGGTGTGGAAGACGCCGAAGACGCTCCGCAGTGCGGCGTACTGACCGAAGTGAACGGCGTGGTCGAGGGTGCCGCTCAGCGTCACGCGGGGATCAACGCTCCGCGGCGCCGGTCAGGATTTGAAAACGGTTCCAGTTGAGCACGGGAACCTGCGCTCCACGGGCCGAGGCAACGAGCGCCTCGTACGCGTCGTACGCACGCTTCGACTCGAGGTACGCGTTGTAGCCGGCGCTGTCTTCCCCCAAGGGCTTCGCCATCACTCGGCTCGGAGGTGTCCCGACCACGACAAAGTCCACATCCGGCGTGAGTTCGTCACCGTCGATCACCACGCCACCCCACTCTTGGATCCGGCCCCGGATGTAGTCCGCCTCAGTCTGCCCCGACTTGCCGTCGGCATCGACATCGAAGTTTCCGTGGACGAGAAACTTGTACTTGTAACTCGGGCTGTACACGGCGTTGGCGAGGACATCGTCGCGCTGGATCGACTGCCCCTTGCGCTGCCGAGTCACGCGCGCGGTGCTCGTCGTGTCACCGACCTTGACGACCTCGATCGACGCCTTGCCCGGGCTCTGGCGGTCGGTCTTGGGGTCATAGAGGATGGCCGCCGCGTCGGGATACACCTCAAAGGTCATTCCTGGGCGGACATGATCACGAAGCCCGAGCGAGATGAAGACCTGGTCTTTCGAGGTGCCGATGTCCACGACCTTGCCATCGGCGAGGAGTGACGCATCGCTGGGTTTGATGCGGAACTGCTCCAGTTGCGTCTGGAGAACCTGCACACGCTCAGAGAGGTTCTGGTTTGCAGCCACGAGCGCCGCCTGCTTCGATTGCTCCTCGGCGAGCTGGTTCGCATACTCCGATTGCGCCTGCTCGCGAGCCTGAATGAGTTCATTCTTGAGTTCGGCGATCTCGGCCATCGCGCGCTCGCTCGATTCGCGATAGGGAGCGATCGTCGCCGTCAACTGCGCGATCTTTTCTTCTGCGGACTTGTTGGCGGCCTCGGCTTCGGCACGGGCGGCGTCGGCCTGTGCGCTGATGGCTTCGCTGGCCTTGACCTGATCGGCGAACTTGCTCTCGGACTCGGCGGCCGCCCGGCGCGCTTCGTCGAGCGCCTGCTTGGCGCTCTGGCCATCGGAGAGACGGAGGCTCGCACGCACCGAGTTTGTGTCGGCGGCGGCGTCACCGGAGACGAGGGTCGCCATCGAGGCCTCGCGGGCGAGCATGTGCTCAATGAGTGTTTGCCCCTGCGCCTGCGCCGCACTGTCGAGCGACTGCACGACCTCACGCCCTCGCTGCTCGTCGTTGATCACCTTGGCCAGTTCGCGCATCGCCGTCGTGCGCTCGGTTTGCGCCTTGTCCGCCTCGGAGTAGAAGTAGATCGCCCCCACGAGGGAGAGGACCGTAAGGATCACGAATACAACGAGGGAGACCAGCGGTCCCGTGCTGCCAGAGCGAATGGCCATAGACGGGATATCGTCCTCGACAGCCGCAGTCGCGTCAAGTCTTGTTGTGCTGTGCTCTTGCGGGATCCCGGGGAATCGGGCATACTTGGGCGTTCCGGCGCGACGGCCCCATCTCGGGGCGGCGCCATCGACAGAGGAACCCAAGTGCCCAATACCGAATCCGCGAAGAAACGAGTCCGCCAAGGCGCCGATCGCGCCGCCCGCAATCGTTGGCGCCGCACCAAGGTCAAGGACGAAACCAAGACCTTCCTGAAGGCGATCCACGATGGCGACAAGTCGGCGGCTGAGAAGTCGCTGCGCGCGCTCTCGGGATTGCTTGATCGCTACTCGCTCACCCCGACGATGCATCCCAACACCGCAGCGCGCCGCAAGAGTCGGCTCGCCAAGCGGCTCAACAAGATGACCGCCGGCGCCAAGCGCGCGTGATGAAGTCGCGGGGGAGGTCGGAGCGCCCACGCGCGAAGGTCGCCGCGTTGTCTCATGGATACTTTGAGCGCGCTCGGCGGCCGCTCGAGTGTCTCGCGATCGTTGGACCGCTCGTTGTGCTCTACGAGGTGGGGCTCGTGACGGCGCTCCGTGGGCGCGACGGCGTACTGACCAACGCGGCGCACGAAGGGCTCTATCGATTCTTCTGGAGTTTCGGCATCGATGCGTCGCGCATGAGCCTTCCAGCGCTCGCGCTGCCGGCCATTGCGGTGCTCGCGATCCTGGTCATCTGGCAGATGCTCTCTCGGCGCGAGTGGTCAGTGCACCTGCCGACCGTGGGATTGATGGCCATTGAAGGAGCGCTGCTCGCGCTGCCTCTGCTCGTCGCCGCGCAGGTGATCACGCGCGTGGCAGTTCCAGCGTGGGCCGGACCTCACGCTGTCGACTCGGTCGCGCAACTGACGCCGTTCGCGCGGCTGACCATGAGTATCGGGGCGGGGATCTATGAGGAGCTCATCTTCCGTATGGTGCTCCTTGCGCTTCTCCACGGCGTTTTCGTGGATCTCGTCGGAATGCCGCAGCGCTGGGGAGTCGGACTTGCCGTGGCCATCTCGGCTGTTCTGTTCGCGCTGTATCACCCGCTGCACGATGGGGGCGGCGGCCTCGTCTGGAGCCGGGCCGTGTTCTTCGTGTTGGCCGGCGCGTACTTCGCGGCGATCTATCTGGTCCGCGGCTTCGGCATCGCGGTGTTTGCGCATGCCGCGTATGACATGGCGGTGCTCGCGTGGTTCGACGGCGCGTGATGCCGCGGTGACGCACTGCGGCCTACACTCACAAGCCACGATGAAGGCATCCATTGCGCGCGCGGCTCCAGTCGCCCTTGCCCTTGTCGCAGCGGCGGCCGTCCTCGTCTTGGCGTGGAAGTTTGACGAAAACATGCCGCGCTCGGATCGGCGAAATCGCGTGCCGATCGAGGCACTCGTCGCACCCAATCCGCTCACGACGGCCGAGCGTGAAGCGCTTCGCACGCGCGCGATGAGCGGGAACACGATCCGCCTCGACCAAGGGGCGTGGGTCCAGGTGGCAGGCAAGGATGGTCGCCTCGCCCAACAGTATGCCGCGCAGCGCATCGATCCGCAGCCAGGCGCCTTCATGGCGATGGAAGCCCCGCGCGCAGTGTTCTTCCTCGATGATGGACGCCTTGTCACGCTGCGCGCAAACTCCTCGCGCGTGCATGTCCCCAATCGCGCGCTGGAGTCGGGGCACTTCACGGGCGAGGTTGTCGTTCGCATGTACCGGCCGTCGGCGGCGGGGCGCGTCGATCTTGCACGGGACTCGCCCGCGCTCATCCTTGAAACCGAGCAGCTTGAGTTTGACCAGGTGCTTGGCGCACTCGACTGCCCTGGGCCGTTTCGCCTGACGACGGACCTTCTCACCTTTGACGGCGAGGGACTCGAACTGGCGCTTGCCCCGGATGGGAAGCAGATCCAGCGGCTTTTCGTGCAGCATCCGCTCGGCCCCATCGTGATCGATCGCGCGCGGATGACTCGCGCCGATGCGGCATCGGGATCGGATGCCGCACCAGGGACCTACCTCGCACGAACGGTCGCCCACCGAACCGAGCCGCTGCAAGCGTCAGCGAACGCGGTGCCGCCACCGTTCTACCGACTCGAGTTGCACGATCAAGTGGAAGTCATCCGGTACTCGGGCTCTGGGCGCGCCTGGAGCAAGGGCGATCTCTTGACGGCGATCTTCACACTGCAGAGCGACCTTGTCACAAAGGGCATCGTGCGGCGCGAAGGAACTGGGACCGATGACACCGTCGCCACCGGCGGCGTCTTGGGACAGCTCCTCGCATCGGTGCTCGCATCGAGTCCAACGGCGCCCGTTGAGAGCGACATCATCGTCGTGCGTTTCGTGGGCCATCTGCTCATGGAGCCCGTCGGTGCCAAGGAGCGTTGTCCCGCCGCGCCGGGCGACATGCTCGTCGCCATCGACGGCGAGAGCGTCGAGCTCGCGACCGATGCGCAAATGGCGCTCCGCGCGCGAGAGATCGACATCGACCTCATCAAGGGACCCGAGGCGGTCACGACGCCGAGACTCCTTGAGGCGCGCGGCGCCGTCGAAGCGACTGACTCACTCCAGACGCTCTGGTGCAATTCGCTCCGCGCACAGTTCGAGCCGCAGGGAGCCTCGCCGGCATCCGCATCGCTCGATCCGGCACTTGGTGCCGCCGAAGTGACGAGGGTCGATGCCACGGACGCGCTGCAGGTCCAACTCAAGGATGGAGCGCGGCTCTTCGCCACCGCGATGGAGGCGTATCCGCGCGAGAAGAAGGCGATCCTCGCGGGCCCTGATGTGACGCTCGTTCGCGCTGGGGTACTCATCGAGGGATTGCCAGAACTGCGCGTCGACGAAGTGGCGCGCACGGCGAGCGCGGTCGGCGCGGGTCGTGCACGGGCGTGGGAGCAGCCGCTACTGGCGGGGGCCTCGCACGAGCGTGCGGCACTTCCCACGGCACCGACCTCGACGCCGCAGCTCGATGCCGCATGGAGCGACTCGATGGCCTTTGTCGATCGAGCCGCACATGGCGCTGCGCTGGATCTCGCGGGGCGCGTGCGCGTGCGCGCGCAGCCCAAGCCGCAGGAGTTCGACGCCCTCGACGCGATGAAGGTGCGCCTTGAGCTTGAGCCTTCAGGCACCGCGGCACCGCTGGGGGCCGCGACGCCCGAGGCGGGGCCATCGGGGAGTGATGTTCGACCGCGACGCCTTCATGCGCAAGGGGATGTGCGACTCGAGAATCAGACTTGGCTCGACGCCACGCGCACTGGCGAGCCGCGGCTCTTCCAGGTGCGTGCCGACGAGGTCGACTACGACGCAAGCAAGGGCGAGGCCCACATCCCGTGCGCGGGAACGGCGCTTGTGTTCGTGCCCGGAGGCAGTTCCCGTGACGCGCGCGTGGCCAGTGGGCGGCCGCGGGATGCGCTCGTGCCTGGGGGTGGTGTCGAGGGCATCAGCCGTTTTCGCTGGGGCAAGTCCATGTCGTTCACGCGAGTAGTCGACGACCGCTGGCTCATGGTGATGGACGCGTCGGTCGAACTCGTGCGCGCTGGTGCCAAGAAGGACGACACGCTCACGCTGACCTGCGACCGGTTGGAGGCAACGCTCGAGCGCGGCGCCGACGCGGTCGCGTCCGGCGGGGCCGCGCCGACGGCCTTCGACCTTGGAGGCTCCGCCGAGGTCAAGCGCATCCGCGGCATCGGGCGCTGCTTCATCCGCACGCCGCAGTACGACATCGAGTGCGAGGAATTCGACTACGACACGGTGACGCAAGTCGCGCAACTTCGCGCGCGCCAGGGACGGCTCGTCAATGTGCTCCCCAAGGGGCAGGGAAGCCCAGTGCGCGCCGCGAGCATCGTCTGGGACCTCGCCTCGGGGCGGATCCAGGTCCGTTCGGCATCGGCCAACCTTGGTGGTTGACTCACGAGCGGGCGGTTCGGTATCGCCGAATCAGCGCGTTCGTTGAGGCGTCGTGCGCAAGGGACGAAGTGGCGGTGAGTTCAGGAATGATTCGCTGCGCGAGTTGCTTGCCGAGTTCGACACCCCACTGATCGAACGAGTTGATGTTCCACACTGTGCCCTGCGTGAACACGCTCATCTCATAGAGCCCCACGAGGCGACCGAGCGTCGCCGGGTCGAGCTTCGTGGCAAGGATGACATTCGAAGGACGATTGCCGTCAAAGACTCGGTGCGGCACGAGCCACTCGGCGGTTCCCTCGGCGCGCACTTGCTCGGCGGTCTTTCCAAACGCGAGCGCCTCCGCCTGGGCGAAGACATTGGCCATCAGAATGTCGTGGTGTG
>SXGS01173871.1_pt1 | contig 16568 bp, 13 predicted proteins | sample 3174681 | NCBI WGS metagenome assembly SXGS01 (sample SAMN11356861, study PRJNA531348) | freshwater metagenome | isolation source: freshwater sample F1-80 | place: China: Fuxian Lake, Yuxi | collected 2017-12-25 | reverse complement strand
GAACTTGCAACAAAATTTTCGTAAATCGGATCGTGTCGGTCGCCGAGGACTGTTTGAGCCCCGAGAGGACTTTTCACGGCTGATCACTTATGCCATTCTGTGGCTGTTTCCGTGGCTGTTTCCGTGGCTGTTTCCGCAACTCGAAATTTCTGTCAATCGTCAATTCAACTCAGACGCCGCGCAACCAAGCAATCATTCATCTCGGTCGACAACTGACGATATTGACTCGGCTCGAAAGCGACCCGCCATCCATTGGCGCAAAGATCCGCCATAATCGGTTGGATATATCGATGTCTTCGAGGCGCAGAATTCATCGCAGCCGTTGGATAGAGACGAATCTCCCGTGCACTCACCCGCGCAATTTCGCGGACGGCTTGATGATGCCACTGCAGATCAAAGTGTTGCGGATTCGAGTGACCATACTTGAGATATCCATCTTCTTCGAGCGGCGAATAAACAAAGAGCAGATGCGCCGACAATACGATGTCGAAAGATCGATCCGCGAATGGAAGTTTCGGCAACATCCCATGGATGTATCGCTTGCGATTCTGTTTATAGTCCGCGATGAACAATTCAAGCGCCTGAGTCTTGCTCTTTGAGTATTGCTCGAAATCCATTGCGGGATAAAACTCTGGCTTCGCTTTCATCTGCGCTAAACAATTCGTAATGTCAGCTCGCCCCTTCGCTTCCAGTTCCGCCGCGCTCTTGTCATAAACCAAGTCGACTCCGACAGCATCGCATCCAAGGGTATTGACTTGCGCCACAAATGAATCTGGACCACTCGGACAATCCAACACGCGCTTTCCGATGAGGTCATTGGTCGACAACGCGAATGCCTGGAGATATTCCTCCATCGTCCGACCGAAGAACGCGACAGAATCAAGATTGAAGTGTTGCGACATTTTGTCAGCTGCTTCCTTCGCGCATACGATCGACTCCCGAGGGGAATGGATATCGAGCGAAGACTCCTGTGCGAGGAGAATCCCACGCCGAAACCGGTGGATAGAAATCGCCTTGATATCCAGCGTCATACATCGCCTTCAAGACTGCTTCGCTGCTGGGCTCTTGACCATTGTGATCGAGCAAGCGATTGCTCTTGGCACCCAAGAATGAAATGGATGCGACCGGACGACGGTCAGCGCGGCCATCAAGCATTTGCGAGATCGTTCGGAATCCGCGATAAATATCTTCAAGAGTGAAGTGATCTCGACTATTGGGTCTCAGCAACGCGAGCACAAGAATTCGATCCAAGTCGAACTTGAGAATGTATGGCTCTCGATCTTCCTTCGCATGCACACTGACTGCGGTGCGAAAAACCTTTGCATAACTGGTCGCGGAAGAAAGTGTCCACTGACTTGTTGGTACCAACTTCAGAATCTCCCCAAGAATTCCACGCGTATTGTCCGAGTCATTCACACCGCAGACCAACGTTCGATAGTGCCCCTCGACCACATCATCCAAAAGATGCTGTCCCCACATGACGCGAATATGGCGCGTTGCTTCAGCAGTTCGCGGATCGCCAGATGGAAGAATCGTCACCTTTGGTCCAGCGACCGGAACTTCGACCAGTCGATCTCCGTCGCCTTCGTAAATTTTTGTGGAGGGAGAAACTTTAGAAACTATGTCGGGTTTTACAGGAGTTGCCATTGCCAAATTATCCCCATTCGCAGCGAACGGCGCTATGCCAAAGCACAGAATCTTTGAGGGATTATTTCTCTGAACTAGGCGCGGCGGGTGGCGCTTGAAGGCCAGAACCTTCGGGCGCAGTTGGCGCAGAAGGAGCCAACGTCGCATTTCCAGCCTCGAAGAGCGGATTTAAATAGCCAGTTCTCCAAGAAGGCATCTTGAAGACCCATCCGTTCCACCGCGCCGCAGCTGTGGTCAATTTTTCATTTGCCTCTCCAGCGCAATCGCCTGGAGCAAGTCGAACCCAAATTGCATCGCCCTCTTTCCAAAGGCGAGCATCAACGGTGTGTTGGGCGTCAATTCGAAGGACGACCGACAACTGATTTGGATGCGAAAGATCCTCTGGTTTTTCTCGTCGAACATCTTCGGGTTGAAATCCAGAAAGCAGATATGGCAGCGTCCCCTTCATCGCATCGCGCTTTGGATTGGTTTCGGCTGGTGGCGCATTTGGATCTTGCGCAGGCGGATTTTGCACAGCTGCATCCTGCATAACAAGCCCAGGCGTCTCAACTGACCACTGTCCATCTTTGCGGGTCATCTTCAAACCATCGAAGTCCACCTCTTGAAGTTCGTCAGCTGAAAAATCTGCGATTGGTCCCAAGAGCCACGACGACATCGAACTTGCGGATCCAATATCGCCTCCTGCGCCAAGAGTTCCCACGCATCGCCATGATTGATTGTCGCCGTTACCGCGAACATAAACACCTGCTGGCGCTTGCACCGCCCGTCCAACGATCAGATCAACAATCGGATCCGCTGATCCTTCTGCGAAGACGCGGATGCGTCGCGATTCTTTCTTCTCATCGGGCCATGCGACGGCGAGTTCACTGTGGCGATCTGGTTTCGCCGTCATTCTCTGCGATTTCTTCAATGAAATCAGCCCGCGCACAACTTCCTGAATCGTTTCGGGCTTCGCGGGAAAACCATCGCGAGAAGTGACCACCCATCCATTTGATCCACGCTCCGCCCGAATTGACTCCGACCCATTATCCATTTCGACTGCGTTGATCTTGGGAGCAAGTTCAGCAAGATTGACCATCGAATCTCCGATCCCACTCTGATCGACGGTGTTGGGCCCAGCCATTCGAAGCAATACTGCGATCACGACAATGACGAATACCGCTGCGATCAAGATGCGAAGAACTTTCGATCCATTCATATTGCCACCTTTCGTCGCCAGAAGTTGCGTCGTAAACCAAATGCCAAGGCGAGAATCGCAACCACGATTGGCCAAGCGACAACATTCAAAAGCATCAAACGATGCCCCAGTGCTTCCACTTCCTCGCGCAAACTGAATTGCACTTGGCGTAGTTCCTTGCGTGCATCGGAAACTTCAGACTGAGCCGCTTGCAATTGAGCTTGTTGCTCAGTTGTCAGAATCAACATTTGATTTGGCGCTTTCTGCTTCTGCAGTTCATTGATACGCGTCTGCGTTTGTGCGATGCGCGCCTTCAACTCTTCTTCTTTTGCGCGGTAACGATCCTCCGCTTGGCGCTGCAATTCCCGCACAACATCGAATGGCCGTTGACTTGCACCACGCGACTTCAACGAAAGAAGCGCGTTGTTTCCACAAAGTTGCTCGACAGCGTTCAACAGAAGCGATCCATTATCGGCGAATGTTCTCCACCCCAAACTGAGCGCGCCAACACGATCTTCTTGAATCCACGCCTCGTTTCGCAATAAATCCGCATCCGCGATGACCACAATCGACGCGGGTGCTGCGGCTCCTGCCGTATCTGTCGGATACGCGCTCTTGACTTGCCCAGCAAATCGCGCGCCGATCACAAGACGCTGATTGTCAGGTTTGAACTCGCGCAACAACGCGGCGGGATCTGCGAACGATCCAAGCTTCGATCCATCGATGATCATCGAGTCCGCGGAGCTTTCAATCAGAGGCGTCATCTCAAGCGACGAGCCTTCGGTCTTCTGCAGTGAACCGGCAGAGAGCATGACAACCGTTTGCAAAACTCCAAAGGCAGGATCTTTATTCAAGATCGCGTCTTTGGAAAGCATCAGCCACGCGACATATTCGATTGTCGCCAAGCCACCTTCCGTGCGCGCGCGCACGCGCTGCGCATATTTTCGGTCGGCAACAACTTTTCCAGGATTCCATTGGATTCCCCAAGCAGCGGGAAGGTTTCCTAAATCGCTCGCCCCTCCCCCTGCGCCAAATCCGCCAGGTCCTGCAGTTTGCGCGTCGGATTCGCAATATGGATCAAGGAAGATCAACATTCTTCCACCTGCAACGGCATATGCGTCAATCGCGCGCAGCAGAGGTTCGCCAAGCGCCTTCGGATGCGCAATGACCAGCACATCGAATTTTGCCGGCAATTTCTCGGCATTCGCAGCAACCACTTCAACATCGAAAAGCGTTCGCAGTTGCGCAAGTATTTGCCATGGTGGAGTCATCTGCTGAGATCGAGGTTCGAAACTCGAATCCATCGGCATACTTGTGATCAAAGCAACACGCGCTCGAGTTTGTCGAGACACACTGATGATCGCACGCGAAATGTCATATTCCAAATACGCCTCTTCAGCTGGATTGAGATATGGAATTCCTTCCCGGCGATCGGTCGCGCCAGAAACCACCAGACCAAGCATCAACTGTCGACCTGCGCCATCGGCGGTGATCGGCGAAATTCCCGCTCCCTTCGCGGCATCTTCGCCTTCGGAATATGGTTGAGGGTCTATCGTCTTGACATCGACTCGACCGTCAGATGCCCGCACCAGTTCGTTGAGGAATTCCTGCACGCGCATTGCGTGATTGCTGATCACGGGAATGTCTTTTGCAGCATCTTGGGTGTAGTAAAAGTCGATTCGAACTGGTTCTTCAAGCGATTGCAACATCGCCCGAACTCCAGGCGACAACGTATAGAGGGATCCTTCGGTGAAATCCGCTCGCAGCGGAATGGCAACCACGGAGAGAATCGCATTGAGCGAAATCCACCCCAATAAGAGGAGGAAACTGGCAAGAATCGCCATCGATCGTTTACTCGCTCGCTTCATGTCAGGCGCTCTTTCTCCAGTCAACCACAAAAGTAGTTGCGACCATCAAAGCGCAAATCCCAGAGGCGAAATAGATCACATCGCGAAGTTCCACCACGCCGCGCATCAAACTGTTGAAATGCGTCAGCACGCTGACACTTGCGATTGCATCAACTGCGCCAGTGGACATCCAACCTCGAAAGAAATTCAGCACGAGCGGGAATCCAGAAAGCAGCACAAGAAAACATGCGACGATCGTCACCACGAATGCGATCACTTGATTTTTCGTCAGCGCAGAGACAAATCCACCGATGGCCAGAAAGATTCCTGCGACCATCGCCGATCCGATGTATCCCGCCACAATCACTCCTTGATCTGGATCGCCCAGCCAAGAAACTGTAAACCAAAGTGGCGCTGTCAACGCGAGTGCGACCATTGAAAAAATCCACGCCGCAAGAAACTTGCCAACAACCGCATGCCAGAGTGGAATTGGCAGTGTTGTAAGAATTTCGATCGTGCCAAGTCGTCGCTCTTCCGCCCAGAGTCGCATCGATAGCGCAGGTGCGAGAAAGAGAAAGAGCCACGGAATGAACTGAAAAAATGACCGCAAATCCGCTTGCCCACGCTCGAAAAGTCCGCCCATCGAAAAGCTGAAAACACCCGCCATAAAGAGGAAAACCACCAGAAAGACTGCGGCGAGCGGCGTCGCGAAATAGGCGCGGAACTCGCGGCGTAAAATCACACGCCACGGGCTCATTGCGCCACCTCTGCGGCAGTTGCTGTCAATTGTCGAAAGACATAATCCATTCGATTGCGTGTGACGCTCGCGGGGGCGATCAATTCGAATTCTTCTGGTGTTCCATCAAAGACCACTCGACCAGCTGCGATCACCACTGCACGGGTGCACACTGCTTCGACTTCTTCAAGAATGTGCGTCGAAAGAACAATGGCTTTCGTCGAACCCATCGTGCGAATAAGTTCGCGCACTTCGTGCTTCTGATTTGGATCGAGACCATCAGTTGGTTCGTCCATTATCAAGATGGGTGGATCGTGAATGATCGCTTGCGCAATTCCTACTCTGCGCTTAAATCCCTTTGACAGAGTTTCAATCACCTGATCGAGCACGCCACGCAAATGCACACGACCAGCGACATCTGCGATCTTCCCTGCGATCTCTCGACGAGCAATCCCCCTCGCGCGCGCAATGAATTGTAAATATTCACGCACAGTCATTTCAGGATATGCAGGCGCGCCCTCGGGCAAATAGCCAAATGTATTCTGTGCCGCAAGCGGATCATCGGCGAGAGAAAAACCATCGAGCGAAACGCTTCCTGCGCTGGGATCGAGAAAACCAGTCAACATTCGCATTGTCGTGGTCTTGCCCGCGCCGTTGGGTCCAAGAAATCCAACAACCTCGCCGGCGTTCACCTGAAGAGACACACCTTTCACAGCATGCAGTTCCGCGAAAGACTTGTGAAGATTTTTTGCTGAGATCAACTCTCTCATCTGTCGCACTCGATTTGAAATATATGTCACAAATCGTGATTTGGGAAGGTTTCTAGGCGCAGTACCCCACATCGATCCTCCCACTACATTGGAAGGTTCACCAGATCTCTCCTCGGACGAACCATCAATGTTGCGACTCAACGAACTACGACTTCCCCTTGAACATCCCGAAGGTGCGCTGCGCCGTGCGATCATCAATCGACTTGGGATTCCATCCGATGATCTTGTTCGCTTTCATATTTTCCGTCGCTCGATCGATGCGCGCAAGCGAGAAGCGATGCTCTTTGTGTACACGATCAATGTCGAGGTTCGAAATCAATCCGCATTGCTCGCGCGCGTGAAGGGTGATCGACGTATCAGTCAAGCGCCCGATACAAGTTATAAATTCGTGGCGAAGGCATCTCCTACACAATCGGCGCGGCCACTCATCATTGGCATGGGCCCATCTGGACTCTTTGCAGCTCTGATCTTGGCGCAATCTGGTTTTCGGCCAATCGTTCTTGAACGCGGCAAGGCCGTGCGCGAACGAACGAAAGACACATTTCTTATGTGGGAACGCGGCGTGCTCGATCCAGAATCAAACACGCAATTTGGCGAAGGCGGCGCAGGAACTTTTTCCGACGGAAAGTTGTATAGCCAAATCAAAGATCCGAAACACTATCGACTGAAAGTGCTCGACGAGTTCGTGCAAGCAGGCGCGCCCGAAGAAATCCTCTACGTCAATCGACCGCACATCGGAACATTTCGACTTGTTGGCGTCGTGGAGAAAATGCGGGCGAAGATCATCGAACTTGGAGGCGAAGTCCGTTTCCAAAGCCGAGTCGATGACATCAAGATCGAACGAAGCGATGCTGATCCCACGCGCGGCCGTATCACTGGCGTCACGCTTGCAAGCGGCGAACACATTTCCGCGAAGCATGTCATTCTCGCTGTTGGACACAGCGCGCGAGATACATTCGAGATGCTCGACGCGCGCGGCGTGCATATCGAAGCAAAGCCTTTTTCAATCGGCTTTCGAATCGAACATCCACAGTCGCTGATCAATGAATGTCGCTTCGGCGAGAAAGCGACGAATCCTTTGCTCGGCGCAGCGGATTATCAATTGGTCCATCACACCACGAATGGTCGATCTGTTTACACATTTTGTATGTGCCCCGGCGGAACCGTCGTCGCTGCGGCATCCGAACCCGGCCGAGTCGTTACGAATGGAATGAGCCAATATTCCCGCAACGAACGCAATGCCAATGCTGGAATCGTCGTGGGAATCACGCCTGAAGTGGATTATCCAGAAGGTCGTCTGGCTGGAATTGCGTTTCAACGCTTCTGGGAATCGCGCGCCTTCGAACTTGGAGGCGGTGGATACAAAGCTCCAGGTCAATTGGTCGGCGACTTTCTTGCTGGTCGCCCTTCGACAGTTTTGGGAAGTGTGCAACCGTCATACACCCCTTCCGTTCATCTCTGCGATCTCTCGAGCGCACTGCCAGAGTTTGCAGTCACTGCGATTCGCGAAGCGATTCCCGCGTTCGCCCGTCAGGTCAAGGGATTCGATCTTGCCGACGCTGTGTTGACTGCGGTCGAGACGCGAACATCTTCGCCCATTCGCATCACGCGCGGCGAATTTGATTTGCAAAGTCTCAATACCAGCGGACTGTTTCCAACTGGCGAAGGCGCGGGTTATGCTGGTGGAATTCTCTCCGCAGCGATTGACGGCATCAGGATCGCAGAAGCAGTTGCGATCAGTATGAATGCGTGACGAATAGTCGATTCGAAATCACCCAGTCCAATTCGCCAACACCTGCGCCTGCACGAAATGCGATGACTCCCGCATCCGCGGTCGCCTGATTTGCAAGGTGAATTTGAAAAATCGCAAACTTTCAAAATATGTCCTCGAAGCGAGACAAAGCAGTAAATATCGCTGTTTTTATCAAATGAATGCGCTTTTTATGAAAAACAGCCCCCCCCCATTGCCTCAAATTGCTTGGCATTTCCCATAAAAAATGGCGCAAATAGCATATTTCGCCGATAACAAACTCGGAAGCATTGCATCGTGCAATGTTCCCACTGATCAGAGTCAAACAGGAGCTATCAAATGCAGGCATTTACTTGGGTCAAAGGTTGGGCGCGTGAACTTATGGACATCATGCTTCTTTTTATTGGACTCGGCGTCCTTGTGCAGATCATCTTCGGCTCAAATAATGTTGGATTCTTTGGTGGGATCACCGACAATCTGATGAAGTTTGTTGGCCAACTAGGTGGCGGTGGATTTGTGGGTCTGATTGCCCTGCTCGTGATTGTTGCAGTATTCACGAAGCGCACATCAACGACGTAATTCGAAATCTCGATTCTAGAATCATTTTTCTAGGATAACCCTAAAGGTCGAAGCGCAGCGCTTCGACCTTTTTCTATGCAAGACATAAGAAACTCCTTCACTTGCCATATCAGTTCCCACGTTCGATACAATAAAGTTCAAGGAGTTTTTACGATGTCAGGATTTTCTAAACGAGAAGATGCGTTCGAAAACAAATTCGCCTTCGATGCTGAGAAGCGTTTCAAAGTCGAAGCACGGCGAAATAAATTGCTCGCTCAATGGTTCGGGAATAAAGCAAAGATGTCCGCCGATCAGATCGCACAATATGCGGCTGAACTCATCCAGCACGATCTGAAGAAGCCCGGCGACGATGATGTTCTGAAAAAAATAACCGCTGATCTCAAGGCGCGTGGCGTTGCTGTTTCAGAGGCAGAAGTACGCGCTGAAATGTCACGATGCGTTCAGATTGCATCGGAGCAGACGGCGAGCGAAGGCTGAAAAGGCCGCCCCCTGCCACGAGCGCAGGTTCAACCCCAATTGGAAAATAGCGTCGTCAAGTCCGCTCCATCAACAATCCCGTTGTGATTGAGGTCCGCCGGACCTGAACCGCCCCATCCGCTCAACAAGATTGAAAGATCGACACCATTGACATAGCCGTCACCATTGATATCGCCGGCGACTGCTACAGCGATAAAACTCGCACGGTAGTGCAGACCAAAGAAACCTGGTTGAAACGGCGGGTCATTCGGATCTGGAGGTGGATCATCGGGGTCAACGATGTCGCAGGGAAACTCCCCACGGAAAACTTGGTTCAGATTTCCTGCGCTCAACACCAGCCAAGAATTCGGCGCGTTGTCAACACTCATTGATCCGCTTGAGCAAGGCTCGACTTCGAATGCTTGCCGCATTTGCAGTGGCCCATCGCATGTTCCCTGCACCACCAACGCCAAGAGCGGAAATTCGGTGTTGAATGTTATGACCGCGCTCGCACATCCCAGTGCATCGAGTCGGAACCAATCCGTATCCCGAGGAACATCGGAGGAAATCGTCGACTCATAGATGTTGCCGCAGAGCGCGGCAATCGATCCCGCGCCGACCTTGTTGCAACCATCGTCAAGGCGCTGATAGCAAATCTCTGGAAGTTCGATGGCAATTGGATTATGCCCGATCGAACATGCGGATGCTCCGCAATACATTGGCGCTTCTCGTGCGCATGTTTCATCCCAAATGGAATAGCAGCAGAAGGGATCAAAGTCACAGAGAAAACTGCAGCATGATTCGTTTTCACAGCCGACGCTGGGATGAAATTCGTCGCAAGCTCCGGCACTTGGGCAGTTGAAGTTGTCGCAAAGTTCATCCTCCGTATCAACGCAAACCTGATCCCACGCAAATTCGCAGCAGAGTGGATTGAATTTGCAAACAGCTTCACAACACAAAGTCCGAACACATCCAGGGGTGTCGTGCACTTCTTCGCATGGACCCGCGCCGGGACCACATACCGCGGGAATATCGCCAGCCACCGAACCTTCCGCGCGTTCCCACTGAGCAAACCACTGCGATGCAGCTGATGCATTCTTGAACTTTGGAAGAGTTCCCCAAGGGTGCTCTGGCGGATCGTCCGCGACTCCACCCGAAGTATTGCGATAGATCATCACGGAGTGCGCCGCGATATCGACTGCGACGACATCTCTATCACCATCGTTGTCGATGTCGATCAGTGTCATGTCGCGAAGAAAACTTCCTGCGGATTTTGTGGCGACATTCACGAATGCGCCACCACTTAAGCCATCAACCTCTGCGATCGTCAACTTTCCTGGCAGTGCCGAACCCATCAGCACATCGTCGTCGCCATCATTATCCATGTCCGCGGCATTGACAGTCCACGCATATCCCTCTGTTCCACCGGGGCGAATGACTTTCTGCGCAAAGAGACCCGATCCATCATTGATCCAATAGACAGTCACATTCGGCGAAGCAAGCAATAATCCATTTGAGATGATGTCGATATCACCATCTTTGTCAATATCTGATGGCGCGAGATTGGCGATCGAAACTGTTTCATCTCCAAACGGAGGTGCGCGCCATGTTTCGCCCTGCGAGAAATTGCCCGACCCCATATTGCGCATGATTGCAACTTGAGATCCACCGATGGACGCGGTCGCAAGATCGAGATCTCCATCTCCATCAAAATCGGCGGCAATAATGCTGAAGGGATATGGAATTCCCGCGGACCATTGTTGCGCCATGATGATCTGCGAAAGTTGAAAGTTCATCGCACCATCGCCCTTCCATATCTCGACCGAAGCAGAAATATAATTGACAAGCGCGACATCGAGATCGCCATCACCATCAAGATCGCGCACGATCATCCCCGCGGGTTGTCGCTGGGCAAGAATCATCACGGGTGGTGCGAATTGACCTCCACCAAGTCCCTTCAGCACGGCGAACCTTCCGTATCCCGCGCGAATACTTGCAAGCAAGTCCGGCGTTCCATCGCCATCAACATCACGAATCTCCACCCAGTCGGCTTGCGATCCAATCGGGATCAATTCTGCTGGAGCGAAAATACCGCCACCAATCCCGCGCAAAAATGCCAGATTCCCCGTCACATCTCGGCAACTCACGATGATGTCAACGACACTATTGCCGTCGACATCTCCCACCGCTGCATGCGTTGGATAGAGCAGAGTTGAGATCGGCAAAGTCGTCGGCCCAACAAGCGTGATCCCCGCCATCGAAGGGGCGGTCGCTGCGGCGCAAGTCAGCAGAATCGTTGCAGACAGAGTTCTCACACCATCAGGATATGCCCGAGTTGGCGGATTTCCACTTGAACCTGTGATTACAATAAAAAAAGTTATGCCATCCCCACTTCATTCGACGATTATCGCTCTTGTAACTGCTTTTGCCTTCCAAGCAGGTGGCGGACAGCCTCCTCCCAAGGATTACAACAAGAAATTTGATGCGTGGCTGAAGACACCGGACGAGCCCGCGAAGGTGAAGTCCAAGATCATCAAGCGGACTTTTACTTGGCTTGATGCGACACCATCGATCACCTATCGCGACGGCGTGAAGTATCGCGATCCTTCCATCAAGCCTTGGAACTTTTCGATTCAGGTTTCGGTGAATGAAGCGCGCGCGCAGTCGATTGAAAAGCACTTCGGAGTTCCAATGGATGCGATTCAGTTTTCATTCACAACTCCTGAAGACAAACTGCGGTGTCAGCGGCTTCTGGAGGAAAAGTTGGCGCATCATGGAATGCAAGTAACTCCATCAGCCGATGGAGCATTGGGCATCCTTGAAGCAAACTATGAATGGTTGGTTGAAGGATGTCGAGATGAAGTCCAGCCCATTGCCCAAAGTATCTTGTTCGAAACAGATCGGGTGTTGAAAGAAAGCGATGCGCCGCGTGTCGCCACTGTGCGCGATAAGGTCGCGGCGATTTTTCGTTTCATTCAAAGCATTCCATACGAAACGATTGCCGATCTGCCCGATGGCAAGGATCGCTGTGGAATGCGCACCCCGCTGATCACACTGCTCAAAGGTGGCGATTGCGATTCGAAGTCCACGCTTATGGCTGCGCTCATTCGGTCAAAGAAGATCGCGGATGTTGTGATGGTCACTCTCAAGATGAAGGATGGCGCAGGCCATGCGATTCTTGGGGTGCGCGTCGACGTGCAACGAGGTGATCAGACGATCACATACAAGGGGCAAAAATATGTGCTTGCGGAAGCGGCGACGACAGATGTTGCCCAAGATGGAAATCTTGCTGATTTAGGGGAAATTGGCGAGGAATGGAAGGACTTCCGATCGCGACCGTTTGATGTGATTCCTCTGCGCTGACAGCAATATCGAATTCAGAAGACCAACTGCAACTGAACTCTCACCACAACTTGCCCAGTGGAATCGGATGTTTGATCTGATCGATAATCTGCGCCAACAATAGGCTGGTTATACAAACCATTCTGAAACAGAACTCCGCCAACGACATATCCAACATCTCCATTCAATTTGATTTCATTCTTGGAGATGTAATAGTTCGCGCCAACGGTATAGATTGAAAAGTGTTGCGCATTGATTGCGGATGGAGTTCCTGGATTCGGACCTGCGTTGATATCCGTCGTGCCGCCAGTGACATTCAGCCACTCCCAGCGTGCGGCAAGTTCGACATCTTCGCTCACGAAAAAACCACCTTGCACGACGATGCCATAGGAATTGACTGGCGCTGCGCCGTCGGGACGGGAATAAAAACTGTTTCCCAAGAATGCGGCAAAGAGACTTACCCCGCTAAACCGCGCATTGAAGTCCGCGGTGTATGAAATGTTGACTCCATCGCTATTGCCGACAAAATTACCGTTGAGTTGATTGTTTGATCCACCGCGTTGCCAGTTATATGCAGCGGCAATTTGCATACCGTCGTCGCCGCCACGAAATGACATCAATTCACGAAACTGGTTCCATTCTCCAGCCAACTTCAGTTCGACGCGCCCAGCAGTCGCCCACTCGACAAGGTTTCCCGAATCGGCAGCAAGACTCGCAACTCCAACATTGCGGTTGCCGCCACCGTCGTTGTAATTCATATTCACACGCCAATCTGCAGATTGATATCCAATCTGAACCCCTTGAATCCATTTGGTGTTGAAATATTGATTGATGAGCGATCGTTCGACAAATTGTTGCTCCGTCGAGGAAACAGACTCTTCATAGTTAAAGTTGCTCTTCCACTGACCCGTCGTGATCGAAAAACCATTACCGAAATCTTTGCGGATAAATGCCTGTTCAAGCACAGGGGTATTAAACGTGTTTTGAAAGTCAGTTGAGGTCTGTTGAACTGGTGAAATCTGGTTGTATCCAACTCTGATCTTGTATGTCCAGCTCGGATCAAGGATGTTTCCATCAAATCCAAGTTTGACTCGACGCATTTCGAATCCATATTCGGAAGATGCATCGTCGTTGGTAGGAACTCGATTCGCACTTGGCTGATTATTAAAAGCAAAGCGCGCTTGAATCTCACCGCTTATTTTCATCGTGTAATTGCCGTCAGCACTGCCAATGAAAAAGCCCTTATTCCAGCCAGCGGTCATCGGAGCGCTCTGAAGACTTGAACGAGTCTCCGAGTCGGCGAGAACATCGTTCACCAATTGTCGAATCTCTTGCGCCCGTTGCTGGGTCAACCACTTGTCGCCATTTTCATTACGAATCGCAGCGATCTCCGCATCGTGGCGCGTCTCCATCGTCGAAATTTTGCTTTCGAGCTGTTCGATCTTGTTGATCGCTTTCTTGAGCAGATCACTCTCGTCGTCCACTGCATATGCGCTGCAAGAAAGAACCGTTGCCAGCGCAATCATGCTTGAAACAGTTGATTTGGCTGCGCTTGAAACAGAATTCATGGAATGTAAACTATAGCTTTTTTTAGAACAACAATTGCAACTGAACTCTGGCGACGACTTGCCCAGTGGCGCTCGAGTTTTGATCCGTTCGATAGTCTGCGCCAATAATATTTTGATTAAAAAGTCCAGTCGAGAACATAATTGCACCTGCGACATAGCCCAGATCTGCATTCAGCTTCACTCTGTTTCCTGATATGTAATAGTTTAAGCCAGCGGTATAAATTGAAAAGTGTTGAGCGTTGAGAGCAGACCCCAAAGCATTCGGACTCGTGGCAGGAATAGGAGTGTTTCCAGAACTGACAACTGAATATGTACCGCCACTGACATTCAGCCATTCCCAGCGTGCAGTTATTTCGATGTCGTCGCTGAGGAAAACACCACCCTGTACGACTGCGCCGAGCGAGTTCACTGCTTCTGCACCATCTGGCCGAGAATAAAAACTGTTTCCTAAGAATGCTGCAAAGAAACTGAATCCGTTTGAGCGCAAATTAAAATCTGCGGTGTATGAAAAATTAATGCCGTCATCATTGCCAACAATCGGTCCACTCACCCCTGCGGATGTAGGGACATTGCCTGCACCGCCACGCTGCCAGTTGTACGCAGCGCCAATTAATATGCCGTCTTCGCGTCCACGGAAGGACATCATTTCCCTGAACTGCCCCCATTCGCCAGCCAACTTCAGTTCTGCGCGGCCCGAAGTCGCCCATTGAACATTGTTCTCAGAAGTGCTGAAAGAACCGACGCTACTAACATTACGATTACCTCCTCCGTCATTCCAATTTACGCTTGCGCGCCAAAGTGCGGTTTCGTATTGAAGTTCAATTCCTGCAATGAACTTTGGAGTGAAATATTGATTCACAAGCGTTCGCTCAACAAACTGCATAGAAGCTGAACTCGCCATCTCTTCAAAGTTATATGCACTCTTCCACTGACCAGTCCGGACCGCAAATCCATTACCAAAATCCTTGCGGATGAACGCATCATCGAGAACAACGCCATTTGTAGAGTTCTGTGAATTGTTCGTTGCTGCCGAACCTTCGACGAGTGCATTTTGGTTGAATGCCACAGCCACTCTGTATGTCCAACTTGGGTCAATGACATTTCCCGTAAAAATTATTCGCGCACGGCGTATTTCTGTTCCATATTCATTCGATGATGATTCTTTCGGGTACGTCACCGACCCAGACTGCGTCGGATTCCGACTGGATTTCGATTGGTAATTGTAAGCCTGCCTCGCCTGAATCTGACCGGTCACGAATAATGTGAAATTCCCGTCGGGGCTTGCGAGAAAAAAGTTTTTATTCCATCCAGCTGTGACGCCTTCACCTTGAAGACTCGTCCGAGTTTGAGAGTCCGCCAAGACATCTTTCACAACTTCTCGGATCTCATCTGCGCGTTGTTGAGTCAGCCACTTGTCGCCATTTTCGTTTCGAAGCGCAGCGATTTCTGCATCGTGGCGCTTTTCCATCTCTGCCATCTGCTGCTTGATTTGCTGAATCTCGGACATCGCCTGATTGGGCAATGCTTGATTGCCGCCAACAGCTTCATCTCCTGTTGCACTGGCGATATTTAAGAGACCAACAGCGGAAACGGCGAGAATGAGGGTCACTTTATTCATTTCGATTTCTCCAACTATGAAGGTTTGATTTCAATACACACCACAACTTCAAGGTAAGGAATATCCGACCTTCAAACACATTTGGGGTAACAAATACAAATTGAACAATAAATAAACAATTGAAAAGGAATTGTGAAGATTGGGTTCATTTCGTCCATTTGGGCGAAAGGCCCATTGACGCCCAACTCAGATTTATGAATGATGCACCTTCAATGAAAGCTTCTCGATCATTCTGTTTCGTTGTCGTCCTGCTGACCGCAGGGTGCGCCAACACTTCCACTGTTGATTCGCAAGCAAACAGTGCCACATCAGAGACGATGCTCTGCCCGATCAGCGGTGAGCCTGTCACCACTGATTCGAGTTATGTCGCATACTTCAGTGTCTATCCCGTCTATTGCGCATCTCTCTCGGACTCGACCCAGTTTGGATCGATGCCGATTTCCAAGCGCGCCAAACTCTCCGCACCGCAAGTATTGGAACAGAAGGGAATCACGAATGCCACGTGCCCATTGACTGGGGAGACGCTGACTGCGTCTGCTGCTCCAGTGAAGTATGAAGGACAAACGATCGGATTTGCCACGCTCTCTGATGCCAATCAAATCAGATCTTTGCCGAAAACGCAGCAGAAAAAAATCATCGACAAATGGATGGCGACGAACGCAACGCCAGCGAATTAGGGCGTTCGTGCGACTCGGAATCCATAATCAGTGATTCGAGGATCGCCCTGAAAATAGTTCAGGCGAAATGATGATCGACAATTCTTCCCGTCGAAATCCCACGAACCACCACGAAGCGTGCGGAATGGATTTTGCGCAGCGCCAGTTGGATCTGTCGCGCCATTTTCGCAAGCCCTGTAATAGTCCGCGGCATACCAATCGTTGGTCCACTCCCACACATTGCCAATCATGTCATAGAACCCAAGCGCATTGGGAAGTTTGCTGCCAACTGGATGGGTGCGATTTTCTGAATTCGAAGTATTCCATGAGATTCGATTCAACTCTCCATAGAGCGGACCAGTCGAACCTGCACGGCAAGCGTATTCCCATTCCGCTTCGGTTGGAAGACGCAATCCACTCTT
>SXGS01708180.1_pt1 | contig 16579 bp, 10 predicted proteins | sample 3174681 | NCBI WGS metagenome assembly SXGS01 (sample SAMN11356861, study PRJNA531348) | freshwater metagenome | isolation source: freshwater sample F1-80 | place: China: Fuxian Lake, Yuxi | collected 2017-12-25 | reverse complement strand
GGTTGGCCCCCCTGGATCCCCTGGACCCCAAGGGTTGACCGGCCCGGCGGGTCCCAAAGGCGACACGGGGAATGCCGGTCCTCCTGGACTCGTTGGACCCACTGGACCCGTTGGACCAATCGGTCCCATCGGACCTCTCGGCCCACAAGGACCCCAAGGTCTTGCGGGTGGGAAAGGCGACACCGGCGCGGTTGGGCCTCCTGGATCTCCTGGACCTCAAGGGTTGACCGGCCCTGCGGGCCTGCCCGGGTCGCAAGGTCCGACCGGCCTCACAGGCCCTCAAGGCGCGCGCGGTCTGACGTTTCTGGGCGCTTGGGACTTTCTGAGGTTCTACCTGCCGGACGATGCAGTCCACCATCTTGGTTCCATGTGGATGGTGAAACGGGCTCACTCTAACATTACTCCTGCTGAAGGCCCGGACTGGACGTTGCTCGCAAAGAAAGGGGATGGCGGCCCCACGGGACCCCAAGGATTGCAAGGTCCACAAGGCCTCCCTGGGGTTCCAGGAGCGACAGGGCCAGCCGGACCCCAAGGACCACCAGGCTCGCAGGGACCCGCAGGGTCTCAGGGAGCGACTGGAGTTCCAGGATTGGCCGGAGCGCAAGGACTGCCCGGACCTCAAGGAAACCAAGGCCTCCCAGGTCCGCAGGGTCCGCAGGGTCCGCAAGGAATCGCGGGGGCGATCGGACCCCAGGGTGTCCGTGGGTTGACTTTTCGTGGAGCGTGGAATTCCGCCACCGGATATATCGTGGACGACGCGGTCTCCCACTTGGGATCGGCATGGCTGGCTCGCGCGTCGAGCCTAAATACCCAGCCTGTCGAGGGAAACGATTGGACCTTGCTTGCGAGCAGGGGAGAGGCGGGTCCTACCGGGCTGACGGGTCCGTCAGGCGCTCCAGGCCCGCAAGGGATTCCGGGAATTCCGGGCGTTCAGGGACCTCCTGGCGTCGCGGGGCTTCCTGGCCCAGCGGGTGCCGACGGCGCTGCGGGAGCACAAGGCCCGGCTGGACCTGCTGGACCTCAAGGGCTTGTCGGGCCAGCGGGCACCGTCGGTGCCACGGGTCCTGCGGGACCACAAGGTGGTCAAGGACCTCAAGGCCCCGCAGGCCTCCAAGGCCCGTCTGGCGGTGTCGGTCCTGCCGGTCCCCCAGGCCCCGCCGGCGCGGCTGGGCCTGTCGGCCCTCAAGGAATTCAAGGCCCTGTGGGCTCTACCGGTCCAATCGGACCGCGAGGGTTGTTGTTCCGAGGCGAATGGAATCCCTCCATCCATTACGCGGCGGATGACGCTATCAGCCATCTGGGTTCGGCGTGGATCGCGAGGCGAGCCAGCCAGAATGTGATACCGACTGAAGGAGAGGATTGGTCGATATTAGCGCGCATGGGAGATGTTGGCCCCCCCGGCCCGGCAGGCGCTCAAGGCCCACGAGGGATTCGCTTCCGGGGAAGTTGGGGCCTCGCCGTAAACTACGCGCTTGATGACGCCGTTCAGTACAACGGATCGGCATGGGTTGCCCTGCGATCTTCAACCGGGATCGCCCCTTCTGAAGGCGAGGATTGGACCGTTTTGGCATCTCGGGGAGAACCCGGAGTCGGGGATGGCAGCGTCGGTCCAATCGGACCTCAAGGTCCGAAGGGAGTGAACTTTCGCGGAGCCTGGAGCTCGGAGACGAGTTACGGGATAGATGATGCCCTTTTCTTCCAGGGATCAGCATGGCTGGCCCTTCAACCGAGCTCTAATGTCCCGCCGTCGGAGGGGCCGATTTGGGCGGTCCTGGCAAGGAAAGGAGATCCTGGACCAGCGGGTCCCGCCGGAGCCAACGGAGCCCAGGGTCAGCCGGGAATCACCGGACCGGCTGGGCTTCAAGGTCCCGCTGGCCCGCAAGGGGCAAGGGGGTTGAACTTCCGGGGGGCATGGGCCTCTGTGGTTTCCTATTCCGTGGATGACGCCGTATCGTTCGGAGGATCGTCATGGTTGGCTCGTCAGCCCAACATTAACAATCTGCCCGTTGAAGGCGCGACATGGATGCTCTTGGCGGCGAAAGGGGAGACTGGGGCAGTGGGCCCCACCGGGCCGCAAGGAGCGAACGGCCAGCAAGGACCTCAGGGCCTTCAGGGCGCGGCTGGAGTTCAAGGCCCTGTCGGACCGCAAGGTCCCGTCGGCCCCGTTGGCTCCACTGGAGCGACGGGTCCGCAGGGCCTCCAAGGAGCTCCCGGTCCTCAAGGTCCAGTTGGGGCCACGGGAGCGCAAGGCTTGCCAGGAGCTCAAGGCCCAGCTGGTCCTATCGGTTTGTCGGGGCCTCAAGGACCTGTTGGAAACTCCGGACCCCAAGGACTGCGTGGACTAACTTTCCGCGCCGCCTGGCATTCAGCCACCCAGTACGCGGCGGACGACGCCGTCTCCCATCAAGGATCTTCTTGGATCGCTTTGCGGGCGAACATCAATCAGGTTCCGGTGGAGGGAGCTGACTGGGCGATGCTGGCTGTGAAAGGCGATGCGGGCTCTCAGGGTCCGGGGGGACCGACAGGGCCGCAAGGGGTCCGCGGTCTTCATTTTCGCGGTGTCTGGTCGGCCGCTACGACCTATCTCCAGGATGATGCCGTTCACTATGGGGGATCCGCTTGGATCGCTTTGCGGGCAAGTTTCGGGATCGCGCCTGTCGAGGGACCTGACTGGAGTGTGCTCTCCGCTCGGGGAGAGCCGGGCGTCGGCCTCGGTCTGGAGGGACCGATCGGCCCCCAAGGCCCCAAAGGACTCAGTTTTCGGGGTGCCTGGTCGGCGGTTGACACCTATGCCATCGACGATGCTGTTTCGTTCGACGGATCTTCGTGGGTCGCTCGTGTGCCAAACGTCAATGTGACTCCTGGAGTGGGATCGGATTGGGGTTTGCTAGCCCGCAAGGGGGATGCCGGGGCCGCAGGGGCTGCGGGTGCTCAAGGGCCACCCGGTCCACTCGGCCCCGGAGGTCCAGTAGGCCCCCAGGGACCCACGGGATTACCCGGGGCGAAAGGTTTAAACTTCCGAGGTTCCTGGTCGTCCATCGTTTCGTACGCCTCGGATGACGGCGTAATTTTGGGAGGTTCCGCGTGGCTGGCATTGCGATCCAATGTGAATGTGCTTCCGATGGAGGGCGCGGATTGGACGTTGCTCACTCAAAAAGGGGATGCTGGGCCCGCGGGCCCGCAAGGGATCCAAGGAACCCCGGGACTTCAGGGAGCGCAAGGGCCTATCGGTCCGACGGGTCCGACAGGAGCCCCCGGCCCCCAGGGATTGCAGGGGCCGGCAGGTCTTCAAGGTCAAGCGGGCGCGACAGGGGCTTTGGGTCCCGCCGGACCGCAAGGTCCTTCTGGTCCGGCAGGTCCCGCTGGGCCGCAAGGAACGATTGGATTGACTGGCCCGCAGGGCCCCAGGGGAATGACGTTTCGCGGCGCTTGGGAGGCGTCCGCAAACTATGTGAACGATGACGCGGTTCACTATCTGGGTTCGGCTTGGCTAGCACGTCGGCCAAGCACTGCGGCTGTGCCAGTCGAAGGATCGGATTGGACCTTGCTGGCCCAGAAGGGTGACACTGGAAGCCAGGGACCAAGCGGTGTCCAAGGGCCTCAAGGCCCTCAAGGGATTCGCGGTTTGAGCTTTTTGGGAGCTTGGTCCAACACCGTCAACTACGTGGCAAACGATTCGGTTCAGTATAATGGCTCCGCCTGGGTGGCTCTGCGGCCGACCGTGGCAGTAGCTCCCGCCGAAGGCCTTGACTGGACTTTGCTGGCATCGCGAGGAGAGGCCGGAGTGGGGTTGGGACTCGAGGGGCCGATCGGTCCCCAAGGACCCAAAGGTTTGAATTTTCGAGGCGCGTGGTCTTCCGCCCTTGCCTATGGCGTGGATGACGCGGTTTTCCACGCGGGTTCCGCTTGGATTGCCCGAGTCCCCACCTCTAATGTCCCGCCGACGGAAGGAGCGCAGTGGGAGTTGCTGGCTCAGAAGGGTGACAGCGGCGCTGCTGGCCCGTCGGGCGCGACGGGCCAGCAAGGCTCGCCAGGTGTCGCCGGGGCCACTGGCCCGGCGGGAGCGGCGGGCTCCACGGGTCCTCAGGGCGCGAAGGGATTGCAGTTTAGAGGTCCCTGGTTGTCCATCGCCACTTACGCCGCCGACGATGCCGTCTTCTTCGGTGGTTCCTCTTGGGTCGCGCTCCAAGCTAGCACCGATGTGGCGCCCGTCGAAGGAGCCTTTTGGACAGCGCTCGCTCAAAAGGGGGATTCGGGTGCGACAGGGCTTCAGGGCCCGGCGGGACTGCAAGGTCCCCAGGGTCCCATTGGAGCCAGCGGCCCCACCGGGGCCGCGGGGCCACAGGGCACCCAGGGAGTGGCGGGTCCCCAAGGCCCGGCGGGAACTCAGGGTTCCACTGGTCCCGCAGGTCCTCAAGGATCCCCTGGCAGCACAGGTCCCCAGGGGCCCAAAGGACTCAACTTCAGGGGCGCTTGGAGTTCAGCCACCACGTTTTCCGTTGATGACGCTGTTTCCTACCTCGGTTCGACTTGGATCGCCCTCCAAGCCAGCACCGACGTTCCCCCCGTGGAAGGCCCGACATGGCGCCTTCTCGCTCAAAAAGGCGAACCTGGAGTTCCAGGACCACAAGGCCCGGCCGGTCCGGCCGACGCGAGCGCCATCCAGGCAGGAACTGTGGGCGACGCTTATCTGTCCCCAAATGTGGCGTTTCGCAACGCGAACAACTCTTTCACCGGGGTCAACACGTTTGGAAACAGCGCTAATTCATATACAGGAACGTTCACTGGGAATGGCGCCGGGATCACGAGTATTCCCGCGCAGAGCCTGACTGGCACAGTGGCGGATGCGCTCTTGAGCGCAAACATCGCGCGACTGGCGGATCTGACCGCATTGAATGAAACGCTTCTGTTAAGACTCGCGGCGTCCAACGCGGTCCTATCCGCGGAACTCGCGGCCTTTTCGAACTATTCAAGGACTTATATCCCACAGGGTGTGACCGTTGCCTCCATCGACCCGCAGGATGCCGGGCTGATTTCGCAAGGTGCCCAGCGCATCGCCAACATCGCGGGGCCTTCTTGGATCGAAGGAAGGGCTGATAACCAACCCTCTGGCCGATTCGACTTTCCCTCTGTGTGGACAGGCCAAGAAATGATCGCATGGGGCGGAAGAATCAATGCCGGAACCGTGTTGGGATCGGGTGGAAAATATCGGTCCGAAACGGATGAATGGACCCCTATTTCAACGATCGCTGCACCCGCGGCGCGCGCGGCCCATACGGCCGTGTGGAGCGGCCAGGAGATGATTGTTTGGGGCGGTTTCGGCTCGGCGGGGTTCCTTGGGACTGGAGGTCGGTACCAATCGGCATTGCAACTTTGGAATCCGGTGTCCACCACCGGTGCCCTCAGCGAGCGAGACGGGCATTCGGCTGTGTGGACTGGAAGCCGCATGATCGTCTGGGGAGGCCGCAACAACACTGGAATTCTGCGGGATGGAGCTCTTTACAATCCATCGGCTGACTCGTGGAGCGCTCTGAACGCGGCGCTTTTGAACACGGCGCCCGACGCGCGTCACCGGAGCACCGCCGCATGGGTGGGCACAGGGATGTTTGTTTGGGGTGGCGAAGGCGGTGCTGGCGCATTGAATTCGGGGGCGCAATTACGATTCAACGCGTCCGGAGAACCAGATTTTTGGGAAGCGGCCAGTCTGGGCGGCGCCCCGTCAGCTCGAAGCGGGCACACGATGATTTGGACAGGCTCCAGGATCCTAGTTTGGGGAGGCTCTGCTGGCGGCGCTTTCCTTGGGGATGGCGCCTCCTATGATCCCGCCACGCTGGTTTGGACCCCGTTGCCGCTGGCTGGATCACCGCAGGCCCGAAAAGAGCATCAGGCCGTGTGGACGGGCGTCGAGATGGTCGTGTGGGGCGGGACTGGAGAGGCCGGCGCATTCGCATCCGGCGGGGCCTACGACCCGGCTTCCAATAAATGGCGGCCGCTCGGGAATGGCGGCTCTCCCCTGGCGCGAGCCGGATTTGCCGCCATTTGGACGGGTGTGGATATGCTGGTCTTTGGGGGCCAGACAGGCGGCTCTCCGCTGGCTCGATTGCAACGGCTCAATCCACAGCCCACTTGGCATCTTTACATGAAACGATGACACGCGCCGTGGTGACACTTTTTCGTTTAGGGATGAATCGCGCGATTTTTTCAGGCATCGTGGAAAGGTCTCACAGTTCGTCTTTGCCAGCCTCCATTCACCGGAGTTCGAGGATCGTTCGATGGGATGCGGTGCACTGTCCAGAGCTAGGTCCCAAACCTTTTTTGCCGCCTCGGAAGGGTGTTCTCCTGGTGCTTTGCCGTCGGGCCGTGGCGGGTCTGGTTCTGTCCGCGTTTCTCACAATCTGCTCCCTTCGCGCTCAAGAGTTCTCGATTGAATTGCAAACGTTCGAGTTCGGAGCGTCGGAGAGTTCGGGCGGCGCGTTTTCGCTAGTTGGGAATCTGCGGCAATCCGAACCGAGCCCGACCTTGTCGGGAGGCGCCTTTGCGATCGACGGGAGCTTCGAAAGCGTGACGCCTCCAAACGCCTCCAAACAGGAAACTTTGGCGCCGAAGCTTTCCGTGGCGATAAGTTCGGGGCGTTTGGAGATTCGTTGGTCCTCCGTTGGTTCGGAAAACTACGCGTTGGAGTCTTCGCCGTTCTTGGGGCCGGATGAACTGTGGTCGCTCGTTCTCGCCGAACCCCGCAGCGAGGACGGGGACCAGGTAGTTCATCTGGAGCCGATCAACTCCACCCAATTCTTTCGATTGCGCCGGCGATAAGAAATCAATGGGGAGCTGACCGATCAATCGTCCATGTATTTCGAGCGTCCAAGCCTTGAAGACGGTTCCACCTTAAACCTTGAAACGGCAGTTGCCCCTGTTGAATATTCGCAAGATCCTGGCGATAAATTTTTTCCGAATCACTCTCCGGATCCGCAAGGGATATGACTCCCTCTTCGTCGAACCTTTCTCATTCAGGCTTTTGCAACTTTCCATGAACCGAAGGAGCACCTCCTCTCCCCGTCCCTCTCCTCCGCTTTGGGGCGGAGGAGAGGGTGCCCGACTTGTCCGCCATAGCCCTTGTGGCGACGGCGGAAGGGCGGGAGAGGAGGCACCCGGTTCATGGCCTTGATTCAGGTCTAAAATTTGGAGGTGTTTCCTCTCCACGATGTTCAACTGCCGTTTTAAGTTTCTATGAGCCCTCGAGCGCTGGTGTTCTTTCCGGTGGCGGGCGCCTTGGTGCTGGCTTGGATTCTGTATGCCCGCTTTGGAACGAAGCCGGTTCCCTCGTCAGCGCCGCCTGAAGTAGTCAGCCGATTGCTCATCATCAAGGAAAGCCGTCTCCATCAGATAGATTCCACTGAACCGTTTATGGGGTGGATGTTGGAAACGAATGCTTTTGGCGGCTTGCAGTCTCGATCGTTTGTTTCCAATGGTTTTCTGGAGGGTGTCTCAGAGGGTTTTTTCACCAATGGCCAGAGGCAAGTGCTCGAGCATTTCCGGGCGGGCGTCTCCCATGGGAAACGCACTAAGTGGCACCCGAACGGAGTCAGGGCATCTGAAGCGACTGTCGTTCAAGGCAGATTGCATGATCGATTTCTGGCGTGGCACGAGGATGGCTCTCTGGCGCAGGAAGTACTCATGAAAGAGGGGCAACCCCACGGGCGCTCAAGGTCTTTCTATCCCAGTGGATACTTGAAAGCCGAATCCATGGTTTTGGAGGGCAAAGTGACCGAGCAACATTTCTGGGAAGAGGGGGAGCGCCGTAATCCTTGACGGGTTGAGGGGGGGCCCTCGACGGGGCAGGGTTAACCCGATCCGCGCTCAGACTCGGGAGGTCCCCAACGGATCCAGTCCGCAGTTTGATTGTTGACATTGCAAATGATTTCATTATGATATCACAGAGATATCTCCATTGGCATCCATCAACCGCGAGAAAAAAACATGAAATCGACCACTCTCCCAGCGTCCGTCGAGCAGCCCGGATCCACCGTCAGTGGCTGGCCGTTGCTCTTTGTCACGTTGCTGCTGAAAATTGGCGGCATCATCATGCTCATCAACGCGGGCATCCGCGGGGATCGCGGCGACTCTTACGCGCTGCCTTTGGTCTTGGGAATCCTCAGCTTGGTGCTGTCTTTTTTTTCCTGGGCCGGCTTCTTCACTCTTCAACCCAACGAGTCGCGGGTGATGATCTTGTTTGGAGCTTACAAGGGAACCGTTCGCCGCAGCGGCTTTCACTGGACCAATCCATTCTATTCAAAGCGGTGCAAGATTTCCTTGAGGATGCGCAATCTAAATGGCGAGAAGCTTAAGGTAAACGACAAGCGCGGCAACCCGATCGAGATCGCCGCCGTGGTGGTTTGGAAAGTCGCCGACACGGCGCAAGCGGCATTCGATGTGGACGATTACGAGCATTACGTCCAGGTCCAAAGCGAATCGGCGGTGCGCCATCTGGCCTCGGCTTATGCGTACGACCAAGGGGAGGAGGACGAGTTCACGTTGCGCGGCGGTGGCGACGAGGTGAACTCGGCGTTGACAGCCGAGCTTCAAGACCGGTTGTCCAAGGCGGGGGTTCTCGTCGAGGAGGCCCGGATCACGCACCTGGCTTACGCGCCCGAGATCGCGCAGGCGATGCTACGGCGGCAGCAAGCGGAGGCGATCATCGCCGCGCGCACCAAGATCGTGCACGGGGCGGTGAGCATGGTGGAAATGGCTCTCATCGAACTCAAGGCCAAGGGTGTGATTGAATTTGATCAGGAGCGAAAGGCCTCGATGGTGAGCAACCTCCTTGTTGTGCTCTGCGGCGAGGCGGAGGTCACTCCCGTCATCAACACCGGCACGCTTTATCATTGACCCGATATGCGCCACTGTTCCTACAGCGCGCCGTGGGGCCTTCAGACCTGGCTTATCACCGGCATCCTGAGCGCCTTGATGCTCGCCGTGGCCATTGGAAGCTCCTTCGTGCTCGGGAAGGAAGGCCGGGGCCAGCGAGGGCCGATCTGGATCATTCCGACCCTGGTGGTGGTTGGCATTCTGGGTGGCGCTTCGCTTTGGAGGGTGCGCCGATATGAGTTGGCTGACGATGAACTGCTCGTCGCGCGGAGCTTTTGGAGCAATCGGATTCGTCTCTTGGACATCGAGTCCGCCGAGGTCGATCCCAAGGCCTGCGAACGCGCTTGGAAGACTTATGGAAACGACGGACTGTTCGCGATGCATGGGCGCTTTCGCAACCAGAGGCTTGGCAAGTTCCAAGCCTATGTGACGGATCGCAAAAACGCGGTGGTCATCCGGGTTCCCGGCGACATCATCGTCATTTCGCCGGAAAATCCGGGTCGTTTCGTGGCCGATCTTCGACGCCGGCTCCAACGCGGGAAGGAGCGTGGTTGATGGCGAACGAATCCAGAAAGACATTCTTGTTGCGCATCGATCCCAATCTGTGGTCGGAACTGGAATCCTGGTCGCAAGAGGAGCTCCGCTCCGTCAACGGGCAGATCGAGTTCCTGTTGAAACAGGCGGTGGCGCGCCGGAAGAGCCAATCCTCTTCGAAACCGAGCTCGGGCAATTGATCGCCGAGACGCCGGCGAGACTCCATCGAACCGTTGAGGCTTGGGGCAAAGTCATTACTTGCCCGTTTCCGAGACGAGCCAATAAGCCACCATAGTGCCCTTGCCTTTGATTTGAATTTCCCCCCGATTTTCAAACTTAAACTGATCCCGAAGCTGGTCGAACGTTGACTGGGTCACCTGTATTCGCTCTGGCGCGCCATGGGATTCCATGCGGCTGGCGATGTTGACCGTGTCTCCCCAAAGATCGTAGATGAATTTTTTTGTGCCGATGATGCCCGCGATGACGGGGCCGGAGTTAAGTCCGATCCGAATTTGGATGGATGTTCCGAGCCGCTCGTTGAGACGTGTCAATTCGCTCTGCATCTCCAGCGCCATGCGCGCCGCGGCGGCCGCATGATCCGGCCTTGGGGTGGGGAGGCCGCTGACCGCCATGTACGCGTCCCCGATGGTCTTTATTTTCTCGAGCCCATGCTTCCCGGCCAGATGATCGAAGGTTGAAAAAACCTCGTTGAGCAGATTCACCATTTCCGCTGGCACCCTAAACATTGACAGCGTTGTGAAATCCACCAAATCTCCAAACAACACCGTGACATCCGGGAAACTGTCCGCGATGGCGTGCTCCCCCTCCTTCAGCCTGTGGGCGATGGGCGCTGGCAGGACGTTGAGCAGCAGACGTTCGGCCTTGTCTTGCGCCTCTTGAAGTTGCAGCAAATGGGTTCGCTCCTGGTCGCGCAATCGCTTTTTCTCCATCACCGCGCCGATGCGCGCTCTCAGAAAAATGGGGTTGAACGGTTTGGAAATGAAGTCCTCGGCGCCTTGCTCGATGCAGGTGGCGATGCGGTCCATGTCATCCAACCCGGAGATCATGATCACGGGGATGTGCCGTCGCGGTTTGTCGCACTTCAGTCGTTGTAGCACCTCATGACCGTCCAAGCCCGGCATGACCATGTCCAAGAGGATCAGATCAAATGAAGATTCAGCGCATAAGGACAGGGCCTCCTCTCCGGATTGGGCGGTCGTCACTGTGAACCCTTGACGGATGAGACGGCGGGACAAGATCTCTCGATTGCCGCTATCGTCGTCCACGATGAGGACAGCGCCGGTCACTGGAACCGCGCCAGCCGAATCGCGGGGAGTGCTTTTGCTGAAGAAAAAGGAAGTGTCCAGTTTACTCCCGGGAATTTGTCCCGAGACTTCGTTTCCGGATTGTGTCAAGAATTCATGGTATCGCTTATCCTCCAAGAAACCTTCGGTCTGCCGTAGCCACTCGGTGGCCGCGAATTGGATCTTATCCAAATCCGGCAGCATGGAAGACCGGCCCGTTTTCGTGGCCTGGGCTTTAAGACGTTCGGAACTCCGCACGATGTCCTCCACCGGGGACTCCAGGGACCGGAGCAATTCGCGCGGATCCTGCCGAGAGGAGTCTTGCGTGTCCTCATCAAAATGGCAGCAGATCAGCTCGAGAAGCCGTCTGCCCCCAAACCGGATCTCCTCAAGGCCCTTGAGCAATTCAGGCTCGGCTTCGGGTTGCATCTCTTCCTGCAACATTTCGCTGTAGCCGATGACGTGATTCAAGGGCGTTCGGAGTTGATGACGGACGCCCGCAAGAAAGGCCTTGAGGTTGGAGGGAGCCGCAGGCCAGGAACTCGATGGAGGTTCAGCCTTGCCAATGGCTTCTGAGCAGAGCATCGAAGCCTTGGTGATGAGTGGGTTCTCCGGCTGCTTGGGAACGTTGTCGTTGGGTGCTCCCATCCTGGGGTTTCAAGAGAGTGTTCCCGTTCACATTGCGTTGCCGCCGATCGTGACACAAGCCAAATGTCCCAGTTGTGGCTATCCTGACGCCAGCGGCGTCAGATGCCGGCCTTGCCGGGCGGGGGCGGGGCTATGGATCTGTTTTTGGCGGGCCCGAGTTGTGGCGTCTGCCGGCAAGAAGGGTCGCAGAAACAGAGGGACTTCGGCTCTTCCGCAACGAAGAAAGTCCTGCCACATCAAGTTCGCCGCCTCGGTTGGAGGGCATTTTTGGATTCGCGTCAGGAATTCAAACAACAGCTCTGACAGGATGTGCAGCGCGATTCCGTGGGTGCGCTTTGTTTGAAGAAAAAGCCAGTCAGAGAATTCCAAAAACGATTCGAAAGGCTTCCCGGACCGGGACCAAATGTTCGGCGTCGAAAGCAAAAAGTGGCCGCTGTTCCCAACCAAGTCCCAATACCGTGAGAAGCGGCGGAGGCGCTGGAGCGTCGCGAAGTCCAGGAGCTTGTTTTGGAGTATTTCGTAGGGAGGCGCGGGGCTGTAGATCATCTCCCATTCGAGATCATGGCGGACGATCGGAGTGCCTCGCAGCCTTTTCAAGATGCCGACCTGAATCTCTTGCGGCGCGAGGGCGATCAAGCGGTTAAATCCCGCGGCGAATGAATCGAGGGTTTCGCCGGGCAAGCCCGCGATGAGATCCGCGTGGATGTGCACTCCGGTCTTCTGCCTCAGGAACTGAAAGTTGTTCTCGAGCTTCGCGACATCCTGACGGCGGCTGATATGGCTGGCGACCGACTCGTTGAGAGTTTGAATGCCTACTTCGAGCTGGATCGATCCCGGCGGAAACTGGGTGATCAACGATCTCAACGCTTCCGGAAGGCGATCGGGGATCATCTCGAAGTGGAGGAACAGCCCGGGGCGCAGCCGATTGAGGAAGAATTGGAGAATGGAGGCGCTGACTTGGAGGTTGAGATTGAACGTGCGGTCGACAAACTTGAACTGCAGGGCGCCCCGGGCCATCAGGGCGTCCAGTTCCTGCAGAAAGGGTTCGACGGGAAACTGGCGGACAGGGATGTCGAGAGAAGAGAGGCAGAATTCGCAAGTGAAAGGGCAACCTCTGGAGGCTTCGACGTAAAGAACACGGTGGCGAATGTCCTCGTTGCTGTAGAGGGAGTAGGGGAGGCGTAGTTGCGCCGGTTGTGGAAGGGTGGCATGAATGATTTTTTGCGGGGGGGGATCCCCGCCGAGAATCGACTCGCAGAGGGCCGCAAATGCGGTGTCCGCCTCTCCGGTGATGACGTAATTCGCGAGGCGCGCGATTTCCTGGTCTTCTGTTTCGTAACTGACCTCGGGCCCGCCTAGCACGATCACGATGTCCGGCCGGAGGCGCTTCAGGAGAGACACCACTTCGAAACTTTGCGCCACGTTCCAAATGTAAACACCGAGGCCCACGATGCGCGGGTTCAGGGCCAGGATGGATTCGAGAATGTCCACGGGCCGCTGATTGATGTCGTATTCGGCCAGGTGGGCGCGGCAGTGGAGGGGGCCCATGTTTGCCATCAGATAGCGCAGTCCAAACGCGCAATGGACGTATTTCGCGTTGAGGGTGGCCAGGACGATATCGGGCATTCAGGGGGAGGGTACTATTTTCTCGTGGTTTTGCCAAGAAAACGGTGGACATCCACGCGTTTTAAGCTGATGAGTTGGGCCGCGGGCGAGTTTGGAGTTTATGAAAGTGAAATGTCCGACGTGCCAATTGGTGGGCGACTGGTTTTCAAGCGGTTTTGGGCCCTTCTGCTCGAGGCGATGCAAACTGGTCGATTTGGGGAAGTGGTTCAATGAAGAGAACAAGATCTCGGAGCCCTTGCGCCCCGATCATTTCGCGGAGTACGAGGGGCTGCCGCCTGGCGATTACCTCGACCGTCCTGAAATGCCGGAACGGATGTGATAAGTTCCGAAAGACTGGTCGGCTGGCCGAAGCAGAGGCGACTCCCGAAAGCACGCCGGGCCTCGGTCGATGGCTTCGCCGCCTGCGGGTTTGTTGGAGCCCGTTTCGAATTTTCGATTTTGTCAGGCTCTCATGAGCATCGGTTGAACCACCGCATTTTGGGATGAACGATCTGGATCGATTTAAATCGGAGGGCGATTTGAACATTTCGCCAGCCCGCGAATTATGGTCGCGGGCAGCCATTGGACCCGAGACCCGGGGGTTGCTTGAGGACGACGCGGCGGTGTTCCTTCACCAATCCCTTTCGACACCGTGCCTCAACGTGTTGCGAGGGGCGCAAGGGGGATGGATCGAAGATTGGGAAGGGCGCCGGCTTCTCGATTTCCACGGCAACAACGTTCATCAGGTGGGGTTCGCGCACCCTCGTGTGATCGAAGCCATCACCGATCAGTTGAGGCAGCTTTCTTTCTGCACCCGGCGCTACACGAATGTTCCGGCCATCCGGCTCGCCCAAAAACTGGTGGCGCTGGCCCCTGGGGATCTGAGCCGGGTGCTCTTTGCTCCCGGGGGGACGAGCGCGGTGGGCATGGCCGTTAAGTTGGCGCGGGCGGCGACGGGGCGTCACAAGACCATCTCCATGTGGGACTCCTTCCATGGCGCGTCGCTGGACGCCATTTCAGTCGGTGGCGAAGCCATTTTCAGGCAGGGCGCGGGTCCTTTGATGCCCGGATGCGAGCATGTGCCTCCGCCCGACAACCGCCATTGCCCTTTCGCGTGCGGGCCCGCCTGCAACTTGAGATGCGCCGACTACATCGAGTATGTTCTCGAGAAGGAGGGCGACGTCGCGGCGGTGGTCGCGGAAACGGTTCGATGCACGCCCTTCATTCCGCCGAAGGATTACTGGAAAAAAGTCAGAGCGGCTTGCGACAAGCACGGGGCGCTGCTCATTCTGGATGAAATTCCGAATTGTTTGGGGCGCACTGGGAAAATGTTCACGTGCGAGCATTACGACGTGGTTCCAGACATTCTGGTGCTCGGAAAAGGGCTAGGCGGGGGCGTGTTCCCGCTGGCGGCCATCCTGGCTCGGGAATCTTTGAATGTCATGCAGCATCGAGCCCTGGGGCACTACACCCACGAGAAGAATCCGGTTGCCTGCGCCGCCGGGCTGGCGGCGATTCAAGTGATCGAGGAGGAGGGCTTGTTGGAGAACGCGCGGAGGGTGGGGGCTTTCGGTTTGGAGTATTTGAAAGGAATGCGGGCGCGCAGCCCGGCGATCGGCGATGCTCGGGGGTTAGGGTTGTTGATGGGATTGGAATTGGCCGGCGGCAAGGCGGCTGGAGCAAGCGCGAACGAGTTGGCGGAACGGGTGATGTACCGATGCCTTTCGGATGGATTGAACTTCAAACTGACCATGGGGAACATCGTGACATTGACACCCCCGCTTCAAATTCGGGAAGAGGAGATGACCCAGGCCCTCGCGATTTTGGAGCGAGCCATTGAGAAGGAGTTCCGCGGTTAAGGGTCCGTTCGGCGTGGTTATTCTCCACGGGCCACCCGCCGAGCCATTTGGAGTCTCAAATCAGAAATCAGGCGGAGGGGATCAATGCCGGCGTTTTTTCGGTTCGCCCTTCGCGGGGCGCCTCCGGGCAGCGGGAGCCCCACCGCCGTTTTTCGGGCCAGTGGAGGCGGTTCCTCCGACTCTGGGATCGAAGCGATTTTTTAGCTCCCTGATCTGATCACGGAAGAGGGCGGCGCGCTCGAATTCGAGGTTGTTGGATGCCTCGATCATGTCCCGTTCCAATTCCAGCAGGGCTTCGGACACATCGAAGTCGCCGCCGGCGTCGTGTATGACAGAGGCGGCGCGGTTTTGATCCTGATTGCCGGGGCGCATGGCCAGGCTTTCTTCAACGGGACGGGTGACGCTTCGCGGAGTGATTCCGTGCTCGCGATTGTGGGCCAGCTGGCGTTCGCGGCGATACTTGGAGACGGCGAGGAACTGTTCGATGCTGCGGGTGCGCTGGTCCGCGTAGAGGATGACTTCGCCGTTGATGTGCCTGGCGGCGCGGCCAGCCGTTTGAATCAAACTCGTTGTCGATCGAAGAAATCCCTCCTTGTCCGCGTCCAGCATGGCCACGAGGGAGACTTCGGGCAAATCAAGCCCTTCGCGCAGGAGGTTGATGCCGATGAGAACGTCGAAGTCGCCCTTGCGCAACGACCGCAGAATCTCGACGCGCTCGATGGCGTCGATCTCGCTGTGGAGGTAGCGCACATTGATCCCAAGCTCGCGGAGGTAATCCGCCAGTTCCTCTGATGTGCGCTTGGTGAGAGTTGTCACGAGGATCCGCTCTTTCTTCTCGACGCGCATCCGGACCTCGTTGATCAGGTCATCGATTTGCCCTTTCAACGGGCGCAGCGTGATCGTGGGGTCGACGAGGCCTGTGGGGCGCACGATCTGTTCGGCGATGTGCCCGGAAGACCACGCGAGCTCCTGCGGCCCCGGGGTCGCGCTGACATAGATCGTCTGGCCTTGCAGCTCCTTGAATTCGTCCGAGTTCAGCGGACGGTTGTCGAGGGCGCTGGGGAGGCGGAATCCGTGTTCGACCAGCACGGTTTTGCGAGAGCGATCGCCCGCGTACATCCCTCCTATCTGTGGGATGGAGACGTGGGACTCATCGATCACCAGAATGAAATCGGAAGGAAAAAACTCCACCAAGGTGTAAGGCCTCGAGCCAGGGGGACGCCCGCTGAGGTGGCGGGAGTAATTTTCTATGCCCGAGCAAAACCCCATTTCCTGCATCATTTCGAGGTCGTACTCCGTCCGCATTTTGATGCGCTGGGCCTCGATGAGCTTGCCCCGTTTTTCGAACTCGGCGATGCGGTCGCTCAACTCCGCCCGGATGGTCAGGCTGGCCGACCGGAGTTTGTCGACCGGGGTGACAAACTGTTTCCCTGGATAAATGGTGGCGGCGTCGAGGGTCTCGATGGCGTTCCCGGTGAGGATCTCGAATCGCGTGAGCCGGTCGATTTGGTCGCCGAAAAACTCGATGCGGAGGCCTTCCTCACTGGATGCCTGATGAATTTCTATCGTGTCGCCTCGGACCCGAAACGCGCCTCTCTGAAGCTCGACGTCATTTCGGGCGTATTGGAGATCCACGACGCGGCTCAGGAACTGGTCGCGAGACAAATCCTGCCCGGCGTGGATGGGGATCACCATGGATTCGTAGTCTTCCTTGCTGCCGATCCCATAGATGCACGACACGCTGGCGACCACGATCACGTCGCG
>SXGS01619640.1_pt1 | contig 16584 bp, 12 predicted proteins | sample 3174681 | NCBI WGS metagenome assembly SXGS01 (sample SAMN11356861, study PRJNA531348) | freshwater metagenome | isolation source: freshwater sample F1-80 | place: China: Fuxian Lake, Yuxi | collected 2017-12-25 | reverse complement strand
GAGGTGTCCCGCGAGGCTGGCGGCTTCCGTGGATACTCCTTCCATCATGCAGCCGTCGCCGGACAGGGCGTAGACGTTGTAGTCGAACAGGTTGAAATCGGGCTTGTTGAACTGAGCGGCCATCCATTTGCCGGCGATGGCGATTCCGACCGAGGTGGCAACGCCCTGGCCGAGCGGGCCGGTCGTCGTCTCAATACCGCTGGTCCAGCGATATTCGGGATGGCCGGGGCATTTGCTGTCGAGCTGACGGAACTTTTTGATGTCGTCGAGAGTGACCGAGGGATGGCCCGGCGTCTCATAGTCCTTGTCAACGGCTTTGACGCCGGTCAGGTGCAAGATCGAGTAAAGCAGCATCGAGGCGTGCCCCATCGAAAGCACAAAGCGATCGCGGTTAGGCCAGATCGGCTCGCTGGGGTCGAAGCGGAGTTGGTGTTGCCAGATCGAATAGACGATGGGGGCCATCGCGACGGGCGTGCCGGGATGGCCGGAGTTGGCGGTCTGCACGGCGTCCATAGACAGAGTGCGGATCGTGTTGACGGCCAGCTTTTCAAGGGGTGAGCGTATGCTGGATGCGGTCATTGTTGTTTTTCCCTTCGGGTGGTAGATTCGGGTTTGCCGATTGCGGCTTAGCGTTCGCGGATAAATAGCGGAGGCGCGCGAGGCACCGTTTTGCGAGCGCCAAGCCGCGAGCGTCAGTAGTTTGAGATAATGCCTGCACGGCGCCTTCGCAAGTAGAATCCAAGAAAATCAATTGCGGTTGGCCTTCAGCTTCTCCAAGAATTGCGCAGGATGAAATGCCTTTTCCTTCCCATTCGGCAACGCAATCGACAAGGGACTGTCAAACCCCGGCCGAAATGCTCGGAGCGGAGTCAACTCGTCCAAGAGATCCCTGACGCGTTTATCGTATTCGGATTCATTAAGGGCATACAACGCCAGATACAACTGCTCGGCGCTGTCCCAGCTCGGATGGTGAACCGGACTGCCTTTCCCGGTCACTGCCTGAATCAGCTTGCGCGACTTGGCTTCGTCCCAGCGCTTCCGATCGAGTTGGCCCGTAACCCTGCGCAGCTGTTCAAGCGTTTTTTGCACGCCCTTGGCAACAACCTTTCTATCGGGAATAGGTTTCTGCATCGAGCTTTCCAGGCTATCCAGCTCTTGCTTCAGGCTCGACGGGACTTGCATCTGCTTCTCGAGCTGCCTCATTAGCGCGAACGACCAAGAACCCCACGGCAAAGCGCCTGGCTTTCGGCCGCGTGGTATTTCCGACTGACGCCAACTGCTCGCAGTAAGGCCATGATGACATGCGAAGCAATCATATTCCGCGAACTCCGGCCACGGACCCGAATCGACTCGCGCCTCCAGCAGTTTCAACGACGCCTCGGCCGTGGCGAACTGGCCGACGGTCCAGAGATAGGCTTCCTGGTTTACTTTGTTGTCTCGCCAGTGCGGCGGCATGTTCGCCTGAAAGGTCCCGAACTCGAACAGCAAGCGCGGATGCCCCGCCGCGATCATGTCGTGATTCATGTTCCGCAATGGCATGCCATCCCTTCTCGGAGCACCGACGTGGCAACCCGCGCACTGCTCGGCGCGCTTGGACAGGTTCGTCACGTCAACCATGCCATACGTCTTCCACTTCTCTTCCGGATCAACCTTGTGCCATGTCAAGCTCGTATGTGAAACGATCCATTTCTCGGCACTGCCATGACACGATTCGCAGCCGACACCGAACTGCTTTTCCTCGTGGTGGAGAGGGTTTTCCTTGGGCAACTCGGCCGCCTGCGGCGTGGCATGACAGGCGAGACAGCGTGCGTCCTCGTGCGCTTTGGGCCCTTTGGGGCCGTTCAAATGTTCCGCGATCTTCACGGAACGCGCGTCGAACAGCACGCGGTAGGCATCGGCGTGCGGATCGCGGGTCCATTGCAAGTATTCGTTCTGCCCGCACTTGTCCTGCGCCCCTGTCGAATCGAGCGCGCCGTGGCAACCGCGCGAGGAGCAAGATGATGTGCCGACCAGTCCTTGCAGCTTGGCATTGGCGATCGATGTGGCCGGCTTGTCCTTCATCCCCTCGGAGCTGACGGCGACAGACTTACGCGGCAACGGGCTCAACACGATCACAAGAACGATGGCACTGAGAACCAATGCCAAAACGCCTCGGTAAAATCTTGTTACAGGAATCATGCCGACTTCCACGACGGGAAAAAAGCTCTCGTTCGGTCCATTTTTAACCTGCCGACTGCGACAAAGCAAGACCCTAGCCAATAATTTGCCCGTTTCTACACTTTCGATTTCATCGCTTACGGCTTGGCGTCCGCATGGCGCTGCACAAACGCGAAGCCACTGATGATCCATCCAAAAAAAATCCTATTCAATTCCCTAGTTGACAGCATATACTTTCTGCGTTAACGTCTCGAACAAGAATCGCTGTCGCATGACCGAATCGGAGAATGCCCCGTGTTGATTGACCGGAAGAATTGGCAAACTCATTCACGCTGGTGTTTCGCGGTTGTGTTTATCACGCTCGCTTCAGTCGTCTGGTTTTGTTGCCTGCGCTGGTATTCGGGGGAATGGGCGGGAGGAAGCTCGCCCACCGGCTTCGCCTTCGGTCTTATCGGCGGAGCGATCATTGTGTTCGAGTGTTTTCTCTGGGTACGCAAGAAATACCTGCGGACCTGGCGCATTGGCCGAGCCCAAACCTGGCTCAAGATCCACATCTGGCTCGGCCTGCTCTGCTTGCCGTTATTGGTCATGCACAGCGGCTTGCGCTGGGGCGGCTGGCTGAGCTTCGTCCTGATGCTACTTTTGATCTTTGTCGTCGCCAGCGGCGTGTTTGGCTTGATCTTGCAAAACATCCTGCCCAAGCGGATGCTGGAGGAAATCCCGGCCGAGACGATTTATTCCCAGATCGACACGCTCGGCGGCCAGCTGTTTTCGGAGGCGGATCGATTGGTGTCGGTGACGTGCGGGACGAAACCGCTGGTCACGTCGGCCGAGCTGGAATCCGGGCCGATCGTCGTCGGCGCCATACGCACGGTGGGCTTGGTGCAGGGCAAGAGCCTTGAGTTGCGCCCCGCCGTTCCAATCGCCGACGCCGAGGCACTCAAAATGTTTTTTGAGAATGAAGTTGCGTCCTTCCTGCGCCGGGGCCGGGAGGGCAATCCGAGCGTCGCGGACGCCTCCAAGTCGGCGGTCTTGTTTCAAAACCTCAAGACCCAGGTTCCGCCGGCGGCCCACGACGTGGTGAGCGCCATTGAGAATTTCTGCGAGCAGCGCCGCCAATGGGATACGCAAGCCCGAATGCATTTCTGGCTGCACAGTTGGCTCCTGGTGCATTTCCCGTTTTCCGTGGCCTTGCTCGTCCTGATGTTGGTGCACATGTTTGTTGCTTTGAAGTTCTACTAACGCCCGAGTTGGGTCGCGTCAGCGCCTCGTGAAAGCGAATCCACGGGGCGCTGACGCGGCCCTGCTCATCCCGGAGAAACAAATGCCGCCTCCTGTGACCGGCAAGCAACGGGCCGCCCGGATACCGCTCGATTACTACAAGAAGTCCGACCTACTCGGCCGTTGGAAGACCGTCCTCGGTTGGGCCGCCCTGCTCGCGCCTTCGCTCTGGTTGGGCGTGGGCTTCGGCATGAGCGGGCAAGGCGATTTTCACGCCTCGCGCGGTCCCGTATCATCGGTCCACCAGATCTGGGACGCCAGTTGCAGCACCTGCCACACCAACTTCACGCCGATCAGCAGCAACGCCTTCCAGGTTCCCCTTATCCTGGGCGACGCCAAGGACAGCTCGAACAAATGCCGAACCTGCCACGCCGGCCCCGACCATTTCAAGGGTCAACCGGACGACCGCACCTGCGCGTCGTGCCATCGCGAACATCGCGGCCCGGACGCCTCGCTGATAAGCCTGCAAGACAGCGATTGCACGCAATGCCATCGGAATATCAAAGCACATGGCGCCAAGGAATTCAACATCGACGTGACGCACTTCGCCAAGTCCGCGCATCCCGAGTTCCGCTCAATCAAGACTGATCCCGGTAAGCTCAAGTTCAATCACCAGCAGCACCTTCGCGCGGGACAACCAAAGATCGGCAAGGACGGCCAAACAGGCGGCGCGTTGAAGTTCCTGAAGGACCTTCCCAAACAACACCAGGAACGCTATCGTTCGCAGCAAGCCAACAAGGCGGACGACGCCCCCGTCCAATTGCAATGCGCCTCCTGCCATCAACTCGACTCCGGCGACTTCGGCGTCACCAGCGAACGGGCCAAGGAGTTCCCTTTCGGCATCACCGGCAATCGCAGCGGCGGATCGTACATGCAGCCAATCCTCTATGAGAACCAATGCCAGGCGTGCCATCCCCTGACGCTCGACCACAAGGTGGCGGGCGACAAGAAGTCCGACGAATTCGCGGTGCCGCACCGCTTGCAGCCGAAGGAGATTCATGACCTCCTTGAAAACTTCTTCACGGCCCGCTTCGCCCGAGGACAAGCTGGATTCCTGGAGAAGAAGGTTGTTCGTCCGTTGCCCGGCAAACTCCCCGGACTCCTGGACCGGACCATCGGAACGGAGATCACCAAGGAAGTCAGGCTTGCCGAGAACAGCCTATATCAGGCGAAGTTGGGATGCGCCAATTGCCATTATTTCGACGGCAAGAACGCGGTCGAGCCGATCAAGATGGGAGAAGTTCCCGACCTTTACGTGACGCCGACGAATGTGCCGTCGGTCTGGTACAAACACGCCAAGTTCAACCACACCGCCCATCGCGCGGTGAATTGTAAGGACTGCCATGCCAACGCCGAAACGTCTACGAGCGCGTCGGCCGTGATGATTCCCAACATGGACAACTGCGTGAAATGCCACGCGCCCAAGGCGGGTCACGTTGGTGGCGCGCGCCATAATTGCACGGAGTGCCATCAGTATCATCACGGTGAACAATCGCTGCAGGGCGTCGGCGCTGCCCGGCGCAATCCTGGAAAATTGCACAAGATCGATGACTTTCTATTAATAAAGTGACACTCCGTTTGCCGCTTGCGGCGTAACAAGATTGTTGCAACTAGCAAGCGCCAAACTTGACCAACTTGTGAGCGATGCCGATGATCGTCCAAGAGCTGATTGCCATTCAAGAGCGTTGCGGTTACCTTCCGGAGGACGAGTTGCGGGCGTTGGCACGGCGCATCTCGAAACCGTTGCACTCGCTGCACGAGGTGGCGAGCTTCTATCCGCACTTCAAGCTTCATCCGCCGAAGAAGGTCGAGGTACATGTTTGCCAGGACATGACCTGCAACCTACGAGGCTCCCAACATCTGAAACGCCAACTGTCGGCGCTGGCGGACGAAATCAACCCGGAGCAGATTGAGATCAAGGGCGTCTCGTGTCTCGGGCAGTGCGATTACGCTCCGTCCGCAGTAGCGATCAACGATCTCGTCTACCGGGGTCTGACCCATGACGCGGTTTGCGCGAAGGTCAGGGCGGCCCATGCCAGCGAGCTGAAGCCACAAGCCCCCGCAGATCACGGTTCGCTCGGCTGGAAGATCGATCCCTACAACGGCAGCCCGCGTTACGACGTCGTGAAGGAGTTCGTGAAGTCCCGCAACGGTGACGCCATCCTCAAGGAGATCGAAACCGCCAACCTGCGCGGCATGGGGGGCGCCGGCTTCCCGACCTTCCGGAAATGGTCCGCCGTACGTGCCGAGAAAGGTCCCGTCAAGTACGTGGTCTGCAATGCCGACGAATGCGAGCCGGGCACCTTCAAGGACCGCGAATTGCTGCGCCGCACGCCGCACCTCGTGATCGAAGGCATGGTGCTCGCCGGCCTCATCACGGGCGCAACCAAGGGCACGCTGTACATCCGCCATGAATATCACGATGAATTGCATGCGTTCAACCATGCCCTCGACCAGGCCCGCGCCGAAAAAATCTGTGGCGAAAACATCCTGGGCTCCGGGCTGTCGTTCCCGGTCGATGTGTTCATCAGCCCCGGCGGTTACATTCAGGGTGAGGAAAGCGCCCTTCTGGAGGCGATGGAAGACCGCCGCGGCGAGCCGCGCAACAAGCCGCCGTATCCGACCGTGCAAGGCCTTTTCGGCAAGCCGACCGTGATCAACAATGTCGAGACTCTTGCCTGGGTGCCAAGCATCGTCAAGAATGGCGGCGCGTGGTATCGCGACGGCGGTGTCAACGGTGCTCCCGGCATGCGCTTCGTGTCGATTAGCGGCGACGTGAACAAGCCCGGCGTCTACGAAGTCCCTTTCGGCCAAACCGTGCGCCAACTGATCTTCGAAACCGCCGGCGGCATGCGCGACGACCAGAAGCTCAAGGCGATCGCCCCCTCCGGCCCTTCGGGCGGTTTCCTACCGGCGTCGCTTCCCGCGGCCGCACTGCCTCCCAAGTTCGTGAAGGATCGCTTTCCGCCCAATGCGCAGGCGATGGACATCCTCGATCTGACGCTCGACCTGCAAACGCTCAAGGAGATGGGCTCGATGCTCGGCGCTGCTTTCGTCGTTTACGGCGTTAAGTGCAACATCGTCGAGGAGGCCTTGAATTGCGTCGAATTCTATCGCAACGAATCGTGCGGCAAATGCGTCCCGTGTCGACTTGGCTCGCAGAAGCTGACCGACATCCTCAAAGAGGTCCTCGCCGGCCGTGGCAGTCGGGCCCAACTGCCGATGGTGGACGAACTCGCCATGACCATGTCGATCAGCTCCATCTGCGGCCTGGGCATGGTCGCCTCGAACCCGATGACAACGTTGATGAAGTTTTTCGCGCAGGATTTGGATAAGTACCTGAAGTAAGTGATATTCTCGCCGCTTGCGGATTAGCGCTCCAGGCGCCACGCGAGCGCTAAGCCCGCAAAGAGCAAGACGGAGTGACCGCATGAGCAACCTGATCACCTTGACCATCGACGGCCAAGAAATTTCTGTCCCCGCCACGAAGACCTCCTATGACCCGCTCGGCAAGAAGAAGGTGGAGATTCCCACCACCATCTACGACGCGGCCCTGGAGCTGGAAAAGAAAACGGGCAAGAACCCGATCCCGATCTTGTGCCATCGTGAGCACATTCGGCCCGTCGCCGTTTGCCGGGTGTGCATGGTCGATGTCGGCGGCTGGACATTGGCGCCCGCTTGCTATCGCCCCGTCGAGCCCAACATGAAGGTGCAGACCGCCGCCACCAGTAAGCGCGTGGAAACGTCGGTCAAGATTCTCACCCAGTTATTGATGGCGGATCATCCGTCGCCGTGCGAGAAGCAACAGAAGCACGGCGACTGCGAGCTGGAAAAGCTGGCCAAGGACTTCAATGTTCCGCCGTCTCCGTTCGCCAAGCCCGCCCAGGTGAAGCCGCTCGACGATTCGTCGCTGGTGATTGCCGTCGATCACAATGCCTGCATCCTGTGCGATCGCTGCGTGCGGGCGTGCAACGAGATTCGCGATAACCAGGTGATTGGCCGCATGGGCAAGGGCTACAAGGCCCAGATCGCCTTCGATCTCAATAATCCGATGGGCGATTCATCGTGCGTCGCTTGCGGCGAGTGCATGGTGTCATGCCCGACCGGCGCACTAACCAACAAGAGCGTCGCCATCAAGTCCGACGCCTCGGGCGACGGCGCCAAGAGCGAGAGGATCACCGCGGATGAGCTCAAGAAGCTGCCGCTGTTCGAGGAGCTGTCGCGCCCGTTCCTCAGCTTCAACGAGGGCTCCGTCGTTCGCCGCCGCTTCAAGAAGGGCCAGGTCATCTGCGTCGAAGGCAAGCCCGGCTCCACCGCCTTCTTCATCGAATCGGGCAAGGTCAAGATCTTCCTGCAAGCTCCGCTCAAGCACGTAAAGAGCAAGAAGGGCAAGGACGATCAGGTGGATTGGGGCATCTTCGGCCTGATCCGCAAATTCACGACCGGCCTCGTCGATCGCGCCGCCGACCACCAGGACGGGGCAGCCGCGCCGCGCTTCATCCCCGTTGACGCCCCTGTGTCGCTGCGGTTTGACAATCCGGTCGCCACGCTCGAGGCCGGCGATATTTTCGGTGAAATGAGCTGCATGAACAACTACCCTCGTTCGGCGACGGTGGCCGCCGAGGAGGACTGTGTGTGCCTCGAAATGCATCGCAACGTCTTGTACATCTTGCAGCGCAACAAGAAGTCGCGCGCCTGGCTCGACGAACGCTATCGCTCCCGCTCAATCGAGAATCATCTGCGCAGTGTCGGTTTGTTCGCCACCCTGTTCTCCGATGAGGCGCAATTTCAGCATTTCGTCGAGCAAATGCGCAGTCGTGTGATCCTGAAGCAATACACACCCGGCGAGCCGATCTTCCATCAGGGGGACCCTGCCGACAACTTCTACCTCGTCCGCGTCGGCTTCGTCAAAGTGTCGCAAGACCGCCCTGGAGGCGAACAGGTCCTCAAGTACATCGGCCCCGGCGGCCACTTCGGCGAAATCGGCCTGCTCTCCCACCTGCCGGAGCTGCGCGAGCTCGCCCCGCCCGGCGTGCGCACCGCGAGCTGCAGCGCCCTCGACCACGTCGAGCTCGTGCAAATCAGCGGGGCTGATTTTCTCCAGCTCGCCGAGCAGGCTCCACAGTTTCGCGAACGCCTCGTCAAGATCGGCGTCGATACGCTGAAATCCAACGAGGACCAGCGCAAGAAGCTTGACGGCGTCCCCCTCGGCAATTTCTTGCAGCAGGGCTTGATGAACGCCCAGAGTCTGCTCGTTCTTGATCTCGAAAAATGCACGCGCTGCGACGAGTGCACCAAGGCGTGCGCCGACTCCCATGGCGACATCACCCGCTTGATCCGCGAGGGCCTGCGTTTCGACAAGTTCCTGGTGGCCAGTTCGTGCCGGTCGTGCCTCGACCCGTACTGCATGGTCGGCTGCCCCGTGGATTCGATTCATCGCCGCGATTCGCGTGAAATGATCATCGAAGACTGGTGTATCGGCTGCGGCAACTGCGCCAACAATTGCCCGTACGGCAACATCAACATGCACGGCTTCGACGAGTTGATGCCCGACCCGGAAAACCCGTCGCAGAAGAAAGCCTACGTCCAGCAAAAGGCCACGATGTGCGATCTCTGCTCCGACCTGGACGGCCAGCCGAGCTGCGTCTACGCCTGCCCCCACGATGCCGCCCACCGCATGTCCGGCGAAGAGATGCTGAACCTGGTGCAGAAGGGCAGCAAAACTTGATCGGCCGATTTCCTTTATCGCTTTGCTGCCGTCGGTAAGGGACTAACGGGCCGTTACCTCTCGGACCCCGAGAGGTTACGGCTACGGAAATGCGTTGGTGCGTCGGCCAGTTTGCATTCGTTTGGCGCCGAGCGTTGCAATTCTGCCTGGAATAGATTATGATTAACATTAATCATGCCTAGGCGTTTGCTGACTCTGTTCGTTCGATCTTGCCTGGGGATTCTCTTGATCCTCAACGGCCCGGTGAATGCCATTGCTTTCGGTCTGCCTTTGCTTCGTTCGGACGCCAAGGTCGAATCCAAGCCAAAAACGACGCACAAGCACCAATGCAAATGCACGGGATGTGCCACGAAAGAGAAGTCGCAACAGCAAAGCTCAAAGAGCGACCCAGAGAAGTCCAGGAACAATTCTCGTCCGTCATGTCCGTTATGTCCCTCGTGCCCGGATTTCCCCGGCGGTTGCAGCATGAGCTGCCCCTGCAAGACGCCCTGTTCTCTACCGCTTGTTTTTGGCGTCACAGAATCCGCTGAGCTTTTCTGGCATTTGGCGGATGACAATGTTGTCTTTGCCGATTCTCATCCCGACGAACCATTTCTGCCTCCTCGCCTTTAGCATCTCCAACTTTCCATCTGTTGGGGCTAGCTGAATCCCTGCGCGGGCCATATCGTGTCACGCCTTCAGAAAGCCTTCATTGCCGACTCATTCGATGCGTTCCTTCGAGGGGAGCCATGTACGAGGCGTTCGGATTTCGTTTGCTGCCGTGGGACTACGGCGTGCGCAATCTGCTGCGCCGCCCCGCGCGCAGTGCCATGACGCTCTTCGGGCTGACGCTGGTGGTCGTGCTCGTCCTTGTGGTCGTAGGCTTCATCCGTGGCTTGGAAGTCAGCTTGAGCGTTAGCGGCGATCCGCAGGTGGTGTTGATCCATACGCTGGGCGCGGCGGAAAACATGGAGAATTCGTCGATCCCCTCAAGCCAGGCCGCATTGCTCTCTGCGAGCCTGAAATCGGTTCAGCGGCAACAGGGGCCAAGTGGTTCGAAAGTGGTTTGCGCATCGCCGGAGCTTTTCCTGGGGACACAAGTGAATATCGACCACGAGTCCGAAGAGTCACTTGGCCTGGTTCGCGGCATTACGCCCGCGACGCCATTGGTTCGGCGCAATGTTCAGATCCTTCAAGGGAATTGGCCTGGCCCCGGCGAAGTCTTGGTCGGGCGCTTGGCGGCGACCAAGCTCGGCACGCGCCCAGAAGAATTGGCCGTCGGCAAGACGGTGACCTTTGAAGGCCGGACGTGGAAAATCAGCGGGCATTTCGCATCAACGGGTTCTGCCCTGGAGGCCGAACTGTGGTGCCCGCTGGAAGACCTGCAACTCGCCATGAAGCGGCAAGATCTCAGCCTGGTCGCGATTCTCCTCGCATCCGGAGCGGACTTGGCGGACGTGGACGAGTTTTGCAAGGAACGGCTCGACCTCGAACTCCAGGCGACTGCCGAGTCCACGTACTATGCGTCCCTGCAACGGCACTATGGCCCGGTTCGCCTGCTGGCGTGGCTCATCGTCGTCATCATCGCTGGCGCCGGCATCTTCACGGGTATGAACGTTATGTACGGTGCCGTGACGGGCCGGGTTCGGGAGTTGGCGACACTGCAAACAATTGGATTTGTTCGTAGAGCGATCGCGCTTTCCTTGCTTCAAGAAGGCATGCTGCTGGCGATGTCGGCTTCCCTTCTCGCGGCGGCATTTGCCGTGATCGCGATTCAGGGCACTGCCGTTCGGTTCACGATGGGCGCGTTCACGTTGCGTGTTGACAGCACAACCGTATTGATCGGTGTTGGAGTCGGTCTGCTGGTTGGTGTTTTGGGTTCCATACCGCCGGCGATCCGGGCAATGCGCTTGCCCGTCGTCGAGGGTTTGAAAGCAATCTAATTTTCAAAGGAGTATCGCATGTTCAAGTCAACTCGGTTCGCTTTGTCGATTCTGACGGTCGGCCTCTTGGTGGTCGGCTGCACAAGAAACGATTCGTCGAACAAAACAGATCCGGACAAGAAGCCATCGAATGCCGTCGCCTCGAAGCACGTGCTCGACAGTGAACCCGCCAGCGCCAAGGGCGTCAAGGAGGTCAAGCAGCAGGCCAAGGACGGCGACGAAGTCGTGGTGGTCGGACGCATTGGCGGCAGCGACAAGCCTTTTACGGGGCGAGCGTCATTTACCATCGTCGATGTCAGCTTCAAGCCGTGCCCCGACGGCGAGGGTTGCCCCACTCCCTGGGACTTTTGCTGTGAAGCCCCGGACGATCTGGCCAAGGGCACGATCTTCGTGAAATTCGTCGATTCGGCCGGCAAGACTTTGGCAAACGATGCCAAGGCACTTCTCGGTGTGAAGGAGCTATCGACAATCGTCATTCGTGGCCAAGCCAAACGCGACGACGACAAAAGCATCAGCATCGTCGCTAACGGGGTTTTCATCAAACAGAAATGATCGGAGCAGACCATGAGTACCGAAGTTGATCTGCGACAACTCGCCGTGCGTCGAGACGAATCGGCGGGCTCATCGAAGAGTCGCCGGCCCTGGCGTCTTGGCACGCGGATTGTCTTGCCGAGTATTGTGTTGTTGGGATTCCTCGCTGTCGTCGGCTGGGCGGCGAGAGATCACTTTTTGCCCGCTCGTCAAGTCACAATCATGCCGATCGTGACTACTCGCTTGGATATCCAGAGCGAAGGAACGCCGTTGTTTCAAGCTGCGGGCTGGATGGAGCCTCGCCCAACGCCGATTCTGGTGACGGCCCTTGCCGAGGGTGTTGTCGAAAAGCTGCTCGTCGTGGAAGGCCAAAAGATCCATGTCGGCGAGAAAGTCGCTCTGCTGGTTCAGGACGACGCTCGCCTGGCATTGAAGACGGCCGAGACCGATCGAGAGCTGCGCCACACCGAAGTTGAACATGCCAAGGCCTTACTTGCTGCGGCGCGTGCCACGTTGCCTTTCCAGCTGAAGTCTGCACGCACTCGGCTCAATCTGGCGAAGGCGAGCTATGACGCCAAAAAAAGAGGGGTCGAAATGGCTGCGGTTTCGGAACTGGCGGTCCGGCACGCCGAGAATGAGGTCGATTCTGCGTCCAGCGTTGTCGCTGAACTGGAGTTCCGCCTTGGCACACTCAAAACGGATGCGCTCGACCCGCCATCCGAATTGGTAGCAACAGTCAAGGCCGCCGCCGCCCGACTCAAGCAAGCCGATATCGCCGTGGTGTCTGCACAGCTCCGCCTGGATCGCACAATCATCAAAGCGCCCGCGACCGGTCAGGTACTGGCGCTCGTGGCTCGACCTGGACAACGGCTCATGGGCCAATCCGCAATCGGGCACGTCGAGGCCAGCACGGTTATCACCATGTTCGATCCGGAGATGCTCCAGGTCCGCGTTGATGTTCGCCTCGAAGACGTTCCGAAAGTTCAACCCGGTCAACGCGTGACAATCGAGACCCCCGTCACGCCAGATCGTCCGCTTGAGGGAGAAGTACTGCAAATCACCTCTCAGGCCGACATTCAAAAGAACACGTTACAGGTGAAGGTTGCCATCAAGTCGCCGCCGGCCACGCTCCGGCCTGACATGCTGGTGCAGGCGACGTTTCTGGCAGTGCCGTCTCGGGATGTTGCCGACGCCCAGAAGCAAACGCTGCGCGTGTTGATTCCGAAACAGTTCATCGAGTCAGCCGAGGGCGCCACGCACGTTTGGGTTGCGGACCTCGCGAACAAGATCGCTCGCAAAAAAGCCGTCAAGCTCGGTCGGGCCAGCGGCGACTTCGTTGAAGTAACGCAAGGACTCACCCCGACCGACCGCTTGATCGTCGATGGCCGGCACGGCTTGAACGATGGGCAACGCATCGACGCTTCTCATGTGGCTCCAGGCATTGAAACCATTCGCGAGGAGAGTGGCATCAAGTCCAGGCGATTACCGAATCCCGCCGGCAAGCAGGATCATTCCGGGAAACATTAGGGAGCGAAGCCATGCCGTTGGTTGAAATTCACGGTCTGACCAAGGAGTATCACAAGGGCGATCAAAAGATCGTACCCTTGCGCGATGCCTCCTTGGCCATCGATAAGGGAGACTTCGTCTCGCTGATGGGTGCGAGCGGTTCCGGCAAAAGCACGCTTCTCAACCTGATCGCAGGCATCGACCGGCCGACCTCCGGCACAATCCACGTCGCCGGGACCGACATTGCGAGTCTGACGCGGACGCAACTCGCTCATTGGCGGGCGCGCAACGTCGGATACATCTTCCAGCTCTACAACCTGATCCCGGTGCTGACGGCATATGAGAACATCGAACTGCCGCTGTTGCTCTTGCCGCTCGCGCGAGCCGAAAGGCAGAAACGCGTGGAAATCGCGCTGGCTGCGGTAGGCTTGACGGATCGCGCCGACCACTATCCGCGTCAGCTTTCAGGCGGCCAGGAACAGCGCGTCGGCATCGCGCGCGCCATTGTCGGTGATCCCGCGGTTGTCGTCGCTGATGAGCCGACCGGCGATCTCGACGCAGAGACTTCCGAGCAGATTCTGCATCTCCTTCAACGCTTGAATGCGGAACTTGGAACGACGCTACTGATGGTTACGCACGATCCGAAATCAGCATCGATTGCTCGCCGCCAACTGCGTCTTGACAAAGGTGTTCTCCTGGAACCAGAACCGCCCAAGGTCGCGCTCGCGGCCCGAGGTGCTTGATCAATTACTCCCTCTCCCCTTACGGGAGAGGGTTGGGGTGAGGGGAGGCATTGTCGTGTGGAAATTTCTGCCCTACATCGCGAAGAACCTCTGGCGCAATCGCACACGCTCGGCCTTGACGATTAGCGGCGCGGCCGTCGCTATGTTTGTCTTCACCTTCGTCGGCTCCGTACAGGAAGGCCTGGCCAATCTCAATCGCGGCAGCCAGACCGAGCGCAGCTTGATCGTGTTTCAGGCGAATCGCTTTTGCCCCAGCACGAGCCGGCTGCCTGAGGAACACGCACGCATACTCGCCAAGATGCCCGGCATCGAAGAAGCTGTCCCCATCAAGGTGTTCATGAACAACTGCCGTGCCAGTCTCGACCTGGTTGTTTTCCACGGCATGCCAGCCGAAAAGCTGCGTAAGGTCCGCGATCTCAATCTCGTTTCTGGAGATTGGTCCACCTACGAGAAGCAGCGCGACGCTGCGATGGTTGGTCAAGCCTTGGCAAGACGCCGAAGCCTTGCGATCGGTGATCGCTTCTCCATCGGCGAATTGACCGTCACTGTCGCCGGGATTTTCACCGCGGCAAACGCCGCGGATGAGAGCTTTATCTACACGCATCTGGAGTTCTTGCAACGGATGCGCGGAATGAAGAACTCGGTGGGAACGGTCACACAGATTGAGATTCTCTTGGCTGAAGGAACCGACGCAAAAGCGATGTGCCGATCCATCGATGAGAAATTTCGGACTGGAGCGATTCAAACCGACACGCGACCCAAGGGCGTCTTTCAAGCGCGAGCGGTCGGCGATCTCGTGGACTTGATCGGCTTTGCACATTATCTCGGATATGCTTGCGTCGCTCTGGTGCTGACACTTGTGGGAACCACAACCTTGATGGCCGTTCAAGACCGCGTTCGCGAACACGCCGTGCTGCAAACGCTAGGCTTTTCCTGGCAGCGCATCTTCGGTCTAGTGCTGGTCGAAAGCCTGACCGTCAGCCTGACTGGCGGGGTCGTCGGAACGGGGCTCGCCCTGGCCATACTCTCGTGGAAAGGACTCGCCGTGGGCTCCGAAGGCGTGACCATCGCGTTCTCGACCTCGCCGCTGTTAGCGGTCATCGGGTTGGCCGCCACGTCGATAGTCGGCCTGGCAGCCGGCATCGTTCCTGCTTGGACCGCCGCGCGGGCGGAAATCGTTGAGTCGCTTCGTAGTATTTGAGTTTGCTGAGGCGTTGAATCCCATCGATTCCGCCGCTTCGTTCATTCGGACTCCCACCGAGTAGTTGACGATTAGAAGACCAGTCCTCGCTGGCCGTTTCGTGGTCTGACCTACTCAGATTCCGAACATGATGTCGCAGCACGAGGCCATGCTGAGTCTTCACCATTTCCACCACTACAGAATGGACTGACTGGACGATATGTGTCTACAAAGAGAAGATGACGGTAGTAACAACGCGCTCACCAGAGGTCACCGTCCACGCATGCACACGCCCTGTGACCGTGGGTGATACGAGGAGCAACGAACGATGAAAAAGGTCCTTCTCGTCATTGGCGATGCCGTCGAATTGTTGGACACGATGTATCCCTACTTTCGCATTCAGGAAGCAGGGCATCAAGTCGTCGTCGTCGGGCCCGAAAAAAAACGTTACCACATGGTGCAGCATGAACGCCCCGACGACTGGGACATCACGCAGGAAACCGCTGGCTATCACCTGGCGTCCGACCTCGCCTTCCGCGACATCAAGCCTGACGAATACTCTGCCATCGTGCTGAGCGGCGGCCGGGCGCCCGAATATATCCGCTACGACGAGGATCTGCTGCGCGCTGTGCGTCATCTGTTTGAAAAGGGCCGACCCGTTGCGTCGGTGTGCCACGGCATCGAAATCCTCGCCAGCGCGGGCGTCATCCGCGGCAAGAAGATCACGACGGTCAAGAAGTGTAGATTCGACGCGGAGGTCGTCGGGGCGACCTTCTTGGACGAGCCGGTGGTGGTGGACGGCAACATCATTTGTGCGCGGACGTGGCACGACAACCATCTGTGGATGCGCGAATTCATTCGGCAACTGGAGGCGCGGTAGGGAAGTGTACGCGATACTCAATACTCGGAACTGAGTGACAGGCGTCTATTGCCGAACGTCACCTTGTAAACCCAATCGATGTCATCTGCGTTTCCGTCCAACCGATAAATCCGCCTCAGCGCGCGATCCAGATTCAAATACGGGATCAGCTTCATTCCGTGTTTGCCGCATTCTCCCGGCTTGCCCTCGAGTCTTTCACCAACCTTGAATTCGAGCCACGATACCTCGTCTGCGGCCGGCGCTAATTGGAGACGCAGATGAATCGGTGTCAGCGTCTGATCCTCGATAAAGATGCATTGGCCAAGAATTTCGGCCTCTCCGTCACCAGTCTTACGCGCCAAAGCAGGGTAAATTCCATCCAAGCACATGCCAGACCATTCGGGAAAGACTTCGCCGAAAATGCTGGGAAGCCACCAACACAGACTGGTCAGGACATCTCGTCGAAATTGCTCGGAAGCTGGGATGTTCGCACCGGTCGACAGATCAGCGAGGATCGTCCGTAGCGCGCGACTGAGGATTTCCTCTGTTTTTGACGCCATCGTGTCTCTTCCTGCTACATCACTCTCCAATCACCTTGATCAATACCCGCTTCGCCCGGTCTCCGTCAAATTCGCCATAAAAAATCTGCTCCCACGGGCCGAAGTCGAGCTTGCCCT
>SXGS01512034.1_pt1 | contig 16589 bp, 13 predicted proteins | sample 3174681 | NCBI WGS metagenome assembly SXGS01 (sample SAMN11356861, study PRJNA531348) | freshwater metagenome | isolation source: freshwater sample F1-80 | place: China: Fuxian Lake, Yuxi | collected 2017-12-25 | reverse complement strand
GTGATGCGCACAGCATCAAAGGATCTCCGCTCCGGAACTGGCACATCCACTATCTGTTCGCCCATTTTTGGAACAAGCGTGGCATTCATCGTCTTTACGGTCTGCCCATTGAGCATCAGGTCGATCTTAACCTCCCTCGGTGAGGCGTTCGCCGCCAGCAACTTTGAAGTTTTCTGATACCCATTCCAAATTCGGAGCTCGACCCGATGGGCACCGCTCACCTTCGACAGCGGGATCGTCAGCGCTTGACCTTCCCCGAGGCCTTCGACACCTTCCGTCCAGGCTGTCGCCGGGTTTCCGTCGACCGCGTAGTTTGGGTGGTAATTTTCATCAAACTTGCTCCAGTTTGATTTGAGGTAAGAGGTGGCCTCCGCGTGGTCGGCATGCAATGGCAGCATCGCCACAGGAACCTCAGCCGAAAAAGCGGCAGCGAAAAGCAACAACATCGACGGACCTCGCACGAGAAAGGGGCGCGCCACTGTACCACAGTCGCACGCGGGGAGACGGTGCCCGCCCTCGAAACCATTACAAACGACAAAAGCCATCGATTTGAGATTTCGCGACAGCCTGATACAGCGCGCGACAACACCCCTTCGCTCCCGCAAGGTACATCACTATGCCAACTTGGCACTTGCTACGGAGTAAATATGAAACTTCAACGATATCTATTGGCGCTGTTCACGGGTGCCGTACCTTCCCTCGCCTATGCAGAAAAAGCGTCCGACCACATTCAAATGAGCATCGTGGAAGGAGGTCACTCAGTATCCGCGAGGGGCAGCTGCACACCAGGGTACCAGTACTCGCCGTCCGACTCCCAATCCATGTCCGCCACCTTTCGCGCGTACCTATCAGGGCAAAACTCCTGGGCATACATGGAGTGCACTGAAGAGAACGCCGAAGAGTGCGGCGGACATGTCGCTTACACAACCCTTCACTACGACTGGAAACCCACTCTGGCTGGGACCGGAACCCTGGCGGGGCGAGCCTCCACCTCCGTCAACGGTGGTGATAGCCCTGACATCGACTACCACATGGGCGAGCCCAAAGAGACGGCGAGCATTCTCGGTACCTTTTACCAACCTGGGTACGTCCAGACCAGAACCGTCTTTTCTACCGAGAATGACAACCCGGGTATCATTATTGACAACTCCGGCGGGATGCCATCCCAGATTTACAGAGCGCAGTCGATGAACTTTGGGCGGGCGTTTGATCCGGACAACTACAACTACCGCTCCCGAGCGCTCCCGGTGACCTTGTTCAACGCCGAAGACGGCATTGTGGAGGTCACTTTTGATCTCTCGGCCTCGTTTTCATGCGACTCCGCCCAATACGGCTACTACACTGTAACCGCAGGTATCACCAACGTTTGGTTGGAAGTGGTCTACAACGAACTGTAGTTCGCTGCAGGTTCCGCTTCCAATGAGAGGAAATAGCCGTCCGGCAATTGCCGGCGGCCGCAGAGAGTCAGGTATGAAAAAGAACCTTGGACAGGTTGGTCCAAGGTTCTTTTTTCGCAGAGCACGATCACGGCCAAGTCGCGCGGCGGAGCCAGGCATACTTGAGCCATCGAAGTACTCTATGGCGAATCTCAATGCAATCTGAAACACCTTGAATCCGTAGACGCGCCGCGGACCGGGTACGACGTTTGAGCACTCCGCAACCGACTTTTAGGAGATCCGATGAGCGCCTACGACCGCTTGCCGCACTACACCGGTCCGCAGTGCTCCACGGAAAATCCGAACGACCAGATTGCCACTCCGGCGTGGCTCTGGAATGAGCACGTGCAACCCAGTTTACAGTGGTTGTCAGACGCGCGGAACAGCCGATACGCAGCAGACAGCGGATCGAATTCCCTCCTGGCACAGGTGGTCGCTGCGGCCGCATTTCCGGACAACCCCATCGCGAACCGCTTGTGGGACCCGGTGTTCGAAACCGCGGAGGGGCTCATGAGCAAAGCGGAAACCATGGACAACCACCGGGTTCAACCGCTCGACGACTTGGACGGTGAGTCTTCATGGAATTTCGATTTCAAACCCGTGGACGAGGTGCAGACCCCGTACATGCGGCACGATCACGGCATGTTTGAAGGGTGCGAGGCGCCCGAAGAATGGCTCCGCGAAACCATGGGTGAAGTTACCACCATGGATCCCACGTTGTTGGAGGAGCCTGCCGTTGCCGACTTCGTAGAGTACGCCAAGTGGACGGCCAAATTGGAGGCGGCAAAAGAACTAAGGCCCGACCTGGAAGAGGGTACCGCGGCCTACCAACACTACCTGCAAGGTCAGGGAAAACCCATCGAATTCGACTACGACGAGTTTCTTCTGGAGGACGAGTGGGGTCCCCAAGTCGAAGCATCCGGGATTGCAGAAGTCAAGGATGCCATTTTGGAACACGCTTCCGAAGGCGTGGCGGAACAGTTCAGCCTGCAAACGGCATCCGTTGGGGCAGCGGCAGGCTCAGAGAACTGGCAGAAGGCCATCGGAGCCCACCGCGTTTGGCTGGAGGCGCACGTCGCCACCGAACCCATCGGGGATTCCGGGCGTTTTTCTGTCGACGCGAACGTGGTTTTCCATGCCGAAGACCGGTACAATTTCAACCCCGGCACGAGTGATGTGGCCACGGGAACCCCCGACAACGAAAACGGTCGATTTCAGGAGGTGGGCTTAGGAAAGGAGTTCATGCAATATGGGGAGGCGACCCGCGCGTTGCGGTACGAGGACGACCACGCCCGCTTGGGCGAAGTGTTGACGCGGCGCGCGGAGGAAGAAAAGGCGGAAGCGGACCAGAAACGACTCGATCAACTCAACTGGCCAGCCTATTTTGACGCGTTCAACGGCAAGGTGTTGGTCAGCGACGCTGCAGCCGACCCCCTGCGGGTGTTTCTCCAAGAGCTCTTGTCACTGCAGGCTCAGGGCAACACACTCGGTGACAGCTACATCTCCCGAACCCAGTGTTTACTGCACTGGCCGGCGGTCATCGCCAAAACCGCGGAGCTCAACAGCACCGTGTTCCAGGAGGCTTACGCCCTGTTCGGACAACCGGCGCCCGACCTGGCGGCGATGAATCGTCCGCAATTCCTGGACGCTTCCACTCAGTTCTTCCGGCTCGCCGACACGGTGGCCTCCTGCCCAACTTTGGTAAACGCACTGAAGTGGATGCACGGCTTGCGGCTCTGCGGAGCCCCGATTCCGGAGGCATGGTACAGCGGAGCGGAGAAGTAACCGAATCTCGGTTACCTTAGAGCGAACCGAATTGCGGCGGGTTGAACACCTCAGCGTCACTGCGGCGGCACCGCGAGATCGGCGATCACTGGCTCCCCAGGCCCCGTTGGAGTCCAACTCACCTGGATGCGGTCCGGCGGTCGCGGGCTGTCAGGAAATTGTAGCTCCAGTACCGTTGTCTCCGTCGCACCGCCCACAATTCGGGTCGGGCCGCCGTACGATGCGTTGCCCCCGTCGACCTTGAATTGTGGGACAAACTCCACCGGGTTCGGCATCGGATTGGCCACGGTGAGGTCGATCGACGATACCCAAATCCACTCGTCGCGGTGGTTTCCGAAGGCCGCAAGCGGCTGATGAAAGAATGGTTTCACCGCACCGAACGACACAACGGCTCCCGTCGTTGGAAGCGTCGGAAGGGCCGGACGCATCGAGAGCTTTGTCGTCACAGGCGAGGACAATCCCCCCGCATAGCCATAGTCCACGCGCAGGTCTTGCGGCGGCTCCCCGTCCCCCAAGGCGCCAGACTGGCCCACAAGCAAAAAGTCCAGCGACACCGTTTCGTCGACAGCCAGCTCCTGAAAATACGGTACTCGGCCCTTGACACTGTTGGGGTAAATCCGATCGCGCTGATCGCGGAAACGGAACAACTCCCCCACATACATGGCTCTGGTATGCGGATTATGTACGATCAGTCTCACCTCCGCCACCCAGACGCCGTGATCGTTCCAGGTGAGGCCCCCCTCCGCAACGTGAATCTCCGGCAGGGTGCCGAGCCTGAGGACGTCGGACTCCGGAGCAAGTGGCCGATCCGCTGCGGGTGCTGCGCACCCGAATCCGACGAGAATCATCGTCACTCGGCCAAGAGGTCCCATCGTCACTCCCAACCCGTCTACGCCTGCCCGGGCGCCTGCGTTCCCCTTTCCAGCAACGACGCTACCACGGCGTCGATCTTCGCACAAAAATCGCGCTCCGGAACTGACATCAGGTGGTGGGAGCCTGGCAACATCGCGGTCGCGCTGCGCCCCCCGGCTTGCACCATCAACCAACGTGGACTTCCTCCCGCCACCCCATTCCGCACGGGAACGGCCGGGAAACCCATGGTGCGAAGGGCTGTCACGAGGCCGCCGATCGCTTCCGCCGACACCGGACATTCACAAACGCGAACCCCTTCTGGCCGCTCGATGCGCAACAAAGCGCGGCCATCGCCATAAAGGAACAATCGGCACTGCCCGATCGGATCCGTGGCCGATGGCTTTCCCTGTTGGTGCACCAACACGACGTCTGCCGAACCCGAACTTAGGCCGTCCCAAAAAGGCTTTTCGTGACTTAGGGGCACTTCCCAGCGTTCGGGCCAAGCATCGAAATGGTCAACCACTTGACCATTAACCAACAGCGAATAGCGAAGTCCAGAGCGCACCGGTGCTCGAGAATAGGCGTTTTCCCGGACCACCCACACATCCGTCCCGCGGATCGCATGAAAAGGCGCTGCAGGATCCGCCGACCGGGCCCAGACGACTTGTGTCTCTCGAGGTTCCAAAACGCCTCCCGCAAGGATTGACTAGCCCACCGATGCGATCCCTTCCGGGGGAACGCCATTTAGCCACGCTGCATTAATGAGCTCCATGATCCTATCAATACTCCTCTTTGGAACATATGTTTCGTTCATGTCCGTAAACTGTCCCATCAAGACCGGGCCCGCTGATACCGCCGAACTGTCCTCGGGTCGCCGATGCTGTGGCGTCATCCGAACGCCAGGAGATAGCTCGACTCCCTGCGTTTCAAGATACTCGTCTGGCAACCCCATTTGGTGCCCGAGCTCGTGGGCGTAGGTGATTTTCATCTGGTCGTCGCCGGTCAGCAGCCCAGTGTACCACGTTCGTTGATCGCTCCGCAGTTGGGAAGCGGAGGCCGTAACCTCCAAATGCGCCCAATCGGTCGGCTCCACAAACCGAACGTTCACCTCTAAGAGCTTTCGCGTTCCGTCGGAGGTTTCCACCCAATGTTGACGGTTGTAGAAACGGTGGACCCCCTCGAACGTCAATTCCTTCATGCGCCGAAGGTCCGAACGAAGGACGCTCGCATCTTGGGCTAGCAATTTCACTCGAATCTCGATGGCCAATATCCCGTGGCTGAATTCCCTGGCGTCAAACGCCGCGGTGCCGGCGAACCCCGCGGGAGCGCCGTCTGCCATAAATAGCGGTTCCCCCGTATAAAAATCGACACAGGGCTCAAAACTCATTTGATTTACGCTTCTGACGTTCTGAGCCTCCACATTCTGCTGCTCGAAGAACTCCCGTAGTTCAGCGATGCTTTTTGCGTACTGCTCGTCTGCCATTTCAGCAAGTTCTTCGGCGGAACGTCGCGGGTCCAATGGTGCACTGACATTCGGGCCGTCAAGATCATCGACCGAAATCGGTGCCGCCTCGGCAACCTGAGCCTGGGCCAAGTCTGAGCCGCCGAGCCGGACTTCTGTACCACCGAGGCCGTAGCCGGGAGAACCGAGCCCGCCAGGAGTCACGCTGGTCACGTCGGGGTCGCCGAGACGGACTTCAGAGCCACCGAGGCGGTAGTCCGTCGAACCCAGGCCGCCTGGGGCGGGGGAGGAAGGACTCGGCGGCGCCAACCGGGCCGCGGGAGGGGACAACACTTCATTCGGTGCGGCTTGTAGCCGTTGGGGTGACGAAGGGGCCGGCGGTGTCGTTTGGGGGAGCGGCCGTCTCCCCAAATCGCTAGCCACCGTCCATTCACTCACGGCGAGAGCGTCAGCGTCATCCGGCAGTGGAAGCTCTTCTAAAAACCACGGTTTTTTGATCCCCGTGTCCGCTTCCGGAGCTTGGTGCATTGCCGCCTTCAGGTCCTCCATCAACTCCACCGCCCAACGCATCAGCCCTCCGGCCAATTCGTCAAGTGAGTTTACCAATTTCCGCATCGCGCCGGACATCGCCGCATCGGCAAAGGCCGCCAACTCCCGGACCATGTCGAAGAGGTACCCGCCCAACTTCGACAGCAGGCCGAACGCGATCTCCATGGCTTCGTCCGTCCACTGGTAGAACCGGACCAGGACGCTGAGCACGTGGTTGCCCTCGACCACGGCCGTGCCAAGGCCGGCGGTGAAGTAGAACAACACCGCTTGCACGGTCAGGTTGCCGAACAACGCGCCAACCGCGTGCCCGATGTCGTACTCGCCGGAGCCCGAGCTGAGCCAGTCCGCCAAGGCGGTCGCTGCGGTATCGCCGAGCTCCGTGGACATGGCCTCCAGGCTGCCCCAGGCACCGTCCATCACCGCCATCGCCGCGTCGATCCCGCCCGAGCCCGAAAGGTACGCGTCCACCGCCGGCCAGAACGAGGACTGCACTTCTTTGGCTTTCGGACCCAAGTCTTGCGCGGCGGCGGCGCCGGTGGCGGACACGGCTTGCTGCGCCGGACTGGCGGTGTCCGTCGTTTGTGGTGCTGCTTCACCGGTCGGTTTTTCGGTGGGTTTCTTTCCCGCGGACTCGAGCGCCAGGCGATAAAACCACTGCTCCAAATCCACCAAACCCGTGACCAGATCGTACGCCGTCACGAACGGATCCGCCAATCCTTGGCCGATCCCGGCAAAGAACCCGACCCCCACCCCCGCCGTGAACGACAGGCTCCCGCCCCGAATGACGCGCGCCACCGTGTCCACCATCGCGATCTTGACGGGGTCGTCTCTGCCCTTGATCGTGGTGAGGAACGAGATCATTCCGGGGGCGAGAACCGAGGTCATCGGGCCCAGTCCCCACAGGTTGGGCTGCGTGGTCAGCGAGCCCACGACGAGGTCGATGAGGAAATCGATCAGCGGCCCACGGAGGCAATCGGGGAGCAATTCCCAGCCCCAACCGACGATAAACCCGGGGATCATCGCTGGGTTGCCGAGGCACACAGCCACGGAGGTAAAGAACTCGGCGATGGGCAGAAGGTGGGTCTGCGCATCGGCGCCCAAGACCGCCATCTTCGCAGAGATGTTGCCAAACAAGCCGGCGGCGGAAGCTTGCACGCCGGCGACGCCGGCCGCGAGCTCGTTTAGCGGGCCCCTCATGCCCTCCAGGACGGGGATCCCGGTGGCGGCGGTGAGGAGTCGGCCCAGGCCGCCCGCGAGCTGCCCAAAGCCCGACAGGAGGTCCGCGTTGCCTTGTTCCACTACGGCCGCGAAGTTCAACAGCGCTTGCACCACGCCGGGGAGGATCCCGCCGACTTCGTTCGCGCGCTCAAGCAGGTCGGGATCACCCCAATTCTCGTAGAGGAAGCCGGCCGCGTTCCAGACTTCTTCGGCGGCATCGAGGGTCTTGTTCACGATGCCGGCGGGTCCCCATTCAAGGAGAAACAAGCTCAGCTGTTGTAAGGGAGCGTACAACGCCGCGAGGGTCTGCTGGATCTCCGCCCACGCTTTTCGGATCTCCGCCTCGAGCCAGGCGGCGACCCCGCCTTCGCCGCCCTCGATGCCGAGCATTCCGGCGACGAGATCGACCGCGTCTGTCCCCAGGTGACCGATCATCGCCAGCCCGGACGATACGAGCTCACCGATCCCCGAGAGCAGATCCCAGCTGCTCCCGAGGGCATGGCGAAGGGAGTCGATTTCCCCTGCGATCAACAGCTGGTAGAACTCGATAAATCCCGCGTTCACCGTCCCCAAGAGGTCGTTGAAGGCCATCGAGGCGGGGTTTTGCCGGGCGCTCTCCAGAAAGTCGCCGAGACCGTCCATCCACGTTTTGAAGGTTTTGCAGCAGGAAGGGTCACCTTGGGTCACCCCGATCAGAACTTCGAAGGTTTGCGCGATCCCGGCGGTAAGCTCGCCCAGGCCGGCGCCGACGGCGCCTGCGTCGCCGATTTTGGCGCCGAGGGACTGGGTCAGGCCGGCGGTCAGGTGTTCGGTGATCGCGGGGCCGGCGCCGGAGGCGATCAGGCTCGCCAATTGCGGGGAATATTGGCCGATGGCGGCGAGGAGTGCGGCTTCGCTGGTGGAGGGCGCTTCGGCTTGGGTGGCCTGTTGGTCGACCGGCGACTGGTCTCCGGCAACGGCGTCGTCGTTGGCGGGCTGGTTCAGCTGCCCTTGGGTGTGCTGTTTGGTGTGGGTCAACTCGTGGGCGAGCAGCTGCTGGCTTTGGGTGGATTCGGGTGCAAATTGGCCGGCACCAAAATGGAGGGCGTCTCCGTCGGCAAACGCGCGCGCACCTCTGGCGTCGGTGCGGTTTTGTGCGGTGGCACCTTGGTGAATGCGCACCTCGTCGAAGTTGGCGTCCAAGACGAGCGCCATCCAGCCCCGGATGTACGGCTCCAACGGCTCGCCGTTGTCGGTCGGAGGGGGGCCCGCGTGGCTGGCCTCGTGGTTGAGATCCTCAAAGAAGGAGCCTTCTTCAAAGAAGGACGTCGACTCCTCCAGCATCGGCGCCGGAGCAACGGAAGGCGCGGACGCCGACTCCGAGCAGGACTCTTGCGACGGCGAGGATTGGGGACGTCGTTGTTTCACGGTGCCCACTCCAACGGAGTGTGTGCAAATCGGCCGCTGAAAACCCAAGAGCCTGCAGGCCATGGCAGCGCACTCCTACATTCGCTCACCGCGTTGGCTGCAACAGGCACAGGGTGAATTTGAATGTATCAAAAGCGCCGATATTCTCACTTAGAGCAACGAATTCCGGTTGTCTCTGTCTGGGGAGGGGGCGACTTTTCGCTGAGGCATTCTTGGCCGAGGTTGTCGCCAAGGTCCTCCGGTCTGGGAATGGACGGGCGCTTTTCCCGCCCTGGGGCCTCGAGCCAAAAGGACCAGTCGAACGGGCAGCGTTCCGCATCATTCACTCGCATGAACGCCATGACCGCGTCGCGTTGGCTTTCAACCCCACCGACCACACCGACCTCGTCGCCCTCGCAACGAGTGAATCAGGTTGCGCCGATTTTTGAAATCACCAGCCACGACAGCAGGCGATCCGTCACGCGCGCCCACTCGCGCGCGCAGCAGACAGAAACCGCGCCACCCGCTGCGGCAATGACATGAACTCGGGACCCTGAAGTCCGTGCGGATCTCGGTACGTCAAGCCGGCCACCGCCGCGATCTTCGGGTCCCCAAAGAGGCCGTTGCCCACCAACATGCCCGCTGTACGACGGCGTTCCTCGGCGGGGTCGACGAGTCCAAGGACGCCGAGCGTCGCCCGCATCGCCTCGTTGCCGCCGTTTTCTGCCACAGGAATCACCACCAGTCGCCGGAGGTCCCGTCGACCACGCAAACTGTTGATGTCCAACGGGCTCCACCACAAGCACAGCCCAGTCTCGGGCGGCTCGTGCACCTGCTGAGAGGCAAGCCCCACATCGCGCAGGGCCTCCGTGTACGCGCTCGCACCAAAAGGGCCTGCCATCCGATGAGCCGACGGATCATAACAGAGCGAGATCACCGGCCCTCCCGAAGGCCAAGGGGTTAGAATACGACGTAAGCGGGGTAGCCCTCCTCCACGTTTCGCTGGATTCTTCGAAACTCAAAGGACCCATTGCCGTCTCCCGTCGCCGTGTAGTACGGCGCGTACTCAAATGTAAGCATGAGCCAGCCGTATGACTCGTGTTCCGGGTCGAATAGGTGAACCGTCGCAATCGGGTATTGGTCCCCTGAACTGGCGTAATAGTACGGCGAAAATCCAAGCCCAATTTCGTGTCCGACATCCGCGTTGGACAGCGAGTCATCCATCGCACCTTCGATCGCCGCACAAGCCGCGCCCTGGCTGCCCCCGCCCGAGACACCCACAAAGGAGTAAGTAAACTCGCAATAGAAACAATCGCCGAAGTCCGCATCCGTCTGCTCCAACAGGGTGCTCCCCTTGCACAACGGAGTACCGTGGATGTCCCAAAGATTGGGAACATAGTCATACTCCAGTGCCAGGTGTCCGACCTCCGCCGAACTTACTGTGGTGCCATTGCCGTTCACCTCACCGTATGTCGCGATCACGGCGTATTCGTCAGCCGTGTCGGACGTGTCGGACGTGTCGGACGTGTCAGACGTGTCGGACGTGTCGGACGTGTCGGACGTGTCGGAAGCCATCTCAGTCGGCGTACAAGCGGCAAAGGCCGCCGCCAGCACCCACACTCTCGCTTTCATGGTATCCACTTGATCCTCCTGGCTTTTCAAGGACCAAACTAATTCAACGACGCCCCAACCACCGTTTCCAATCGTATCAGGTTGTACCGTCCTAACCATTCGACGCGTATCTTAACGGACCAAGCCGCCTCAATATCAACGGCGCCAGTTGTGCAAGGAACAGATGATGCTCAAGCAACTTCACGTTGGGCAGAGTACCCAGGAGCAACCGTCCAAAGCAGACCATTGCCGTTGGAGCAATTACCTCACTGCGCCAGAAACTCGGCGTCCTATTGCGAAGACCGATAGTTTCTAACGGCCGCTAGAACTCAAAATCCAATGGAAGTCCATCGAAATAGTCCTTCCGAATGTCCCGAAACTCAAATGCCCCCTCGCCATTGCCGTCCACCGAGTAGTACGGTGCATCGTCCACCGCGAACAATATCCACCCGTACTCTTCGTAGTCCCGTAGAAACACATAGGCCGTTGGAAGATCGTATCCGCCATCCTCCCCAACGTAGGTGGAGGAGTATCCAAGCCCAATCTCGCTCCCTATGGCGTGGTTCGATAATGGCCCAGCGGCGTCTTCGATCGCTACGCACGCCGCACCGTGGCTGCTTCCTCCAGACACGCCCACAAAGGAATAAGTAAACTCACACGCTGGACAATCTGGCATGTCTTCGTTGGTCTGCACCAGCTTGGTGTAGCCGTAACACAACGGCTCACCGTGGATGTCCCAGTCGTTGGCGCGAACATCATATTCGAGCGCCAAATCTCCGTACTGCGCGGAAGTCGCGGTGACGCCGTCGCCGTTCACTTTTGCGTAGCGCGCCAATACCGCGATCCCGTCGGAAATCTCGTTCGGATCCTGGGTGTCGGCGGTTTCTCCTTCGTCATAGGTGTCGGCGGTGTCGGTGTCGAGCGTGTCTTCGGTCTCCGCACTTTCTCCAGAAGGTGCGGTATCTTCCAAAGCGGCACCGGGCGTGCACGCCGACGTGAGACACACAACAGCCCATCGCAAAATCGAAGGCTTCATTTGAGACCCCATCGCTACGTTGGATGATGCTCCAGATTAGGGCGTTGGCACCTCGATGGGGGTTCCGATTTGTGTTGACTTGTATTGCACCGATAAATTATCAGCATGCCGAGGCGATTAACTCCGTCGCGCCGAGCGGCCTCGCGGTGCCAAATCGTCAACCGATTGACGATCACCGACAAAGCGCTACGGGCAGTCTTTGACCTCGAGGTACTTTTCGGCGACCAAATCGCCTTGCTTCCTGACGGTGAGGACTTGGCAAGCGGCACGGTACTTTGCGGACCAAATGTATAAACCACCGTCAACCTTTTCCGGTTTTCCCAGCTTTTTCGTCAGCTCAACCAGGGTCACATCCCACAGATCGAAAGGTTGGAGATCGCTTTCCGCGTCCTCCAGCTGACTGACGGTGAGGGACGAGCCACCACCTGGCGTAACCCCAGCAGCAGCGGGCCCCCGTTTGCCCGAGCAACCCGAGAGAAACGCAACCACCACCAGAATTGTCAAACGCATTTTCAACTCCTGGGATCAACGCCCGTGTGAACTGCCAAAGATCGAAGACTATCAAGGGCACTGCAACTCGTCAGCATACTTCCTTGCTATTTCGAGCACCTCAAGTTCCGACGGTCCATAGCGGTGCAAGATCTCCTGAGCGGCAGTCTCCTGCCCCAGGTCCTCGCGAATCCGAGCCATGACGGCATCGTGACGAAGTCCCTCACTCACTTCCACCTCTGAGTGTTCCAGCAGGGTCCGTGCGCCTTCAAGGTCGCCGAGTCGCCGTTGCGCTTCCGCAAAAATCGGGCGACTCGGCCCCCGCCCGCGCCGTACCGGCCCAACGGTGTGGAGGACCGCGATCGGATCGTCCACGACGAGCCACATCTGCGCATCCAAACGCCAAAACGCCCATACTGATCGCCCTCCTTGGAGACACAGCGCGCGTTCGCGGTCGTACCCCTCAACGTCCCCTTGTTGGGCAAGGATCGCTGCGCGCGTAAGGTGGCATACCGGCTCAAACTCATCCTCAAAGTCAGACAATCCTTCACCTTGCTGCCAACCATTTGTTGCTGCTAAGTAATATTGTTCCAATTGGCGCATGCCCTCGTGGTCGGGGTCCAGCCGCCGACCGCGGCGCAAGAAATCGAGCCCATCGGAGGACAAGCCGATTCGGCGTGAGCATTCCGCAGCCGCCATCCAGGCCTCGGGCAGATCCGGATCGTCCGCGAGCACTTCGTGGAGCACATCCAAGGCGTCGCCGCAGCGGCCGTACTCGGCCAAGGCTACGCCCCATTTTGCAACCCTCGAGGGATCATCCGGTGCCTGCCTCAGCCGGATCTTTTCAGCGATCAACCGAGTCTTCGGTGTCCCCTGTTCCAACATCGCCAGCCGGCCATCGTTCACCGGGGCTCCGATTGCGGCGCTCACCAATAGAGCCAGCATCATGGTTTCTCCACGCCCCGGAGCGCATTCGCCCGCTCAAACACCACCCGACCTTCAGCAACATTTCCTGATTTGGCTAAGAGGTTTGCATACACAAACAACAGGTCCGGTTCATCCGGGAAACGCTCCAACCCTTCGTCGACCACCTGCTGGCACTCTGTCCACCGCGCCGCATTGAACAACGATAGCGCATATTGGGCGGTCGCTTTCGGGTCCTCGGGGTGAGCCTGGGCGAGCACCTCGAGGTGCACGGACTGAAGGTCGTACAATCCATCTTGACCAAGCAGCGACGCCAGCAATCGATGGGCACGAAGATCGTTGGGGGACTCCGCCACCTCGGCCTGCAACAGCCGAAGTGCGTCATCGGAATTCCCTTGAAGGACGAGGAGCGCCGCCAAATCCACCCGAGCGCCGGGCTCGGGGTTGGGTCCCCGGGCGGCCACATTGAGATACCGAAACGCTACTCCATAGTCCTCATTTTCAAGAGCGAGTTTTCCGAGAATCGCCGCCAAAACCAGATTCTCTGGGTCCTGGCGCAGCACTTCACTTGCATATGCAATCGCCTCCTCGTCGCGCTCGAGCACAAGCAGTAGCCTCACCTTCAGTGCAACCGCTGCAGCGTTTTTGGGGTCGCAGTCGAGCGCCACCTCCACGTCTCGAAGGGCCTCCTCTGGTTGCGAACGCGCGAGGGAGCGACTCGCCTGTGAAATCCACACCCGCGCATCTTGTCCGAAGGTCGCCGTCATTTCCGCCTGAACGGCGTCCGCTGCGTCCGTCTGGCCCAAGGCGTCCAATAAGTGCAGCTCCTGCGACCGCAACTCAAAGGAATAAGGCAGCCGCTTCGCCCACAGACTGACCACTCGAAGCCTCTGTGATGGGTCCGTGGGGTCGGCAGTTTGCAGATCATCAAACATCCGGGTGTAGTCTTTGGGGTCGCCCGGGACCGCTCCCACAGGAAGCAGCGGCGCCGGAGCGTCGACATATCCGCGCGCCGCCAGCCGATCCGCGATCGCGGGATCAACAAAGGGAATCGACTCTCCTGGCGGGGGGATTCGCTGTGCCAGGAGAGTCGATTGAAGGTCATGTACGATATCCGGATACAAAGCGGCCACATTCCGAATCTCGGATGGGTCGAGGATCATGTCGTAGAGTTCCGGTTGCGGATTTCCGATGTATTTCCAACGCCCTTTCACCACCGCCTGCTGCGGCGCGAGTCCAAACCGCTGTAGGGTCTGAAAACTCTCCATATACGGAGACATTTCTGCGTTCGGCAACACCACTCCGTCGAGACCGGTCGGCACCTGAAGGCCTGCGGCGTACAACAATGTCGGAGTAAGGCTCACGGTACTCACGGGATCGCTCACCACCCCGGACGAAACCCCGGCGCCGGACAGGAAAAACGGCACGTGCTGAGTGCTGTTGTAGACAAACAGTCCATGGGAACTTTCGTGGTGTTCACCGAGCGCCTCGCCATGGTCTCCCACCACCGCCCATAACGTACTGTCGGAAGCCAACGAGTCAACAAGCCGCTGCACTTGGGCGTCCATGTACGCCAACTCCCCATCGTAGGGGTCTGCGAACTTCCCGTCCCCGTGTGCGATGTACGGATGGTGGGCATCAAACAGGTGAACCCAAAGGAAGTACGGTTCATCGGATGGGCGTTTGGCCATGCAGTCAAGCGCATCGTCCACCACCGCTTCCGCGGGCCGCTCCGCGTGCCAGCGATTGCGATCCCCATCCTCGGGAATACCATCGTAATATTCAGAAAATCCCTGATCGAAACCCCAAGAGCGATGGGTGACATACGCACCCACGCTTGCACAGGTATACCAGCCGTTCGCCTGCAGTTGTTCCGCTAGGGTCGTGAACTCCGGTCGAAGCGGAGCGTCGTTCGCACGAATTCCCGTGTGGAAGGGATACAGCCCTGTGAACAACGACGCATGCGCCGGAATAGTAAAGGGGATTGACGAATACGCGTATTCAAATCGGATCCCCTGGTTCGCCAGATGATCGAGAGCGGCGGTTTGAGCAGCGGGATAGCCGTAGGAGCCCAGACGATCTGCGCGCGTGGTGTCGAGCGTGATCAGCACGATGTTCGGCCGTACATTGGAATCCGCCGACTTGATGCCCGGGGTCCCGCAACCCAAAACCATAGCAATCCACCACACGGAAGCCTCCCACCGTTGCACCCTGGGTGCTGTGTAAGGAGTACCCTTCGGCTTCCGAGCGGGTTGTTTCCGGTGGTCTCCGATTGTATCAGATATCGGAAAAAAGCGCTTAAATGCAGCCCCGCACGAGCATCAGCGCGACAGCCCGGGACCCGCAGACTCTGGCGGCCAATGGATGTCGCCCGCATCGCCGTTTCGCAACATCATCAACCATCCCTTCGCTGCGAACAACGCCTGGATCCCGACGGCGTCGATGCCAAACCGCACTGCAACTTCCACATGGTTCCAGTAGACCACTGGCGGAACCCCAAGCATGGCGAGGTCCTGGATCCACCGCTCGTCGGTTGCCACGTGCCAATCCAACGACAGTTGCTCACACCACAACAACGCCAAGCCTTCGGCCGAATGCACCGGCCCAATCCACACGGGGCGCCGAGTCGGGGCGGTGCAACTCTCCAGGACAACGTTCGTACTGGAGAATGCCAAAAATCGATCGCCCGCGCAGGTGCTCGCATACTCGCCGACCAGGTGCCCGTGCGAACACGCAACACTGCCCTCCCACCCGCAGCAGTCACGACGCCGTTCGGGTTCGACCCGGTGCCTCCCCGTCGGCACCAGCCCGCGCTGGTCGTAAGGATGCACGAGGATCGCATTCGTTTCTTTACTTTCGGCGAAAAAACCACAACCTACGGGATCGCGCCAGGTCGGCGCCGCCACAACGGGCCCCCGAACATCCCGACAAACCGGCGTTCCGCATTGTTTGCATAGGATGAGCTGGGTCGCCGGTCTATGCAAGGTGTACCCCTTGAACGGATGGGTGGGCCCCGCGCTTGGCGGGGCCCAATGACGAACTACTTACCCTCGGGACAATCGAAGATCTCACAAAACGTGAGTGAATACTCTTGAATGGTCTGATCGATTTCGATCAGCGAAGTATCCTCGTCTGGCGTGGCTCTATCCACGACCTTCCTAAAGAACGCGGACTCATCGTACAAATCGACCAGTTCGTGAATCGTTGCCGAGGTTGCCTCTTCCGTTTCCGCGTACCAGAAATCGACGTCGTCGAGCGCCATATCCACCACTTTGTGGCGAGCCACCTTGGAATCCGCACGCTGCCATTCCGGGGCCCACTCGGCAACGATACCGGCAATGGTCTTGCCATTGATGGAAAGGAACTGGTGCTTTTCTTCCTTCTCTTCGTCTTCGTCCGAGGAGAAGCTCACTACTTCCACAACTTCCTTCGTTACAGAAGCGTCCGCTGGACCGCAATAGACGGGTTCAAATTCATCGGGTTCGTTGAAGATGTAGGGCTCCCAATTCGGATAGAGGTCCCCCCACCATCCACCTTCCGAAAACATCGAATCGAAGAGAAAGTCCGGATCCGCGGACGCCTCCGACAAGACCGCCGGCCACCACAAATAGGCAGGAACTTTGGTGTCCTCCGTTTCACGGTAAAGCGTCATACGATCGCTGATGTCATAGAAGTCGTCTTGCATCGCAGCGACGTCCCAATCCGCGTCACGGCAGGTCAGATCTTCATATCCCGCCATGAACGGCTTATAATTGGTGTCAAACGTGCCCGTTTGGGTTTCCGCGTAGATCGGGTACCAGTATGCTACTTCCGGCGAGCTCGGCAGCGCGACGAAGTACCC
>SXGS01499491.1_pt1 | contig 16590 bp, 8 predicted proteins | sample 3174681 | NCBI WGS metagenome assembly SXGS01 (sample SAMN11356861, study PRJNA531348) | freshwater metagenome | isolation source: freshwater sample F1-80 | place: China: Fuxian Lake, Yuxi | collected 2017-12-25 | reverse complement strand
CCGGGCCGCGGAACGCACCGCCGCCGTTCGGCGTCAGTCCGGCCGCAATGTTGAACATCCCGCCTTGAAACGGGATCGGCCGCGGCGCCCTTGCCGAAGACGCAGCGACATAGCGCGTGAGGAGATAGGCCCGAGTCGCGCGCGATTTGGCCGTCGGATCCGAATTCGGGTCGGCGCCGGAATGTCGGACCGGTCGTCCGTTCACATAGAGCGTCGCTTCGCCCCGCCCGCCGTCGACGACGGCCGCAATGTGCGTCCAAACGCCGGTCGCCGCCGCCGCGTCGGCTTGCAGCGTCGTCGAGCCCGCGATCAATCGCGGCCGGTCGTGCAAGAGATCCAACAGGAATCCGTCCGAGCCGCCGGGCGTCATGCGGTCGAAAATGCGGCCCGTCCGACCTGACGGCTTCACCCATGCGCCGACGGAGAAGGCGGTCGCGTCGCGCGGCGGCGACAGAGCCTCCGGAACATCCACGGGTTCGCCTCGGAAGGGCGGTAGGGGGCTCGGCGGTCGGATCGCGTCGGGCGGAACCGCGGCGCGGGCGATGATCTCTTCGCGCGACCACGCGCGGCCGACGAAGTCGTAAGCCGCGATCGCGCCGGGGAAACGGTTGCCGCCGTGCGCGTCGGCGCCGATGCGGAACGGATGGCGGTTCGAAGGAACCGCAGGAGCGGACGGCTCGTCGACGAACACGTAGCTCCGTCCCCAGAGCTCCCGCCACCACGCGGCGGTGCGGGCATAGGCCCGGCTCGGATCCGCCGCGGCCGCGATCCGATCCAGTTCCGCGCGCCACGCTTCGAAGGTCGGCGTCTGCGCGGAATGAGTCGAGATACGGAGGTCGAACGCCGTCCCGGCCTCCGTGGTCGCCAACGTCGACGGGCCGGTACGAATCAGCCCGGGACCTCCGGCCTTGAGCCCGAACGTACGATCCGTAAGCGGATCGGGGACGAGCGACGCGGCGTCTCCGAGCGCCTGCCGCGTCACGTGCAGCGGCACGCACGACCATGCGTTCCGGTGTGCGACGACGATGCCTCCCGCATCTCCGAGCACGACGTCCGGAGACTCCCACGTGGGCACGTCGGCCGGGGCGTCGCGCAGCACCCATGAGCTTTTGAGCTCGACTCCGCGGAGCTCGCGGCGTTCCGTACGCAAGGTCGCGACCTCGACCGTCGCCCGACGCGGCTTAGCCGACGTCCCGACCACATGGAGGACGGGCGATCCGGAATCGATGAAGACGAACAGCGCGATCGCGTCGTCGTCCGCGCCCGCGCGGATCTCGATCCGCCCGTCACGAAGGCGGAGCTTTTGTTCGAACGGCGTCCCTCCTTGCACGAGCGGGGGATCGAACGTCACGCGGATGCGACCGAGCTTCAGAAGCCTTTGCGTTTCGGAGTGCGCGTCGAGCCGCGCGACGTACATCGCGAGCGCGCCGTCCGGCTCGGTCCAGACGTTGGCTCCGACGAGTCCGTTGCCGACGGGCATCGAAGCGCGCTCGTCGGGCCCGGGCGTCGTGAAGACGACGTCGTAGTCGTCGAGTTCGGCGGGGGCGGACGCCGCGACGGATGCGCCGGGCGGCGAGGCCTCGGCGCGCGAGGCGGCGGCGTCCGCGCGCGTCTCCTGCGCCGGCGACGGACGGAAGTCGGCCGAAAGGAGCATCGCAGCGGTCAAGAGGCCGAGGCGGGGTCGCGTCGATCGGGGCATGCCGAGGTTTTATCCGCTCCCCGCGGATTCGTTATGCTGCGTGCCGGAGAATCCCATGGACTTCCGCGTCAGCAACCCAGCGTTCACATCCGAAGCGTTCTCGCGCGTCGCACGGACCGTCGACAGCCCGGCCTCCATGACGGTCGCCGGAACCATCGGCAAGACGGCTTACCTCTTGGTCATCGTGCTCTTGGCCGCAGGCTTCACGTGGGGGCGGGTCGCGGAGGGGCAGCCCTCGATGCCGCTCATGCTCGGCGGACTTATCGCAGGCCTCGTCTTCGGCTTGGTCGTCTCGTTCTCCCCGCGGCAGGCTCCGTGGGCGGCGCCGCTTTATGCGACCGGCGAAGGCTTGTTTCTCGGCGGTTTGTCGGCGCTCTTGAACGCACGCTATCCCGGGGTCGCGGGCGCGGCGCTGATCGTGACGTTCGGCGCGGCCGCGGCCGTGCTCGGACTTTGGCGGACGGGCCTCGTGCGCGGCGGCGGCATCGTGATGAAGGTCGTGAAGGTGTCGACCGTCGGCATCGGCATCGCCTACCTCGTCAGCTTCTTGATGAGCGTGTTCGGTTTCGGCGGCTTGTCGATCCTCGCGTCGACGAGCCCGCTCGGCATCGCGATCAGCGTCTTTATCTGCGTGATCGCGTCGTTGAATCTCGTGTGGGATTTCGAGTTCATCGAAAGCAGCGCGAATTCCGGCGCACCGAAGCCCATGGAATGGTTCGCGGCGTTCGGATTGCTCGTGACGCTCGTGTGGATGTACATCGAGATCCTGAAGCTGCTCGTCAAGCTGGCGCGCAACCGCTAAGTCGGACTTCGCGTCACCCGTCCTCGAGCTCGTCGAAGATCGAGGCCGGAAGCAGCTTGCGGAGCCGCTCGAGCGCCCGCTTGAACCGCTGGGCCACGGTGTTCGGCTTTTGGCCGAGCTCCTCGGCCGCCTCGACGTTCGATAGGCCTTCGAATCCGCGGAGGATCACGACCTCGCGCGACTCCGCGTCCAAGGCCGCCAAAGCGGCGTCGAACTTTGCGCGGAGTTCGCGGGCGGAGGCCTCGGACATCGCGTCGCGGACCGCGCGGACCAAGGGTTGCTCCGATTCGAGAGCGGCGGCGTCGTCCTTGAGCGGTTCCTCGCGGCGCCCCCGGCGAAGCCGCCGTTCCAGAAGATCGTTCGCGGCGCCGAGCGCCCGCATCGCCAAGTACTTCATCAGCGCCGGCGTGTAACGACCGTCGCGCTCGGACGGGCGGATGTTCCCGAGCCGCGGCAAGGCCCATAGCCAGACGTCGGCGACCACGTCCTCGACCGCGGAGTCGAGCCCCGCTTCTCCCGAGGGGCCGAGACGGCGGAGGATCATCTGCCGGAGCGGGGGAGAGAAGCGTTCGACGATCCAAGCCGTCGCTTCCGGATCGCCGACGACGGCCGAGCGGACATGCCGCGTCGTCTGGTCGCCTCCGCCGGGTCCGGGCTGGTTCATGGGGGCATCATAGACAGCGAGGTTCGAAGTTGCACATGGGACGGTCCGCTCCGCGGCGGTCCCCGCGTAGACTGCCGCCGCCCCGCGGACGCGGGGACTTTGTGGAGAACGTGATGCGGATCGTGCGATGGACCGTTTTCAGCTTATTCCTATCGATCAGTGCGACGGCTCAGCAGTCCGATCCGGCGGAGTCCCGGGAGGCAGCGGCTTCGCGGTCCGAGTCGAAACCCGCGCCCGAGTCCAAGCCGGCGGCGGATCCGATCGCCGGATTGGTCGGCTCCTTGAGCTTCCGGGGGATCGGCCCGGCCGTCTGTTCGGGGCGTATCGGCGACATCGCCGTCGATCCTCTCCGACGCAGCACTTGGTACGTGGCGGTGGCGTCCGGCGGCGTCTGGAAGACGACGAACGCGGGCACGACGTTCGAGTCGATCTTCGACGGCCACGGCAGCTACTCGATCGGCTGCGTCGCGCTCGCGCCGAAGAATGCGTCGATCGTCTGGGTCGGCACCGGTGAAAACAACAGCCAGCGCTCCGTCGGCTACGGCGACGGCGTCTACAAGTCCGTCGACGGCGGAGCGAGCTTCCGCCACGTCGGTCTCGCGAAGAGCGAGCACATCGGCCGGATTTGGATCGATCCTCGCGATGAAAACACGGTGCTGGTCGCCGCACAGGGGCCGCTCTGGAACTCGGGCGGCGAACGCGGGATCTACAAGACGACCGACGGCGGCGCCGTCTGGCGCCGCGTCTTGTTCGTCGACGACGATACGGGCGTCTCCGATCTCGTCGCCGATCCCCGCGACCCGCGCGTGCTTTACGCTTCGGCCTACCAACGGCGGCGTCACGTGTGGACTTTGCATGACGGCGGCCCGGGTTCCGGCATCTACAAGTCCGTCGACGGCGGCGACACATGGAAGAAGCTGTCGAACGGCCTGCCCGGCGTCCACATGGGCCGCATCGGACTTGCGATCCCGGAAGGAAAGGGCGATCGCATCTATGCGATCGTCGAAGCTCAGCACGACGCCTCGGGCGTCTATGTCTCGGAGAACGCGGGCGCGACGTTCGAGAAGCGGAGCGGCTACGTCTCGACCAGCCCGCAGTACTATCAGGAACTCGTGGCGGATCCGCATGATCCCGACCGCGTGTATTCCTTGGATACCTACCTCCAAGTGAGCGAAGACGCCGGACGCACCTGGCGCCAGGCCGGCGAGGACGACAAGCACGTCGACAACCATGCGCTCATCATCGACCCCGCGGACGCCGACCACCTGATCATCGGCTCCGACGGCGGCCTCTACGAATCGTACGACCGCGCCAAGACTTGGGCCTTCAAGCCTAATCTTCCAGTCGCTCAGTTCTACCGCGTGTGCGTCGACGACGCCGAGCCCTTCTATAACGTCTACGGCGGCACGCAGGACAACAACACGCTCGGAGGTCCCTCGCGCACGTCGTCCGCGAGCGGCATCGTCAACGCGGACTGGTTCGTCACGGTCGGCGGGGACGGTTTCGTCTCCCGCGTCGAGCCCGGGAATCCGGACATCGTCTATTCCGAGTGGCAGCACGGCGGGCTCATCCGTTTCGATCGTGCGACGGGCGAGAACATCGACATCAAGCCGCGTTCGAAGCCCGGCGAGGAAGGCCTCCGGTGGAACTGGGATTCCCCGTTGATCATCTCGCCCCATTCGCCGACGCGGCTCTATTTCGCCGCGCAACGACTGTTCCGGAGCGACGATCGCGGCGATTCGTGGACGCCCGTCTCCGAGGACCTCTCCCGCCGCCTCGATCGCGACACCCTGCAAGTGATGGGGCGCTACTGGTCGATCGACGCCGTCGCGAAACACAATTCGACCTCGATCTACGGCAACATCGTCGCGCTCGACGAATCGCCGTTGGTCGCAGGGCTCCTTTACGTCGGCACGGACGACGGGCTCGTACAAGTGAGCGAGGACGGCGGAGCGACATGGCGCCGCGAGACGACGTTCCCGGGCGTCCCGGAATTGACGTACGTCACGTGCCTCGCGGCTTCGCGCTTCGAGCCGGATACGGTCTTCGCGACCTTCGGCAATCACAAGATGGGCGACTTCCGTCCGTACGTGCTGCGGTCGAAGGACCGCGGCCGGACTTGGACGTCGATCGCGTCCGATCTCCCCGAGCGCGGCAACGTCTGGAGTCTCGCGCAGGATCACGTGCGCTCCGATCTGCTCTTCGTCGGAACCGAGTTCGGACTCTGGACGTCGCTCGACGGCGGCGGCAAATGGCGTCGCATGTCGAACGGCCTGCCGCCGATCCCGGTCCGCGACATCGCGGTGCAGCGTCGCGAGAACGATCTGGTGCTTGCCACGTTCGGGCGCGGTTTCTACGTGCTCGACGACTACTCGCCCCTCCGTGCGTTCGACGCAGAGTTCGCCGCGGCGAAGGCGCGGTCCCTGCCTGTGAAGGCGGCCCCGCTCTACGTGCCGTCCCGACCGCTCGGCGGCCGCGGCCGCGGCTTCCAAGGAGCCACGTATTACACGGCTCCGAATCCGCCGTTCGGCGCGACGTTCCGGCTGCATCTGAACGGCGACTACAAGTCGCTCCGGTCGAAGCGCCGCGAAGCCGACAAGAAGGCCGAGGCGGAATCGAAGCCCGTTTCGCGGCCGACGTTCGCGGAGTTGCGCGCCGAGGACCGGGAGGAGCGCGCGCAAGTGATCTTCGAAGTCGCGGACGCTTCCGGCGCGATCGTGCGTCGCATCGTGAAGGACGCGTCCGACGGCATGATCCGCGCCGAGTGGGACCTGCGTCGGACGGCGACGGACGCGGTGACGTCCGGAGGCGGAGAGCCGCACGGGGCGGGCCTGGTTCCTCCGGGCGCCTACGTCGTCCAAGCGTTTCTGAAGCCCGCCGGACCGACGGATTCCGGCGTTCGGGAGCCCCTCGGCCTGCCGCAGTCGTTCGAGGTCGTCCGGCTCTACGAGGGTGCGGCGCCCGCACAGGATCCGACGATCCTCGCGGCGCATTTCGCCAAGACCGAGCGTCTTTCGCGCGCGGCCTCCGGAGCCTCCGCGGCGTTGGCCGGACTCGCGAAGGACGTCGCCGCGCTTCGCCGCGCTTTGAAGGCTGCGCCCGCATCCGACGCGGCGACCGCCGCGGCGCTCCGCGCGTTGGAGATCAAAGTCGAGGATTTGGGCTTCGACTTAAGCGGAGACCCGCTGCCGGAGTCGAAGAACTTCGCGCCGACGCCGTCGATTGCGGAGCGGGTGCGTCAAGCCGGTTCCGCCTTCGGCTCGACGACCTACGGGCCGACCAAAGCCGACCGCGCCGAGTACGACCTCGCCGCGACCGCTTTCGAGATCTGGCTGGCGGAGTTCAAGCTCGCCGAGGCTGAAGCCCGCCGGCTTTCGCGTCAAGTCGACGGCGCCGGCGCCCCTTGGTCGCCCGGCCGCCCCCTCGACTGGAAGCGCGAGTAAGAAGGCGAAGGCCGCCCGCGGCGACGCCGCGGGCGGACGGTTTCCGGTCGCTTACGGCGCGGAGATGCGGAAAGGACCGACCGGCAGTCCGGCCTCGTTGACGATGTTCGGCACGTCGGCCGCGCCGTAGGAGAACCGCGCTTCGACCGGCTCGGCGAGGCCCTCGACCATGAGCGTCAAGCCGTCGTCTTCGACCCGGCCGCCGGCTTTCCGCCAAACCCCGTCTTTGCCGCGGAGTTCGCAATGGGAGGGCGGCCGGCCGTCCCGCGTCTTAAGCCCGGCGCCGAATTCGAACGCGATGCGGAACCGGTCGTCGAATCGCGTCGCGCCGGTCGGGCGGGGCGACTCAGGTACGGCGCCGGGAAGTCCGTAAGTCCGCCTTGCGGCCAAGGCCGCCAACCGTTCGCCGACCGTGCGCTTGTCGCGGGGGTGGATGTCGCGCGGATCGCCGACGTCGGAAAGAACGACCATGCCCGTGCCTGCGACCGTGCGGGCGGCGTGCTCCTGCGCGATGCGGAGTTCGGCCGCGGCGCCGTCGTCATTGCCGTAGGCGTAGGGCGCGATCTGCACGAAGTAGAACGGGAGAGCGGGCGACCGGAAGCGGTCGCGCCAATCGGCGATGAGGGCGGGGAAGAGCGTCCGATATTGATCGGCGCGGCCGACGTTCGATTCGCCTTGGTACCAGAGGACGCCCTTGATCGGGAAGCCGAGCAGCGGCGCGATCATCGCGTTGTAGATGGCCGAGGCCGTGTTCGGTCCGATGCCGTCGTTCCGCGGATAGGGTCCCGCCTTCGATAGCGGCGCGCCGGTCTTCCTCCGCCAACCTTCGGTCAACGGCCGGGCGGCCGCAGGTTCGCCCTCCGGATAGATCCGCGGTTTGACGTCGTCCGAGCCCACCCCGCCGTCGGCGGAGAAGTCGAGGACGCGGACGGCCAAGATCGCCTTGCCCGCCGCCGCCGACTTCGCCGGAAGGACATAGCGGCGCGGCCGGTTCCAAGCCTGGTCGCCGCGGGTCTCGCCGAAGCTCTTACCGTTCCAATAGACGATGTCGCAGTCGTCGACGGGGCCGAGTTCGACGACGAGGTTGCGGTTCGCCCAATCGGCGGGGATTTCGATCTCTCGTCGATACCAGACTGTGCCGTCGAACGTCTGAAGGTCGCCCTTAAAGCGGTCGGGCAGCGAGACGGCCGTCCAGGCCGCCACGTCGTGTCCAGGCTCCGCGTACTTGCCCGCGACGCCCGGATCTTCGGCGTCCATCGTCTTCCACCAGGCTGCGCGTCGTTCGGCGAGCGGCGCCTTCGGTTCCGCCGCGGCGGCCTTGAGCAACGCCAGATGCTTTTCGAAGCCGCCGTGGCGCTCGACCGCCTCTCCGGAGACCCAAGATTCGGCGGGTGTTCCGCCCCATGACGAATTCAGGAGCCCGATCGGTACGCCGACCTGCGGTTGGAGTTTGCGGGCGAAGAAAAAGCCGATCGCGGAGAAGTCGCGCGCATGCGCGGCGTCGCACGGAGTCCAAAGTCCGCCGAGTCGGTCCTGCGGCACGGCCGCCGTGCGGAGGGGCGCTTTAAAGTGCCGAATACGGGGAAACGCGGCTTCGGCGACCGCCTTTTCCGCACCCTCCACGCCTTGGTGCATCTCCCATTCCATGTTGGATTGGCCGGACAAAAGCCAGACGTCGCCGAGCAGGAGATCCTTGATCTCGACCGATGCTGCGCCCGCACGGACGGCCATCGTGAACGGGCCTCCGGCGGCGGCAGTGGGTAGGTCCGCGGCGAACGAGCCGTCGGCGCTTACGGTCGCGGTGATCCGCGCCGCGCCGGGCCAAGACGCTTCGATAGAGACCGGCCCGGGCGGCATGGCCCGGCCGAGCACGCGCACGACCGCCTCGCGCTGAAGAACGGCGCCGTCCGAGATCGGAGGAAAGACCTCGATCTGAGCGGCGATCGGACACGCGAGGAGAAGGAGGAACGCGTACGTGCGCGACAGGGACGGGAGACGTTTCATGGCGCGGGCAGGATACACCCGCCGGCCGTCGCCCCCTGACGGATGAGGAGGCTTTGCAACCGGGCGAGGAGGCCGGCCGGTCGGTCGCACGACCGGCCGGCATCCCCGACGGTCGATCAGAAGGCGAGTCGGGCTTGGAGGGCGATCGCCACCGTGACGTCGTCGTCCACGAGGAAAAGGGCGGTGCCCTCGTCGTCCGGGAACAAGAAGATCAGCGCGCCGACCATCGTGAAGTTCTCCGAGACCTTGTAGAGGGCCCAGAGATCCGCTTCCCACCCGTAGTCGTCGCTCACGCCGCCGAGCACCGAGCCCTGATCCGCCGTCGCCCACATCACTTGGGCGCCGAGAATCCAATCGTTGTTCGGAGCGTAGGTGACGCCGACTTGCGGGGTGATCACGTTCGACATCGGCAAGACGTCGAGCGTGCCGTACCGGGCGAGGAAGTTTCCTTGGCCGTGACGGCTCGGGTAGAGCATCACGTAGCCGGATTCGTCGCCGTCCGGCCCTTCGGACCAGAGGAAGCGGGTGTATAGGCGGAAGAGGTGCGCGGCGTCGAACATGAGGCCGATTTCGCCCTCGAACGCAAAGCCGTTCACGTCGGTGACGGCGCCGGCGCCGTTGACGTCGCCCGTTTGGAAGGCGCCTTCCAAGTTGAAGTCGAGACCGTCGGCCACGCCTTCGATCTTGCCCGCGACGCGAGCGCCGAGGGTGTGGAAGTAGGCCGTGGAGCCGTTCGCGAGCCCGCCGCCGCCGACCGAGTTGCCGAGCGAGCCGATGCTCGTCCCGGAACCGCCGAACGTTGCGCCCGAGTTCGCGCCGCCGTGGCCGTTCATGTAGAACCAGTATCCGTCGACCGTGAGGTTCTTTGCGCCCTTGTAGGTGGCGTAGAGGCCGTACATCTCGTCGTCGTCATGGGCTCCGGCGACGGAATGGAACTGGTTGATGTCGCGGTCGCCGGTCCCGCCTTTGAAGGTCAGCGCGGTCAACGCGAAGGACTCGCCGTCGTAGTCCATACGCATGCCGTCGAACGACCAGCCGGAGTACCAGTCGGCGTTCCCGAATTGGAACTGGTTGCCGAGAACGATCTCTTGGCGACCGACTCGATACTTGAGGTTCGAGCAGTTGAACACGTTCTTCAGATCGACGTAGGCCTGATAGAGGTCGACGTCGGTGGTCGTGTCGCCCGAGCCGACCGCGTAGTTGCCGGCGGAGAACGGACTGCCGAATGAGTTGTTCGTCGACGCCCCGTCGCCGAACGCCCAGTGCGACTGGAACTCGGTGAAAGCCGAGACGTCCTTCGAGAAGTCGTACTTGAAGCCGGTGCGGACGCGTGCGTCCGTCCAGTAGCCGTCGAGTTCGACGGCGCCGTTACCGGCCCCCGCGAACGCGGTGACGGTGCGGAACCGGAACTCGCCGGTGAGCGTCAGCGCCGAAGCGGCCGACTTCACCTCGAGGCCCGCCATCCGGCCCGAGAGCGCGTTGACCTCGCGATCGACTTGGGCCTCGGCGGCGGCGGCGTCGCTCTCGGAGCGCGTCGCTTTCAGCGTCGTCACTTCATCGCGTAGCGTGCGGTTCTCGGCGGCCAGTTTCTCCTGCGCGGCGCGGACTTCATCCAACGAGCGGCGCAACGATTCGACGTCGTTCCCGGCGGCGCCGGGATTCTGGGCCAACGCGGCGGCGCCGATCAAGGCGGTCGCGAGCGGCAAACGGAGTCTCTGCATGTCCTTTTCTCCTCCCGCACGGCGGACGGCGACCGGATCGGTCGTCGGAGCTATCCCGCGGAAGCGCATCCCCTCGCAACCCGCTTGCCACGGCGTGTTTCGCGGCGAAAAGAACGCGCTATCGGCTCGGGATCCCGTCGCACTGCGAAAAATCCGCGACGGTGGCGGTTCGTGCCGCAGAACTTGCGGGCTTTCGGACGTCGGACGCGTCTTTGCGAGGCTTACGCCGTGCCCGCAGACGGCCGCCGAGATCGGTCTTGCGGCCCGGTCGCCGGCCCCCGGAGCTTGCGCCCGAACGCGGCGTTTTCGGCCCTCGTTCGCTAGTCCTAATCCGAAGAATCCTCGGAATTCGATGTATTCTCACGCTTAAGCGGCAAGAGTCCGCGGTCGCGGTCGGCTTGAAAAAACACCCCATCTCTCCGACCCTTGCAGAGCCCCCGACGAGGCCGAGCGCATTCCACACCTTTCCCGTTGTGGCCGCACCGCTCGTTCGGAACGAAGGAACCCCATGGCCGTCGAAACGAACCCCGCATCTAAAGGCCCCCATCGCTGGCGCTTTTTCCGCGCCGGCGGAGTCGATCAAGTCCGCATCGAACGCGGCTCCGACATCGTCAATCTCGACCAACTCGACCAGAAGCTCTGGGTCGCACTGAGCTGCCCGGTGAAGGGGCTCGAATTCGACGAGCGCACGCTGCACTTGCTCGACACGCAGACGGACGGCCACGTCCGTCCGCCGGAGATCTTGGCGGCCGCCAAATGGGTCGGCCGGATGCTCAAGAATCCGGACGACCTCATCGCGGAGAAGGACGGCCTGCCGCTGGCGTCGATCAACACTGCGCACCCGGACGGCAAGAAGCTGTTGACGTCGGCGAAGATGATTTTGGAGAACCTCGGCAAGGCCGACGCCGCCGAGATCACCGTCGCCGACACGATGCAGACGGCGGAGTTCTTCAAGAAGGCCAAGCTGAACGGCGACGGCGTGGTTCCGCCGGAATCGATGGCCGATGCCGCCGACGCCGCCGCGGCGAAGGACGTCATCGCGGTCGTCGGCGGCGAGCCGGATCGCAGCGGACTCCCGGGCGTTTCGGCCTCGAAAATCGAAGCGTTCTTCCAAGAGGCCGAGGCCTTTTCGACGTGGTGGAAGACGGCCGAAGACGGCAAGGCTTCGGTCCTTCCGCTCGGCGACGCGACCGCCGCCGCCTACGCCGCTACCGTCAAGATCCGCGCGAAACTCGACGACTATTTCGCCCGGTGCCGCATCGCGGCCTACGACCCGCGCGCGCAGTCGATGCTCAACATCGAAGAAAAGCGCTTCCTCGAGCTCGCGGCCAAGGACCTCACGATTTCGTCCGTCGAGATCCAAGGCCTGCCGCTCCAGAAGATCGATGCGGGCCGCCCGCTTGATCTTTGCGACGCCGTGAACCCGGCGTGGTCGGAGGCGTTGGACGCTTTCCGTGCGGCGGCCGTCCAGCCGATGCTCGGCAAGGACAAGAAGACCTTGACCGAAGCCGAATGGAAGTCGGTCGCCGAAAAGCTGGCCGCCCACGGGACTTGGACGGCCGCGAAAGCGGGAGCCGGCGTCGAGAAGCTCGGCCTCAAGCGTGTGCGGGAGCTTTTGGCAGGTAAGGCGAAAGCGAATCTCCTCGCAGCCTGCGCCGCCGACTCGGCGGTACAGCCGGAGATCGATGCGATCACCGACGTCGAACGCCTCGCGCGCTACTGCCGCGACCTGCACATGTTGCTGGTCAACTACGTCTCGTTCTCCGATTTCTACTCGCGCCTCCGGCCCGCGATCTTCCAAGCGGGCACGCTCTACCTCGACGGCCGCAGCTGCGAACTCTGCTTCCGGGTGGACGACGGCGGGAAGCACGGCGTGCTGGCGGCGATGTCGTCCAGCTATCTGGCGTACTGCGACTTGACGCGTCTCGGCCGCAAGATGTCGGTCGCCTGCGCCTTCACGGCGGGCGATTCGGATCATCTGCTGGTCGGCCGAAACGGCATCTTCTACGACCGCAAGGGCGACGACTGGGACGCGACGATCACACGCATCGTCGACCAGCCGATCTCTATCGGACAGGCGTTCTGGGCGCCGTACAAGCGCTTCCTCCGCTGGATCGAGGAGAGCGTGGCGAAACGCGCCGCGGCGGCCGACGCCGAATCGACCAACAAGTTGACGAACGTGGGGTCGAGCCTCGGCGAGGCGGTGACGACCGGCGAAGCGAAGCCCCCCGAGAAGTCGAAGTTCGACGTCGGTGTGGTCGCGGCGTTGGGCGTGGCGGTCGGCGGCATCACCACGGCGATGTCGCTCTTGCTCGCAAAGTTCTTCGACCTCGGGCCCTACATTCCGCTCGGCGTGCTCGGCGTGATCCTCGCGATCTCCGGTCCTTCGATGGCGATTGCGTGGCTCAAGCTCCGCCAGCGCAACTTGGGTCCGATCCTCGATTCGAACGGCTGGGCCGTCAATGGTCGCGTGAAGGTCAACATCCCGCTCGGCGGTTCGCTGACCGATCTCGCGAAGCTGCCGCCGGGTTCGGAGCGTTCGTTGGTCGATCCGTTCGAGCAACGGCGTCCGAAGTGGCCGAAGCGCGTCTTCTGGACGATCGTCTTCCTGGCCGCGATATTCGGCGTCTGGTACAGCACGGCGTTCGACAAGCAGGACTGGTACAAGACGGCCGTCCATGCGATCAAACTCGACACCCGCACGGAAATGGACGACGCCGCGTCCGCCGCGGTGACCCCGGCGAAGGGCCCCGAAGCTCCGACCGGCAAGTAGCAGTACGCCGGACCGCGGGCGCTCGGCTCCGCGGTCCGCCGTCCGCGTTCAGCGGACGCGGAAGACGCCCAAGACCGGCAGGTGGTCGGAGGCGTCCGAGGCGAGCACTTCCGTCGAGAGGTGTTCGAACGACGCGGGGGCGAGGACGAAATCGATGCGTTCCGGAGGCTTTCGGAACAAGGCCGTCCCGGGGCCGTCGAACGCGCCTACGTATCGGCCCGAGGCTTTGAGCGCCAAGACCCCCGGCGCATCCGGTCGGGCGTTGAAGTCCCCGGCCAAAATCGTCGGCCGCTCGCCGATCCAATCGATGATCTGCCGCCATTGCACGGCGTTGTTCGCCCTTGAGAAAGAGTCGACGTGCATGGCGCCGAGGAGGATTTCGCGCCCGTCCGCCAGATCGAGCGCGGCGAAAAGCGCACGCCGGTTGTTCGTCGTTTCATAGAAGGGCTTGCGGCCCGTCAGGTCGAAGTTGGCGACCGGTCGGATGGGAAAGCGCGAAAGAATCGCGTTGCCGCCCGCGATGCGGTATCCCGGCCAACCGACGTTGTAGTTTTCGCCGAGCATGCGATGGGGCAAGCCCGCGGCATCGGCGATCGCGGCAACCTGATCGATCGGACAAGGGCCGCAGTCCCAAAGCGCTTCGGATAGGAAGACGAGATCGGGCGCGGCGGCCGAAACCGTCGCCGCCAATCGCACGAGGCGCGCTTTTGCGACGTCCTCCGAGGTGAAATCGATCCCGCCTTGATGCACGAAGGCTTTTGCGATGTTGTAGGCGAGGATCCGAATGGTGTCGCCGGCTTTCGGAGCAGGGGCGGCGGACCCCTTGCCTTGCACCGGGACCGGGCGCTCTCCGGCCGCAAGAACGAGGCCGTTCAGCACGAACGTCCCGAGCACGGCCGCCGCCAAACCGAACAGGGATAAGAGGATGCGGACGACTTTTCGACGGCGGGGTGTCATGGGTGGGGGAGTCTATCCGGGGGCGGGCCCAAGAGTCGATCAGCACCCGCAACGACAGAGCCGAAGTTCGCACAGGCCCCGTCGTGAGAATCGTTTGCAACGAATCGGCGCCTCCGGTGTAGGATCCGCGGCGTTGCCGCCGGCACGCAGACCGGACGGATGCTCTATGGGGACTTGCCGCAGTCTCCTCCCCGCAACGCCGCGCCCCCGAACAGATCAACGGAGCTACTAAAGACCATGACGCCCACGCCGTTTCGAACCGCCGCTCTGGCCCTAAGTTTCGCCGTCCTCGGCGGCGCCGTCGCCGCCCAAACCCCGGCGTGGATCACTTTCCAGAACCAGACCTCGACGCGGCTCCCCACGTCGGCCGCATTTTCGTCCGATCCCGATGAAAAGGACTTCTGCTGGGGGGACGTCGACAACGACGGGGACATCGATCTCATCGATTGCCAGAAGAACGACGTCTACGGCAACGTCTCCGCCCGCACGCACCGGCTCTTGCTCAATACCGGCGGGCAGTTGATCGAAGCGTCGTCGAGCTTCGCTCCCGATTTCGCTCTGAATCCGAGCATCGCACGCCTCGGCATCACCGGCGACTTCACGGGCGACGGCTGGATCGATCTCGTCGTCGTCAACACGAACGACACCGGGTTCGGCTCGACCACCCTGAATCAACTGCACTTCTACCGGAACCTCGGCAACAACGTCTCGGGCCAGTGGCTCGGTTTCACGTTCGATACGACCGGTCGGTTCCCGCAGTACACGGCGCCCTACGCCCGTTTCTGCGCCGGCGACAAAGCCGACTTCGATCAGGACGGCGATCTCGACCTCTATCTCGGCGACTACAACAACTCGCTCGAAGACGTCCTCCTCTTCAATGACGGACTCGGCAATTTCACCGATGTGACCGCGTCCCGCATTCCGGGCGGCGCCAGCAGCGGATTCTCGGTCGAGATTCAAGTCGGCGACTTCAACGGCGACGGCTGGCCGGATCTGGCGCGTTCGGATCCGGGCTCCGTGATGGTCCGCATCAACAACGGCGCGGGCTTCTTCATGGCGACGTCCAATCCGCCCGCGCCGGCCACGTACACGCTCGCCGTCGGAGATCTCAACAACGACGGACTCGCCGACATCTATCAGGGCCGCGACGGCGAAGACGGATACGACCTCAACACCACGACGGGCATCGGATCGCAGAACGTCACCTTCTCCAGCTTCACGATGACGCAGAGTCTCGGCACCGGCGGCTTCGCGGGCAATGCGACCGTCGTCGACATGGACAATGACGGGTTCAAGGACATCGTCATGGGCGACATCGACGTCGACGTGCCCGGCTGCAACCGGCATGCGACGGTCATGCGGAATTCACCGAACGCGCCGATCCTGCTTTCGAGCCCGTGGACGAGCGTCCAGCCGTGGCACACGAACGGCACGCATGACATCGCGGTCCTCGACCTGAACGGCGACGGCTTGCAGGACATGATCTATGCGAAGTGCATCGGCTACTCCGCGTGGATCCAACAGGCGCCGCCGATGCTGCTCAGCCTGACCGAGCCCCAGCCCGGCGCGCTCAACATCGGCGTTTCGTTCGCGCCGGCGAACGCTCCGCTCTTCAACCTCTCCTCGCTGGTCCAACTCCCGACGCCCGGGCTCGGGCCGTTCTTCGGGCTCGACGCCAGTGCGTTCACGTTGTTTGCCGCTTTCTATCCCTCGGAACCGTTCGTCGGGTTCTCGTCGCCCGCCGGCGAGTATTCCTACGCCTTCCCGGCCGGCACGTTCCCGCAGACGATTCCGTGGACGTGGCAGATGCGCACCGTCGCCTTCGCGGGCGGCTCGTTCGTGCTCTCGAACGTCGTCACCGCGACGTTCTGACCGACGGAACGAAGACGCGGCCGCCGGAAGGCGGCCGCGTCTTTTTTTGTTTGCAAAAAAATTAATCGCGCGACCTCGGAGGGGGGATCCGCGTAGTTCCGTATTGCGGGCCCTCGCGCGCACGGTCCGTTCTCTCCGTGCCGTGAAGCCTGGCGCCGTGCCGCGCCGCCCCCTGATCCGGAGCCGTCCCCATGCCCGTCCGGTCCCTCTGTGCCGCGGCGTTCGTCGTCGCGTCTCTGCTGTCAACGTCCGCCGGAGCACAGGCCCCTGCTGCGGCGGAACGCTTTCGACTAGGGGCCGGACTCGCAGAACGCGGACTCCCGGACGAAGCGTCGAAGGAATTCGAAGCTTTTCTGCTCGAATCTCCGAAGGATCGGCAAGTTCCGGAGGCTTGGTACCGGCTAGGCGCCTGCCGAGCCGAGCTCGGGCGCATCGAACCTGCGGTCGAAGCGTTCGAGAAGGCGCTCAAGACCGGAGGCCAGTCGTTCGCGCTTCGACCGGAATGCCGCTACCGCCTCGGTCTTGCTCATCGCGCCGCCGGTCGCCACGCCGAGGCTGCGCAAGTCGCGGAACTCGTCGCCTCCGAAGCACGCGAAGGTCACTACTTGGCGGCGGCGGCCCTTTTCTTGGCGGGCGAGGCTTGGCGCGACGCGGG
>SXGS01334721.1_pt1 | contig 16600 bp, 16 predicted proteins | sample 3174681 | NCBI WGS metagenome assembly SXGS01 (sample SAMN11356861, study PRJNA531348) | freshwater metagenome | isolation source: freshwater sample F1-80 | place: China: Fuxian Lake, Yuxi | collected 2017-12-25 | reverse complement strand
GAGTGCGCCCTTGCCATCGGTGCGCTCGGGATCGGCGTCCCATTCGACTTCGCCGGTCGGGTGCTGGTGCGCGAGCGCAAAGTCGATGGCGCGCTCGACCATCGGGAAGAAACGATCGAGGAACGCGGTGTCGCCCGTGCAGCGGTAGTGGTGCCACACGCCGACGGCGACGTAGGTAGTGACGTTCGTGTCGAGCCAATGTTCTTTGACGTGGCCGTCTTGGTAGTACGCGTGGAACGCTCCGTCGCCTCGTTGTGTCTTGGCGAGCCATTCGTACGCGTGCTCGGCCTCGGCGAAACGATTGCCGACATCGAGCGCCATTGCGGCTTCGACCATGTTCCACGGATCGGTGTGGTTGCCTTCGCTCCACGGAATCTCGCCGTCGGGTCGCTGCACCTGCACAATCGCCTCGCAGGTCTCGGCGACCTGTTCCGCGCTCATCACGCCGGGAACCGAAGGCAACGCATGGATTCTCACGAAAGACTTCGCTTCCCGTACTTCGCCATGTCAGCAGTGACCTTTTCGCCGTAGACAACCAAGCTCTTGCCGAGGGCGGGGTTCAGCGCCTTTTCGACCTTCGCCGGCCAACCATCGTGATGCTCGATGCACCACACGAGGAAGTCGTGGTACTTGCGTACCGGCGGTGCCTCGGGGTTGTCGAGGCCGTACACGTTTTTCAGCCACCAATACGGCGAATGGAACGCATGCGCATGGTGAGATCCGCGCAGGTAGCAGCCGGCGCGTTCGATCTTCGCTTCGATTTCGCGCTGTTTGAAGATCCGCACGTGTCCGCCGGGTACGTCGTGGTAGCGCCAGTTGAGCGCCCAGTTCACCCGTTCGGGCCAATAGGTCGGCACCGTCACGGCGATGCGACCGCCCGGGCGGAGGACTCGGATCATCTCGCTCAGCGCGCGTTCGTCGTCCCAGATGTGTTCGAGGACTTCGCTCGTGATCACGCGGTCGAACGATTCGTCAGGGAACGGCAGGTCGAGTGCGTTCGCGTTCGCAACGCCGGCGTATTGCTCCCAGCCCACCTCGCCCGACACGATCATCGCTCCGCTGGTCGCCGCGACGTCTTTGAGGTCGGCGGCCGAGTAGTCGAGGGCCACGGTGACGGCCCCGCGCTTCATCGCCTCGAACGAATGCCGACCTCCACCCGCGCCGACGTCGAGTAGACGCTCACCGCGCTGCAATCCGAGGCGTTCGAAATCAACGGTCAGCATCGTGCATCCTGCGCAGGTGGTCTTCGAGCTCGAGGTAGTAGTGCTCAACCGTGCCTTCGGCGCACAACTTCCACGTGAACCGATCGAGCACGCGATTGCGCCCGGCGTCGCCGATCTTGGCCCGCATGTCGGCATCGCCGAGCATGGTCAAGATGTTCGCGGCGAGGGCCTCGGAATCGGCCGGCTTGCACAACAGGGCGGTTTCTCCGCTGGTTCCGGCGACTTCGGGTAGCGCACCACCCGTTGTCGCGACCAGTGGTGTCCCCGCGCACATCGCTTCGATCGCGGGAAGTGAGAAGCCTTCGTAGAGCGACGGGACCACTGCAGCTTCGGCTTCGTTGTAGAGCTCGACAATGCGTTCGTCGGTGACGCCGCTCACGAACTCGATTGCTCCTTCGAGACCGAGCCGTTCGATCATCTTGGGGATGGCACTGCGGTGTCGGGGACGACCGATGATGACGAGGTGTGCGTCGGGTCGGCTCACCCGCACCTTGGCCAATGCCTCGATGAGGTAGATCAGGCCCTTCAGCGGCACGTCCGACGAAGCGGTGCTCACCAAGCGCCCGGGGACCTTCGTGATGTGGGGCATGGGTCGGAACTGGTTCTGGTCGACACCGACGTGCACGATGTGCATCGTCTCGGGCCGCACGCCCATCTGGGCGATGATGTCGCGCTTGGAGTTCTGCGACACGGTGAGATGGCGCGGCAGCTTGCGTGCGACTTTCATCTGCATGTTCAAGAACCCGTACCAGCGTTTCAGCGTGTATTGCTTCCACGGGTTCTGGTGCGCAGCGTGCGCCATGTCGAGGTCGCGGTCGACGGTGATCGGGTGATGCAGCGTGTTGACGAACGGGTAGCCGTCGTCGACGATGCCGAGCATGCCGCTGCCCAGGCACTGGTTGTCGTGCACGAGGTGGAAGTCGCCGACGCGCTGTTGCAGTTCCTTGCGGACGCGCATGGAGAACGCCCACGGTTCCGGGAATCCCGCCGAGCACATGTACAGCCACTCGCCGACGTCGACGCCGTCGCGGAACTCATAGGGCCACGGCGTGCGGAATGGGTTGTTGCGCGGGTAGAGATCCATCGAGCGGATTTCGGTGTGCGTCACCGGGTCGTCGACGACGCAGTAGGGCGGGCCGGAGAACACTTCGACTTCGTGTCCAAGGTTGGCGATTTCGCGCGTGAGGTGGCGGGTGTACACCCCCTGACCGCCGACGTGCGGGTTCCCGCGGTAGCAGAGGTACGCGATGCGCAGCGGGTCACCAAGTTTCGGAAGCGGAGCTCCGGGGCGGACGAGCTGGCGCGCGCGTTGGTGGGGGGCGGCAGGCGCGGGCATGAAGTAGACATTCTCCCAGCCGGTCGACCAAGGGGCCAAATGCGGGCACTACCCAAGCCACGTGTTCCTGGTCACGTCGGGGGTCGACGCGCGTGATGGGCGAGTTTCCCCAGGTCAGCGCCACGATGGTCGCCCGGTCGCACTCGGTTGGCGAACCAAGGATTTCTCCGGATGGCCGCCAGGTCGGGTGGGTCGACGCCTTTGACGGTCGCTGCGACCTCGTGATCGCGCCCAGCGAAGGCTCGTCGCCACCCAGTGTGGTCAGCGCCGACACCCCGTTGTCGGGGTTGGGCGCCTACGGCGGAGGCTCATGGTGCTTCGGTCCGGACGATTCGGTGCTCGTTGCCGCGAGTGATGGCGCGCTGGTCCAACTGCGCCGTGACGGCGGTGGCGTGATTCGACGTGTCGGGGCCACGGGTCGGGTCTTCGCGCCGGCACTCGGTCCCGATGGACACACTGTGGCGGCGTGCGTCGAAGACGATGACTCGTGCGCCATCGCAACGTTCGATCTCTCGGCGTCCCGACCGCGGCCGCAGGTCGTGTCGAACGGTGCCGACTACGCGTGGGATCCCGCGTGGTCGTCGACCGGATCGCTCGCGTGGCACGAGTGGGACCTGTCCGAGATGTCGTGGGACGGCTCGCGCATCGCCGTGCGCGACTCCGACGGCGACACCGCGATCGTTGCTGGCGATGCCGCGACGGGTGTTGGTCAACCGCGCTTTTCGCCCGACGGTCGATCGCTCGCGTGGGTGAGCGACGAGTCGGGTTGGTGGAACGTGATCGTCGCCCGACCCGACGGCTCGAAGGCACGGCCGTTGCGGGTCGAAGACAACGATCACGCCGAACCCGCATGGGGTCCAGGGCAACGTTCGTTCGCGTGGTCTCCCGACTCGCGCGCGATCGCGTTCTGCCGCAACGAGCACGGCCACGGCCGGCTCGCGATCGCATCCGTGCGCGGGACGACGACGCGCGACGTCGCGAAAGCCTGGCACCGCGGGCTCGACTGGTCGGGCGACGGTGTGCTCGCGGCGCGCAGCGGTGCCCGTACACCACAACAGATCGTGATGACCGCCCGTAACGGCAACCGCAGCGTCCTCGCCCGGGGTCCGGTGGGCGGCTTCGAAGCCTGCGGGCTGGTCGAACCCGAACCGATCACCTGGAAGGCCCGGCATGCGACGGTGCACGGGCTGCTCTACCGGCCGTCGTTCTCCGCCCTCGGTGTCGGCTTCAAACCGCCGTTGTACGTCCACGTGCACGGCGGACCGACCGACCAAAGCGTCGTCGAGTGGAACCCACGCGTTGCCTATTGGGTATCGCGTGGTTGGGCGGTGCTCGCGCCGAACTATCGCGGGTCGACGGGATACGGACGCGAGTACTGGAAGGCGCTCGAACAGCAGTGGGGTATTCGCGACGTCGACGACACGGTCGCCGGAATACGCCACGTTGCCCGCCAAGGCTGGTGCGATCCGCGCCGTATCGTCGTCGCGGGCGGGAGCGCGGGCGGGTTCACCGCGCTGTTGATCGCGGCGAAGTATCCGATGCTTGCCCGTGCCATCGTGAGCCTCTACGGCGTGGCCGACCTCGAGCAGCTCGCGCGCACGACGCACCGCTTCGAATCGCGGTACCTCGATCGACTGGTCGGTGATCCGTCGCGTCATCCCACGCGTTATCGCGATCGTTCGCCCGTGCACCTCGCCGATCGGATTCGCACCCCGTTGTTGGTGTTGCAGGGAAGCGCCGATCCGGTGGTGCCGCTCGATCAGGCGCGCGCGATCGTGCGGGCGGTGCGCGCGAGCGGAACGGCCGTCGAGTCGCGCGTGTACCAGGGCGAGGGCCACGGCTTCCGTCGCCTCGAGCACAAGGTCGACGAACTGCAACGGACCGAACGATTCCTCACGAAATGGGTGTTGTCGCGGTGACGATCGTGAGCGACTACGCGTTCGGCGGTCCGAAGCGGGGAGGCGACAGGGCGGTCTTGCTCGCTCACGGTGCCGGGTCCGACATGGACGCGGCCGCGCTCGTCGTTGCGGCTGACGCGTTGGCTGCGGCCGGGGTTCCGACGCTGCGTTTCAACTATCCCTATCGCAGCGCCGGACGGAAAGCACCAGACCGAGCGGCGGTGCTCCTCGCTGCGACGCGCGTCGCCGCCCATGAACTCGCGCGTCGGTCGAAGCTTTCGCACGATCGCCTCGTGCTCGGCGGCCGATCGATGGGCGGGCGCTATTGCTCGTTGTTGGCCGGCGACACCGACGATCCCTGGCCTGCGCTCGGCCTAGCGCTGCTCGGCTACCCGCTCCACGCTCCCGGCAAACCCGAGGCGGTGCGCGACGAACACTTCCCGCGACTGCGTATGCCGGTGTTGTTCGTGAGCGGCACGAACGACGCGTTCGGCACGCCCGCCGAGCTCGAGCGGTCGGCGAAAAAGGTGACGGGGGAGGTCCGCTGGGAGTGGATCCCGACCGCCGACCACGGGTTCCGACCGAAGAAACGCGAGTCGGGCCTCAGCATCGACGACGCGCACGCCCAGATGGCGACGACGCTCGTCGACTTCATCACCGCGCTGTAATCGGCCCCGAGGGCACCCCGCGAATTAGGTCGGTGATTCGGCGTCGACGGCCGCGCCGAACAGGAGGAGCAGGTTGTGGGCGAGCGTCGGGTCGTCGAAGTGAGGGTTCCACTCGGCGTCCCACAGCGAGTCGCTGATGCAGAATGCCGACGCGATCGGCACGCCCCGAAACGCAGCGACGGTGAACAGCGCGGCCGCCTCCATCTCGACGCACTGCACCCCTGCGGCGGAGTAGTGGTGCACCTCCGCCGCGGTTTCTCGGTACGGGGTATCGATCGTCCAGCTCGAGCCGCGGCGGTGCTTCAGCTCGGCTCGTGCGATGGCGGCTTCGAGCGCGTCGGTGAACGTCGGGTCGGGCGTTGCTGCGATGTCGTGGGGTGCGTAGTGATGCGAGACGCCCTCATCGCGGACTGCCTCCGTGGCGACGACCACGTCGCCGGGCGCGAGGTCGGGCTGCATGCCGCCCGCAGTGCCGATCGACAGCACTTCTTGGACGCCGAGCGCGATGAAATCCTCGAGGATCCCTGTCGCGGCCGGGGCGCCGATGCCGAATCCTCCGACGAACGCGATCTCGCCCTCGAAACGATCCAATGTGAACGCGAGGTTGTACGGGTACTCCGTTCCCACGGGAGTTGTTGCTTCGAACGCACGCGCCGCGGCGTACAGGCCACCCTGATACAGCATCACCAGTCGTCGCGGTGCTCGGTCGGGGAGCAAGCCACGATCGCGTCGCCACTCGCGCATTGCGATCGGGCTGAGAAACTCCTCGTGATCGTGTTTGTCGGCGAATCGCGGGAGTGTCATCGTGATCAGTCTCCGGTTGCGCCGTCGATCGACTCGCGCATGAGGTCGAGGTGGCCGGTGTGACGCGCGAGTTCCTCGATCATGTGGACGTGAATCCAGCGCAATGACACGCGTCGGCTTCCGGCGTCGCGGATTTCGTCGAGATGATGGCGAGCTGCGGCGTCGCGGGCGAGAGCGCACGCTCGCCGATAGTCAGCCAAGACGACGTCGACCGTGCGATCCGTCGACGGCTTCCAATCGCAGTCCCGATCGGCTTCGTAGTCGGTCTCGGTCCATGGGTACTCGGGCAGTGTCGACTCGAGCACTTCGAGGTACCACCACAGCTCCACTCCGATCAGGTGGTTCACGACGCCGATCGGTGACAGACCGGTCGGCGTGAAGACCCGCCGCGCGGCGACTTCGTCGAGCCCCTCGAGTTTCCGCACGACCACCGCGCGGTAGAAGTCGACCATTCCCTCGAGGATCTCGCGCTCGGTGCCGGTTTGGGAGGGCTCGGTGACCATGATGAACACGCTACGCCGCATTCGTTGAGTGGTTTCGTGAAGCGCGACGTCAACTGCTCAACGAAGGCGCTCCGCTTGGGTGGCAATCGCTCGGCGAATGGTGGCTCATCTACCCTGGGTGGCTGTGACCCGCTATGTCGTGCGACCGAGCGGCCCGTTGTCGGGCACGGTGCAGGTCTCCGGCGCGACGAAGAACCTCGGGTGCAAGCTGCTCGCCGCGTCCTTGCTGACCAACGGGACCTCGACGATTCGCAACATTCCCCACGTCGACGACCTTGATGTGATGATCGAGTTGCTCCGCGCCCTCGGCGCGACGGTCGAGCCCGACGGCGACGACGGATTACGCATCGACGCCAGCGGCGAAATCGTCCCCGACGCGCCCTACGAGATCGTCAGCAAGATGCGCGCCAGCTTCAATGTGCTCGGCCCCCTCGTGGCGCGATGTGGCGAAGCGCGCGTCGCGATGCCTGGCGGCGACAGCATCGGCAGTCGCAAGCTCGACATGCATATCGATGGTCTTCGGGCTATGGGCGCGCGAGTCGAAGTCGATGACGGTTACGTCGTGGCGTGGAGCGACGGCGGTCTGCTGGGCGCCCGTCATGTGCTCGAGTTCCCAAGCGTTGGCGCGACCGAGAACCTCCTCACCGCGGCGGTGCTGGCCAAGGGCCCGACGACCATCGAGAACGCGGCGCGTGAACCCGAGATCACCGAACTGTGCCGCACCCTCAACATGATGGGCGCACACGTCGTTGGCGGCGGTACCAGCACGATCACCGTCGAAGGCGTCGAGGAACTCTCGCCGGTCGAAACCGAACTCATCGGCGACCGCATCGAGGCGGGAACCTTCCTCATGGCGTGCGCCGTGGCGGGCGGCGAGATCGAACTCGTCGGCACGCGCCTCGAACACGTCGAGATGGTCGCCCACAAACTTGGTCGGATGGGCATGTTGGACTCGGCGACACCAGACGGGTTGTGGGCGCGCAAAGCCCGACGCCTCGACGCAGTCGACGTGCAGACCCTGCCGTTCCCCGGATTCGCCACCGACTTCATGCCGCTCGCCGTGGCCGCGCTCGCCGTGGCCGACGGCACCGCCATCGTGACCGAGAACGTCTACGACGGTCGCTTCCAGTTCGTCGACGAACTCGCGCGCATGGGAGCGAACGTGCGCAACGACGGCCGACACGCCATCGTGCGGGGAGTCGAGCGGCTCGTCGCCGCCGAGGTCCAGGCCGCTGACGTTCGCGCAGGTGCGGCCCTCACCATTGCGGCGCTGGTGGCCGATGGCGAAACCACGATCGACGCGTGCCACCACGTCGACCGGGGGTACGCGAACCTCCCTGCGAAACTCCGCCAACTGGGCGCTGACGTCGATCGCCGTGCCTGATTTGCCTGGAACCCCGGACGATCTCGGCCCGGGGTTCTCCTGGCGACCATGTCGCCGTATCATGGCCGCATGAGTACAGACGTCGAACTCGATCCGGCCGAGATGGAAGCCCAAGTGCTCGAAGCGATCGAGTTGATTCGCCCCGCCCTGCAATCCGATGGCGGCGACATCGTCTACAACCACATCGACGACGAGGGCGTCGTGCACGTCAGTCTGGTCGGCGCGTGCGGCACGTGTCCGGTCTCGCAGATGACCCTGAAAGCGGGCGTCGAACGCATCATCATGGATCGGGTGCCCGGCGTGACCGAGGTTGTCGCCGACGAGTGAGCGGCCCCGCCGACGTCGAAGAGTTGATTTCCCGCGCCGACCGCGGTGACCGCCGTGCCCTCGCCCGTCTCATCACGATGGTCGAGGTCGCTGGCGACAGCGCACGACGCGTCACCACCGCGCTGCATCCACGCTCGGGCGGCGCCGCGATCGTCGGACTCACCGGTGCGCCGGGAGCCGGCAAGTCGACCCTGACCGACCAACTCGTTGGGGCGCTTCGGGCCAACGACGAACGCGTGGGCGTGCTGGCGATCGATCCGACGAGCCCGTTCACCGGTGGCGCAATTCTCGGCGACCGAGTCCGGATGCAAGATCGCGCCACTGACGACTCGGTGTTCATCCGTTCGATGGCCTCGCGGGGACATCTCGGCGGGCTGGCGCTCGCGACCCCGCATGCTGCTCGCGTGCTCGACGCCATCGGGTATCCGTGGGTGCTCGTCGAAACGGTCGGCGTCGGACAAGCCGAAGTCGAGATCGCCGGGCACGCGGACACGACGGTCGTCGTGCTGAACCCCGGCTGGGGCGATGGAATCCAGGCGGCGAAAGCCGGATTGATGGAGATCGCCGACGTCTTCATCGTGAACAAGGCCGATCGTCCCGGCGTGCGCGAGACCGTGCGCGACGTCGAAGGCATGCTCGATCTCGCGGGTGAGCGTCCGTGGCGTCCCCCGGTGGTCGAGACGATCGCCTCCGACGGTGTCGGCATCGACGCAGCGCTCGCAGCGATTCGCGATCATCGCCGGCACCTCGTCGCGACCGGCTTGCTCGACGTCCGACGCCGTCGTCGCACCGCCGACGAGATCCGATCCATCGTGGTCGATACCGTCGGTCGCAGAGCGGGGCAGCGCTGTTCCGGACCAGCGTTCGACGAACTGGTCGCGGCAGTTGCGGGGCGCACGAGCGATCCGTATCGCGCCGCAGATCATCTGCTCGGCGACGACCTAGCCTCCGCGCCATGACCGACGACACTCCGCTCGTACTCGAACAAGACCACCCCAACGGCGTGGTGTTGCTCACGCTCAATCGGCCGCCGATGAACCCGTTGTCGAGTTCGCTGCTCGAGGCGATCACGCACCACGCGCGCTCGTTGGCGACGAGTGCGGCGGTCACGGCGGTTGTCATCACCGGAAGCGAGAAAGCCTTCGCCGCTGGAGCTGACGTCAAAGAGTTCGAGCCCAACGCTCGCTCGGCGCGACGCGTGGCCAACTCGTTCCGAGCTGCCGGTGACGCGATCGCAGCGATTCCTCGGCCCGTGATCGCGGCGATCCGCGGCTACGCACTCGGCGGTGGAATCGAACTCGCGATGGCGTGTGACTACCGCATCGCTGCCGAAACGGCGCGGCTCGGTCAACCCGAGATCTTGCTTGGCATCATCCCGGGCGGCGGTGGAACCCAACGGCTCGCTCGGCTCGTCGGGCCGTCGCGCGCCAAGGAACTGATCTGGACGGGCCGGCAGGTCCGCGCCGACGAGGCACTCGCCATCGGCCTGGTCGACGAAGTCGTGCCCGCCGACCAAGTCGTCGAGCACGCGCTGGCGCTGGCCGGACGCCTCGCGAGCGGTGCCGTCGCCGCGATGGGTTTGGCGAAACGGGCCATCGACGACGGGTTCGATCGCCCGCTCTCGCAGGCGCTCGACCTCGAAGCCGCGGCCTTTGCCGAGAGCTTCGAGACCGACGACGCAGCGACCGGCATCGCCAGCTTCAACGAACACGGACCGGGCAAAGCGAACTTCACCGGCCGCTGATCGGGGCGTTGCCTCGACGAGTCAGTCGCAGCCCTGGAGAAAATCGCCGAGCACGGGCGTCACGATCCGATCGTCTGCTCTGCCGACCTGTTGGTTGACCTCGCGGTGGGTGTACGGGTCTGCCACCAGCAGTTCCGCGTTGCCGCCGGCGTCGTTGACCGTGTCGACCATCGTGCGGTTGTTGTCGACGCGAGCGGTTGACCCGCGCGTGACGATGAGCATGCGCGGCAACATCTCGACGTCGGTGTCGCCAACGTGGACGATCGGAGACGCACGCTCCCAGACGTCGGGGTCGTCGCCGAACGCCGCCCGATACACGCGTGACCGCATATCGCTCTTCGCCATGTTGTCTGCGAGTCGGAACGACTCGGTGTCGTTGACGACGACGCAACGCACCCTGGCAGCATCGTGGTTGCCGGCAGCCAGGAAGTCGAGGTCGGTTCCGACGAGCGCGACGAGGTATGCCCCTGCGGAGTGGCCCATCAACGTGATGTGTTCGGAGTCGCCCCCGAAGTCTTCGGCGTGCTCGACGAGCCAATCGACGGCCGCGGCGACATCTTCGGGTTGACGTGGATACATCGCACCATCGGTGCCTGCCTCGGGATCGCCGATGAGTCGGTAGTTCACCGAGACGAACACCCAACCTTTCTCGTTGAACCACCGCGCCTTGTCGGTGATCGCGTTGGCCTTGTCGCCATTGCGGAACCCGCCGCCGTGCACGTAGACCATGATCGGTGCCGGCCCGCACGTGCCGCGCCGCTCGAGTGCATACACGTCGAGGCTTTGCGCGTTCGCGGCGGCGCCCGCAGCCGTCGCGTACCGATGCGTGTCCGGCGTTTCGGTGTGGGCGCCTCGACAGATCCCCTGGGTCGCGCTCGTCGTTGGTGCGGTCGTTGGCGCCGGCGACGAGCGACCGATCGCATCGCTCGACCTCGTCGTCGACGCGTCGGTGCATGCGCCGGCGACGATCGTGACCATCGCCGCGACGAGCACAGTGGTTCGGCGGCGCTTGGGAGGGTGTTGGTCACGACGTCGCTGGGTCATGGCTGTGACGGTACGCCGCGATCGTCAGGGATTCGTGTGCTGGACGTTCACGCACCGTCAAGCGTGCGTGCGTGGTCGATCAGGCTGACGCGGCGCGCACGGTTGCTTCGACGGTGGCTCGTCGATCCTCGCCCCACGGCAACGGAAACACGATCGGGAGATCGACGCCGTTGTCGGCGTACGCCTGCACCGAGCGCGTGATGTGCTGTGCGTCGCCCATGATCTGGACGCCATCGACCCACTCGTCGGAGATCGCGGCGATCGCGCCGTCTCGATCGCGAGCGGCCCACCGTTCGTGCATCGCATCGACCGAATCTGTGTAACCCGCACGCCGGAAGTTGTCGGCGTAGGCATCGACCACTGCGTACGAGAAGAGGTCCTTGCGTGCGGCATCGGCGTAGCGATCGCGATCGGTCACGCCGCAGTGCACGTACGCCATGATCTGTGCGTTCCCACCCGCGCGAACGTGCTCGACCGACGCGGCGACGTGCGACGCGGGGAGGTAGTTGAGCAAGACGGCGTCGGCGACTTCGCCTGCGAGCCGCAACATCGCGGAGTTCAGCGCTCCGATCACGATTTTCGGACGTCGATCGCCCAAACGGACACCGAGGCGAAAGCGCTTCACGTTGTAGAAGTCGCCGGCAAAAGTCACCGACTCGCCGGTGAGGCACTCGCGTACGAGCGCGACGTACTCGCGAACCTGCGCCAGCGGGCGCGGGCCGTAGCCGGCGCCGTGCCACTGCCCCGCCACAGCCGGCGAACTGATCCCGATGCCCAAGAACACGTCTCGGTCGGGCGCGAGTTGTTGCAACGTCGCCGCGGCCATCGCAGCCAGCGGGGGAGTCCGCAATTGCAGTGCGAGCACGCCGGTGCCGAGCCCGAGCGAAGGTGCGACCTGTGACGCTGCGCCGAGAATCGCGAATCCTTCAGCGGCGTTTGCTTCCGCGACCCAGAAGCTGGAATAGCCCGCATCGGCGGCCCAGCGAGCGACGTCGAGTTGAAAGTCGGCGCCGAGGGTCTGGATGCCTGCTGACGTGACCCCGACCTGTCGTTGTTCCACGTCATGCACCTTCGCAGATCGCGGCGAGGCGCCGCAGGTTGGCGCGCCAGATCCGGCGCAAGACGGGTCGTGCGAACAAGCCGCCGATCGGTCCGCCCATCCACCACGGGAACCGCAGGCGTTCGGTCCACGTGAAGCGGGTTCGTCCTCGCCGGAGCGCACGCAACGTGAATCGGCCGGAGCCGCGCACGAGCCCGACGTGATCGATCCCCATGACGTGGCGGGGCGACCACTCGGTGATCGTCATGGTGTCGGTGAGGCGGAACGGGCCGACCTTGGTGAGGCAGTCGAACGTTGTCCCGACGCCTCGGGTCTGTCCCGTGGTGAACACGATGCGTTCAGCATCGGTCATCCAGTCGACGTGACGTTCGATGGGTTCGACGACGTCCCAGACCTGGCGAACGTCGGCGTCGATGTCGATCCGGACCCGCAAGCGCATTCGGCAACGGTAACGCTTCGGCACGTGTCGGCCGCCATAGCCTGCCTGACGTGCCGAAACGATTCGTCATCATCGGGGGTGGGCCCGCGGGAAACTCAGCGGCCACCGTGGCGGCGAGTCATGGTGCCGAGGTCACGATGATCGAACGGGACATCGTCGGCGGTGCGGCGCATCTCTGGGACTGCATTCCGAGCAAAGCGATGATCGCAACAGGCGGAGCCCTCGCCGAGATCGATCGGGCCCGAGCGATGGGTTTGTCGGCCGAAGGCCGGATCGACTTCGATGCGCTCCGGGAGCGTGTGGCGTCGATCGAACAACGGCTGCACGACTCGGTGCGCGGCCTGCTCGAGAGTCAAGGTGTCCAGCTCCTGCGGGGCACCGGACGACTTGCCGGCCCGAACCAGGTGATTGCCGAGACCGGCGATGGCCCGGTCGAAATCGAGGCCGACGCGATTCTGCTCGCCACCGGCAGCCGTCCGCGCCTTCCGGAATGGGCACCCGTCGACGGCGAACGGGTGTTGTCGACTCGCCAGGCCTACCCGCCGCCCGAGATTCCCGATCACCTCATCGTGATCGGTTCGGGCGTCACCGGCGTGGAGTTCACGCACATGTTCTCGGCGCTCGGATCGGACGTGACCCTCGTTGTTTCTCGCCAACAGGTCCTGCCGGCGAAAGACCCCGAAGTCGCGGCAGTGCTCGAGGCCGAGTTCGTTCGGCGCGGTGTCAAGCTGTTGAAAGGGGCGCGGGCGCAGGCCATCGGACGCGAGGGCGACCGCGTGTTTGTCGCATGCGATGATGGCCGTGCCGTCGACGGCACGCACGTCTTGTTGTGCATTGGCTCGATTCCGAACAGCGACGACCTCGACTGCGCGGCGGCGGGTGTCGAGATCGACGAGAACGGTTATGTGCAAGGCAATCGCCACTGCCAGACCAACGTCGCACATATCTATTCGGCCGGTGATGTATCGGGCCGTCTGCCGTTGTCGAGTGTTGCTTCGATGCAAGGTCGCAAGATCGCCGAGCACGTCATGGGGCTGACAGCAGTTGCGCACCGTCACCTCGACTACGACAAAGCCGCTTCGGCGATCTTCACCGAACCTGAGATTGCCGATGTCGGTCTCGCCGAAGCCGAAGCGTTCGCGGCCGGACGCAAGCTGCGGGTGACGAAGGTTCCGTTCTCCGCGAACGCCAAGGCGTTGATCGAAGGCGACGCTCGGGGGTTCGTGAAGATTCTGTCGGATCCAGCGACGGGTGTGGTGCTCGGCGGGTCGATCGTCGGGCGAGGCGCAGCCGAGTTGATCTCGGTCGTTGCCGTCGCGGTGGCGAACGGCCTGACGGCCGCCGACATCGTGGACTCGTTGCTCGTGCACCCCGCGCTCGCCGAGTCGCTGGCCGACGCTGCGTCGTGAGCGTGGCGTGAGGCGCGCGCTCGTCACCGGCGCGGCTGGGTTCGTCGGAAGCCATCTCGGGGAGGCGCTCGTCGCGCGGGGCGATTCGGTCGTCGGTGTCGATTGCTTCACGCCCTACTACGACCGAACGGTGAAGGACGTCAACGCGTCGACGCTGCGCAGCTCCGGGGTCGAACTGGTCGAGGCCGACTTGCGCACGGCTGACGTCGCGGCGCTGCTCGACGGGATCGACGTCGTGTACCACCAGGCGGGTCAGCCAGGTGTTCGGCCCTCGTGGAGCAGCGGATTCGGCGAGTACGTCGAGCACAACGTGTTCGTCACCCAGCGCTTGCTCGAAGCGGCACGCGACCGAGGTGTGCGACGGTTCGTGTACGCGTCGAGTTCATCGGTGTACGGCAACCAGGCGCGGTATCCGACGCGCGAGTCCGACCTGCCCGCGCCGTATTCGCCCTACGGCGTCACCAAGCTTGCAGCCGAACACTTGTGTTCGCTCTACGCGGCCAACTGGGGGCTTTCGACGGTGTCGTTGCGGTACTTCACGGTGTTCGGGCCGCGGCAACGCCCGGACATGGCGATCCATCGGTTGTGCGAAGCGGCGCTCGGCCGAGGGCGGTTCTCCCGATTCGGCGACGGTTCGGTTGTGCGTGAGTTCACCTATGTCGATGACATCGTGGCGGCGAATCTGGCGGCAGCCGATGCGGACGTGGCTCCGGGGACGTACCTCAACGTCGCCGGGGGGTCCGAGATCGTGCTGCGCGACCTGATCGCATTGGTCGGCGATATCGCTGGCGTTGCGGTGGCGATTGACGAACAGCCTCCGATGCCCGGCGATTCGCCACGCAACGGCGGTGCGATCGATCGAGCGCAGGCGCTGCTCGGTTGGTCGCCGCAGGTGCCGCTGCGTGACGGCATCGCCGCCCAACTCGCCTGGCACCGCGCCCCAGAGGTGCGTCGATAGGGTCCGAAATACGGGCCCTATCGACGCACCTGGCCGTCGAGCACGGTGGTGGCGTGACCGCGGAGCAGGACGCGGTCGCCGCGGATTTCGCATTCCACCAACCCGGTTCGTTGCGACACCTGTAGCCCGGTCACCGGATTGCGACCGAGGCGCTCGGTCCAATAGGGCGCGAGCACGCAGTGCGCCGAGCCGGTCACCGGGTCCTCGTCGATCCCAACGCCCGGCGCGAAATAGCGCGACACGAAGTCGAGCCCGGCTGCGTCGGCCGGTGCCGTGGCGATCACGCCGTGCACGCCGACGTCGCGCAGTGCGGCGTGGTCGGGTTCGAGCGCGCGCACCTCGGCTGCGGTGGCGTACACGACGAGGTCGTAACCGTTGGAGTGGCTGAGCGTTGCTACCGGGGCGCCGCCGAGCGCCGCGACTGTCCCCGTCGGCAACTCGACGATGCGCGGAACGCGCACGGGGAAGTCCATCTCCAGTCGGCCGTCGTCGAGTCGCGCGACGGTGAGCACGCCCGACCAACGAGTGTGGAACCGGATCGTCGACCCGGCCGGAGCGAGCCCACGCTCGAACAAGATGTGGGCCGACGCCAACGTTGCGTGCCCGCAGAGTTCGACCTCGATCGTGGGCGTGAACCAACGCAATGACCAGTCGCCCGCCTCGGTTGGAGCGACGAATGCAGTCTCCGACAGGTTCAACTCGTTGGCCAACGCTTGCATCCACGCGTCGTCCGCGACGTCGGCTCGCTCCAACAGCGTCACCGCTGCGGGGTTCCCCCGGAATGCAGTCTCGGTAAAGGCATCCACGATCGAAATCGGCAACGGCGACATGTGGGCAACCGTACGCGCGTGGTCGGCGCAGCGTCGGGGTAATGCCGGGGATCGTCGAGGGATCGTCGAGGCGCCTCCGGCGGTGGCGCTATTCGATGACGATCAGGACGTCGCCGGTGCCGACGCTCTGGCCGGCCTCGACCCGCACTTCCTTCACGGTGCCCGACTTCTCGGCCGCGATGTTGTTTTCCATCTTCATCGCTTCGAGGACGAGCAGCGTCTGACCGACCGTGACTTCGGCGCCGACCTCGACCGACACCTTGACGATCGTGCCCTGCATCGGCGCCGCCACCGTCCCGGAACCTGCGCCCGCGCCGCCGGTGCTGCGCGCGACCTTCGGCCGGGCCTTCGCTGCGGGTGTCGCCGCACTCGTGAGCGGAGCGTCGGGGACCCAGACCTTGACCGTGACTCGTTTTCCGTTGACCTCGACGGGCATCGTGCGTTCGACGAGCGGTTCGGCGCTGTCGTCTCCCGTGTTGGTCGGTGCGGTCGCCGAGTCGACGAACAGCGATGCGTCGAGCGCGGTTTCGACCCACTTCGTGCTGTGCTCCATCGCCGCGAAGTCCGGGTGCGACAGCATCGGGACGTGGGCCGAGATCGTGGTGTGCACACCCACGATCTCGAACTCGCGCAAGGCCCGTAGCATCTTCGCAATCGCGCGCTCGCGATCGGGTGCCCACACGATCAGCTTGCCGACGAGGTTGTCGTAGTACTGGCTGATGGCATCGCCTTCGACGTAGCCGCCATCCCAGCGCACTCCGGGCCCTGAGGGCACGCGCAGGCGGGTCAACGGACCCGGCGACGGGAGGAATCCGGTTGCCGGGTTCTCGGCGTTGATTCGACACTCGATGGAGTGACCCGAGATCGCCACGTCGGACTGCGCGAACGGGATCGCTTCGCCGTTCGCGATCGCGATCTGGAGTGCGACGAGATCGAGGTTGGTGACTTCCTCGGTGACGCAGTGTTCGACCTG
>SXGS01183900.1_pt1 | contig 16600 bp, 17 predicted proteins | sample 3174681 | NCBI WGS metagenome assembly SXGS01 (sample SAMN11356861, study PRJNA531348) | freshwater metagenome | isolation source: freshwater sample F1-80 | place: China: Fuxian Lake, Yuxi | collected 2017-12-25 | reverse complement strand
CATCGGGGTGGGGTTGTCAAACTTCGGGTTGGGGCTGCGAAACCTCCGGCTGGGGTTGCGAAACGTCGGGATGGGGTTGCTCGACTCAATTTGAAAGCTGCATGGCCTAAACAAACAAACTAGAGAGAAGGATTAACAAAATGAAACGTTCAAATTTCTCGGCAAAGCAAATCGCATGTGCGGCAATCGCTCTCGGCGGTCTCACCGCAAGCCCTCAAGCGCAACTCACCATTGAACAAATTGTACGCGCATGGGAATCACCCGAGTACCGCCAGACGCTAACCCAAGAACAACTCGCGCAGCTTCCTGAGAATCCTGCCGGGGAAGTGAAATCTGAATTTTCGAATAGCTCAGAGAGCTACGAGATCGCTTCGACGTCTTGGCAAGGTTGTTCAACGTCTTGGCAAGGCTGCTCGACTTCATGGCAGGGTTGTTCCACCTCATGGCAGGGCTGCTCGACATCGTGGCAGGGATGTTCCACCCAATTCGAAAGCTGCATGGCTTAACTAAAAAGAGAGAGGATTAAGTTTATGAAGAATTCAAATTTTTCAGCTAAGAAGATGGCGTGCGCGGTTATCGCGCTGGGTGGACTCGCGGCGAATCCGCAGGTTCAGCTCACCGTTGAACAAATCGTAAAAGCTTGGGAGTCACCTGAGTACCGTCAAACCTTGACGGAGGAACAGCTCCGACAGCTTCCCGCCAACCCTGCAGGTGAAGTTCAGTTCCAGATTCCATCGACATCTGACAAATCGATCGAAGTCGCGGGCACCCAGTATATGGGATGCGACACTCAGTACATGGGTTGCGACACGCAATACATGGGCTGCGATACGCAGTACATGGGTTGCGACACTCAGTACATGGGATGCTCCACTCAATTCGAAAGCTGTTCAGGTTAACCTTGTTACTTTGGGCTAAAAGCAAATGAACAAATGGCTAAACGCCCAGACTTTCTCTGAGCGTCTTGAGGCACTCCGTTTCTCAGGGCGCTCAGCCGGTCATGCGGCAAAAATTGATTCAGACGTAGCTTCGAGAAGACTTGCGCATTGGAAGTCGCACCCTGCTTTGCCGAAAGAGTCTTCCTTCAATGGGCTTCTCTCCGTTTTTGACTGCACGGAAGAGGAACTCTTCTCGGTTTTAGGTGCGGAAGCCGGCGATCTCTACCCGCCATCTTACGAGCCCGAATGGATGAAAGATATCCTCCGCATTGAAGAAGCCTTCGTGCCGCATCAAAGCCGCCGAACCCCAGAAGGTCTGCTCAACGCTTCTTTGGCGCTCGCTGAGAACGCGGTCGCGAGTCTTCATCGATTCACTCTCGATAATACGAGTCCTTCTCTTCGCGAGGAAATAGAGCGGATCGAGCAGCAGCTCGCTACATCCCTTTTCAGGCGTCTCATCTTTTTCTCGCAAAGGGCTTTAGCGTTAGAAATCAACATATTGAGTTTAACGAAATCGCTTGAGGGTGAAACACCTGAAGCAAGGTTTAAAACTTTCTGCGATCGAATGAACGATTCGAAGAATCGCCTTAGCTTTTATGAAAAGTACCCGGTGCTCGCGCGAAACCTGCATACGGCCTGCAAGTTCTGGTTATCCGCGAATCGCGACTTCATTGGGCGCTACGCGGCTGATCGAATTTCGTTCCCCGAGCGTTTCGGCATTGCTGCAGGCGACAAGCTTCAAGAGGTCCAGGCAGGATCCGGCGACGTCCATGCAGAGGGACGCTCTGTCTACTCGTTAAAGTTTGAGAGCGGAAAAAAGCTCATTTACAAGCCACACTCACTCGCCGTCGACGAGCATTTTCAAGCGTTACTCGAATGGACGAACCAGAACGCTCCGGGTCCGCAACTGAAGACCTTGAGCGTTTTGAATCGTGAAGACTACGGCTGGGTCGAATTCGTTCCGCACGCACACTGCCAAGACGATGACGAGCTGAAAGCCTTTTATCGCAAACAAGGAACTCTCCTCGCCTTATTTCACGCGCTCGCCGCAACCGATATGCATTTTGAGAATGTGGTCGCAAACGGTGCGGACCCCGTTGCCATTGACCTTGAGACTCTCTTTCACGCCGATACAACGGAGTTAACGCCAAAGAACGCGACCGAGGCCGTCTTTTCGGAGGTCAGAGATTCAGTCATGGCCATCGGGATTTTGCCGACACCCGTGCTGAACGCGAAAAACGAAGTTTACGACACCAGTGGTTTCGGCGGGAACGCCGGTCAGCAAACGCCGTACAGTGTTCTCTCCCTCCAGAACCTTGGAAAAGATGATTTACGCTTCGGGCACGCTCCGGCAACGATCAAGGACACGCATAACCAGCCTCGTGCAAACATCAACAGGCAATTAGCTAGCGCAAGCCTTTTAAAAGGGTTTGAAGAATCATGCTCTGCTTTCCTTGAACTGAAACAACAGCTCCTCTCGCAAGAAGGTCCTATCGAAGCATTTGCGCGTGATAAAGTTCGACTTGTCATTCGACCAACGAGCACGTACGGCACACTTTTAGTTGACTCGACCCATCCGGATTTTCTTAAAAACGAGTTGGATCGAACTCGTCATTGGCTACAACTTTTCGCAGCTCTCCCCTACCGGCCGGAGCTTTTGAAATTCATTCGCTCAGAAATCAATCAACTCTCCGTTGGTGATATTCCCTATTTCGCATTCGTCCCGGATTCCCGTCTCGTATCAGGAGGCGACGGAAGCGAGATCAAAGATGGACTCACTCAGACTGGCCTTGAGACGGTAAGATCTCGCATCTTGGGAATGACGCCGGAGGCGATTCAGCGCCAAACCTGGTTCATCCGGTCCTCTCTCGGCTACACCGAGGGTTATTACCGTGGTCCAAGCCCTTCATCTTCAACGCCTCTTGAAATGGCGACCGAAGCCGGAAATGATGTTCTGAGGAACTTGATCGTTAACGGTGAAATGGCAACAGTCCTCAATATCGCTTGTTTATCTAGCGATCCCGAAAGCGATCTACTCCACTTTGCGATTCAACCTGCCGGCGACGGACTATATGATGGAACCGGTGGTTATGCGCTATTCCTAGCGTATTTAGCAAACCAAACTGGGGAACCGAAATTCAAAGCTGCAGCCGAAAAGCTTTTAAACCACATCCTTAAAGCTGATGAAATGCGCTCGCGCCACTCGATCAGCGCATTTTCGGGACGTGCCGCTCGTATCTACCTCCTCACGCATTTGGGTGTCCTGTGGAATCGCGCAGGCTTACTAGATGAAGCAGAAAAGTCTCTCGAAGGTCTTCCGGAGATGATCGATAAAGACCGCGTCTTCGACATCATCACTGGAACGGCTGGATGTCTCTTAGCGGTCCTGGCGTTGGCTGAGGCGCGACCTGAAGGTCCTGCAGGAAAAGTCGCCGAGCACGCAGGAATGCATCTGCTAAAAGTCTTTGATGAAGGTAAGAGAAGCTGGGAGCTTGCACCGTTTCAACGTGGGTTTTCCCACGGAGCTTCTGGCATTTCGTACGCGCTTGCACGCTTGCATGAAGCGAGCGGCGACAAACGATTCCTGAGAGGCGCTCTTGATGCGGCTCAGTGGGAAGACGCACTGATTCAAGGTGAACATTGGACCGATCGCCATCACACAAACGGTCACCATCAAGTGTCTTGGTGTCATGGAGCGCCGGGCATCGCACTGGCGCGACTTGCACTACCCGAGTCGGAGACGCTCCAAAAAGCGCTTGAGATCTGCAGGCGCGAGCCAAGTGGGCCAAGCCAATGCCTTTGCCACGGAACGCTCGGCAATATCGAGCCGCTTCTTCATACGAATCAACTTGATGAACGTTCGCGCTTTGAATTGTTTGAGAAAGTTGCGTCGGGGCTGCGACAGCATGGATGGCGCTCGACTCTTGCGAACCAAACTCTCAGTGACGGACTCCTTACTGGAGTGTCTGGAATCGGTTACGGATTGCTTCGCCTTGCGAACGCGGATCAGATCCCATCGGTTCTGACGCTCGAAGGAGTCCAGAAGGTTCGGCGCTGGAGATAAAAAGACGGGCGCACTGGGCGCCCGTTCATACTTCATCTATTCACTTGGACTCATAGATCAGACAGCTCCGGGGGGAATATCCGTAGGCTTTGTAGTCTCAACCTCGGGAAGAAATCCTCCGAGTTGGCTGCAACGCTCGTGGAGGCCCGCGAGATCTTCATCCGTCACCATCCCGAATGGGCGCACGGGAGTATCAAGAGTTTCGATGATCGAACCTTCGAGATCAACGCAATCACCGCTAGCGCGACCGCTCCATGCCTGTGCTTGATTTACCGATACAAATACTACGGCTGCCAAAAGAAACTTCCGTCTGACTCCATCTGATTGTTATGGAGCAACTCACTAGAACTGCTTGCGAGAAACATTTGCAAATTCACTATGTACGGAATGGAGAGTCACGCCGGGTATCTACATCCACCCTTTGATGAGTCCGGCAATCGCGAGGTATCTTCCCGTCTTTGCGATCGCGACGAACAAGATGAAAATAAAAAGTTTTTCGCGAAGGACTCCAGCGACAACGGTTAATGGATCACCAATGATCGGCACCCAACTCAGGAGCAACGACCACTTTCCGTATTTGTGGTAATAAGCTTCCGCCCGCTTTAGCATGTCACCTTTGACGGGAAACCATTTTCGATTCTGGAAATGAACGATGTAGCGCCCAAGAGCCCAATTCATGACTGAACCCAGTGTATTTCCGGCACTCGCTACGACAACTAGCAACACCCACGTATAACGATCCGAGAGCAGCATTCCCGTAAGTGCAATCTCTGATTGAAATGGAAAAATCGTTGCGGCTGCGAAGGACAAAAGAAACAGCGTCGCGTATTCCAAAAAAAGAGTGTTGAACATTTTTGAGTTAAGCTCCCGGTCTCGGCATCTTCTTGCCAACGATTATCAGAGAAAGTCACGGGAGCCTTGTCGTGAAATCTACAAAAGACGACTCATTCGTAATGATTCGGTATCGTGAGTAAGTCAATGGACGCGGGAGCTAACTGCAAAACCGAACTTCTTGATTGATTGATTGAGCAGGCACATTGCGAGTCTTTCTGCGCACCGAGAACCTTAAGTCTTGGGAACTTGATAGATAAGCCAGACTTATCTTGAATAGCTCGCCCTCTACTTCTACGTTTCGCCCTCGCCTATACCGCGGAGGACAAAGTGATGATGATGCTCTTGAAGAAAATCACGACTACATTCGGTCTAACTGCACTAACAGCTCTTGCTGCACTTTCAGTTTCTGAGAACGCGATTGCGCTCGAGGGCGGTGACGCCCTAGTTGAAATCGAAAACTTTTCGGTCACCGAGGTGTTCCACTCAACCATTTTTGTCAGCACACCTGCTTTTGCTTCAGATCCGCAGGATGCTCTTCGCCAGCTGAACCTCTCCGTCGGCAGCAAGGCTGACCAAGCGCTGTTGGATTTTGTGCGTAACGGAGAAGACAAAGCTCTCGAAAAACATTACGCGCCGAAAGCTTTCCACCACCGTATCGGACCGGATCGAACAGCGGCAGGGACCGTGTCGCGGATGGATTTTACAGATGACTACTTCGAATCTAAAAGAGCATTCGTGATGATCGCCCGCTTCGGCAGCAACTACAAAAGCTTCGTTGTAACTTACGTGTTTATCCACGACGTTTACTCTCTAAACAAACCCAGTGAGGAATACATCATCGCCGCTTATGACATCGCTCCAAACGGAGTCATCATCCCGCATGTAACACAACCGGGAGAGCAGTTCAGTCCGCAGGCTGTTGGCTTAGTTCGCGTTACGCCCATCGAGTATCATTGAAAGTTGGTATTTCATTCCCTTCGTTAACCCATGATCCAGTTGATTCAGACGGCTCTATCTGTGAAGCGTCCCGTGGCCAGCAATCGCCAACAAACCGACTGAGCCGAAGTCATTGCCGATCTCTACAGCGTTTCGTTCGTCAAGAAATAAAGCTTCAATCTGTACGGCCGATGCACCAACGCAGCTTCCGTCGTCAACACCATTTCATTAAACGAAACCTTCCGATTCGGCGGTTCAACCTCACAGATGCTGTTTACCTTCTCTGGATTGGCCAACCGTCCGTAAATTGGTTTTTACTATCGCAACTGGCTGTTTAAAAAAGAACACTCCGCCTTCAGAGGACTTTTTTTTCAGAAACACCATGGAAGTGCCGTGTCCAAAACATACTTTCTAAAATTACGTTGACTGATGAAATTCACTCGAATCGAATTACTGAATATGTTGGAATTTCTAGTCACACCTGATCCATTTACCGTTTACACCGCAGCAGATATCTCGGGCTTTGAAATCCGAACAGGATTCAACAACAACTCTGGTGTTTCGGAGCACAGTTGGTGGACTGGAAAATTACCTGATGAGACTTGGCAGCCGTCGCCTCAAATCTTCAATTTCAATCTTATCCATCCGGGCTTTTGCTTTAACACCGAAGGGCAAGCTCTGCTCAGTTGGACCGCGACGAAGGAAAAGCTGAATAACGACCGAACGAAGTATGGACTCACTTTTCTCGATGGAGGCCACTTGCAAAAAGAGAATCGGACAGAAGCTTCTCTAGAAGACACTGCCCGAGCATTAAGTGACATCAGTTACATTGATAAGCTTGTCGAGCGGGCGACGCGCGCATGAATCCTGCGTTAAAAAACTCTAGCAGGTTATTGAGAATCGTAGCCATAGCCCATCTTCTGTTCTTTTCTGGGCTCTCCTCTGCACTTGCCTGCAAATGCGCCACCAAAACCCCCGAACAATACTTCGCCAAAGCCGACATCGTTGTCATCGGTAAAATCGTTTCACAATCCAATGAGCTTTATGAAGTTGAGGTTGTAAAATCATTCAAAGGATCTACGTCCGAGAATTTTACCATCGCAAAATCGGTAAATGAGGACTGCGGATTAGATTTCAAGACTTCTAAACAGTATCTGCTTTTCATCAAACGGAAACGAACAGCCTTCACAACAACTCGATGTTCCGGAAACGAAATTTGGAGCCCCAGTTCTCGCGCTGCCAGGTGGATTAATACAAATCAAAAGGTGGATTGATACAGTAGTTCCTTTTGCAATAACCGCTTTGCAATCGCCATGATTCGAACGAGCTGTGCGACATAACCTAGGGATCCCTATTACCATGCTAGGCTGATTCGACAGAATTAGCGTCATCCAAAACAAGAGCTGTTTGACGAACTTTCGGGACCATTCAGCGATCGTCCCACGAAACGGCGGTCTCAGCGTTCCTTCGAGGGGAGACGCGTCTTCAAAGTTTCTTTAAGATGAGTGATTTCAAACAAGGTAGATTCGATGGCACTTTCAAGGCGACGGATTTCTCGAGCAGCGCCAGCACCGCCCCCTACAAAGGACGAATCAAGTTCGCTTCGAGCCGCTAAATACTTATTATGCTGCTCTTCAAATGCCATTAATTTCATTTGCGAGATGGCTTTGTACTTTGGCGATTCATCCCATTTCTTGATGGCCTGCTTCAAGTTATTCAGCAAATCGTTGAGTTCAGACTGCCTATTCTTGAATTCTTTCCTTAGACACGACACTGCTTCAGCTTGTGAGCCGGAACACCTACTCTTATGCTCATTCATATCACTTGAGTGCGCAGATGCAAAAAATACGAGACTAGTTTGCAAGACTACGAGGCCGAATCGCCCAAAGACTTTCATTCGTGTCATCCGATAATTTTTGAATAGGCCGCGTCTGTGGTCAAGATAGCTTCCTCCATTAATTTATCGTTCGGATCGCGCATTCATCAAAAATCAAACCATGGACATAATTAAATGTTATGACTCTGAACTGAAAAAGAAGCTCGAGAACTTCAACAGTTCAAAATGGTTCGCAAGCCTCTCCTCTTGCCAGGACTTCGACATCATACCTTAGCCGGAAGTTTAGAAAATGCGATCGTATTCCAGTCGAATTGCCAGTACAGATCCTGATACGGCCCGATTTTGAAACAAAACTTTTCCTTCTTACGGCAGATATAGCTGAAGGTTGCTGAACCTCTTGTCGGCGTTCTCCAAGTGTAAACCTGGCCCCAAGAAAAATTATTCGTCACATACGGATCTGATTGTTCCGAGTTGCCTTTGTAAGTCTTGAGCTCATTTAGTTTGAAACCTTTTTCAGCAGTCTCTTTTTCGATACCTGTAGGTACGGAGAAGTCATTCACAATCGAAGTATTGAACTGGTCGAACTCCCCCGAGCGAAACTCGTTTGCGGGTCGATCAGACTCAATATCAATAGTGATTGATGTTTGTTTAGAGGCAAACGCCAATGTGACTTTCTTAATGTGTTTTGTTTGCATGGCTCCAGCCAAATCAAGTAACGACGCACTTGCAAGTATTAGGGCGGTCAGTATTCGCATATTACAACCATACTTGCCGTTTTTCTCGTGATCAAGATTGAGAGTTCCCTAGCGTCCAACTCAAACAGCGAAGTGCGATGGGTACGCGCGAGATATACCAACGAGTAAGCGGAAGCGACGGAGTGATTAAGGCCGTGAAATTGCGTGGTGAGATGGGAAGCAGATCACTTGGAGCAACTTCTCGGCTCTTTCATCCCCAGCGGCTCTCGGCAATCCAGCGCGATCTAATACGCCGGCAGATCGATAAATGAGTATTAGCGCCTCGCAGTTAAAAATTTTGCCGTCGGAAAAACCCGCCAGTACTCGGGACAAGCGCCCTCACACGAATACGTTGAGTGATTAGGGACTTGGCTATCTAACACCTGCACCGTCAAGGTACGATTCAGCGATCGGCCCACACCTCGGCTACGGTTAAATTTCGAATATCTACTATGAAACACCGGTCACGAAACTCCAGAGCCCGCTGGATCGCTTCGTCTTCCGACTCGCACTCAGCGACAAGAGTCCTCAATGGAGTCTCTCGTAGGGCTGGCGTTTGAAGCCGCTCACCATCAAAGGCATAAACAACAAACTTCAGCTTCGGCCGCGACGCTCGGAGGTCTTTGAAGTACTTCGCAACTTCTTCGTCGATCCACCTAGGTCTACTCGCCTTTTCCATGATTTAAATCCAATCCGCTAACTCGTTTGTCTTCAATGTTGAATCTCGACATTGTCGGGCGCCCGGAGATCTTCGCTTTCTGAATTGGTCTCAAGGGTCCACTGACTTTAGACACTTAGATTTTAAAATGATCCGAGGAGCAATCATGCAGACCTCCGCTCTTACTCTCGCATTGTCTGCCATTCTCTCGACGACTGCCGAGACTAATCAACTTATTTGCGAGCTTAAAGAAAGCGGAAACAAATCTAATTCGTCACGCGTGATCGTAGACCTCAATGCGACACTCGAAGATGTGTGGGTAAATTGGAATCGCAAAATCTGGATGACAGCTTTCCTTAACAGCTGAATCCAAGAGCGGGATAAAGACTCTTTTCGAAATTGGTGCTGAGTGCTGCAACTAAGTGCTCGCCAGCCGAAAATCTAAGGACGCCGATTTTTTTTCATTCAATCCTGTTCTTAAAAGCTGGCGCTGAAACTTCGTCGAAAAAGAAGGTCCGAACTATCGCCGTGATTGTTGAGACTACTTGCAGCGGGAAGATGCTGAGTGGCATGCACAGAAATGGTCCTGACGAGTCGCGAACGCCCATCCCGTGTCTGCCGGGCAATAGAGGCTGTCCATCACCGGGCACCTTTATGGCCGCCATCTTCGTCCAAGGAAGCAAGATTGAATCTATCATTTATTTTGCAGTTGAGCAGTTCATTGCGCGTGATCGTTTGTCCGTCCATGATGACGGTCAAATGGCAAAAAATCGCGCGAGAAAATCGGAATTCGCGGTTCATTGAGCTACTTCGAGCGTTCGCCGGCCATTTAACGGCACGTCCTGTTGATTCGCCAGACAGTCATCCGGTACTCAACTCCCTTGAAACTTCATCAAGAGCTGGCGGCACGCTAGCTAATCCAACCAAAGCAGCATAAGTTGCCTTTAAATTCTAAAAGCATACTTAAGGGATGGTTTTCGAAATGGCAGTAGACGGTATGAACTCAGACGATAAGTCTTCGAAAGATCCTTCGCGCGTCGTTCTCGCTAGCAGAGCCGTAAAGGGCGTAGTGATGGGAAAGGTCGAAGTCCTCGCGTCGACAAAACACGGATCAACACTTCTAATTGGCGTGAAACCACCGGCAGAACTGGAAACAGGTGATGAGTTGACGACGAACGCCTGGATCCTGGGCTCGCGTAATTTTGTAGTGCTTGGCAAGCATGATCGCGAGATGAAACTGCCGGGCACTTGGTACGTCGTTCGCGCCACCAAAGCAAAAACGTGAGCGCCGGCAAACCGAATCGCCGAACAACCAGTGTAGAAAACGAACCTCGAAGACAGCCAGTTAAATCGTACAACGAGTGTTTCAAATTGACCCAAGTACCGAAGTCCTACGAGTAGCGACCCGATCCGTGCGATTCGTGGAGCAGTATAGGCTTCGAATCAAGAAGGCGATTTCCGCACATTTTTCGCGAGCTTGCCGAGTTTCCACGGTTGTCCCGGGCCGGAACGTCTTAATATGTGATGGAATCGAGCCGACAAGTAAATGATGCGGAATCAACGCGGAATAAGCCTCATCGAAGTGCTCATTGGAGTTGGTATCATCGGCATTCTCACGATGGCCATGACCTCTTCACTTAGCTTCATGGCTAAAGAGTTGAAGGTGTTCAATGCGAAATTCAACCTCTTGGTTCTCAGCGACACTCTCCGCCGTGATCTCGATGATTCCGTGAGGTGTAAAACTCTACTGACGGGATCAACCATCACGGCCGGTCGAGAAAACAGTATTTCACTGACTGTTTTAAACAGCTCCACTGTGTTGAAACGCAACCAGCCTGCGCTCGAATATGATCTCCTTATCACGGACCTCGTACTCGAAAATCCAATTCAGACCTCTACCAATTCTTCAGGAAATCCCATCTATCGTACGGAACTTATCTTGAAGAGTTCTGTTTACAGCGGCGAGACCGCTGGCGAAGCGGCGAGAGGCAAAAGCTTTCGCCCAAGCCGGATTGCGACCCTCTATCTCGAGACGAATGCTTCCGGCTTAGTCCTCGACTGCAAGTTGCCGGGAGGCGGCTCCTCATCAGGCGGAGGTGGCTCGGCCAAGTGTGATATGTCGCAACTCAAAGACGGCTCCGGCCGGTCGCTTTCTGGAGAGATGAACTCTGGCTCCTCAGCCCGTGCCATCGGCCCTGATATACCCAACAATAACTTTTGGCAGGAGCCTGACTCGTGCATCGTTCTTTGCGTGAATGGTGAGTGGGCACCAATTCAATGCTTCAAGGACACTCGAACCGAGTCCTGACTTCACTACGTTGGCCAATCGAACGGCGTGTGCGTTCCGCAAGAGGCCACCGAGACAGTCTTCAATGACACACCAACTGATTTCACGAAGTTCGAGTTCAATGCGCCCGTCGAAAATTTTCCGACGATGAGATTGAAATCAAATGTTTGCGGCCTGGTTTACGTGGTCGAGTGAAAAAGCCGATAGCAGCCTACTTCCGGAGGGACTTCATCTGACTCTTCCCTCAGATAAATTAGACCCTTTACGAAACTCGAGGCTCCCTCACTCAGACAAAAAGATTAGCGGAAGCTGGAGTTGGAGAGGCGTGAATTTCCCATTCTCCCATTCACCTGCGAATTTTCCGTCTGTATAAAATGTAGCTTCGTCAGTGAAATAACCCAACATCTTCGCGTCTACCGTGAGGACACCGGCTAACTTACTTCCTCTTTCCCGAGCAAGATGAAAAAGGTTTTGAAATTCAGTTTTCGTCGCATTCACTAACACTTTGCCGCTTGGATCCATAGCGGTAACGGTGACTCCAACAGCATAGAAGCCTGAAGCAGGACCAACCTTTAAAAGCGGAAGGCCACGGCTTTCCGCAAAAGCAGCGAGGGCTGCATCTACCTCTTCATTCTGGTACGATCTCCCCATACTATCGACGCTGATAAATGTTCCGGTGACCTCGATCGGCTCGCATTCCGAACCACCGGTGAGCACCAGAACTTCGTTTTGATCGAACATCGAATCTGCCGGAGCACTTTTGGTTTGCTGAAGAATCTTTTGCGGATCGGCAAGCCCGAACTTCTCATAAGCATAAAGAAGCCGAGCCGCGTAGTCGGATTCGGGAATGACTTTTCCGTCTTTTTGAAAAGACTTTGAGATCATGTCCATCCAGTGAGCAGAGTAAATGTTTTCAGAAGGTATACTTAACACCAACCCACTTGAGTAGAATGTATTGGTATTATCTTGGTCGATGATGGAAGTAGATAAGACTTTACCTACCTTCGAACTTAAACCAGCCATGAATGCATCTGCGCCGTTAACATCCCGAAGCGCATGCACAAACAACTGAAATCTTTTTTGATCAAATGATTTCGGCTCTGTGAAAAAGCGAGGATTCCAAGCCTCTCTTTTCGAGTTCAACGCTGGAAGATCGATGCCGGGAACATCCAAACAAACCCGCGAACCTGGCTCGCCCTGAGCTTTGCCCGCAAAAAAAGCGGTGACGATCGTAAGGATTGAGAGCAACCTCAGGAACTGCCGCATGCTCATTTCTCCTACCTGATAAGGCTTGTTAAACTTAGCGAAGTGCCAAACTTAACATGAAAGACAAACCTGCTCGCCTGTAATGAATCTGACACCGGTGACATTTCTTGGCAGTCTCGCCAAAGGCGCGACGTATATAGGCCGAGAGGATGCGCGGGTTTCAATGAGATCCCGACGGCAACGCGATCAAGATGTTGGATTGGACCAATGATCCCGACAAGTGACGCGGTTGAAATGACAGGCTGAGTGCGAGGCTTCGGAACCAATGCACCACTTAGCCGCTGCGGTCATAGACTGCGAAATCGCGATGACCGTCGCGCGCACCCTATGACTTCAAGAAGTAAGGAAGTGTTGCATTTCGATTGTCGTTGTAGGCACCGCTTGCTTGATAAGCGAGCATCTTGCCGTTTAAGCCACCTTCGCCACCGCCACAACCGGCATGCGTGCATTCGTAACTTCCGAAACCTTTTGCACCATCACGCTCGTAGTCTGCCGGCGTAAGCCCCGCCGCTGCCATAATCGAGACCAAAAACTCGTTATATCGTCGTCCCGCATACAGCTTTGCCGATTTGTTGCCCACGCCTGGAACCATGCCGGCGGTATTCTCGAGATAACCGTTCGTCTGATCGTAATAACTAATAAAATCACCGGTCGCGAGCTTGCCGCCCAAGCCGCCCGCGGTAATGACCGGCAGATCAATTCCGTGATGCCCACGCGTTGAGCTTGAGAAATCACTTGTGAACACCACGACTGAATTATCGAGTAAACCAATTTGATTCATTTTGCGCACCATGTATCCGTAGTGATCCAGTGCACACTGCCAGTACTTGATCATATCTGCCGCGCCGGAATCAGCACCGTGGTGAATCGTGTCGTGTACGCTTGGTTGTACACGCGAGCCCAGATTCAAAGAAGGGTCCATGCATGAGGCCCAGTTGAGGTGATACGTGCCAACTTTGGTTACTCCGCAGGCCATTGCAAGCGCCATGATGTCCATCAAACGACGATTGAAGGCAACATTGTCGGCGGTCTCCCCAGTCTGCGGGGTCGTTGCGCACTGGGGATTGGTCGGAGTCGGTTGCTGCGTTCCAACGCGCTTTTGGACGTCGTTTAGCTGATCAACGAAGTTGCCCAAAAGGGATTTATCGTTGGCACTGAGTTCTGGTGAACTCATCACTTTTTTTGTCTCACCCAAAAATTGGTCGACCAAGAATTTCTTCTTCGCCGCGAGAGTTAAGCTGTCGGCACCCGTCGCAGGATTTACGTACTGGGACACGGCCTGCCAAGTTCCTAATACTGTTTTGCCTTCTGCTCCAGCGCGAATCGCGCGTCCATTCGCATCCCGGCCAAGAAAAGAGTAAGTATGAAGACCTTCTCTTGGATCGATTCGCAAGACAGGCACTTTCGGAGTGTTCGCGTAGACTTTGTTCGATTGAGCTAAGACCTGATCGATAGAGTAGCCGAACTGGGGAACGTTGAAATCCACCGCAGAATTGGCAAAGCGCGATGGCGACGCCGACCAAGGAAACCAATAATGATCGCTGAGACCGCTGGTATCTAGACCTTGGATGATACTTAGTTTCGATTGAATGTCATTGAAGCGCGTACCGATGGTCGCGCCGAAGCCATTCGTGAACGTATTAAGTTTTTGAACTCGCACATTAGGCGCAACCAGCGTTTGATTCAGATCAAAGGGATTCCAGACGACAAGACTTCGGCCGTGAGTCACGTTCATGAAAATGAAGTACTTCTCCTGCGTCGTCTGAGCGAAGGCACGAGAGGCCAACGAAGGTAAGAAAGGAATCGCCAGGGCGGAACCAAGTCCACGGATAAACATTCTTCGGCTGACCTGATCGAAGACAACCGGTAGCCGATCGTTCGTGAGGAGCTCGCTCTTTTTTCCTGATTGCTTCGACATTTCAGATGCCCTTCCAGAAGATGTCTTCGTTCACCAGCGTCTCGAGAATAACTTCTTTAACTGGCCGCCCACTCCGAACTGCGGCTTCGGCAATACCCAACCCGCAGTGATCAGATTCGCTCTCTTGCTGCACTCGGTTGTAACGAAAAATGTTTTGCACTAAACACGCTCGCGCCTTCGTCGATTCCACCATATGCTTTACGACATCAGCCGCATCGGAAGCGTGGTCATTAGGACGCGCGATATTCAAGTCAGATGCCTGCGTGTTAAGTGGAAAGCTCGAGACTTCAGCTCCAGCCGGATTGTAAACTCGCTCCAATGAACGCTTCTCACCAAGTGGACCAAATCCCCCTAAGACATAGCCAAGCGGGTTAATGAGATTGTGGCAGACGGTGCAGCTCGTATTTTTGGTCGTGATGCTGGTCACCTCGCGCGCCGGTAAGGAGAGAGGATCTACGGCACTGATATTATCAGTCGCGGCCTGATCCGCGTCAGCCGGAGGCGGCGGAATGATGTCGCAGAGAAAGCGCGTACGTACAACCACCCCGCGGTAGATCGGGCGCTCTCGTTCGTAATTTGACAGTAAGAGTGAAGGACGCATCAAAAGGCCCTGGCGTCCGTCGGTGCTCGCGACCGGCGCAATCGGAGATGGAAGTGTCACGCCCAAGATCTTTGCCAACTCGTTCGATTTCGGGAAGCTCAGCTTCGACGTCATCAGGTCTTCGTAAGTGCCGTTGAGAGTAAAGACGATATGCTCTGCAAAATCGAGAGTCTCGTTTGCGATTTCGGTCCGAATTCGATTTCGAGTCGCGCCGTCAGAGGGCAAACCGGCGCGGACGAGGGCGTTTGTTGCAGGTGAAACGACGTTATTGAGTCTTAGCCAGAATGTGACCATGTCGCGAAACTGGCGCCTTGCACCTGCTGTGTTCTGCAGACGCAGGCCCTGCGCCTTCACACCTTCAAGAGTTTCTAATTTACCATCACGTGCGGCATTGAGAAGAGTGTCATCCGGTGGTCCACCGGTAAGGCCGTAGCTGATTCTCGATGCCACCGTGTAGGCATCCACTTTCACGCGATTCGCGCTCGTCGCGGGCGTTGTTTTGATCATGTGAAAGTGAAGTGACGGCGACTGAAAAAGCCGCGCAAGAACGAGCTCGACTTTGTCTTTTACCGGAAGAGGGTTAATGTCGGCCTGAGTGGTCGTCATAACGCCTATTAAGCTTGCAACCTCGGAAGCCGTGAGCGGGCGACGAAAGACTCGCCTTCCGTAAGTAGTAACAAATGTAGTCATGCAGGCTTGAGTGACGATTCCCTGACTCAGCTCTTGAGGCAAGCACGCCGGCGCAATTTTCGCGAACTCGGTCGGTGCAGCCATCAATTCTTGTGCAACTTCCATCGACACGTTCACGATCGAATCAACGTGCTGGAAAGTATGAAGCTTCGAGAACTCACCGACGTCTTTTTCCAAATCATCGGACGGGTATCTCGCAAGGCTCTCGATTTTTGCAAATATCGTAGCTCCAACTAGGTCTTTAAGCGTGTTGGTGAACTCGTGAGATGTCAGTCGACGCATATCTCGTTGGCTTGATCCGCGCGCCGTTGGATCTGAACAAACGAATCTTTGTTGGTCGGGATTGTTTCCGAGAGTTGCGTCTCCGCCCCAAGAGCTAGCAATCGCTTTAATTTCAGCATCTGAAACGCTCACGAACTTCATCGCCGGAACGGCATAAACGGCATTTTGAATTTGGCTCGCGGCACGCGTGCGCTTAGTCGAAGATTCGAAGTCCCCGTGGCAGGCCTGACATTTACGATCGTAAGTCGACTTCGCATTTATTGGGATATTGGATTGACCTGAGTCCGGAACGGAGAGTCCGAGCGAGGCTTCAGGTTTGAAACCGCCGCAGTTATTGAACGACACCATGAGCAAGAGCGAAGAGGCTAAAAGGCTAAATTGGAAAAACCGTGCGCGCGACTTTGCCATATTGACGGTTCGGCTTTGAAACGCCCCAACTTTAGCCAAGTCCGCTTTAACGGCGCTTCTCTCCGCAGTTAGCGGTTTGGATCCACTAGGATTTGAAATTTCTCAATCTAAGACGCGTGTACTGCATTCGAATCGTCGAAGTTAACT
>SXGS01141603.1_pt1 | contig 16600 bp, 19 predicted proteins | sample 3174681 | NCBI WGS metagenome assembly SXGS01 (sample SAMN11356861, study PRJNA531348) | freshwater metagenome | isolation source: freshwater sample F1-80 | place: China: Fuxian Lake, Yuxi | collected 2017-12-25 | reverse complement strand
GGGTTCGTCGTCGACGATCAGAATGCGAGCGGTCATGGGGGGTTGCTAACACAGACGGCCATTGTCGCGATAGGCTGTTTTTGAGTGAATGTTTGGACGAACGAAACGTCCAAGCGGCGGAGGCACCCATGGTCTCGACGTGGCGATCGTTATTTGTAGGCTTCTCTCTACTTTTTGCGACGCAGGCTTGGGCGGGCACGGCCAAAGACTTTACGTTGCGGAACATCGATGGCCAAGAGGTCAAGCTTTCGCAGTACGCCGGAAAGGTGGTTGTACTGCAATTTTGGGCGACATGGTGCGGGCCCTGTAAGGTGGAAATGCCGCACCTGCACAAGATGTACAAGGAGCTGGGCGCCCGGGGTTTGGTGGTGCTTTCGATTTCATCCGATGATGCTCGAAATTCTGCCCAAGTGAAGCCGTACATTAAGAAGTCGGGCTACACCTTCCCTGTGTTGTTGGACAAGGAGTCGACCGTCACCGGCACCTACAATCCTTCAAAGACACTGCCTTTTTTGGTGGTGATCGACGCCAACCAGAACATCGTGGCGGAACATTCCGGCTACAATCCTGGGGATGAGGTCGCGTTGCGGGCGGAGATTGAGGCGCTCCTCCCTCACTAGCGAAGGCCGTCGCTTTACCGGCCGCACCGGGGTCTGCTAAAAGGGGCTCGGGGGTGTCCGTTGGTGGCGCTTTGGTTGACCGCATGGGCGTTGGCGTCCGAACCTGCATCGGAAACCCCGAAGGAAAAGGTCGTTTTTTCAGGCACCGAGGATTTTGAACTTCGCTACTGGCGACTCGACGATCGGCTTCCGGATTTCCCCGATTCGCGCGTGTTGGACTATGTCGAACAGGTCAACCGCGTGACGCTCGATTTGAGCTTTCGCAGCGGAGTAAAACGCGCCAGCGGCCCGCTGACCCACTCGGTTTCGATGCAGATCGATGAGGTGGCGCTGTTTGCGAACCGCTACTACCTCGATGAGGAACTTCAAATCGAGCGCGATCTTACCACTCCCAGTTTGAAACCTGACTATCCTGGAGACTGGTACATCAATCCGGAGAAGTGGAAGTACAGTGTCGAAGGTTCGGAGTTTTCCCTCGCGTTCGGCGATAGCTATGCGGCGTTTGGACGCGGAATCGCGCTCAACCTGAACCGCAATGTCGACATCGACATCGATACGTCGATCTCTGGTATTAAAGCGGTTTTTCGTCCGGGTCTTTGGGATGTCACTGCGGTGATGGGCCAAGCGAACCGGCAACAGGTGTACCAGGACAACCCCAATGTGGGTCTTCGGCCTGACGTACGGCACGGTATCGCCGGCGTACGCGTGGAGCGGTTTGGGCTAGGGCCGATCAATGCGGGCGTTCATGGGGTCATTTATGATTTCGTGCAGACCGAAGGTTTGGCCTCGCTCTCCGAACCGAGCGTCTCAGACGCGATCGTTGGCGGTGGAACCGTGGAAGCGGTGGGTCTCGGTGGAGTGGTCGATGCCTACGTGGAAGCCGACATCATGGGATACACGAGCACAGTACCGTTCGGAGGAGAAGATCCGAAGCTTGGATACGCTCTGTACGGTTCCACGTCGGCCTACGTTGGGCCGACGACCTGGTTGTTTGAGGTTAAGCGATACAAGGATTCGGAACGGATCAATGCGGCGACAGGTCCCGAGCTGTACAAGATGGCGGTGGCGCCGACCTTGGAATACGAACGGGTGGTGACCGAGGACTCTTCTTCCGCCCTTGGAAGCAACGACATCGTGGGGGCGCGCCTGCGGATGGATTGGACCGCCATTCCTCAAACGCTGGTTCCGTACGCTTCGGTCGGCATTTTCCGGGACAACGATTTGGACGGCGGCCACTTTAACAAGGTTCCAGAGACCATTTTCCACCCGATGGTGGGGGTGGAGTCCGTGGGCGAACATCTGACCCTGATCGCGAATGGTGGCGTTCGAGTCGACGATCGCGCAGGAACTGCTGGGGGAGCGGATCGCCAAATCCACGCCGATGTGGACTTCAAGTACCCCTTATTCAAGGATTTTCACGGCGATGTCGCTTTGAACATCGAGCAGTTTCATTGGGGGAACAACCCCTTTCAGCAGACCGATTATTTTGAAGTGGAGTCCGCGGTATCGCTGCAGAAGGGCTCTATGCTCGCATTGACGGGTTTCTTAGACTATTCTTCCAATCCGCTGGTCGACTCCACCGGAAATGTCGGCGAAGACCTGTATGCAGCGGTGGAGTTTCAGGTGAAACCCCTCTCGGCGATGACCATCAAAGCCTTTTATGGCTCGTACAAGGCAGGGATTCGGTGCTCGGGTGGCCAGTGCCGACTGCTTCCGGGCTTTGAGGGCGCGCGGGTTTCCCTCGTGGCTTCTTTTTGACGGGAGCGGGAAGCGGGGGCGCTCCTGGGGTGTTGCGGTGCCATCGCGAGGTCCGTTGACAGCGGGTTCGAGTGGCCTCCAAGATGGGACTTCGATCGTGAGGGGATACATGCGGCTTTCGTTTGCAGTAGTCTCGGTGCTTTGCCTGTTTTCTGGTAGTGCGATGGCGGCGAAGCTGGTTCCCACTTCGGTGGCGGCTTCTTCCAATTACCCGGATGAAGGCGGCATCAGCTACGCGGCCGATCGGATCGGCGACGGCAAGGTGTCCACCGCCTGGGTGGAAGGCGACAGCGGAAGTGGGCTCGGATCGTGGATTACGGCGGATTTTGGTGGCGAAAAATCACTGCAGAAGGTGAAAGTCTGGGGTGGTCTATGGTATTCCTCCGACTACTGGAAACGCGCCAATCGTCCAAAGCAGATCGAGTTTGAGTACTCGGATGGTTCAAAAGATACCTTTGAACTAAAGAATGAGATGAAGCCTCAGGAGTTTGTGCTTTCAAGTCCTCGGAAGACGTCGAGCGTGAAAATTAAGGTTCGAGCAGTGCATGATGGCACTACATGGCTAGACACGGCGATCTCCGAGGTTCAGTTTTTTGACGCTTCCCCGGACACTCAGGCCGCGGTTCGGGCGATCACCAGCTCGTCGACGCTTCCAGCGGATGCCGATGGAAACTACGATCCGCTCAACACTTCCGATGGGATCAACGATTCGATGTGGTGCGAGGGCAACAAGGCGGGTGACGGCACGGGCGAATGGCTGGAGTTCCAGCTGGCATCGACCCAATCCGTGTCCAAGTTGACGCTGATCAACGGCATCGCCACCTCCATGCCGTTTTGGATGAAAGCCAATCGCGCGACCCAGGCCACTCTCGCGTTTTCTGATGGTTCATCCGAAGTTGTGGCTGTAAAGAACTCGATGATGAGTCAGACGATTTCCTTCCCCGCCCACTCGACGTCTAAGGTGAAAGTGACCTTCAGCGGTGTGGCCAAGGGAAAAGAGTTCAACGATTTGTGTATTTCCGAAGCGAGTTTTTCGGAGTAGGCGGCTACAGGAGCGGGGGAAGGTGAGGCCCTAAGCCTGCCAACGTATCGATGGTGCGAACCCCAGCGGGAAGCTCGGGAAGTTTCCAGACTTCGGTGTGAGCGGAGCGCTTCAAAGCGACGATCGCCCGTTCATGTTGCTGTGCGCGCGCTTCGGCGCGGGGAATCAACGCGAGCAGCGCATTCGCCATGGTGTCCCATTCTTCGTCGGGAACTCCCAAAGGAGCCTCGGGCAGACGCTCCCGCACCAAGGGGGCGGTAAATTGAGGGACCGGGGTGACCCGGTTGACGAGCAGGCCCTCCAGACGCATTCCTTGCTCGCGAAGCAGGCTTGCAAAGCCTTCTACTTCCTCGCATGCGTCCAACGCCGGTGCAGTGACCTGGTAAAATCGTGTGCGATCCGAGCGAAGAAGGGCGTGGACCTGCATGTTTCGGCTGCGGATTATCTCCGAAAGGCCGGAGATCAGCCGAAAGAACTCCGCGATGTCGTGCAGGACCGACTCGCCTGCCAGTCGCTCCAAAAGACCCACTGCGCGACGCGTGGCGACCCCTACAAGGCCTCGGGCGGGGGTCATCAGGGTGGCGAGCACCCCGTGTTCGAACAAGCGCCCTACGCGCTCGGGAGCATGAAAGAAATCGATGGCATGTTGGGTGGGCGGGGTGTCCAGCACGACCACGTCCCACAGGCCCGACTCGACCAATTGTTGTAGCTTTTCGGTGGCCATGTATTCGTGGAGGCCGGTGAGACGGGTGGAGACGGCCTGGTAATACGCATTGGCCAGAAGCCTCTCTGCAACGTCAGGATTCGGCGAGTGGGCGATGACCATGGCGTCAAATGTCGCTTTTCGGTCCAGCATGAGGGCGTGCAGTGTGCCGCGGGCATTCAATTCGGTGAGACTGACGGACTTAGGGTCATTGTCGAGGCTCCCGAGTCCGAGGGCGTCGGCGAGCCGTTTGGCGGGATCGATGGTGAGCACCGCGACCCTCTGCCCTTGAATGGCGAGCTTTACGCCGATCGCCGCGGCGGTAGTGGTTTTTCCTGTGCCGCCGGCGCCGCAACACACGATGACTTGGGTCATGTGGTCACCTGCGGCAGGAGCTGCTCGGCGAGAATGTGTAGGTCGTCAGGGCTTAATTCGCCGTGTTCAACCTTCGGAAGTTGTGCTATGGGTATCTGTCGGTTGAGGAGTTCCGCAAGTGTTTTTAGGCGATGCAAGGCTTGTTCCTGCGACAGCTGGCGCCGCCAAAAGGGCTCCGCGACTCGAAGTAGTTCGCGAAGATCGGGGTCAGGCGCCGTGGATAACAGGGCGTGGATGTGATCCCATGCGGGCACGGGGGGCAGCGAAGGTGGCCGGGCCTGGTTCATGATGACGGAATGAAGGAGCTTTTGGTTGTCGCCGAGGCCGAGGGCGAGCTCGATCCCTTCGTTGACGGGAAGCTCTTCCGGCAAGGTGACGAGGACGACCGCGGATTTTTTGGGGTCGTCCAGCAGGCGAGCGATGATCGACGCGAGCTCGTGGAACGGCCCGATTTTCGTGAGTTCGGACATGGCTTGTGGGGCGGCGAGGAGGGTCAAGCCGTGTCCGGTAGCGGGCGCGTCGACGATCACTAAGTCATAGTGAGCGTCGCCTGGAAGTGGCTCCAGAAGCATATTTTCTAGCTTCCCGAGTTGTACCAAGTCGTGGAGTCCGGGGATAGCATCCACAAAGGCGTGCGTCACCCTGCTGTTCAGCACCATGCGAACCAGGGCGTCCAATTTGAGCTTTCGTTGCCCGAAGTCATCCATGGCGTCCATGGCTGTCAATGACATGGTGTCGACATTCGGAGCTATCGAGCAAGCTTTATAGGAGCGGTCTCCCAGCCCGAACCACTGGGCGATGCGGCGATTGCCGTACAATTCAACGACGCAAGTGCGCTTTCCCGCTTTCCCGGCGGCCAGGGCGAGGGTCACCGCGGCGGTACTCCGGCCAACGCCACCTTTCCCCGTAACTACGACAAAACGGCGATCCAGCAACCCGCTCACAGGTCCCCCGTGCTGAGTGCGGCTTGCACGGCTCGAAACACACGGGCGGAAGTCAGCATTTCCACATGTCCCGCGCCTTCGATGCAGACGCTTTCGAGGCCGGGGGGCGAAGCGGAAAGAGAGGGGACGACTAAGGGATCGTCCGGACTCCAGATCGCGACGGTTGGAACGGGAGGCGGTGTGAGCCCGTCCAGCATGGGGGTGCCGTAGAGCATGGATTGGCCGGTCGCGCCCCGAGCAAACACCGCGGTGCGAGTGCCTTTCCAGGGGACACCCATGGCGATGAACCGGCGCACGCGGTGGGATTCTTCTCGGTGTTTGAGGTACCAACCGACCACGAGACCACCCAGAGAATGGGCGACGATGTCCACCTTTTCGGCACCGGTGATCTTGAGCAACGTCTCCACCTGTTGGGACAGCTTTTCGGCGTGGGCCGCAAGTGATCCATCCGCGGAAATGTGGTTCATCGCATGAACATTGGTGAACCCGCGCTGCTCCAAGAAGGTCTTGAGAAACCACATTGAACTTCGATTGCGCGTATACCCAGGAACCAACAGGATCGGAGGATTGGTGACCGGGCGCGGACGAAAATCAGCTTCCTGTCGGCCAAAAGGTGCGAGCGAATACATCAGTGCGCTGGCCACGGCTTCTCTGGCGTAGGTGGCCAACTCTGGCGCACCAAACTTCGCGGGTTGGCCCCTTTCGGCAGCGAGCAGCACCCATCCACCGAGGGTCTTAATGGTTGCAAAACCAAGAAGAACCAGTGGAATGAGCATGAGTGTGTACGCTAGCGCGATGATCCACCTCGAAGAAACCAGTTGCCGATGTGTCGTGGGGTTCGTATATCGGGCGGCCGATACCGAGGGTGCTGCATGCCCATCTACGAGTATGAGTGTCCGTCCTGCAACCACCGATTCGAAAAACTCGTTAAGTTGTCCGCTCCGGAGCCGGCCTGCCCCGAGTGTAATGGGACGCACGTTCGCAAATTGGTAAGCGCCAGTTCCTTTGTTTTGAAGGGTGGCGGCTGGTACCGTGATCACTATGGCTTGAAAAGCGGCGGCGACAGCGGCTCGTCCAGTTCGTCGGGCGGTTCATCCAGCGCCGGTTCGTCGAGTACGGCCAGCTCAACGGCTGCGGCGCCAGCGGGCGGCGCGTCAAGTTCGGGGTCTTCGGGCGGTTCCACCGGTTCTTCGGGCGGGGGTTCCTCCACGCCGGCGGCCAGCTGATGGTCAAGGTACTTGACGGTAAAGCGCTCGCCGCTCGGTACACCGACCAACTTCGTGGATTGACCTCCGCATTGTCGCGACCGCCTGGGCTCGCGGTGGTGCTGGTCGGCGAAGATCCAGCTTCACAGGTATATGTGCGCCGCAAGGGGCAGGTTGCTGAGAAGTTGGGGTTTGTGCATCGGCAGATCGATTTGCCGGCTTCGGCTTCGGAGGCAGAGATTCTGGCGGTGGTCGATCAGCTGAACGGTGATTCGACGATCGACGGCATTCTTGTTCAGCTGCCCCTTCCAAAGCATGTTTCCACCATCCGCGTGATGGACCGGATTGCGCCTGAAAAAGACGCGGACGGTTTTACCGCGGTGAGCAGCGGCAAATTGTCGCAAGGGCGACCTGAAACCATTGCATGCACGCCGCTTGGCGTGATGAAGCTGTTGGAAGAGTCGGGCGTGAAGCTTGATGGTCTCGACGCGGTGGTGATCGGTCGCAGCAACATTGTGGGCCGCCCGATGGCGCAATTGTTGGAACAGGCGAATTGCACGGTGACCGTCGCGCACAGCCGCAGCCGGAACATTGAAGCGGTGGTTCGACGCTCGGAAGTGGTGGTTGCGGCGGTAGGACGTCCGGAATTCGTCCGCGGCGAGTGGATTCGCGAGGGTGCGGTGGTGATCGATGTGGGCATGAATCGGCTTGCGGACGGCCGTTTGGTTGGCGACGTCGAGTACGAGCCTGCCGCGCAGCGGGCGTCAGCGATCACGCCGGTTCCAGGGGGTGTCGGTCCGATGACGATCGCCATGCTGATGAACAATACATATGAGGCGGCAGTTCGACGTCAGGGTTGACAGGGAGGCGGCGCACGGAGACAGTGACCCACCTTCGAATCCCGGTGCCCCGATGAGTCTTCTGCGCACACCTTTTTTTCAACAACACTTGGCCGCTGGCGGACGAATGGTCCCGTTTGCAGGCTGGGAAATGCCGGTTCAGTACGCTGGCGTCGGCGTGGAACACGCGCAAGTACGGCGATCGGTGGGACTTTTCGATGTGTCCCACATGGGCGAAGTTCGGGTGACCGGGTCGAAGGCGGAAGCCGCCCTTCAACAGCTGCTGACGAACGACATTTCCGCGATCAAGGTGGGCCAGGCCCAGTACAACGCGATGTGCCATCCGACCGGCGGTGTGGTAGACGATCTGGTGGTGTATCGCCTTGGAGCTTCGGAATTCTTGGTGTGCGTAAACGCCGCCAACCGGAGCAAGGACTTTGACTGGATGATCGCGAACAACCCCTTCCCGGGTGAAGCGGTATTCGTGGATGAAGGCGATCAATGGGCTCAAATTGCGGTGCAAGGGAGAAATGCGCGAGCCACACTTCAGAAGTTGACCTCCGTAAACTTGGAGCCGATCGCCAACTACCATTTTTCTCCGGGCGTTTTTGCGGGAGTTGAAGGCTGCATCATCGCCCGCACCGGGTATACCGGTGAAGATGGGTTTGAGGTGTTTATTCCTGCCGATCGGGCGGTTCCCGTGTGGGATGCGGTGCTCGCTGCGGGTGCCGAGTACGGAATTCAGCCGATCGGGTTGGGTGCACGAGATACACTAAGGTTGGAAGTGCGTTATTGCTTGTATGGGCACGAGCTCAACGACGAAACGTCCCCGCTGCAGGCCGGCTTGGGATGGATCACCAAGCTGAAGAAACCTGGTGGTTTCATCGGCAGCGAGGCGATTTTGGCTCGGAAGGAACAGAATGAGCCCAAGCTTGTCGGAATGGTGATCGACGGCGGCCGCATTGCCCGCGACGGCATGGAGGTGCTGCACGATGGCGCAAAAGTCGGCGTTGTAACGTCTGGGACGCGCGCGCCGTCGGTGGAAAAGTCGGTGGCGCTGGCGTATGTCCGGGCTGACCTCGCCAATCCCGGTCAGCGGTTGATCATCGATGTGCGAGGCCGAGAAGCCGAAGCCGAGGTGGTGGCTGGCCCGTTCTACAAACGCGATTACTAGCTTTCTATAGGGAGATGCGATGAAGTTTCCTGCCGATTTGAAGTACACCGCCCATGACGAATGGGCTCGCGTGGAGGATGGCGTTCTCACCCTCGGAATTACCGATTTTGCGCAGGACGCTCTGGGCGATCTCGTGCATGTGGAGCTTCCCAAAGTGGGCGCTCGATTCAAGGCGGGGGACGCCGTTTGTGAAGTCGAGTCCGTGAAGGCCGTGGCCTCGGTCTACAGCCCGGTGGATGGGGAAGTGGTCGAAGTGAACGGCGCTTTGGACGGGAGCGAGGAGACCATCAACCAGGATCCGTACGGCGATGGCTGGTTGGTGCGGTTGAAGGTGAACGATGCCGCAGGATTGTCGTCGCTGTTGGACCTCGCCGCTTATCAGGCCAAACTCGCGAAATGAGTGTACTCCGCCCTAAACTTGTGTTTTGGGGCGTAGTCGCGATTTCTGTAGGGTGTTTTGTCCGCGGCTCCTCACCGGGGGATGCGATCGCCGCGCGAACGCTGTTCGACTATGTCGAACCAAAGGGCCTTTCCGGTGCGGAAGCCGTCGACGCCGCCCGCTTGGCCTCGCAAGTGAGGCCGTGGCAAGCACGGTTTTTAGAAGCGCGTCAGCTGCGGCAGCGGGTGATCGATGCTCGCACCTTGCAGTGATCGAGCGCTCTAGCTCGCCATCATGAAGTTTTCGAGCTGCTTCCGGCGCTTAGCGTGGCGCAATTTGCGGAGCGCCTTGATCTCGATCTGACGGATGCGTTCGCGCGTAAGCGAGAACCGGCTACCAATCTCCTCCAAGGAGTAGTTGGTGGGTTCGCCGATGCCGTATCGCATGCGGATCACTTTCTCTTCGCGTGGGGTCAGCGACGCGAGAACAGTGTCGATTTCTTCGCGAAGGGAAGCTTCTTCCATCTTCTCTGCTGGATTTTCTGCATCGACGTTTTCGACGAAATCCATGATCGTCGAGTCTGAGTCGTCGGAAACCTCGGCGTCCAAGCTCGCAGGCTCGCGGTTGATTTGGATGATCTCTTCCACCTCGGACACCTGAATTTCCAGGTGACTCGCCACTTCTTGGGCGGTGGCCTCGCGTCCGTACTTCTGGAACAGGTAGCGCTGCGTCTGGGCGATCCGGTTCACGATCTCCAGCTTGTAGATCGGGATTCGGATGGTGCGAATCTGCGATTCAATGGCCCGCACGATGGCCTGACGGATCCACCAAGAGGCATAGGTAGAGAACTTGAAACCACGCTTATAATCGAACTTCTCGACGGCTTTCATCAGGCCCAGATTGCCTTCTTGAATCAGATCCGCGAGGGGGAGGTTTCGGTAGGTGTACTGTTTGGCGATGGAGACGACCAGGCGGAGGTTGGCTTGAATGAGAGCGTTCTTCGCACGCTCTGCTCCAGGGCCGCCGTTCTCGATGGTGCGGGCGACATCGACTTCGTCGCGCCCGGAGAGGAGGGGGATCGCACCCATATTGCGAAGGTACTTGTTGAGAAGTGCCTCTTTGTCCCCATCGTCGTGTGAGCGGCGGCTGGATTTGTTCAACATGGTGGCGTCTCCTCGTTTCGGGTTCTGCCAAGCAACCCCCGTGCCAACGGTGTCACGCCAAATGCCAAACCGTCACAAACGGTCACCAATCATCTTCTTAGGTGACTTTTCGAGTTTTTGGCACGAGGGGCGCGCGGTCTTGGAACCTGGAAATCCGCGACATCGGTGTCATAGGTGTTGACACTGTCCGAATTTTCGGACGCCTAATTTTCGGACACGTCGTCCGGGTTGGCACCGACCGCCAGCGCCAGTGCGCGGTAAGGGTCGTCGGCGTCTTTGGTGATCTCGTCGATACGATGGATAAACGCTAAGAGATCGCCGTTTTCTTGATCGAGCAGCGCCCGAAACCACGTGCGGCTGCGATTGTAGGTCCGGAACTGCATCAAGCGGGCGTTGTTCCATTCCCCTTCGCGGATCGACTTGAGGTAGGCGTCCTGTCGATTCAGCCCGAGGCCAGCGGTTCGGGTGGGAAGAGACGCCAAGATCGCGTGCTTTCGGACAAGTTTATCGAATTTATCGAGCTCGGTGTCGGAGTAGATTCCGTCCAGTTCTTTGTACACGCCGTGCAGCATGTCTCGGAATTTTGCCGAGTCTTCCAAGCGTTGGCGCACTTCCACGACCGGCGTGCCGTCCTCGCCGTAGGTAGCGACCATGTACCGCATGGCCGCTTCTTCGCCGACAAAATTGGCAAAGGACTCGTTGAACTGAACCGACCCGGGGATCCACAACGTGGCGTGGGCGAGCTCGTGGAGGATGGTGTCGGCAAGAGAATGCTCGGACCAATTTAGCATATTCAGGAGAACCGGATCCTTGAACCAGCCAAGGGTGGAGTAGGCTCCCGCCGTGCGCACATAGACGTCGCTTCCGTCTTCCGCGAGGGCCTTCGCTCTTTTTCGGGCGTCTTTTTCTTCAAAATACCCCAGGTAGGGCATGCGCCCGACAATGGGGAACCACCAGGTCTTGGGTGTAAAAGAGACGGGGTCGCACGCGGAAACATTCCAGATCGTGCGCTTCCATTTTGGATTGATGGTGTCGTAGTTGTGGGTCGCCGCGAGGCCGATCGACTTACCATAATCCTTGATTTTTGGAATCAGTCGAAGTTTTTCGACTTGTTTGTCGTCGAAGTAGCCCTTTTCGATCGCCTTCTCGATCGGCTGGCGACCCGCTAAAAGTTCGGCTTGATAGTACCCTTGCTGAAGAAGATACGTCATTCCGCAACCTGGGGTGCTCGCGATGGCGACCACGGCGCCGAACGCGATCGTCAACGACAACAGGGTTTTTCGCACCGAGCTTCGCATACGATGTCTGTAGCCGTTCGCGGCGTTGCGTCAACGCGCGCCGGTTATCCTCTGGGTGGAGGTTTCGTGATCGCATACCTGGTGTCGGGCGGCCCGGTGATGATTCCGATCGCCCTTTCTTCGATTGCGGCGTTGGCGGCATTTTTTGAACGCCTATGGTCGTTGCGCCGTGCAAAGGTGGTTCCTGCCGCATTGGTTAGGCAGGTGTTTGCGTTGACGGAAAAAGGCGAGTTTGAGCAGGCGCGAGGGGTTTGCGTCGGATCGCAGACCCCCGCGGCGCGGATGTTGGCGATGGCGCTCGACCTTCGTGGGCGTCCCCGCACGCAAATCAAAGAGCGCCTGGAGGAGGTAGGCCAGCGAGAAGCCGCGGAGCTGGAGCGGTTCTTGCCGATATTGGCGACCATTGCCGCGTTAGGCCCGTTGTTGGGGCTCTTGGGTACGGTTGGCGGTATGATCGTGACCTTTGAGAGTTTTAAAGTTGCTCAATCGCAGGATACTGCCTCCTTGGCAGGAGGTATCGCTCAAGCGTTGATCACGACCTTTTCTGGCTTGGTCGTTGCGATTCCCGCGTTGGTGGCGCATCGCTTTTTGTTGACCCGCGTGGATCGCTTGGTGATCGAGTTGGAGGAGGCCTCCCTCGCGATGCTGGATCGGATTTCGGCGCCGGAGCTCCAAAAGTGAACTTTCGACGGAGACAAGCCCGAAGAGAGCTTCCGACGATCGATCTCACCCCGATGATCGACGTCGTGTTTCAGCTCGTGCTGTTTCTGGTGCTGACAACGACGTTTCAAAAGAACCCCAAAACTCACGATGGCGAAGGGGAAAAGTCTCCAGGCATTCAGGTCGATCTTCCGCGCAGTTCGGCCCAGACCATCTTGTCCGAAAAGAAGGACATTCATGTATGGATATCTTCGGATGGAGCGACCTTTGTTAACGAGCAGCCGGTCGACCGAGCTGAGTTGCGGAAGCGACTTCGCGCCGCCGCGCGAGCGGACGCCACCACGCTCGTCGTGATCAAGGCGGACAAAGGTGTTTCTCATGGCCAGGTGGTCGGCGTGATGGATGTTGCGCGCGATGAAGGCCTGAGCCGGCTCGCGATCGCCACCGCGGGGACGAGTGGCGCAGCGCCAGAGTGAAGCTTTGAACTATGACTTTTCGAAACTCACTCGAAGGTTCGTTTGTGCTCTTGTCGTCTGAACGAACAAGGGTATGCTGGAGTCCCACCCAAGGTTCTCCGTGCGACCCCTCCTCCGCGCGCTCCTTCAAAGGCTCCCCGCCAATCTTGTGCAACGCACGTTGCTCGCCGTACTTCCAGCGGCAGCGATTCTCGGCGTGGCAGGATCGACCGTGTGGGGAGACGACGGCTTGTTGGCGCGGTCTGAGCTGGAACAAGAGCTTGAAACCGCGTCCGCGCGGTTATCAAAGATTGATCGGGAAAATCAGCGCTTACTTCATGAGCTCCAGGTGATGTCCGAGGATCCCGTCGTGATGGAGCGGGTGGTGGCAGAAGAGCTCTCCCGTGGCAAGAATGGAGCGATCATCTATCGCTTTGACGCTGAGCCGGCCGCGATATCGCATTGACCACCTGGGCGGATGTCGCCGCGGCAGGGGTGTGGCTCGATGGGTCGGTTTGGCCGATTTGGTTGCGCGTTACGTTATTTTTTCTAGGCGTTGTACTGATGTGGCGCGGGGCCGTCGCCTACCGCGTGGCCGTGGTGTTGGTGGCGGGCTCTATTGGCGTTCTGTCCGCTCTAAAGATGGGCACTTGGTTTCCCGGGTTTGGGCCGCAGGGCGTGGTGTTCGGCGCGGTGGCCTTCGGAGCCGCCGCCGGCGTGTTGGCGGCGTATATGGAGCGCACGCTGCTCCTCTTTGCGGGGATGGGACTTGGGTTTGTGCTGACGGACCTATTTGTGGATCACACACTGTGGTGCGTGGCCGGGGGCGTGTGTGGCGCGCTCGTGCTGTCGCTGTGGTTTGAGGCTTTGTTGCGCGTGATCACCGCAGCAACGGGAGCTTTGTTGATGTTGGCGGCTCTCGGCCAATCGTCTCCGATGGTGTGGGCCGCCTTTGCCGCAGCGGGCATGGCGGTGCAAGCGGGGATAGGGAGAAAGGAAGCGGAGTCCGAGTGAACATCGGCCAGGTGATTGGGGGGCGTTTCTGTGTGGAGGGGTCCCCGATTGGCGAGGGGCGTTCGGGGGTGGTGTGGCCGGGGCGAGACACCGCCACGGGTCAGTTGGTGGCAATCAAAGTCCTTCATCCAGCGCTTTCGACGGATCCGGCGGCGCTGACCCGCCTGCAAGCGGATGCAGGATTGGCCGCCCGTTTAGAGCATCCCAACATTCTGCCGGTGCTCGGAGTTTGGGCGGAGGAGGGGCGCTGGTATCTGGTCTCTGCGCGTGCGGGCGGCGGTTCTTTGCAACAGGCGGCGCCTGTGGGGCTGCCGGTGGAGGCCGTTCTGGCCTTGGGGCTGGACGTGGCCTCGGCGTTGGAGGCAGCACATGGGCGAGGGGTGGTGCACGGCGACGTGCGGCCCGGAAATGTGCTGTTGGACGAGCGAGGCGGCCGTTTGTTCGATTTTGGAGTGACGGCGCTGCCAGAGGAAGATGCCCACGTCCATCCTGGGGAAACAGCGCCTGAGGTGGTTCGGGGAGGGCCGCGGCTGCCTGTGGGGGATTTGTACGGTCTGGGCGTCATCTTGTATCGTGCGGCCACCGGGAAGTTGCCTTTTCCGTCGGGGCAGGGTTGGGCGAAGGTGGGTGCCCAACGGGCGGCGCCTGCGGTCCGAATCGCCGGTGCTCCCGGTTTATCGGCGCTGATTCGGGCGCTGCTGGATCCTGACCCCTTGCAGCGGCCTCGCAGTGCACGCGATGTGGTCAAGCATTTACAGGCGTTACAACGGAATCCTTCTCGCCGCTGGCGCCGCGCACCTTGGGTGCCACCGCTGCGTTTGACGGGAGAGTGGGCGGTGACCGGAATCGATCCGACCACCGGGGCGCCGTGTGTGGTGGTATCGGGCGTTCGAAGGCGGGTTGCGGTGGGGCTGGAGAGCCGCCTTCGAGCGGAAGGTTGGCAGGTCCAGGCGCTCAAGGAGGGTTTGGGTGCGGCCGATTTGGCCTGGATCGTGGCGTTAACCACGATGGGCTTGTTCGCGATCCCGCTGCTCGGGGGGCCGGTCGCGTTGATCTTGAGTTTGATCTGGCGTTCACGAGGCGCGTTGCCGCATGCGCAGGAGGTGTTACCGGCCTGTAAGGCACCTTTGCCGCCGGTTCGGATGGCGCCTCGGGCGGAAGTGGCGGTGGCGTTAGGGCTGTGTTTGGTGGTAGGTGGCCCGATGTTGCTGCTGTTTCCGCCGCTCGGGCTGCTGCTGATGGCGGTGGCCGTGTGGATCGCCTGGAGCGCTTGGGCGCAGCGAACCCCGGACGCGACCGAGGTGGCGGCGCGGGCCCGGGTGGAAATCGGGCTGGATGTGGCTCGTAAGGCTTTGGAGGCGAAGTCGGTGACGGACGAGCTTCTGGGTCTCCAAGGCGAGCTGCAGCGTGTGGAGGCCGATTGGCGCAACGGGGCGGCCGCCGAGGTGACCATCGACCGGGTCGAGCGTTTGCTGTTGCGCATCGGTGGGCATCCAGGGATCGAAGACCAGGCCGCGCGACGCGCCTTAGAGTCGTTGCGACGTACACATGCGGAGGAAGAATGAGGACCGAAACCGATGAGGCGGCCGAACGTTTTTTTGGAGGTACCGCGCCGCTATTATTGACGTGTGAGCACGCTTCCGCGCGCCTACCTGACACCGAAAAATGGGCGGATGCCGACCTCTGGCTGCCTCCCACACACTGGGCGTTCGACCTCGGCGCGCGTGATTTTGTGCTGGAGCTGGCGTCCCACCTGGGTTGCCCTGCGGTATTGGCGCGGTTTTCCAGATTGTGGGCGGACGCCAACCGGGCTGAGACGGACGCGGATTTGTTTCGAACCGAGGCGGAAGGGCGAGCGATAGCCTTGAATGCTCACTTGTCGGACGGCGAGCGCGAACGTCGATTGCGGGAGTATCACCGACCCTATCATGCAGCCGTGGACCGGATGCTGTCGGAACATCCGGGCAGGCTCGTGTTCTCGGTGCACACCTTCACCCCTGTCTACCACGGGGAGCCGAGAGAAGTGGAGGTCGGAGTGCTGTTTGACGAGGAGGACGACCTGGCCGCAGATCTGGCGTTGGCGCTGTTTGATCAAGGGCAGGACGCCTGGTTAAATGAGCCTTATTCGGGAAAGGAAGGGTTGATTTTCTCCGCGAGCTCGCACGCCAAACGCAGCGGTCGAATCGCGCTGGAATTGGAGATCCGCCAGGATCTGGCGACGGATCCCGCTTGGCGATCCGCGATGATTCCGAAACTTGCTGCGGCGCTCGCCGAGGTAGGCTTGCTCTGATCATTCGCCTGCGCGGATGATTTTGAGCATGTGGGTGGCGCCTTTCATCGGCGATTCCCCGGTGACAATTACGATTTCCTGCCCTTTTTTGATCAGGCCGCGCGCTAACAATTCATGTTCGCCGGTCGCGATGAGATCGTCGGTGGTTTTGACAGGAGGAATGCGGATTGCGGTGATCCCCCACACCATGGACAATTGGTCAACCACTTGATCATTTGGGGCGAGCGCGAACACCGGACCTGGTAAACGCGCTTTACTAATCCACCGCGCGGCTTGCCCCGACCAAGTGAACACCACCAAGGGTCGAATGGGATCTTGTGCGGCCATGCATGCGGCCCGCAGAATGGTGCCCGCCGGACCTTCCATTTTAGGCATTCGCTCGGAAGCCGTGGGCTTGAAAAAGCGCGAGTGCTCGACGTCAAAGGAGATGTTGTCCATGACTTTGACGGCTTCAAATGGGAATTTTCCGGTGGAGGTTTCGCCGGAGAGCATCACCGCATCGGTGCCATCGAGGATCGCATTCGCGATATCGGTGGTTTCGGCACGGGTGGGACGGGGATTTCGCTCCATGGAATCCAGCATTTGGGTCGCGGTGATCACGGTTGTGCCCGCGCGGAAAGCGGCGTCGATGATCGTCTTCTGGTAGACAGGAACCCGCTCTAAGCTAACTTCTACACCGAG
>SXGS01146406.1_pt1 | contig 16603 bp, 12 predicted proteins | sample 3174681 | NCBI WGS metagenome assembly SXGS01 (sample SAMN11356861, study PRJNA531348) | freshwater metagenome | isolation source: freshwater sample F1-80 | place: China: Fuxian Lake, Yuxi | collected 2017-12-25 | reverse complement strand
GGCGCGCACCCGCTCGGCGTCGTGCCGCATCCCGTACGGCACCGGCCCGAAGTCGAAGCGCGTCGGAGTGCGCTTCCCCGACGCGCTGGCCAACCCGTACCTCGCCTATGCCGCTCTCCTGATGGCGGGTCTGGACGGGATCCAGAACAAGATCCATCCGGGCGAGGCGATGGACAAGAATCTTTACGACCTGCCGCCCGCCGAGCTGGCCCAGGTTCCCACGGTCGCCGGTAGCTTGCGCGAAGCGCTCGACTCGCTGGCCGCCGACCACGACTTCCTGCTGAAGGGCGACGTGTTCACCAAGGACCAGATCGAAAGCTATATCGAGCTGAAGATGAGCGAAGTGATGCGCTGGGAAATGACTCCCAGCCCGGTCGAATACGACATGTATTACAGCGGCTGATCCAGCCACTGACCGATGTCACTACGGGGAAAGGGGCCGCAAGGCCCCTTTCTTTTTGGGTGGAGGGAATGGCGATCGCGGTTAGCAGCCAGCCGCATCGCCATCCGCCTGACGGTGGGTCCTAGCCCAGATCGACATTCAGGCTACCGTCCCTTCTTTGCTCGCTGGCAAGGGGATGAGGACCATCCGAACGATCGTGGCTGGGTGTCCCCGGTCGCGGATGCGGTCCAATCTCTCGGGCCGGGACACCCCTCCGTCAGGCCTTTCGGCCTGCCACCTCCCCTTCCAGGGGAGGGATGCGATGAATGCCGATCCGGTCTAGGCATCAGGCTCACCGTGCGCCGTCCACTGTCAGACATCCGTTTTTCCCCGGGGAAACGCCTGGCCGAACACGACAGCCGTGATCGTGGATGGCTCGACCAGGTAAAATGCCGGGAAAAATCCGCGACGAATGTCACGGACGAAGTCATGTCCGACCTGCATCGTCAGAGCATCATTTATTCCACAGATTCAGCAGCATCCCACGCAGATCACATTATTCTAACCGCTGATTACAACGAATACGGCAAAAACTGTCACATTTTGCCTATGAAAATTGCAACCAAAACGACCCAAATGATCGGTAAGCACCGCCCGGACACATCAAAATCTCTGGGGGACTATCGTGAACCTGCATATCATCCGCGCGGCCGGAGCCGGTGGCGCTTGCCTGTTGCTCATGGCGCCGCATGTCGTGCTGGCGCAGACCGCCGGGACCATCGCGGCGGAGGACAAGGCGGATAACGAGGTCATCGTGACCGCCGCCAAGCAGAACAGCACCGGCATCGAGATTCCCAACGCGCCCAAGGCGCGCGCGGTCGTAACGCGGGATTATATCGAGCATACCGTCCCCGGCCAGTCGATCTTCAACGCCATCAACATGGTGCCCGGCGTCAACTATGTCGCCAGCGATCCTTATGGCGGCAATGGCGGCACCATCCGCATCCGCGGTTTCGACCAGTCGCGCATCGCCTTCACCTTTGACGGCCTACCACTGAACGACGCCGGCAATTACGCCATCTATTCGAGCCAGCAGATCGACCCCGAACTGGTCGAGTCGGTCAATGTCAGCTTCGGTTCGACCGATGTCGACACGCCGACCGCCAGCGCGTCGGGCGGCACGGTCAATTACCGCACGATCATGCCCACCGAAAAGCCGAGCGCGACCACGGTCTATTCGCATGGCCGGGGCAACATGAATCGCATCTTCGGCATGATCAACACGGGCGACCTGAACGACAGAGGCACCCGCGCCTGGGTCTCGGCGAGCAACCAGCGTTACGCGCTCTTCCCCTATTCGTTCGTCCGCAAGAGCCAGTACAACGCGCGCGTCTATCAACCGCTGGGCGCGGGCAAGGACTTCATCTCGCTAGCGGGCTTCTTCTATCAGCATCGCAATGGCGGCTATGGCAACCCCTCGGTCGCGCAGATCAACCAGGCGCTGGGCAACCCCTTCCCCCTCGCCTCGGCGACCACCGCCAACCCGGTGCGGATCGACCTGACGCAGCAGCAATATGACCGGATTCTGAAGGCGGGGGCCTTTCTCAATTCCCCCAATTGCGCGCTGGCATCGGCGCCCCCCGGCGCGGGCACCGTGCAGGATGATCGCACGCTGTGCACCAATGCGCGGACGATCAACATCAACCCGGTGGATACCGGCAATCTGCGGTTCAACAGCCTGTTCACGCTCAACGATCGCCTGACCTTCACCATCGATGGCGGCTATAGCTACACCCTGGCCAATGGCGGCGGCTCGACCGTGTTCGCCGAAAGCGACGCCAATGCGTCCAAGTCCGGTGTGTCGCGCAACCAATATGGACGGGTCGGCGCAGGGCAGGCATCCGGTCGCGATCTGAACGGCGACGGCGACCTGCTCGACTATGTCCGCGTCTTCTACCCCTCCAACACCCAGACCCATCGTCTGATCGGGATCGCCGGCCTGCGATATGACATCGACGCGGGCAATCTCATCCGCCTGACCTATACCTGGGACCGGGCGCGCACGCGCCAGACCGGTGAGGCGGGCTATCTCAATCCCGACGGCCGGCCCAAATCCTATTTCGGCATATCCAGCGACAGCGATAGCGCCGTGCTGGACGCCGCCGGCGGGGTGCTGAACAAGCGCAATCGCCTGACCTACTCGATCCTGCACCAGCTGTCGGGCGAGTATCGCGGCCGTCCGATCGACGACAGCCTGTCGCTGACGGTGGGCCTGCGCGCCGCTTTCTACCGCCGCAACATGAGCAATGCCTGCTACACCATTCCGAACAGTGGCAGCGAAGCCTATTGCACCGCGCAGACCGCGCAACAGGTCGCGGCCGACAGCCGGACGGCGGGTTTCGGCCCGCCCTATTCGGGGCGCATCCGCGAATACCGCGCCTTCCTGCCCAATGTCGGGCTGGTGTGGCAGATGGACCCGGCGGCCAGCCTCTATGCCAGCTGGAACCGGGGCTTCTCGGCCCCGACGACCGACATCTATTCCTATGACGACAAGGTCATTTCGCTAAAGGACAAGGAGGCGGTGCCCGAACGAACCGACGCCTTCGACCTCGGCCTGCGCTATACCACCGGTATCGTCCAGGCCCAGCTGGGCGGCTGGTTCATCCGTTACGACAACCGCATCGTCACCACCACCGCGCCTCTGGAGGGCGGCGGGACGATCAGCGCCAGCCGCAATGTCGGGCGGGTCGACAGCAAGGGCGTCGACGCCACCCTGTCGGTCAATCCGACGCCCTGGCTGTCGCTCTATGGTTTCGGCTCCTATCTGAAGTCGACGGTGAAGGAGAATATCCGGAACGGTGCCACCGGCGCGATCCTGATCGCGACCGAGGGCAAGCAGCTTGTCGACACGCCCAACTGGCAATATGGCACCCGGGCGCAGATCACCCTGCCCAGCCTTGTCATGGGCATCAGCGCCAAGCATGTCGGCGATCGTTTCATCACCGACGAGAATGACGCGATCTCCGCCGGCTATACGCTGGTCGACCTCGACGCGCAGATCGGGCTGGCCGCGGTCGGGCTGCCCAAGACCTATTTCCAGCTCAACGTGACCAATCTGTTCGACCGGCCTTATTACAGCAATGTCTGGTCGGCACCGCGCGTCGGCAATGGCGGCTGGCTGAACTTCGGCAATGGCCGGACGGTCATCGGCAGCGTGCATTTCGAATTCTGAGCGAGGGGGCGCGCGGCGGCGAGGGACCGTCGCGCGCCCCAGGACGGAGGCTTACTTCGCCGCCGCCACCCGCTTGGCCGACAATATCTTGACCGGCACGGCGAGCATCTCGCCCTTGAACGGGCCCTTGGCGGGGTCGGCCGGCTGGTCGAGGATCTTGTGGATCACGTCCATCCCCTCGACGACATGGCCGAAGGCGGCATAACCCAGATTGTCGCCGGGCTTCGACGGATCGGCGTCGAGCGAGGGCTGGTCGCCGACCATGATGGTGAAGTCGCCCCGTGCCGAGCCGGGGGCGAGCCGTGCGATCGAGATGGTGCCATCCCTATGCTTGATACCGGTCTTGGTCGTCGGCTCATGCGTGATGGGAGGCAGGATGCGCTTGGGTTCGTTCTGGATGCCGAACTGGACGAACCCGAAATCGGGCGCGACGCGAACCGAGCGGTAGAAGGTCACCCCGTCCAGCCGGTGCTGGTCGACATAGCGCAGGAAATTGCCGGTGGTGATCGGCGCATGAGTTCGGTCGAGGTCGATCACGACCGGGCCGAGGCTGGTCTGCATCGCGACGCGGACCATGACGGGCTTGGGGGCTTCGGTCGTCGCCGGTGCTGGCGGCGTCGCGGGCGCGGTCTGGGCGACGAGCAGGGCGAGCGGGAGGAGCGCGATCATCTGGGTCTCCGAATGCGGATGTCGGGGTCAGGTTAGCGGGGTTTCGAGGCGGGGTGTATCCCTTGGCCTTCGACTTCGCTCAGGCTGAACGGCGTTTGTGGTTGGGTCCTCCCAAACTTCCGTTCAGGCTGAGCGAAGTCGAAGCCCACGCCCCCACTGTCACGGGATCAGTACCGTGCTCCCCACCGTCTCGCCCGCTTCGATCGCACGGTGCGCCTCGGCGGCGTCGGTCAGCGCGAATTCCTGCCCGATCTCCGGCGTAATCGCGCCGTTGGCGAGCATCGCGAACACCCGCTCGGCCAGACGCCGCTTGTCCTCGGGTGTCAGCGCATAGTCGAACAGCGTCGGGCGGGTGACGAACAGCGAGCCCTTGGCCGCCAATATGCCCAGATTGACGCCATCGACCGGCCCCGAGGCATTGCCGAAGCTGACCACCAGCCCGCGCCGGGCCGCGCTGTTCAGCGAAGCCTCCCAGGTCGCCTTGCCGACGCCGTCGAGCACCACGGGCACCCCCGCCCCATCGGTGATCTCGCGAACGCGTGCCGCGACATCCTCGGTGCGGTTGAGGATGACATGGTCGGCACCGGCGGCCCGCGCGCGTTCAGCCTTGGCCTCGCTGCCCACCGTCGCGATCACCGTCGCGCCGATCGCCTTCAGCCAGCCCACCGCCAGATGGCCGACACCACCCGCCGCCGCATGGACCAGCACCGGCCAGCCCGCCCGCACCTGCGCGCAATCCTCGATCAGGAAGGCGGTCGTCGTGCCCTTCAGCAGGATCGCGGCCGCCGTGCGATCGTCGACGTCATCGGGCAGCGGTACGAGCAGATCGGCAGCGACGTTGCGCGCCGTCGCATAGGCGCCGCGCGCCGGGCCGAACACGCCCACCCGGTCGCCGACCTTGAACGCGGTCACACCCGCGCCCACCGCCTCGACGACACCCGCCGCCTCCGATCCCAGCCCGCCGGGCAGGTCGATCGGGTACAGGCCGCTGCGGTGAGAGGTGTCGATATAGTTCAGCCCCACCGCATGGTGGCGCATCCGCACCTCGCCCGCGCCCGGCGGCGGCAGGTCGGCGTCGCGCCACTGGATCACGTCCGGCCCACCGGTCCGTTCGATGAAGGCGGTCTTTTCCATCGGCTCGCTCCTTATGCTTTTCGGAATCGTTCGGCTCGCGCCAACGCCTCAATAGTCCTTCGATATCCGCACGTTCACGCTCTGCCGCCCCAGGGTGGAGATGGTCGAGAGCAGCGACAGCCAGCGGGTGACCTGGAACTCGACCTGCGTCGCGCTGTAGCCCTGTCCGTCGGTGATGATCTCGGCATAGAGCCGGCGCGTGATATACTTGCCCGCCGCGACCGAGGTGCCGCGCCCCTGCTGTACATCGGCGGGCAGCACGCGCAGGCGGTCCAGCCCCGCCGCACGCCGTACCGCATTGATCGGGTTCAGCCCGTTGCCGCCATCCTGCAGCGCGGCGACGGCGGCGGCCAGCTGCAATGCCTCGGGCGCGGACAGGCTGGCGATCGAGGTGCCGAAGAGCAGTCGCGAGAGCAGCTCGTCATTGGGCAGTGCGGGCGTGCTGGAGAAGCCGATCTCGGGCTTCAGCGCGGTGCCGGTGACGCGGATCGTCGCGCTCAGCCCCTGAACATTGGCATTGGCGGCGATGTCGAGCGCGGGATTGGCCGGCACCTCGCCGCCGAACCGGATGACGCCGCGCGACAGGTCGAAGTCGCGGCCGGCGAACTCGAAATCGCCGCGGATCAGCGTCGCCTGGCCGGTGATCGCGGGATTGGCCGGCTCGCCGCCGATCTTCAGGTCGGCCGACCATTCGCTGTTCAGCCCCAGTCCGGTGACCAGCAGCCCGCCCGGTGCCCGCGCGCGGATCGCCAGCGTCCAGGGCTTGACCGGTACGTCATCCTCCTCGCCGCCGCCGGGCATGTTGATCTCGCGGATGTTGAGCTGCGGCACCGCCGTCGCCGCCGTCGCGCGGCCCAGGCGATAGCGGCTGCTGTTGAGCTCGACGTCGCCCGAGATGGTGCCGCCCGATCCATCCGAATGGATGGTCAGCGGCCCCGAGACCGTCGCGGCGATGTCGTCACGCGCGATCATCGCGGCCCGATCCGCCTGGAGCGACAGGTCGAGGCCGATGCCGTTGGCGGCGGCGAATTCGAACTGACCGGTGCCGCTGACCCGCCCGTCGCGCCCGGCCTTGGCGGCGAAGCGGTCGATGACCAGGCGCGATCCGCCGAACCGCCCCGTCGCCTGCACGTCGGTCAGGACCGTACCGGTCGTCGCGCTTTCGATCCGCGCCCCCACCGCACGCACCGCGCCGCGAATGACCGGCGCGGCGAGCGAGCCGCTGACGTCCGCACCGATCGCAACCGGCCCCGACAGGTCGAACATCTCGACCCGCGTCAGCCGCCACAGCGTATCGGCCGGCCCGGCATAGCGAAGCTGCGCGATCAGGCGCCCATTCTGCAACCGCCCGGCCCAGTCGCCCGCCCCCGAAGGTTGGATCAGCGCCTGTGCGCGGCCGATCACGCGGCCGCCCGACGCCATCACCGCGCGCACGCCCAGCCGGTCGGCGGACAGCACGCCCGCCACGCCCATGTCGATCGGCCGCGAGGTCAGGACGAGGCCGGCGCGGGTCAGCCCGCGAATGGTCAGGTCGACCTTGCCGGTCGGCGCGCCCGTCGTCTGGCGCAGGGTCAACGTGCCGCTGGCGCTGCCCCCCAGCCCCAGTCCGGGATAGCCGATGTCGAGGACCGCGAGCGGCATCCGCGTCAGCCCGGCCTCGACCTCCATGCCGTCGGCGTCGAGCCGCCCCGCGATCTTCGCCTCGCCGCCGGCAAAGCTCAGCCGGGTCGGCGCGAGCGTCCAGCCATCGTCGCTGCGCGTGATCTCGGCGGGCGACAGGAAGCGCAAGGGGCGGCCATCGAGCGTGCCCTGCGCGGTCATCGACAACCGGCCGGGCGCGACCTGGGTCACGGTCTGGATCGCGAAGGCGCGGCCACGCGAGCCCGAGATACCGACGCGCACCTCGCCCGTGCCGCCGCGCAGCGTGGCGGTGCCGTTCAACCGGGCGATGTTGAACGCCCCGCGCCGCACGCCCTGCGCCACCGCGCTGCCCTCGACCGAGGTGCCGGCGGGATCGAGCAGCGCGACCATGTCGATCCGCCCCTGCCGTACGGTGACGCCCGACAGCTGCGCCTGTTGCGCGGCCAGATGCGCCTCGATCCGTTGGATGTCGCCGGCCGGGCGGAACAGCAACTCGCCCGACAGGCCGCCGCCCGCGACTCCCAGCTTTCCGGTAAAGCCGCCCTCGGCGACGGTCAGCGCCCCGGTGGCGCGCGTGCCCGCGACCGCGATCGGCTGGAACTGGATGACCGCGTCCTGCCCCCTGGGCAGCAGGATCGCGCCATTGGCCTGGAACGGCCCCAGGCGCGAGCCGCCAGCGGCGCGGAAGGCGAAGCCCTGATCATTGGGGTCGAGATGCGCGCGGACGTCGCGCAGGCCCATCGCGGCATTGGGCGCGGCCAGCACCAGGTCCAGCGTCGGCCGGTCGATCCGCCCGTCGAGGATCATCCGCACCGGACCATAGCTCGCCTGCCGCCCGCCACCGACGAAGCGGAAGGTGCCGTCGGTCCGGCGGATCGCCTCGCCGGTCAGGCGGATCTTTGGGCCGGTCAGGACCAGATGGCGGAAATGGAAGATGCCGTCCGGCCCGCGCTCCAGATCGGTGGTCAGGTGCGGCAATCCCCCCGCCAGCGAGCGCAGGAAACCATTGTCCAGCCGCCGCACCTGCGCCTCGCCACGCCCGACGACCCGCGTGCCGCGACCATCGACGCCGGGCACCGCGCTCAGCGTCGAGCGGACATCGACGATCCCCAGGCCGGGGATCAGAAAGCGTTGCAACGCGCCGTTGAGCCGGACGTCATAGCGCCCAGTGCGCAGATCGATGGTCAGCCCGAGCTGCCCCGACAGCTTGTCCGACCGCAGCGCCAGATTTGGCCCGGTGATCGCCTGCGGCATGATGCGCAGATCGCCCGCCACGCTCAGCCCGCGCAGGATGCCGCCCGCCACCTCGCCCACGCCGGTCACCCGCGCGGCGGTGAAGCGCACCGGCAGGGTCAGCGGCCAGCCCCCGCTCAGCCGCCCGCGCCCGACCGCCTGCGCATTCTCGAACCCCGTCTGCCCGAAGGCGAAGCGCGTCGCGGCCAGGCGATAGTCGAACGCCGCGCGGTCGAACGCGCCGTCGAGCCGCAGCCTCAGGTCGATCGCCCGCCCGCTCATATTGGCGAACAGCGCCTCGGGCCGGATCAGCGTGCCGTCGACCCGCAGCCCCTCGAACCGATTGTCACCCAGATCGACCACTCCGCGCGCGCGCAACCGCAAGGCGGACGAACGGAGGGCGAGCGCGCCGTTCAACCGGCGATCGATGAAATCGGCCTCGCCCGCGACGGTGACGCGCGGCGCGGTCAGCCGCTGCAACCGCCCCTTGAGCAATAGCGACGGCGCGATCCGGCCCGCCAGCGCATAGCGCCCACTGCGCGCCGACAGGGTCAGGTCGACCGCCGATTGCGCGCCGATCCACCCGCGCGCGCGACCATTCCATGCCGCCCAGCGGCCGGCGCCGCCGACCGCCAGCGAGACGGGCGCACGCGCGCCGATCGCACGGGCCAGCACGCCGTCGGCGCGCCCTTGCGCCCGCACGTCGAGATCGAACCGGTCGCGGTCGGGCTGTGCGTCGAGCCGCAGGCGAAGCTGATCGCTGCCCGCCACGATGCCGTCCAGCCGGACGAGCGCGCGGCCGTCACGAATATCGGCGCGCCCGTCGACCCGCGCCACCCGCTTCCGCCCCAGCACGGCGGGGGCCAGGATCAGCCGCTCAAGGTGCAGCCGGTCGATGCGGATGTCGAAATCGGGCAGGATCGGACCCTGCCGTCCGGTCGGTCGGGTGCGCGGCACATGATAGAGCATCGCCACCGGCGCCTCGACCCGGCGGATGTCGAGCGCGCCCTTCGCCCAGCGCCAGGGCCGCCAGTCGAGCCGCGCGCTCGGCACGCGGACGAGCAGACCGTCGAGGTCATAGACCCGCACATCTGTCAGCCGCATGTCCGCATAGAGCGAACCCTCGATCCGCCCGACCGAGAAGCGCAGGCCGTTGTCGGTGCGGATGGTCGCGATCCGGTCCGCGACCCAGCGATGGCCGATCGGCGTGTCGACGATCAGCAGCGCCGCGACGACGATCCCCACCAGCGCCGCGACCATGATCGCCAGCCGCCGCCACCAGCGCCGCCCGCGCGCCGGCGGCGTTGGCGCGGTCTCGGTCAGGTCCGGCGCGTCGGTCAAAAGGCCTGGCCCAGCGAGACATAAACCGCGACCCGGCTATCGCCGCGCTGCGGGTTGATCGGGGTGCCGACATCCAGGCGGATCGGCCCGAAATTGGAATAATAGCGCACGCCGAGCCCGGTGCCGAAGCGCAGGCCGGTCAGGCGCGGCAGCGGCGAGGTCGAGATATTGCCCGCGTCGAGGAACGGCACGATGCCGAAATTGCCGAACGCCCGCACCCGCGCCTCGATCGAGAATTCGGCCAGGCTGCGCCCACCGATCGGATCGTTATTGGCATCGCGCGGCCCGATCGCCTGAAAACCGTACCCGCGCACCGACGCGCCCCCGCCGGCATAGAAGCGCCGCGACGGCGCGATTTGGTCGCGCGGCGCGCCCAGGATCGTGCCCAGCCGCGTCCGCGCCGCCAGCACCACCCGCTCGCCAAAGGGGTGGTACAAGCTGGCGTCGATCTGCGTCCGCGCATAGCCGAAGGCGGCACCCTGCAACGACAATTCGGGGCTGAGCCGCCCGCCCAGGCGAAAGCCGCGCGTCGGGTTCAGCAGGTCGTCCGAGCCATCGTAATTCAGGCTGGTCGGCAGTGCCCCGATGAAGAAGGTCCGCCGGCGCGGCTGCCCGGTCGAGGCGATCACGTCGCGCTCGTCCGAGGTCAGCAGCTCGGCGCCCAGCGACCAGGTCCAGGTCTTCTGGAAGAAGATGTTGGTCTGCCGCTCCAGATTGCCCGACAGCGACAGCGTCTTGGCGTCGAAGGCGTCGCGGATGATGTGCGCGGCGGAGAATTGCGCGGTCAGCACCCGGTCGCGACCGTTGAAATTGTTGCGGCGAAAGACGACCGCGCCCAGCTGTTCGCGCGTGCCCAGGACGCTGCGCAGGGTCAGCGCGCCTTCGGGCGGGAAGAGATTGCGGTCGGTCCAGCTGATCGCGGCGCGCGCACCCTCGCCCGTGCCGTAACCCAGCTCACCCGCGATGGTGTGCTGCGGCGCGGGTTCGAGCGTGACCGCGACATCCACCGTCTCGGGCGTGTTCCCCGGCACCGGCTTGACCTCGACCGACGACACCAGCCCCGTCTGCACCAGCGCGCGGCGTAGATCGTCGAGGCCGGTCGAGTCGTAGGGCTGGCCGGGGCGAAAGCGGGCGATGTCCTGGATATGTCCGGCGTCGAACACCCGGTCGTTGGTCGCGACGATCCGGCCATAGCGACGCTCGGTCCCGGGTTGCAGCGCCAGGTCGATCGTCGCGGTGCCGGTCGCATGATCGACCACGATCTGCGGATCGCCCACCTTGGCAAAGGGAAAGCCCGCCTCGCCGATCGCGGAGGACAGCGCCGCCTGGCCCGCGACGATTCGGTCGGCATCGACCGGGTCGCCGGGCTTGACGCCGAAGGCATTGGTCAGCTCGCCCGCCTTGTCGCCGGTGGCGGTCACCCCGTCCAGCGTCACATCGGCGAAGCGATAGATCTTGCCGGGCACCGCCTGCAGCACGACGGTCGGCGTATCGCCCGGCTCGATCCGCGTCGCAACCTGCGCGTCGTAATAGCCGGCGCCGCGCAGCAAATTGGTGAGCAGCGCCGCATCCTCGCGCGCGCGGCGGTCGAGCTGCGCGGCGTTGGCGGCATCGCGTTCGTTGGCGCTGAGGGTCGACAATTGGTCGAACCGCTGGCGGACCAGATCGCCGGTGTCGTCGATGCCCTCGATCCGCCAGCGATAGCGCCGCTCGGCCGCCGCATCGACGGTAGCGGCGATGGTCGCGGCGGGATCGGCGGGCGCGGTCGACAGGTCGGGCCAGGCGACACCGATCTCGGGCAAGGGCGCGAGCGGTGCCGAGGGGTCGAGCATCATCGGATCGTCGAGCGCCTGCCCCGAAGGGGGCGTGGCGGTCGACGGTGCGGCATCCTGTCCGGCGGGCGCGGCCTGGGCCTTGGCGGCCGCCGTCCAGCCGGCGCTCCCCCAAGCCATTGCCATGAAAACGATAGCGGCCACATCGTGCGGCCGCCCGATGCGGACCCTCATGGCCCGATCCCTAGCGACGCGAAACGGTCCGCGACACCCCCAAGCGGGTTCGATTGAACAGATTTGCCGCGCCGGCCGCCGCGATCCGGGGCGGTCGTCGGCGCAAAGGCGCCTCAATGGACGGTGTCGAACGCCTCTTCGAGCACCAGCAGGCCGATCAGCCGCTCGATCTGCCGCCAGCGGCAGAAATGGATATGGTTGCCCAGATCACGGCTGCGCCCGGCGCGCGCCGCCGCCTCGCCGCCGGCCGATTCGCCGAATGTCTCGATCATCTCGGACGCGGTCGCCACATCGGTATCGGTCACGAAGGGAACGACATAGCCGCCCGCCTCTCCACCGTCGTCGAACAGGAAATCGTCTGAACCGTACCGCTTCATGCCTCCCCCTAGGCCGGCCTCCGCCGCTTGACCAGTCCCGTTGCGTGTCCCCACCGCCCCGTGTCGGGACGGCTGGCCTGACGCCGCCGGGCATGGCAGGACAGCGGCCATGACCGATCCCGTACAGCCCCGACCGCCCCGCCCGACATCCAGCGGCGGCGGCATCTTCATCGCCATCGGGATCGTCGGCGGGATCATCGCCGGCCTCGCGACGGGCGAAGTGACGGTGGCGGTGCTCGTCGGCCTGGGCATCGGCATCCTCGCCGCGCTGCTGCTCTGGTGGCGCAACCGCTGATCCGCTGCCGCTGCGGCGTCAGGCCGGCAGTCGCATCTGCCAGACGACGCGCCCGACCACCATGATCGGCCCCTCGGGCACCGGCGGCGCGGCGGGGTTGTCGCTGGTCGCCACCAGCCCCTGCGGCGTGGCGCAGACTCGCTTGACCATCAGCACGTCGCCGATGCGGATGATGTAGAGACCGCCCCGCGCACCGGGCCGCGTGTCCTTCTGATCGACGACCAGATGGTCGCCGTCCATCAGCCCCGGCGCCATCGAATCGCCGCGTACCCGAATGACCGAGGCGGTGCCATCGCTCAGCCCCAGCCGCCGCGCCAGCTGCCGGTCGAGCGCCTCGACCCCGATCATCACATCGTCATCGACCGTCGCCCCCGGCCCCGCCGACGCCGCGACGGCCAAACGCGGCATCAACAACGGCCCGGCCTCCCTCGGCGCGCCCAGCCGCGTCTCGGGCACCCCGAAAAACTCCGCCAGCCGTCGCCGATCGCCTTCCGCCAGGGTTCGTGGCGAGCCGCGATGGACGAATTGCTGGAGATAGGCGTCGTTGCGACCGAGCATGCGCGACAGCGCGGCCAGGCTGACGCCCGCCTTCTCCGCCAGCGCCGGAAGCGCCGCCCTGACATCCTGTCCCATCATGACATCGATATAGGCATAGGATTTTTCCTAGACAAGTTGGAAAATAGAACAGATCAAGAACATGGAAGCGAGAATCGGACAATGGGAGAACGTCCATGGAATTGCTGGTGCTCATCGAGCGCTATCTGAAAACCAGCCACATGCCCGAAACCAAGTTCGGCCGGCTGGCGGTCAACGACCCCAGGCTGGTCGGCGACTTGCGACGCGGGCGCGAGCCGGGGTCGGACACGATCCGGCGGGTGAAGACCTTCATCCGGGAGCATCTGGAATGACCATGATGGAACGCATCGCGCATACGCCGATGCCTGCGACGCGGCCCCGCCTCCGGTCAAATGACGGTGTCGACCGCCTGACACGCGCCCTGACCGCCCATGCCGCGCGGGCCGGCTGTGCCGTATCGATCGACATACGGTCGACCGAACCCTGGGCGTCGGCGACCTTCGCCGGCACCGTGGCCACCCTGGCGCTGGCGTTCACACCGAGCCCGGCCGTGACCCGCTGGCTGGCGGATTTGCCCGAGGCGGACCTGCCAATCGGACGCGACCTGGTCGCGGACATCGCGGTCATGCCGGCGCCCGGCGACTGTTGCTTATCCGTCCTCATCTGTAACGATGCGGCGAACGGATGCGCGTGACGGCATTTTTCTCTTGATATGATGTAACACTACGTTAGGCACGGGGCTTCGCCAACCATCGGAGCCCCGTCTTGCTGAAGCCCGCCCTGCTGTCCGGACTGTCCGCCGCCGCCCTTGTCGTCCCGTTCAGCGCCACCGTCGCGCAGACCGCGCCGCAGCCGACCAATCGTGGCCGAGAGATCGTCGTGACCGCGCCGGTGCTCCAGTCGGAGGCGGATGTGCTGTCGGGCACTTCGATCGTCACCGGCGACGAACTGGTCCGCTCGATCCGTCCGACCATCGGCGAGACGCTGGCGCGCCAGCCGGGCGTGTCGGCCACCTCCTTCGGCCCCAACGCCTCGCGCCCCGTGCTGCGCGGTTTCCAGGGCGAGCGCATCCGCGTGCTGACCGACGGCATCGGCTCGATCGACGTGTCGAACACCAGCGTCGACCACGCGGTGGTCATCAATCCCCTCCTCGCCGAGCGGGTTGAGGTGCTGCGCGGCCCCTCCGCCTTGCTGTTCGGGTCGTCGGCGGTGGGCGGCGTCGTCAATGTGATCGACAGCCGCATCCCGCGCAGCGTGCCCGAGAATGGCTATCGCCTGTCGGGCATCGCCGGCTATGGCTCGGCCGCCAATGAACGCTCCGTGGCGGGTGCGACCGATGTCGCGATCGGCAAACAGTTCGTCGTCCATGCCGATGGCTCGTACCTGAAGACCGACGATCTGAAGATCGGCGGCTATGTCCTGTCGCGCCGCGCGCGGGCCGAGGCGCTGGCATCGGCGGCACAGGCGCCCAACGATCCGCTCGACTTCGCCAGCACCGCCAATCTGCGCGGCCGCCTGCCCAACACCGCCAGCGAGACCTGGACTGCCGGTGTCGGGGGCGCGTTCATCGCCGACAATGGCTCGCTCGGCGTCTCGTACAGCCATTATGACAGCCTGTACGGCGTGCCGATCCGCTATGCCCTGACCCCCGGTGGCGAGGAACCGGAGGCCCCGCGCCTCAGCCTGGTTCAGAACCGCGTCGATCTGCGCGGCGAGATCGAGACGGGCGGCGGCTTCCTCGAGCGCATTCGCCTGCGCGCCGGCATGGCCGATTACCGCCATTTCGAGCTGGAAGAGGATGGCGAGGTCGGCACCGCCTTCTACAACAAGGGCATCGAGGGCCGGCTGGAGCTGGTCCAGGCCAAGCGTGACGGCTGGCAGGGCGCGTCGGGCGTGCAGTTCTTCAACCGCGACTTCGACGTGCAGGGCGAGGAAGCCTTCCTGCCGCGCAACAATACCGCGCAGGTCGGCCTGTTCACCCTGCAACAGCTGGATCGCGGCGCATTCAAGATGGAGGCCGGTGCCCGTTACGAGCACACCTCGCTGACCGCGCGCACCGCCGTCACCGATGACCGCTTCTTCCGGGGGCAGCGCAGCTTCGACGCCTTTTCGGGATCGATCGGCGCCAGCTATGGCTTCGCCCCCGACTGGCGCGCGGGCCTGAACCTGTCGCGCACCGAACGCGCGCCGTCCGCCGAGGAGCTGTTCGCCAACGGCCCCCATGCCGGGACCGAGGCCTATGAGCTGGGCAATCCCGACTTCCGCAAGGAAACCAGCTGGGGCATCGAGGCCACGCTGCACGGGCATGGCGAGGGCTATAGCTTCGACGCCTCGGCCTATTACAACCGCTTCTCCAACTACATCTATGACGCGTTCGTGCCGGCCGCCGCCTGCGTGAACGCCGCCGCGCCCTCGGGCCGCGATGTCGACCTGCCCTGCTTCCAATATGCGCAGGCCGATGCCCGCTATTACGGGATCGAGGCGGAGGGGTCGCTGCGCCTCGCCACCATCGGCACCTATGCGATCAATGCCGACCTGCTGGGCGATTATGTCAACGCCCAGATCCTGAACAACGGCCCCGCGCCGCGCATCCCGCCGCTGCGTCTGCTGGGCGGGCTCGAGGCGCAGTCGGACCGCGTGAATGCGCGCGTCGAGGTCGAGCGCAGCTTCCAGCAGAGCCGCGTCATGGGTCTGGAGACGCCGACCGACGGCTTCACCCTGGTCAACGCCTCGGTCCAGCTGAAGCCCTGGGGCCCGCTGAACCCGACGACGCTGACGCTCTCGGCGAACAACATCTTCGACGTCGATGCGCGCCGCCATGCCAGCGTGCTGAAAGACTTCGCCCCCCTGTCGGGCCGCGATCTGCGCGCGACGCTCAGCTTCAAGCTCTGACGCCCCCTCGGTCTGCGTCGGGTGACTGGCCCCCTTCCGCTCTGGCGGGAGGGGGCCTTCTTCTTGCCCCCGATCGGGCTTGCGCCGTCGCGGCGCGGTGATAGCCTTTTGGGCGAGCATCGGAGGGGGAACAGAGCATGACGAAGACGTGGTGGCTGGCGGCCATGGTACTGGGGGCCGGTGCAGGCGCGGCCGAGGCCAAGGATACGACGCCCTGCCCCAAGGACCTGATCTGCGCCAGCGATCCCAACAGCGTCGGCGGCGCGATGATGCGCGCCGGCTATCAGGGGCTGGTCGACACCGATGGCGAGGGTGATCCGATGATCGTCAGCTCGGCCGCCGGATACAAGTTCAATATCTATTTTTATGACTGCGAGGCGCACAAGCAATGCGCCTCGCTGCAATTCTCGATGCGGCTGACCCCGTCCGAGCGGCGCGACCTGAACTTCGTCAATACATGGAACAGCGAGAAGCGTTTCGCCCAGCTCGCGTTGATGAAGGATGGCGATCTGCGGCTGACGCATGACATGTCGACCGTGGGCGGCATCACCCGCGCCAACTTCACCGATGTCGTCGAATGGTGGTCCTCGACGATGGGCACGCTGGAGACCTTTCTGAAGGCCAATCCGCCGGCAGAGCCGATGCGCACCGTGCCCGCGCCGCCGGTCAAGACGACGACCTGACCGGCCCGGCGGGGGTGGACAAAGCCGCCCACCTTGCCGAGAAGCGGCGGACATAAGGAGAGAATTCCATGTCCCTGATGGGCAAGTTCGACTGGGCGGACCCGTTCCTGCTCGACGACCAGCTGAGCGATGACGAGCGGAT
>SXGS01220962.1_pt1 | contig 16604 bp, 18 predicted proteins | sample 3174681 | NCBI WGS metagenome assembly SXGS01 (sample SAMN11356861, study PRJNA531348) | freshwater metagenome | isolation source: freshwater sample F1-80 | place: China: Fuxian Lake, Yuxi | collected 2017-12-25 | reverse complement strand
GCAAAACACCGTCGGGGCTTCGCAAGTCCCCCCGACGCTCCGGTCTTGCCGACTTGTTGCAGGACTTCACCGTTCGTGGATGGGTACAGGAAGTTCGGAATCTGCCCGCTGCTCCGACAGCGCCGCTCGCCCAGCCGTCCGCACAATTGATCCTGGCTCATGCCGACCAGGCAACGCCGCTCCTTCCAGACCAAGCCCTCTCGTGGGCTGAGCCGCTCTTTGAAACATTGAACAATCCTGGCCCGGCCCGAGTTCTAGTGCAGGCCCCCTGGGCTGATCGGTTGAAGCTGTTACGACGGACCGTTCGCCTGGTACTCGATCGCGGGCAAACGATCCTGATCATCGTAGGCGAAGCAGAACGGGCCCAATGGGTGGCGGACTTGCTCCGTGATGAGGCGCAAGCGATTGCCCCGGCCTGCGTCCATAGCGGACTGTCGGACCAGGCAAAAGTCGAGCTCTGGGGTCAGATCCATCGGCAGGTCGTTCGAGTCGTCGTGGGAACCAGATCGGCCATCTTTCTTCCATTGACTACTCCCGGAGCGATTTGGGTCGAGGGAGAAGAAGATGCAGCGCTCAAAGAAGCGCAGGAACCCCGCTACCATGCACGGGACGTGGCTTGGCTGAGGGCGCAAACTGAAAAAACGGTGCTGGTCCTGAGTTCTTCCCATCCCTCCCTCGAAACCAGGGCGGCAGTGGAACAGGGCGGAATCGTCATCCGCAAATCCGTACTGCCCGATGCGCGGCCCGCCATACAAGTCGTGGATCTCCGCAAGCAGGGATACGGCACGGTACTGAGCCATCCGCTTATTCGGGCCATCCAACAGACGATCAGCCGCAAGGCCAGCGTCCTCCTGTTTCTCAACCGGAAGGGCTATGCCGGCGCCCTCGTCTGTCGCGACTGCGGCCAGGTGCCCCGCTGTCCCACCTGCCGCGTGGCGCTGATGTATTCTCGACAGGCGGATCGACTGCTCTGCTCCTATTGCGGAGACAGATCGTCCATCCCGGATACTTGCAGCTCCTGCTCCGGCCCCCGCATGCAATGGATCGGAGAGGGCACAGAGCGGGTGGAAGAGGATGTCCATCGATTGTTTCCCCACGCAGCCGTAATCCGGCTCGATGGAGATACGATGAAGAAACCGGCGGAGGCCGAGGCCCTCTGGCAAAGGATCGACCGAGGAGAATGGGATATCATCGTCGGCACGCAACTGCTATTGCGGCGTGGACCGCTTCCGGTTATGGGCCTCGTCGGGATAGTGCAGGCGGACGCAGGACTCAACGTGCCGGATTTCCGATCGGCCGAACGCACCTATCACACATTGCTCGATGCCGTCGCGCTCGCCGGTCCGGCAGGGGCCGGAGGCCAGGTCATCGTACAAACCTCCCTGACCTCTCACCATGCGATTCAAGCCATCGCGCAGGGTGACGAATCCCTCTTCCTCTCGGAGGAGCTGTCCCATCGAGCATCGTTGGGCTATCCGCCCTCGGTCCATCTGATCTCCCTCCTCGTCTCGGGAACCGATGGGAACATGGTCCACGACGCCGCCACAGCCTGGGTCGCTCGACTCACCGCCTGCGCAACATCCTCCATGGCAGACCGGACACCCACAGCAAAGACCCCTTCGATGGCTCCATTGCTGGGTAAGCCAGGCCCTCTCACAATTCTCGGACCCGTCCCCTCTCCCGTGGCCAAACTCCGGGGCCGCTATCGATGGCAAATTCTCGTGAAATCGCTCGAACGGGACGCAGGGCTTGCAGCGGTGCGGACCACGGTCAAGGACATGGAACGGACCCACCATCGCCGGTCCATTAAATTCGATGTCGACGTCGATCCGATCGAGACGTGGTAGCAGCTATCGATTCTTGCGGGAACGGGCGGGTTGGGGCGCAGGCGAACTGCCCGGCGTTTCCGATGACGGAACGGGGGTTGGCCGACTAGCTCGCTTAAAAAGCCCGTAGGAAAACGTGACCCAAAAGACCCCCGAAAAAATTCCAGTTAGAACGGCAGAGAGAATCGCCCCCATCTGTTCGTCAGTCGGCTCCGTCGTGATCGAGCGAACCTGCACCATCGTCATAATCGGCCAGGCTAAACTCTCCAGGCCCACCAGCACAGTGGCCCAGGCCCAGACCAGTCCGATCGTGCGGCCCTGCCAGAGCAATAGTCCTGCCGCGACCCCTGCGACGAGAACGATTCCCCAGGGTGAAAACGAGTCCCAGGCTAACCAGGCGCCCGCCGCCACGACGAGACTGCCCAGTAACGCATTGAGTTGAGGGTTCCACCAGCCGGCAACCATACTAAACGTTCCTCCCCCTTGGACGAGGGCCAGTGTGAATTCTGACGGCGCGGTTGTCAATGGAAGAGACGGCAGGAGGAAGCAGGGCTAGGACTACAATTCTGCATGGACTGTATCAAGGAGCGTCTTCATCTCAAACGGTTTCTGCAGCGTGTGGTGCGCGCCCAGCATTTTGGCCACGCCCAGAAAATTGAGCGTGCCAACCATCTCGCTGCCGCCGGTGATCGCGATGACTTTCGCATCTGGAAATTCCCGTCGCAGCCTGGAAGTAGTTTCCAGCCCGTCCTGGTCCGGCATGAGGATATCCATGATAATAAGGTCGGCCTGGGCTAACCGGCGTTGCTGGAGAGCCTCTTTCCCATCACGCGCTTCCGTGGCCTGATAGCCTGCCTGCTCCAATGTTTCTCGGATCAAGTGGCGGGTCCGGTCTTCATCATCGACAACAAGAATAGATGGCATCGTCTTCATGACTTCGGCAAATGACTCCCTGCACGTGGAATCCTCCAGGCACTACGTAAAACTGTACTGTCTCCCCGCGGAGCAGGCAAACAAACAACGCCTTTTCATCAATAACCACGGCCCCTTGCTAGCGCGCACAGACGCTGACGAAGACGACTGATTCAGTAAACACTGATGAGGACGCTGCCCTCACGTCTCACGTCTGACGAAGAAAGCGGCAGCTTGCGACCGTCGAGTGATATGCAGTTTCTGAAACATGTTGGCGAGGGAGCTCTTCACCGTCTTGTCCCTGAGCTTCATCGTGGTAGCAATTTTCTTATTGGTCAATCCTTCCGCCACGAACGCCAGCACGCGCTCCTCCGATTTTCTACGCGCGACGCCATCTTGGCCAGCCCCGACCGGTCCCCTTGACGGCATCCGGAGTGAGCCCGCATCGTTGCCGCGAATACTCTGCCGATGCAGCCTACGCGGCAAAGTCATCGGCCACACGACGCACAGACGGCATGTGATTTTGCATCAATGGTTTTAACATGAAACGCAACGCCGGCAACAAGTCCCGCCCTTGAAACGGATCCGAGCTCGGCCCCTCAATGCAATCTCGCATCTGGCGGATGACGCGGTCCAACCGCTCAGCAATCCGAACAAGGCGCAGATCAGACTACAGCCACCGCATTGGCGCGGCTCCCGATTCTTCGCAACAGAAATGCCGGCGGTGGATATTCTCCTATGGAGAGAGATCTGCTGGCCAGATCAAGGTCCTAGCTTGGCAGGCGCACGATACGGGGTAGCTTCAGGGAAAGGAGCGGCGCTCGGCCCCGGCAACTCGATCGTAAAAAAAGTCGCCGGGAAGAGCGAACTTGAGTTGGTGCCGAAGGCGGGACTTGAACCCGCACGGCTTGCGCCACACGCCCCTCAAACGTGCGTGTCTGCCATTTCACCACTTCGGCATTAAGAGGTCACTCAGATGACAAGCAAGAGGCATTATAGAAGTGGGGCAAAATCCTTGTCAATCAATAGAGTGTCCGGTAGAATCGGTCGGCAGATACTCACCGGATCCTCCAACGTTGTGCAGAGCCACCAGACCCTGACTTCTACATGTGACAATGTCGTTAAACGACGGGCCAAAGGGTCCGTCGCGGCATTGTTCGACGTCGACAACACGCTCCTGCCAGGAGAGGCCAGCGAAGTACGGTTTTTCCGGTTTCTCTGGCGGCGCGGCCTAGTGGGCTGGGGCGAGCTGAGCGGGACGATGGCCTGGCTGGCCAGGCATGTGCCCCCCTTCTCGCTGCACTCGCTCCGGGAACGAAAAGTCTATTTGACGGGCAAGCGACCCGCCGATATTGAATCCTATGCAAAGGAGTTCTGTCAGACGGAGATGATCGACCGGCTGGCCCTGCAGGGCTGCGCCAAGCTAGACGCCCATCGACGGGCCGGACATCAACTGATTCTTGTGACCGGCGCGCCGGACTTTTTAATTGCGCCCCTTGCAGCATTCTTGAACGTGCCTACAATTTTCGCGGCAAAACTGGAACAGCACAATTCCCTCTATACCGGCGCCTTGATCCCCCCCCTGCCCTATGGCCGTGGTAAACGGGAGGTGATCCTCGCCCATGCTCAGGAAATGGACCTCGACCTAGCCGAATCCTACGCTTACGGAGACAGCCCTGGCGACAGCGACCTCCTGGAGCTGGTCGGCTACCCCCTGGTCGTCAACCCGATTCGAGGCATGAGACGCATCGCGCGCCGCCGCGGTTGGCCTGTGACGGAATGGACATGACCACGCAACCCTCAAGTCTGAACGTCGAACCTCTGAGCCTTGATAACGTAACGACGTTCCGACTTTCCAATACGAGCATGACATGCGAGTGACCGAGATCTTCCATAGCATTCAAGGCGAGTCCAGCTACGCGGGACAGCCCTGCGTATTTGTGCGGCTGACCGGCTGCCCGCTCCGCTGCACCTGGTGCGACACCGACTACGCTTTTTACGGAGGGCACGACTGCTCGATCGATGAGGTCCTAGCGAAGGTGCAGACTTATGGGTGCCGTCTCGTGGAGGTCACGGGGGGGGAGCCACTCGCGCAGATTGAGAGTCTGCCCCTCATGGCCAGACTCTGCGATGCCGACTACACCGTCCTCCTGGAAACCAGCGGCAGCATCGAGATCGCGCCGGTCGACCCCCGGGTCCATATCATCCTGGATGTGAAATGCCCGGGAAGCGGCATGACAGAACGGATGCATTGGCCCAATCTTGCCGGGCTCACCGCCAAGGATGAAGCAAAATTCGTCCTGGCCGATCGAGCTGACTATGATTGGGCCAAAGAGATTCTTGCCCGCCACCATTTGGCGGACTGCTGCTCAGTACTTTTCAGTCCGGTCTTCGGCTCGCTCGATCTGCGGCAGCTGGCGGAATGGATCCTGGCCGACCGGCTGCCGGTCCGTTTTCAGTTACAGATGCACAAATACATATGGGCACCGGATATGCGCGGAGTGTGACAACTCAACAAGGAGACGTGAATGAAGATCCTACAGGTCAAATCGCAGGTTCGAAAAGCGGAGGCAACATCTACAGAGGTGTTGGTGCTCACGCATTGCGAGGGAGAAAGCTTGGCCAAGCAAGATGCGGCCCTGCTCGATCGGGCCCTCGGAGGCTCGCTGCGCAAGCTCCTGCAATCCAAGGAGTTCGAGGGCAAGGCCAACGAAGTCTTGCTCTATCACACCCAGGGCAAGGTGCCCGCCCAGCGGCTGATCCTGGTCGGCTTGGGCAAGAAGAGCACGGTCACACTGGAGACGATCCGGCAGGCAATGGGCTCGGCCGCGAAACGAGTCCGGCAGGCAAAAGTCCAGTCCTTTACTGTGGCGCTCCCAACAGTGACGCCTAGCGGGATGTCATCGCTCGAGGTTGCGCAAGCGATGGTCGAAGGCGCGATCCTGGGCAGTTATCAATTCACCGTCTATCGGAGCGAGGCCACCTCGGATCATACCGTCGCGGAGATGAAGGTGCTCATCCCGCAAAATAGTCAGTTGCGGGAGGTTGCCGAAGGGATTCGCCGCGGCGTCGCCACGGCAGAAGCCACCGTCTTTGTCCGAGACCTCTGCAACCATCCCTCCAACGTCCTAACCCCGACCATGGTGGCCGATGAAGCGAAGGCCATCGCCAAGGCCGAAAAGATCACGATCAAGATTCTCGAACAGAAAGACATGGAGCGCTTGGGCATGGGGGCGCTGCTCGGTGTGGCGCGGGGAAGCCAGGAGCCGCCCAAGTTCATCATCCTGGAATATAACGGAGCCAAGAAAAAAGACGAACGTCCGGTCGTACTGGTCGGGAAAACGATCACCTTCGACACGGGAGGAATCTCGCTGAAGCCTGCCGAAAATATGGAACATATGAAAGCCGATATGACGGGCGGAGCCGAAGTCCTCGCCGCGATCCGAGCGGCGGCCCGGCTCAAACTCCCCTTGCGGCTTATCAGTATCCTGCCTGTGGCTGAAAATATGCCAGGCGGGCGAGCGATGAAGCCGGGCGATATCGTCATGACGCTGGCCGGAAAGACGGTCGAGGTCCAGAACACGGACGCGGAAGGCCGGCTCATCCTGGCCGATGGCCTCGCCTATGCGATGCGCTACAAGCCGGCAGCCTTGATCGACATTGCAACGCTTACGGGAGCCTGCGTGGTGGCGCTCGGCCAATTTGCGATTGGGATGTTCGGGAACGACGTGACCCTGAAAGAACAGGTACGTCGATCCGGGCAGAAGGCCGGCGAACGAGTCTGGGAAATGCCTCTCTGGGAAGAGTATTTTGAACAGCTCAAAAGCGATGTCGCCGACATGCGCAACATCGGAGGCCGAGGCGGCGGCATGATCACTGCGGCGCTCTTCCTGAGCAAATTCGTCGGGAACTGCCCCTGGGTCCACCTTGATATCGCCAGTACGGATTGGAGCGAGCGGGAGCGGGCCTATGTGCCGAAGGGACCCTCCGCGATTGGAACCAGGCTGTTGCTGCAATACCTGATTGATCGGAGTCTCTAGTCGTGGGACCCTATCGCCTGTCGATACGAGATCAGATCGGCCAGCTCTTCATGGTCGGATTTCTAGGTACGTCGGTGACGCCGGATCTGGCGGCATTTATCAAAGAATACAAGCCGGGCGGCGTCATTCTGTTCTCACAGAATCTGGAATCCGTCGAGCAGATGGTCGAACTGACCAACGACTTGCAAGCCTGTAGCCCCCATTCACCGCTCTTGATCGCAACCGATCAAGAAGGCGGCCGCGTCTCTCGGCTCCCGAAAGGCTTTACGATTTTCCCGCCCTGCGGCGTGTTGGGCCGCTGCAATTCAACCGAATTGGCCTATGCGGCCGCTGCCACCATCGCCAAAGAGCTGAAGGCCGTGGGCGTGAACATGAATATGGCGCCGGTGCTCGACGTCAATTGCAATCCGGCCAATCCGGTCATTGGCGACCGGGCGTTCGGGACGACGCCGGATGTGGTCTGTGAGCTGGGATTGGCTACGGCGGCGGGACTGCAAGACAATAAGGTCGTGGCCTGCGGCAAACATTTCCCCGGCCATGGCGACACGAGCGTCGATTCCCACAAGAAACTTCCGGTGGTCGAGGCATCGCGGGAGCGCTTAGAGGCCATCGAGTTCCCTCCATTCCGCCTAGCCGTGGCACAGGGGGTCGCGTCACTGATGACCGCCCATGTCCTGTACCAAGCTCTCGACAAGGAATTGCCAGCCACGCTCTCGCCGGCCATCATCACCAATTTCTTGCGCCAGGAGCTGCGCTACGATGGGGTGGTCTTGACGGACGACTTGGAGATGCATGCGATCATCGGCCATTACGAAATGGAAGATGCCGCAGTCCGTGCAGTGCTGGCAGGGTGCGACATGCTGTTGATTTGCAAAGACCGTGATCGCGAGATCGCTGCCTTCAAAGCCATCGAACAGGCGGTCGCGGCTGGTACGATTTCCCCCGAACGGTTAAACCTCTCGGTGGCTCGTATCACCAGACTCAAAGATAAATTTGTGGCACCCTATAAACCCGTAACGATCTCCGACGCGAAACTCATTGCAGGCTGCCGAACCCATCAGACCCTGCTTCGCACCATCGAACAAGTCCGGGATCGGTTACCGAAAGTCGCGACACTGTAAAGCGAGAACGATTCAACTAGAGCAGGCTGTGTGAAATAAGCTTGCACTTCTGCCAGCTGTACAGACAGGCCGTCCCGCAAGGCCGCAGCCGATAAAAGTATCGGGGGCGTAGCCTCTAGGCTACGTTGAGAATGCTTTCGAGGCGAGAGCAGGGCTGGCGGACCGTTTCAGCAGCCAGCACGGCAAGGAGGGATTGTGGCACTAAAAAAAGGTGATATCCTCGATGAGTTCAAACGGCACCCGCAATCGTGTGGCCTGGTCGTCAAAGTCATGGGCGGCGGCGAGGGCTTCGAGAAGATCGTCTGTTGCGGCCATGATCTGACGGAAGAGGACCTGGTGCCGGACGCCGAAATCATCCGGGGACGGAAAAAGGGGAGCCTACCTCCCGCGGTCGTACTCGATGAAAAAAAGCTATACCAGGACTCCTGCGGCCTGCGCGTCATGATCATCGACGGAGGGGCCGGCTTCACAGAGATTCGCTGCTGCAGGCATGTGCTGACGGCCAGCTCGATTCGGGATCTTCAATATGGCAAGATGCGGGGGCCGGAGCCAGAATCGACAGGCTCGGAGGGAACAGCCTAACAGCTTCACACGGGAGGAATCATGCAGCACAGAAAAGAGCTCATGGCGCGCTGGTGCGGGGGCATGGAATGGCTCGACCGATTGGGCTATGCCACAGCAGGATTCAGCCTCCTAATCCTGGGCATGTTGATCTTTGTGCATGCCTGGTATGTGTTTGCAGTCGGACAAGTCGATCCCGGTAGCCACCAGCAGCTTTTGCCGGCAGGGCTGAAGCTGCTGAACGATATTCTACTCGTCATCATTCTGCTAGAGTTGTTTCGAACCGTCATCCGGTTTCTGCAGACGGAAATTCTGGACCTGGAACCTTATCTTGCCGTCGGCGTGATCGCCTGCACCAGAAGGATTCTCACCGCCAGTGCGGAACTGTCCCATCTGATCGCCATGACCGAGACGCAATTCTATCAATACCTCATGGACGTGGGATTGAACGTCACGGTCATCATGGTCTTGACCCTGGGCGTCTTCATGATCCGCAAACGCCCGGCGCAATCCCCGGCCACGTCGCCGTAGCCTTCTGCTTTTTCGCATCCCTGATTAAAGGGTAAGGAGGCTTGCCCTCTGACTGCGCGCGTCCAACGAAGCTTGAATTCTATTGTTTCCCTTCAGGGGATGGGTCAGATCGCGAAGCGTGTTGCCGAATGAGCGGGGAGCCTTCGAGAATTTCCCGAAGAGGAAAGCGGAAACTGACTGAGCCCGCGAAGAAATTTCCAAAGGATTCCCTTCGGCAAATTCCGAAAGAGTCGCTCCGAGAGACACCAACGCATAGCGATCCATTCCATCTCCGCACCTTCTTGCCCTCGGCGCACCTCTTGTGGCATCATGCCAACCTCTTGGAGGCGGCATGCCACAGTTACTTGAATACGTCGGCTCGGTACATATCTTCCTCGGTTCCTACCGTGGAAACCCGATCGCCCTCTATTTAAATCGGACAGAAATGAAGTGCCAGATCGGTCCCAGGGCCTATCCCTGGAATGACGTGGTCGGCAGCGGTGAGACACCGAATAAGGCAGCGGCTGATTTCGAAGAAAAATGGAAAGCCACGGGTCTCGCGGCAGACATGTACTCCGGCCCCTCCTGGGAAGGGGGCATCAAACCTGAAAGACCTACTCCTCCCAAGCCACCTGCCGCTCCTAAGCCGGTGGCATCCACAGCAACGCCAGCGGCTCAGCCAGTAGACGAATCGAACTAACCCGCTCTATTTTGCGTGAACGTTTTGAAGGTGGTCTTCAGGGGAAGGGCCGGCCAGCTTGCTATGCTTCAGGCCATATCCCAGGTAGACCCCGATGCCGATCAGGGTCCAGACGACAAATCGGACCCAGGTCACCCAGGGGAGAAAGCTCATCAAGCCGAGACAGGCCAGCATGCCTAGAATGGGCACGACCGGCATGAAGGGAAGACGGAACGGGCGAGGCTGATTCGGCTTCGTACAGCGCAGGATGACGACACCGATACAAACCAGGACAAAAGCAAAAAGAGTGCCAATGTTCGTCATGTCCGCTGCATCGCCAATAGGAATCAAGGCAGCAAGCGTGGCTACGCCGATACCGGTGATAATCGTGGCATAGTGCGGCGTGCCATAGCGCGGATGCACGGTTGACAGCCAGGGACTTAGCAGGTGGTCGCGCGACATGGCGAAGAAGACCCGGATCTGACCCAGCATCATCACAACCAGCACGCTGGTAATCCCTGCCACGGCCCCGATCCCCACAATCGCGGCTCCCCACTTAAATCCTACCCAGTTGAGCGCTTCCGCCACCGGCGCATGGATATCGATCTGTGATGCGGGAACCAAACCGGTCAGGACAGCGGCCACGGCAATGTAGAGGACCGTACAGATGCTGAGCGAGGCAATGATCGCGATCGGCAGATCCTTCTGAGGGTTCTTGGCTTCCTCGGCGGTCGTGGAAATCGCGTCGAATCCGATATAGGCGAAAAACACAATCGCCGCAGCGGCGCCGACGCCGGCGAACCCCTGCGGCATAAAGGGGGTCCAATTGTCCACATTCACGGCCGGCGTCCCCACGGCGATGAAAAAGAGGATGACCGCGATTTTCAAGCAAACAATGATGCCGGTGGCTCGGGCACTTTCTTTGATCCCAATGACGAGGATGATGGTGACGAGTAGCACAATGATGGCAGCAGGGAAGTTCGCCACGCCCCCGTCCGGCCCTCCCGGCGGGTGCGTCGCCCAATACGGCAATTCGATCCCGGCTAACCGGAGTAGATTATTGAAATAACCGGACCAGCCGATGGCCACCGCGACGCAGGCTACCCCATATTCGAGAATCAAATTCCACCCGGTGATCCAGGCCAGAAATTCTCCCAGCGTGGCATACGAATAAGTATAGGCGGAGCCGGCCACGGGGATCATGGTAGAAAACTCTGCGTAGCAAAGCGCCGCAAAGGCGCAGGTCAGCCCAGACAACAAGAAGGACAGAATGATTCCTGGTCCTGCCCCTGGCCGATGGGCATCACCGAGGATGGCGGTGCCGATCAAGACGAAGATGCCGGTGCCGATGATCGCGCCGATGCCGAGCGCCGTCAGATCCCAGACCGTGAGGGTCTTCTTCAACCGATGATCCGGGTGATCCGCGTCTTTGAGAATCTGGTCAATGGATTTCGTTCGGAAGAGCCGTCTGATCATCGAACCACCTCGATCCGCTGGGACGCCGAACGGCGCATCGCGAAATATTCTGCACGGCTAACAGACATGAAGCTGGATTTTTTCAACATCCTGCGATGGGCCCGGGACGGGCGGCGCGCAAAAATGCCTCGAACAATCGCCGGTGGAGCGGATGCTGCTCGAACAAAAATTCCGGATGCCATTGGATGCCGAGAAAGAAACGGTGGGCCGGAGATTCGATCGCCTCGACGATGCCATCGGTGGCTAAGGCGCTGGCGATCAATGACGGCGCGACGGCTTTGACCGATTGATGATGGGAGCTATTCACTCGCATCGCAGCAGACCGCACAATGCGGCGGAGTAAACTACCAGGCGTGACAGTCACGCTATGACTGAGATTCGTCGCGTGAGTCCGTTGCCGATGCTGGAGCGACTTTGTCACTTGGCACGCGATATCCTGGAACAGACTACCGCCGCAGGCGACGTTCATGGTCTGCATCCCTCCACAAATACCGAGCAGCGGAAGATCGGCTCGCCTGGCCATGTGCACAAAATCCAATTCACAGCTTGCGCGACGGTCGCTCACCGTTCCAAACGGATAGCGCTGACGCTCACCATACAATGACGGGGGGAGGTCCGGTCCGCTGCCTGTGAGAAGAAGGCCGTCGAGTTGCTGCAATAGACGCCGCCTTGCGGCCCGGTCTGCGAGGAGCGGCAGCACCAGCGGGATGCCGCCCAATTCTTCAATGGCGCGAATGTAACGCGCGCGCAGAAAGTAGGTGGGCTCGCGCCCCCCCCATTCCTTCCGATCACCGGCATTGAAGTCTGGCGTGACCCCGATGATCGGTTTCATCGGCTAGCGGACTGGTTCCAACCCACTATTCGCATCCGCAACCCCCAGGAACCGCACAGGCCGATTGCCCTGGAGATGGTCCGGCGTAAGGAGGTAGGTGCCGTAGAGACTCGTAATCCAAACGCTCTTAGCCGCTTGGTCGCTCCCGCCTGAAAACACATAAGTCAGTCCCCCGACAATGCCTCCGCTAATGGCGAATACCGCTTTCACCGGAAAATACACAACGTTAGTGAGGAAGGCTACAGCTTGCAGGCCCGCGCTCGATGGGTTTCCCCCATCGTTGGCCCCGCTCGAAGAGACCGCAGTGCTGTCCTGGCTCCAAGCCGATGGGGCCATCGTGACGGTGCACAACGCCAGAATCATGAATGCTGCGACCAGCTTGCAACCGGAAGCCGCGCAGAAACGAGCAGATGATGCATATGTACTCACGGGTAATCCTCCTTTTTCGATAAAATAAGCTAAGCGGGGAGTGGTTAACCCCAGGACGCTCACCCACATTGCAAGGTAGTGGGGTTATAGCAAATTCGACTCCGATTGCAAACCCCCTGCATGGCAGAGTGCGCACGTTGGCTACGAGACATCCGTCTCTCCCGAGACAAAGTCCAGCTCAGCAGCAATGTACGATATCATGAAATTCCTCCGCTGGATAACCGCCTCTCCAACTTCGGCGGCCCAGCGGTCCTCCGCGAGACATTGGTTCTCTTGCGTAATGCCAGATTGCAACAAGAGATCTAGCTTGCACCAGCAGGCCGCCTGGACAAAGAACTCGCCGGCTCGTTCCTGGCACGATGCACGATCTTCCACTGAGAGATCATTGAAGGCCCGGGCCAACCAGCCGGGGAAATCCATGTCGGCGCTAAGCCGATCGATCTGGCTCTGCCTCATGTGGACGGCAACCTGGATCCCGCCCTTCCAGCTCCGCTTCTTGACGTTGAACACGCAGGAAAAAAGCTCCGGCGTTCCCTCCACCGGCTGCGGTCCGACGAACAGGGTCACCCGGAACTGAGAAGGCTCTGGTGCATGCTCGGCTGCCATGCGCGCATTGTAACACGACCGCCGGTCTCACCTTTCGTCTCATTGACGGCTTGGTAGCGCGACGATAAGATACCCACGATGATTACAGCCCTCCACCAGCGCGTGAACGAAATTCAGCAGGCCCTTTGCGAGACCGGCATCGACGGCTGGCTCTTCTACGATTTTCGCGGGAGCGACCCCCTTGCCTATCGCATCCTTCAGCTCGACCCGACGCTCCATGTAACCAGACGCTGGTACTACTGGATTCCGGCGCGGGGAACTCCAGTTAAATTACTGCACCGCATCGAGCCCCATATACTGGATGCATTGCCAGGACAGGCCGACTGTTATGTGTCGTGGGAACAGCAGCGGCAAATCCTGGCCCGCCTGTTGACCGGCAGCCCCCACGTCGCCATGCAATATTCTCCATTGAACGCGGTCCCCTATGTATCGCGCGTGGATGCCGGCACAATCGAGTTGATCAGAAGCTACGGCGCCGAGGTGGTCAGTTCTGCGGATCTGATTCAGATATTTGAGGCGCGCTGGACAGACCGGCAGCTCGAGTCGCACCAGTTTGCCGCGGCAGCGCTCCGGCGCATCGTCGACGAAACGTTCAGCCATGTGCATAAAGCCATCGCGCACGCCCGAAGGCTCACCGAATATGATGTACAGCAGTTTATTCTGGCTCGTATCGGCGATGCCGGCATGACCACGTCGAGTGCGCCGATCGCCGCCATCAATGCCCATAGCGCCGACCCGCATTATGGCCCAACGAAGGCCGGATCGGCCGACGTGACCCGCGACTCATTGCTCTTGATCGATCTCTGGGCCAAACAAGCGGAGGCCAGTGCTGTCTACGCAGATATCACCTGGACCGGCTATGTCGGGCAAACTGTGCCGGTGAAACATCGCGCGATCTTTGACTTGGTCCGGCAAGGCCGGGACGCAGCCTTGAACTTTGCCAAAGCAGAAACAGCGGCAGGCCGCCGCCCCTTCGGCTGGGAAGTCGACCAGGCCTGCAGGCAGATCATCCAACAAGGAGGTTATGGCGACCAATTCGTCCATCGCACGGGCCATTCGATCGGCGAAGAGGTCCATGGCAACGGCGCCAACATTGACAGTCTGGAGACCCAGGATACCCGCCGTCTAATGCCGAGAACCTGTTTTTCGATTGAGCCTGGGATCTACTTGCCTGGCGAGTTCGGGATTAGAAGCGAACTGGATGTGTACCTCGCGGACCGGGAAGCTCTGGTCTTTGGGTTGCCATTGCAAAGCGAAATCGTCTCCATTTTCTAACCCCTGGCCATTCCTTGACAGTGCCTCCTGCTGGCCTATACAGTTGATTCGGCTCTTAAAACAGCAGTCCCACATTCGACTTATCGAACTAAACAAAGGAACGACGCCATGTTTGGTACCATGGGGATCTCAGAGCTCATCATTATTCTGGTCATCGTCCTCATCATTTTCGGGGCAGGCAAGCTCCCACAAATCGGTGAAGGGGTCGGTAAGGCGCTCAGAGGATTTAAAAAAGAAGTCAATGAAATCCCCGCGCCGGAGGTCGTGCAACCAGAAGCAACTGAACCGGCTCCCATGCAAGTCCAAGCGGCAGTCCAGGCTGCGCCAGCCATAACGGTACCGCAGCAGGGCCAGGCGCCCGCCTCGCTGAAACCCACCGCTCCTTATACGCCAGGCCCAGAACTGACCCCTGGAACCACCGCCGCCTTGATGTACAACATGGCGGCTCCGCCGCAGCCAGTTCGCACGGCAACACCCCCTGCAGCCCCGGCAGCGGCACAGGGCCAGAGGCCTCCCACGATGGAAGAGCGGGCGGCGGCTCCCTCACCGATGATGAAGGCGCAGTACCCGCCCCTGCCTCCAGGCGCCCAGGCCAAACCGGTAGCCAATCGTCCCTCCGCCATCGTGAATAAGGATGCCGTGGCCCGCGTACAGGCACAGCAGGCGGCGCTGAAGGGGAAGGCCGCGCAGCCAACCGGCGTCTCCCCTCAAGATATGCAGAGCTTGGGCGAGGGGCTGGGCGATGCCTTACGGACATTCAAGCAAGCCGTCGCCGATGTTCGCAATTCGGTCGATCCTGAGATGCGCACGATCCAAGCTGAAATGGATTCAGCACAGAAAGAGTTCCAGCAATCCCTCGAAGCAGCCAAAGAACTACCCGCCCTGCATGAGGAGCCTTCGAAGCAAACGTGAGCTGGGAAAATGGCTCCATCGGCCTGGCCAATACCTGGTCCCTGTTCCGCCGCGCTACCGCCTCTCACACCATCGGATGGGTTGCCCTTGCACTAAGCCTCTCCCTCCCCGGCTGTCTCCAGGACTCTCCCCCTTCATCCAAAGCGCAGGCGCTCTCGCTGTTAGTGAAACTGCTCCAGGATGTGCGGCCAGAGATGCGGCAAACGGCAGTGGAATCCCTCGGAAAAATTGGCGACCCGCAAGCCACCGAGTCCATCCTTCCCCTCTCCCGCGACCCGTCCGCTCTCGTTCGCGAGGCAGCGATCACCGCGCTGGGACGCTTGAAGCCAACAGCCACAGAAGCGGTCGTGCTCCTATTGGCGGACGCGCTGGAGGATCCCGTCGAATCGGTCCGCCAGGCCGCGGTTGTGGCAATCGGTGAAATCGAACCGCGCTCCCAATTGTTGCAACCGATCGTCGCCTTACTGCAATCTTCGGACCTCAACATCAAGAAAGCCGCGGCGCAAGCCCTAATCCAAGTCGACTCAAGTCAATTGATTCCTCAGCTCATCGCCGCAGGCCATGATCCCGATGCAGCGGTCCGGCAGGGAATTGTGGCAGCGGTAGGGGAATGGGGAGGAAGCTCTGTCGCCCCTTGGCTCAGAGAATATTTAGCGCAAGACCCCTCGCCTAGGGTGCGGGCAGAAGCAGCCTATCGCCTGAGAACATTCAGCGATTTCGAGACGAAGGCCGCGCTTGAAGCAGCGGGCGCGAAGGATGCCAACCGTGAGGTGCGGCGCTGGGCAACAGAAGGGCTTAGGAAATGAAAGAAGACGGAATCGCTAACTAAAAATCATTTACTTATAACGGCTTATGCCGTTTTTGCATCTTTGTCCTGCTCGAAGATCCGAACAGGAGGATGCTTCCCAAGGATGGCATCCTCCGTAATGAGGACTTCCTGAAGCAGCTTTTGCGACGGGGCGTCGTACATCACGTCCAGCATCACATCTTCCAGAATCGCACGCAGGCCCCGGGCGCCTGTTTTCTGGATAAAGGCCTTCCGCGCGATCGCCCCCAACGCGCCTTCCGTAAACTTCAGCTTCACTTTTTCGAACGAGAAGAGCTTCTCATACTGCTTGGTCAAGGCGTTTTTCGGTTCGGTCAAAATACGAATAAGCGCTCGCTCATCCAGCTCATCCAACGTGGCCACAACCGGCAGCCGCCCGACGAATTCCGGAATCAACCCGTACTTAAGTAAGTCTTCCGGTTGAACCTTCGCGAATAGTTCGCCCAACTTAATTTCGCTCTTCCCGCGAACTTCGGCGCCGAATCCCATCGACTTGCAGTTCAGCCGCTGTTCGATAGTCTGCTCGAGCCCGACGAACGCACCGCAGCAGATGAACAGAATGTTGCTCGTGTTAACCTGGATAAATTCCTGATGCGGAT
>SXGS01040247.1_pt1 | contig 16609 bp, 15 predicted proteins | sample 3174681 | NCBI WGS metagenome assembly SXGS01 (sample SAMN11356861, study PRJNA531348) | freshwater metagenome | isolation source: freshwater sample F1-80 | place: China: Fuxian Lake, Yuxi | collected 2017-12-25 | reverse complement strand
CCCCTCGCCGAGCAGAAGCGGATCGTGGCGAAGGTGGATGAGTTGATGGCGTTGTGTGATCGGCTGGAGGCGCAGCAGCAGGAACGGGAGGAGCAGGCCAGCCAGCTCACCCGCGCGTCGCTGGCCCGCTTTGCCGACGCGCCCACCCCGGCCAACCTCCACTTCCTCTTCCATTCCTCCTTCCGCATTCCTCCTGCTGACTTGAGGAGGTCCATCCTCACCCTCGCCGTCCAAGGCAAACTCGTCCCCCAAGACCCCAACGACAAACCGGCTTCGCAGCAGCTTGAGACGATTCAGGCGAGAAAGGCTGAACTCGTCCGGATGCAGGTAATCAAAAAGCCCGATCCCTCGCGCCCGGTTGATCCGGACGAGCTCGATCATGGCATCCCAGATTCATGGGAGTGGGTTCGTCTCGTTGAAATCTGCGAACTCATCACCGACGGAACCCACTTAACGCCCAAATACACGGAGTCAGGGCGAATGTTTCTCTCCGCGCAAAACGTGAAGCCCTTCAAGTTCATGCCGGCCAAGCACCGCTTCGTTTCCGAGGAGCACTACCAAGGCTACGTAAAGAATCGGAAGCCGGAGAGAGGTGACGTGCTTCTAACGCGAGTTGGCGCGGGCATCGGCGAAGCTGCGACCATCGACCAAGACTTGGACTTCGCGATTTACGTCAGTCTTGGCTTGATTCGACCCGTGCGCGGCTTCGTGTTCTCCGATTACATCACGCACTGGCTCAATTCGCCGGACGGCACCGAAAAGAGCAGCCGAAACACCTACGGGAAAGGCGTCTCGCAGGGGAATCTCAACCTTTCACTCATTCGGAACTTCCTCGTCCCCCTTCCCCCCCTCGCCGAACAACGCCGGATCGTGGCGAAAGTGGAGCAACTGATGGCCTTGGTGGACGCGTTGGAAACGCAGCTCGCCGCCTCCCGCGCCACCGCCGCGAACCTCCTCACCGCCCTCGTCGCCGAACTGACCGCCGCCGGTAACAGCGCCAACGGCGCGTCCTATCCCAGCCCAGGGCAACGCCCTGGGAAAACGGCCACCAAATCCCACGAGGGCTGAAAGCCCGACCCATCGCCATGCCGCAATCATTGAGCCTCGTCATCGTCCACGTCATCTTCAGCACGAAGGAACGCCGCCCATTCCTCGATCCCGACTCGCGCCCAAAACTCCACGCCTATCTGTCCACGGTCGTGCGCAACGCGGAGTGCGAAGCGTATCGCGTCGGAGGCGTGGCGGACCATGTTCACCTCGCGATCCGACTGTCGCGCACCATCACCATCGCGAAGCTGGTGGAGACATTGAAGACGGCATCATCGAAGTGGCTGAAAACGGAATCGCTCGATCTCGCAGGGTTCTCGTGGCAACGCGGCTACGGATGCTTCTCCGTTGGCCCGGCAGATTTGGATTCTCTGTGCGCCTATATTGATGGCCAGGAGGAGCATCACAAAACGCGGACGTTTCAGGATGAGTTTCGGATATTCCTGAAGAAATACGGCGTGGATTACGACGAGGCTTATGTGTGGGATTGAACCATGGAACGGGCTTTCAGCCCTTGGCACTGTGACGGAACATTCCTGGGGCTTTGCCCCAGGCTGGGATGGCGGCGGGGCGTTGCCCCTCATTTCTCCCACCTCTCGCCGAACAACACCGGATCGTGGCGAGAGTGGAGCAACTGATGGCCTTGGTGGACGCGTTGGAAACGCAGCTCGCCGCCTCCCGCGCCACCGCCGCGAACCTCCTCACCGCCCTCGTCGCCGAACTCACGACCCAGGATTGACCCATGCCACCGCTGGAATTTGACCCGGAAGCCACCGTCGAAGAAATCGCCGGCATCGGACGCCATGCTGCCTTTGATGCCGTCCTCGACGACAAGGACGGCGACGCCATCCAAGTCGTCTGCCGCCGCGCCGACGGCACGGAGATTCCCTTGGCCAATCCGGCCCGCGCCTTCTACTTCGGCGACCGCATTCTCTACACCGAAGAGGCGCGGCGCTACGACCACAGCGAGAAGCAGCAAATCCTCAACACCGACACCTTCAACCGCAACGAGCGACGCTTCGACGAACTCAAACGCCCCTGCCAGCGCGGCTTCGTCATTCCCTTCGTCGGCGCAGTCAGGTGAAGAAGAACGTCACCATCGGCTGGACCCTCCGCGAAAGCGCCCGCGCCAAGATCAAGGTGATGGTGAAACGCATCCTGAACAAACACGGCTACCTTCCGGACTTGCAGGAGGAGGCGGTCAAGACCGTGTTGGCTCAGGCGGAGTTGCTGTGCGCGTAGTGGGCGTAAGTGAGAGCCAGATCCCGAGCCTGGATCGCATTCATCCCGGTACGCCGACCGCCGGCAGCGGTGGCTGGGAAGAAGTAGTCGCGGGCGAGAATCGGAGCGAGGTGAGAGCAAACAAGCTGAGGGAGGCTCAACGGTGTTGTCCGCAGAGCGTTGTTATTTCTTCTTTCGAATCAATTTTCGGAAAGCCGACGTGGCCTGGATTCGATCCAGTTCACTCGAAGCGATGCCGAGAGTAAGCGATTCCCACTCATTAACATCGAGAACTTCATTGGGCAACAATCCGTTTTCGCTGAGAAAGACGAGGCAGGTTGCCAGAGCAGTCCGCTTATTGCCGTCCACGAAGGGATGATTCTGACAAAGGTAGAAGAGATAGGACGCCGCGATCTCTACTGGATCAGTGAAGAGTGGCTTTCCCATCATTGTCGCTTGCGGGGCGGCCGCTGCGGATTCCAGTAGCGGCTTGTCCCGCAATCCAGCCGAGCCTCCGTGCGCGTCCAGAACCTCTTTGTGGATTGCGATGACCGAGGAAACTGAGGGATACGACAACGGCGCACTCATGAAAGCCGGCGGAAGAGCTCTGAGTTCTTTTGGATCAACCGTCGAGCTGTCGCTGCCGCCTGTTTTGGATCAATGCTTGGACGGATGGGGGTCAGAATGATCGAACCACCTTCATGAACAGTCACCATGACTTGATCGCCAAGTTTGAGGCGGGTTAAATCCATAAGGGCCGCGTCGAAGATGATCCCCTGCGAGTTGCCAATCTTGGAAATGGTCTTGATCATGGTTGTAATACTATGTTTTACATTCAATCCGTCAAGTTTGCTGTTCGGACTTGAGCGCCATTGTATTGGAACAGTCGTCGTTCTCCTTGCGAACATGGTGGCTCCGATCAATGGGGGCTTCATTTCACCCTTGCCCCGCGTTTCAGCGCCAGCTCAATCCTCAATCTGGCCAGCGGCAGTGTGTTGATCACATCGGCCTTTGTCAGCCAGCCCTTGCGCGCGATGCCCGCTCCAAGCCGGAGAAAGCCGGCGTGTTCCTGGCGATGGGCATCGCAATTGATGACACACTTCACTCCTTTGTCCTTCGCGTAATGCCAGAGGCGCCAGTCCATGTCGAACCGGTATGGGTTGGCGTTAAGCTCGATCCAGGTTCCCGTCCCGGCACACGCGTCGATCACGGCGTGGTGGTTCACTTTGTAGGGTTCGCGTTCCAGCAGGAGGCGTCCGGTCAAGTGACCTAGCGTGTGCACGAAGGGGTTCTCGGCGGCGCGGATGAGCCGTTTGGTGGTCTCGGCTTCGCTTTGCGTGAATCCTTGATGAATGCTCGCAACCACGACTTCCAGATCCACAAGCAGATCGTCGTCAAAGTCCAGCCTGCCATCGCTCAGGATGTCCACTTCGCTGCCGGTGAGGAGCCGGAAGGAACTGCCCTCACCTTCGAGCCGGTGGTTGATTGCCCGCACTTCCTTGATCTGGGAGCGGAGTCGTTCCGGCGTCAGGCCGTGTGCCTGAAAGGAGGATTTCGAGTGGTCCGTGATCGCCCAGTATTCGCACCCAAGCCCGGTCATGTGGGTGACAATGTCATCGAGTGTGTTCTGCCCATCGCTCCAGTTCGAGTGGTTGTGCAGAGAGCCGCGAAGCTCAGTCCACTCGATAAGCCGTGGCAATTTGCCCGCCTCGGCAGCCGCGAATTCTCCGTGATCCTCCCGCAATTCAGGCGCGATATACTCAAGGTTCAACTGCTGAAAAATTTCCTCCTCCGTGGCACAGGGAACAAGCAGGGCGGGGTCACGCGTCTCTTCGTTCGCCCGGAACAAACCATACTCGTTGAGCCGAAGCCCTCTCTGGATCGCTCGCTGACGCATGACGATGTTGTGCTCCTTGCTGCCGGTGAAGTAGGCGAGGGCAAAGGGAAATTCCCGGTCGCTCACCACGCGCAGGTCGGCCTGGATTCCATCACCAAGCACCACGCTGGCCTTTGTTTCACCCTTTGCGGACACGCTCATGATTCCAGGCAGTTCCACGAAGAAATCCACGACACTGGCCGGCTGCTTCGATGACACCAGGAAATCGATGTCACCGATGACTTCCTTGCTGCGCCTGAGGCTTCCCGCCGTGCTGCAACGGATCACATCAGGATGACTACGGAACTGGTCGAGGATGGGTTCCGCCGCGCTCAAGGCGGCATGCAAATGGTGGCGGCTGGCGTAAGTCTTCCGGAACTCGATCCCTTCGAGAATCTTCGCCTGCGTCTTCTCTCCAAAGCCGTCCAGCTCCGCGACCTTGTTTGAGCGGCAGGATTCCGTGAGTTGATCGAAGTTCGTAATTCCCAGCTTCTCGTAGAGCGCCTTCACTTTTTTCGGGCCGAGACCGGGAATCTGGAGCAGTGAGAGCAACCCTTCTGGGAAAGAGGCTTTGAGATTGTCGTAGTAGGCAAGTTTTCCAGTGGAGACGAGTTCCGTGATCTTGCTTTGGAGCGCATCGCCGATTCCTTTGATCGTTCCCAATCGTTCTTCCGCCACAAGTTTTTCAAGCGGCTCGGACAAGGATTCGATGGTGCGGGCGGCACTGGCGTAGGCGCGGGTTTTGAACGGGTTTTCGCCTTTGAGTTCGAGCAAGACGCCGATTTCGGACAAGATTTCTGCGACACGGTCTTTGTTCATGGGGCGGATTATGAACCTGCAAGGAACAGTTGGAACCACGAAATGCGGAATGGGATAGTACTGAGGAGACCGTGGGATAGGCTCCAAATCTTGACGGCGGCACAGACGCATCTGCTTCGTTGCTCGCTTGGTCGGAGGCAGCTGCGGGCATCCTCCCGCGTTCGCGCCTCGCATCTGCATCTGTGGCGCTCGCCATCATTCGTAGCCTATCCCACGGTCTCCTCAGTAAATCGCTGATCCACGCCTTCCGTTGGGTTCTTTATGTTCATTGCCCTGAAGTGAAAATTTGATTCCCCATTCGCACCGACGGTGCTAATGGACTCGAACCTATGACCCAATCAACGTCCCGGAGGATGTTCCTCCAACGCCTGACGACCGCCGTCCTTGTTGCGCCTTTTGCGATCGGCGCATCCACGACTCGCGCTGTCACGCCATTTGCTCGCTCTGGAAAACCGCGTCTCCTCCCGGGCCTCGCCGCATATTCGCTGAGAGATCATTTCAAGGATTCAGACCATAAACGAGGCGGGCAGGTTCCCGAAGGGGAGCGCATCGACATGTTTCAGTTCATCGATTACTGCGCGGACCAGGGATGCGTTGGTGCTGAACTGACCAGCTACTATTTTCCCGCAAACGTGACGGACGATTATCTTTTGAGGGTCAAACGCCACGCGTTTCTGCGCGGCGTGGCAATCAGTGGAAGTGCGATCGGGAATACCTTCACTCATCCGCGTGGTGAAAAGCGCGATGCTGAAATTGCCCTGGCGCGGCGATGGATTGATCGCACTGCATTGATGGGCGCGACCCATCTCAGGGTATTTGCCGGAGATCTGCGGGGGACGACGGCGGAGGAAGCCAAGAAGCGATGCATCGGCGCGCTGGAGGAATGCGCTGCTTACGCTGGAACGCGCGGCGTCATGCTTGGATTGGAAAATCACGGAGGGATCGTCGCCGAAGCGGACGATATTCTCGAAATCTTGCGGACGGTCCAGAGCCCATGGGTGGGCATCAATCTCGACACGGGAAATTTTCACACTGCTGATCCCTACCGCGACCTCGAACGCTGCGCCCCCTACGCGGTGAATGTTCAATTAAAGGTCGAGATGCAGAAGAAGGGTGGCCCCAAGGAGGAGGCTGACCTGGAACGGGCGGTCAAGATTCTGAGTTCCGCCAATTATCAGGGCTACGTCACGTTGGAGTATGAAGCCACCGAGAATCCCTACGCTGCGATTCCGCGCCATATAAAACGCATCAAGAGTCTCCTGGGCGCCGCCTGACGGGGATCCGTAGCGGCATCTCGCAAGTGCGCCGTATTCAGTTCAGTTGAAAGTTGTCGGCGCTCTCAAGAGAGGTCGCTACAGAATGTCGGCGATTCGCGCCAGGGGTGATTACACAGGCGAAAGCGGTTTAGTCGGTCCGTAGCCAAGCTCAATGCTGCTCAGAACCGACCGAATGGAGGGAAAGAATGGCTTGCCTTCAAATGCCTGTCTTGATTAGTTGCCATACGTCATCGAACCCAACCTAAGTTGTTCTTGCGGTGTTTGGTGTGCCGCAGATATGCGCGAACAAGAAACGTCCAGCACACATGAATGATTCTTTGAGCAGGCGGAAAGATCCGAGACGCGCAAGTGTCGGGACCAAGACAATGCGGCCACCCAACGGCATTGAGTTTGATTTTGCGGGGCACCTTGCTTTTTTTCAGTCATTTCTCCGCGATCCAGCGATTGTTGGTGCCCTCAGCCCAAGTTCACCCGTGCTGGCTCGCGCAATGATTGACGGCTTTTCGCTTTCCAATGCCGACACCGTGGTTGAACTCGGTCCGGGCACGGGAGCCTTCACCGGCCCGATTCTCGAACGGATCGGTCGCCTGGCCACGTTCATTGCCATGGAGCTCGACCCCGCTTCCGTTCGCACCCTCAAGCGCAGGTTCCCCGACCTCAACGTTTACAACGACTCCGCGGAGCGGATGCTTGACTACCTCGCACTTCACGGGAAGAAACGCGCGAAGTACATCGTCAGCGGCCTGCCTTGGGCCAACCTGCCGATCGACGATCAAATGCGGATCATGGACATCATCGTCAAAGGGCTGTCACCGGATGGCGTGTTCACCACATTTGCATACGTCCATGCCCTCTGGCTGCCGAATGCGCGCCAGTTCCGCCGGCTGCTCAAGAGCCGGTTTGCTCATGTCGAAACCAGTCCGGTCATCTGGGCAAACCTGCCGCCGGCATTCGTCTATCGCTGTTCGCACCTGGACCGTTCGCTGATCGGCCACAAGGCAACTTCCCCGGGTGTCCGATAGTTCAGACCCGGGTGGACACAGCAAAGAATTCACTTCGTCGATGCTCTGTCATTTGCGTCGAGAGGCACTTTCACGCAAGCATTGGCAATTCCCTTTCGAGAGGCGTCGGTGCTTGATTCGCAGCCACGCTTGCCTTGGGTGATTCGACGCAATGCTTACGATCCACAAGACCGACACTCTCGACCTTCCTGAACTCGAGCCTTACCGCACGATGCGTCGCGCGGCAGAGCATGAGAGGAAAGGAATTTTCGTCGCGGAGGGGGAGAAGGTCGTTCAACGTCTGCTCAACACCCCGTTTGAGATCATCTCTGTTCTGGTCACGGAGGACTGGCTCGCCCGGATCGAAGGCCGGCTCCGGGAACGCACTGAGCACGTAAGGGCTTATGTCGCTCCAAAAGCCCTGCTCGAAACAATGGTTGGATTTCAATTGTACCACGGAGTTCTGGCGCTCGCGAAGATTCCACCACCCGCGACGCTTGAGGCCATTCTTAGCGATGGATCCAGGCCGTTGCTCCTTCTGGCCGCCGATGGCCTGACCAGCGCGGAGAACCTCGGGGTGGTGGCGCGGAACTGCGCCGCGTTCGGGGTCCAGTTCCTGATCACGGGCGAGACCTGTTCGAGTCCGTGGCTTCGCCGCGCCGTTCGCAATTCAATGGGTGGAATCTTTCACTTGCCGACGACGCGGGTCGCGAATCTCGCCGCGGAACTTTCCAAACTTTCGCACCGTGGCATTGCTGTCATCGCCGCTCACCCGCATGCAAACGGCAAAACACTTTCCCAGGCCGACCTCCGGCAGGATTGTTGCATCGTTCTTGGCAGCGAGGGTTACGGGATTTCTCCCCAAGTCCTGCAATCATGCTCCGAACACGTCGCCGTCCCGATGCCGTGGAATGTTGATTCATTAAATGTGAGCAGCGCGGCGGCGGTCTTTCTTTACGAAGCTGCCCGGCAACGCGGACTGGCGTAGCTGGCGTTTCGAATTCGCATGGAACTGCGTGAATTAGCCGAACGAGTACTCCTGGCGACAACGCTTGAAGAAAAGCTTCACTGCCCGGCGGCCATCACGGATGAGAAGCCCGGGGCGGCGATCGTCGCGCCATCAGCGCCGGGCCGCCCCCCTGAATTGCGCTTCAAACCGCAGGGATCGGGCAAGGGAGAGTTTCCGGGAACAAACCAGCTTGAAGATGCGCGCGAACGGGGCCGCCTGCTCCACTTTTTCGCGAATCACGAATTGCTCGCCACCGAGCTGATGGCTCTGGTGCTTTTGCGATTTCCGGATGCGCCCGCGGCGTTTCGCCGCGGCGTGCTCCAGACACTCAAGGACGAACAGAACCACACCCGGCTCTACATCGACCGGATGCAGGAGTGCGGAGTTCATTTCGGCGAACTTCCGGTGAGCGGTTATTTCTGGCGCGCGATTTCCGGAATGGAGAGCCCGATGGATTACGTCGCTGGATTGAGCCTCACATTCGAACAGGCAAATCTCGATTTTGCGCGGAAGTTTTCCGCTGATTTCCAGACTGTGGGCGACGCTGCAAGTGCGCGGCTGCTGGAAAAGATTTATCAGGACGAGATCGCGCATGTTGCGTATGGATTGAAGTGGTTTCGGCGGTGGAAGAATCCAACACAAACCGATTGGGAAGCCTTCTGCCGGCAGCTCAGGTTTCCGCTTTCACCAGCGAGAGCCAAAGGTCCGGTGATCAACTTCGATGGCCGGCGCTCCGCCGGTTTTGAATCCCGATTCATCGACGAACTGAATGTCTATTCACAGTCCAAGGGGCGCACTCCAAGCGTCTTTGTTTTCAATCCTCTTGCCGAGGCTTTCATCGCCCAAGGCAGGGCATTCAATCCCACCAAACATCAGGTTCAACTGGTGCGCGAGCTGGAGAACCTGCCGCAGTTCCTGTGTCGCCAGGATGACATCGTGCTCGTCAACCGCCGGCCCTCCGTCGAGTTTCTCAACGGACTGAAAGAGGCCGGATTCGCGTTGCCGGAGTTTGTGGAGATCGCCGGGATGGAATGTGGATCTGTATTGAATCCTGGCGAAAGAATCGCCAACGACTCTTCAGCGCCTGTAGATCGAGAGAGGACGCCGAGCGTGAACCTCGCCACACTTCAATTACGGAAACTCGGACGTTTGCAGCCTTGGGCCTGGGGACCGGACAGCCTGGAGCTCCTTGCGCCACTTTTCGAAAAAGTGACGGCTGAATCACGGCGACCCGATCAGCGATACAATCGTAAAATTGCGCAGCTCTATTCCAAGGTGTGGAGTGCGGAACTGTTGAGGAAGCTGCTGATGCTATTTGAATCGCAAAATGCCACAAACAACACGGCGCGTCCGTCCATTCGGAGCGAACCTCCTGCGGAGCGCTGGCTTTGCACAGCGCAGGAGGTGGGGGTGGCTGTCGATTCCATGGATGCGGCACATGCCGCTATCGCGACGATTCGCGCGCGAGGACATCACAAAATCGTGATCAAGGAGGCACTCGGTCTCGCGGGTGGCAATGCCATCCGGCTCTGGGAACCGGAGGTTTTGCCAGCACAGACTCGATGGATGCAGCGCGCATTTGAGAGCGGCCAGCAGCTAGTCGTTGAGCCATGGCTGGAGCGGGAAATTGATTTCTCCGCGCAACTGGAAATGACTTCCGAGGGCCTGAAGCTTTGCGGCTACACAGGATTGACCAATGACGCGAGAGGACAGTTCCAGGCAAACTGGGCTCGCTCGGGAAGCGAGCGACGGATTCCTCCACAAGCGATCGATCTTCTTCAAGATCCTGCCGATATTGGTCGGCGCGTTGAGCGACTCTATGCTGAACTCTTCGTAATGCTCGAGATTGAACTTGCCTGTGCCGACTACATCGGTCCCGTGGGAATCGACGCGTTCGTTTATCGGTCACAGGACGGTCATTGCTGTCTGAAGCCGTTGGTAGAGATCAACCCGCGTTACACGATGGGCCGTGTGACGCTCGAGCTGCTCAAGCATGCCTGTCCCGGCAGGTGTGGAGAGTTCAGGCTCGTTAATCGGCCGGCAGTACGGCATGAGGGGTACGATAGCCTGGGATCGTTCGCCTGCTCGTTGATCAATCGATTTCCTTTGGAACTTCGCGGACATCCGCACCTGCGAATCTACAGCGGTGTGGTTTGTCTCAATGATCCCGCCTCAGCCCAAACCAGCCTCGCGACGTTCCGCGTTGGCAATGATGTAACCACATCGACAGCAAGCGCAGAGTGATCCACCGGCGAAACCCGGCTGAACTGTCCAGCATCACTGTCTTCCACTGTCCTGTTTTCGGAATTCTGTCCCGGAATCTGCCGAAGCCTGATCATCTTACATTCGTGTAGGATTCTGTCTTGCAGCACTGTAGGCGCAATCCCCATTCTGGCACTGGCGCTGCTTGGTGAGGGAGGCAATGCGCAATCATGTTTGTGTAAAGAATGAAAATTAAATTATCTTCGTTAGTCATCCTCTCGTTGTTGTCAGTCGCTCAATCTAGTGAAGCCGCGACATATACCTGGCAGGGTGCTTCCACTGGAAACGGGCAACGATTTGTCCGTGACGGCAACTGGCGGAATTCCGCCGATAGCGCGGCAGGTGTGACGCCGACCTCGACGGACACTGCTCAGTTCAATGATTCCCCTACACAGACGACACTCGTTATGAATTCAGCTCGAACGGTTCTTGGGCTGAACTTTCTTAGTACAGCACTGGCTTACTCGATCGGTGGAAGCTCGATCCTCACGATCGGCACTGGAGGCATCATCAATAGCAGCGCGAACTCCCAGGCGTTCAGCGCACCAGTGGCCGTTGGTGGCATCGAGACGTGGAATGCTGCTTCAGGAAACCTCAACTTCAGCGGAATCATCAGTGGCAGCAGTGCCTTGACTTTGGCAGGAGGAGCCGGGAAACAGATCACTTTTTCTGGTGCGAGCGCAAACACCTTCAGTGGAGCACTCGCGATCAACAGCGGACAATTGAACGCCAACAAGGCCGGAGCTCTCGGAAGCGCTAGTTCACTGAGTATCGCTTCCGGCGGAACTTTCAGCGCAGGCGCAGCCATTTCTTATGCGAATGCCATCAGTGGTGCAGGCTCCGTTACGTTCTCAGGAGCCAACTCTCTCACGCTTTCGGGAAACAACACCTTCTCCGGCTCTTTCGGGGTGGCGAATGGTGGAACGCTCAACGCCAATTCTGCCAGCGCTCTTGGTTCCGGCAGCGTCACTCTTACGAGCGGCACCATGAACATTGGAGCCAACGTGAGCACACCAGGTGGTGTCTCATTCGCGGGTGGCACACTGGCGGTCAACGACACTGCAGCCGCTCGCACTGCGAGCTTCGGCGCGTTGGCACTCGGGGCGGGCAGCACCATCGATCTGACGGACAACGGAACCAGCAGCTCGCTTACGTTTTCCAGCGCCACTCGCAGTGCTGGTGGCCTGACGATCAATAACTGGGTCAACACCTCCTCGCGTGACAAGATCTTCATCAGTAGCACCCCCAATGCGGCCTTCCTCCTCAACGTCACATTCAATGGTTTTGGTTCGGGAGGCCAGATCAATGCCGGTGGCGAACTTGGCCCGGCAGGCACCACGCCAGTACCGGAACCGAACGAGTACGCGATGATGTTCGGACTGGGCCTGTTCGGTTTTGCGATTTATCGCCGTCGGACGCAGAAGCGCTCCTGATCATCTGTTCGAGATCAACGAAAAAGGCGCAGGCAGATGCTTGCGCCTTTTTCTACCGAATCATGCGTTCATGCCACTCCGCCATGGGGCGGGGGGGCTCAGACCGCTTCGCTTTCAATCGCCAATGAATTTTGAAGCGACGTGAACGCCGCGATGCTGAAAACCGAGGTTCGGCAATCAATCGAATAGGAACGCAACGCAACAGACTTTATTGGGTGGAGCCTGCCTCTTGCTCAGGTTTCCACCGGAGCAACGACCGCCCCTTCGTGATCCTCGCTGATGACTGGAGCGATCGCCAGAAGCTTGTCGGGTGGCTCGAGGTTGACGAGTTTCACACCCATTGTGTTCCGCCCTGCTTCGCGGATGTGTTTCACAAAGGTCCGGACCATCTGGCCCCCGGTTGTAATCAACATGATCTCGTCGGCGTCGCGCACTGTCAGCGCGCCCACCACTCCGCCGGTCTTGTCTCCGACCTTCATGGTGATCCGCCCCTTGCCTCCACGGGACTGCTTGCGGGCTCCACTTTCGGACTGAACCAGGTATTCCTCGAAAGACGTGCGCTTTCCGATGCCATTCGCTCCGGCAACCAAAAGTGTTGCATCCGGAACAACCACAGCCAGGGCAACGACTTCATCCCCCTTTTCCAAGGTTATGCCTTTCACTCCGGCGGCGGATCGGCCCATTGAGCGCACGTCGGATTCGCTGAAGCGGATACTCATGCCGTCCTTGGTGATGAGAACGACATCGTCACCCGGATTCTTGACTTCGCCTTGTTCAATGATGCAGCCGCATGTGAGCTTGACCTCGATAAGAGTGTCCCCCTGGTCAATGGCAATGGCGATGATGCCGCCCTTGCGAACATTGGCGAAATCGGAGAGCGAGGTCTTCTTCACGGTGCCCTGCTGGGTGGCGAAGAACAGCTCGCCGGGTTGCGCCCAGGTCACGTCTTCGCGGTTCTCGTCAGTCTTCGATAGAATCCGAATCATGGCGGCAACTTTTTCTTCCGCCTTCAATTCAAGTAGATTTGCGATGCTGCGGCCCTTCGAGGCGCGCCCCATGTCGGGAATCTCATGCACTCTCTCAACGTACACGCGTCCCATGTTGGTGAAGAACATCAGATAGTCATGCGTGCTGGCCGTGAAGAGATGCTCGATGAAATCAGATTCCTCGGGAGTGTCCGCCTCGCGGGTCGCCATGCCGATGACACCTTTGCCGCCGCGCCGTTGAGCGCGGTACTGGCTGACATTCGTGCGCTTGATCAGGCCGCTGTGCGTGAGGGTGATGATGACGCCTTCGTTCGCGATCAAGTCCTCGATGGCAATCTCGCCTTCGTCAGGCACGATCTCGGTCTTTCGTGGCGTGGCGTGCCTTTCTTTGATGTCCTTGAGCTCCTTCTTGATGATGGCCATCACGCGCGATTCCTTTGCGAGGATGTCGAGGAGATCCTTGATCGCTTCGAGAAGCGCCTTGTATTCCGTCTCAACTTTGTCGATTTCCAGGCCCGTCAACTGATAGAGCCTGAGATCAAGAATGGCATCCACCTGGCGTTCGGTAAGCGCATAACGGCCGGCGGTCAATCTCGCCTCGTTGCGGATCAGGATACCCCAGCGCTCGACCTGGTCGCGCGCCCATTCAAATGCAAGCAACTTGATTCGCGCCTCCTCTCGATTCTTGCTCGAACGAATGATGTGGATGAACTCATCGAGATTGGCGAGCGCGATAAGGTATCCTTCGAGAAGTTCGGCGCGATCCTCGGCCTTCCGCAGCTCGAAGCGGGTTCGGCGCAGGATGACTTCACGCCGGTGCTCGATGTAACACTGGATGATCTGCTTGAGGTTGAGCGTTTTGGGCCGGCCTCGATCGATGGCGAGGGAATTGACACTGAACGAAACCTCAAGCTGTGTGTGCTTGTAGAGGTTGTTGATGACCACCTTCGGCAGGGCATCTCGCTTGAGCTCGATCACCAGCCGGCAATGCTCGTCCGACTCGTTCCGCATCGCACTGATCTCGGTGATGATCTTTTCATTCACCAGATTGGCGATGCTTGCTTCAAGAGCGGCGCGGTTGACGTTGAAAGGAATTTCGGTGATGACGAGCTGCTCTCTTCCGCCCTTCATCTCCTCGACACCAACACGGCCGCGCAGTTTCAAGCTGCCCTTTCCGGTCTCGAAGTAATTCTTGATCCCCTCGACACCGCAGAGAAAACCGCCTGTTGGAAAATCCGGTCCTTTGACGAACTTCATCAATTCCGGCACCGTGATCGCCGGATTGTCAATGTGAGCGCAGAAGCCGTCGATCACATCGCCGAGATTGAGCGGCGGCATGTTGGTGGCCATGCCTACGGCGATGCCGGTCCCTCCATTGACCAGCAGATTCGGAAATGCGGCGGGGAAAACCTTGGGCTCCGTCAGGCGCTCGTCGTAGTTTGGGACGAAATCAACGGTGTCCTTGTCCATGTCGGACATCAGCAACGCTCCAAGATGCGTGAGGCGTGCCTCTGTGTAACGCATCGCCGCCGGTGGATCGTCTTCCACCGAGCCGAAATTGCCCTTGCCGTCCACGAGCTTGTCCCGCATCACCCAGGGTTGAGCCATGTGAACGAGGGTCGGGTAGATGACCGCCTCACCATGTGGATGGTAATTGCCGGAGGTGTCGCCGCAGATCTTGGCGCACTTCATGTGCTTGCGGCCCGGGAACAGGGAGAGCTGTTCCATGGCGTAAAGGATCCGGCGTTGCGAAGGCTTGAGCCCGTCCCGCACGTCGGGCAACGCGCGCGAGATGATCACGGACATCGAGTAGTCGAGGAACGAGTTCTTGATCTCGTCCGCAACATTGATCTTGGAAATTTTCTCGCCCTGGGAGTAGGCGCCGCCGCTGGGTTGTGGCTGGGAAGTGTTTGGTTCGGTCTCGTCTGGCATGATCAAAAGCTTCTAAATCTTCAAAGGCAGGTTCTCCGGAAATACCGGAATGTGATTTGCCTGCGCTGCCGCGTGCATTCGGGCGTCCGTCGTGCAAAGCGGAAATTCCTGCGACAAGTCGCAACTCGCCACGTGGAGCGCGTCGAGGGCGCGAAGCGGCACCAGCGGATGGCAGGCCTCAATCACCTGCATTGCCTTTTTCAGAACCCGGTTATTGAGATTCCTTAACTGTAGTATCTCCTGGTCAATCAATTCGGACACCTTGGCTTCCGCCCGCTGGCGCTGTTCACGTGTGATCAACTTCGCACGCTCCTTTGCGAACAGCGCGGACTTGATCTCGACCAGGGCAAGTTCCGATGTCGTCATCGAATGGCCCCGGAGTTCGCGCTCAAACCACGCCGTCTCCGGTTCGGGAGTCAACAACTTCACCAGTATGCCTGTGTCGAGATACATGATTACCAACCGCGGCCATCGCGGTCGGCACGGATGATCTCATCCGCAAACGGCCCTTCGGTCTGCATCGGCATGGATTTGAGGTGATCTCCCATGCCCGCGAAAACCTTCCTCGGCTTGGCCACAACGGCGCTGACCAGCCTGGCTTTCGGCTTTCCGTCGCTGGTGATGGTCACTTCCGTTCCACCGGCAACCAGTTCCAGCAACGCCGACAGATGAGCCTTGGCCGAGCGGATGCTTATGATCGGCCCGATTCCAGGCATGGCTGCGACTTCGCGCATCACCATTGGCTCGGACGCCTTCGACAATTTGCAGGGCGCTGTCTTTTTTTCTTTCATGGCGTAAATGTGGTCACATGAGACTACATGCGTCAATCTCATATTCTACACATCCAGATTCCGCACATTGAGAGCGTTATCTTCGATAAATTGTCTTCGCGGCTCAACCTCGTCGCCCATGAGCCTGACGAACATCTCCTCCGCCTCAATGGCGTCAGTCAGGTCGATGCGCAAGAGCTTGCGCTTGGTCGGATTCATGGTGGTTTCGAAAAGTTCCTTCGCATCCATTTCGCCAAGACCTTTGAAGCGGTAAATCTGGATGCCTTTCTTTCCGACAGCCTTGACCCCTGCAAGGATTTCGGGAATTGAAAAAAGCGGTGTCACAACAGCCCTTTCTCCTTCGCCTTCCGTCAACTCGAAGAGCGGCTTGTCCTGTGCCGAATAATGATCCACCGCGAATCCCTTCTTGGAGAGCTTGCTCAACAGGTCGGCGATCGCCTTGCCTTCGAGATGCAGGTCGAACGTTTTCACCCGGCGGGTCGGGCCCTCTTTTCGGCGCTCGCCCTCAACGTCGGCCCCAAAAAGATCACCATTGGCCGCCTTGAACGCGTCGAAATCATCGCTGCTCAGGAAGTAATGAACGGTTTCGTCATTGCCGAGCCGGACCTTGGCCATGTGCTGTGGCAGCGTTCCCTCACCGTCTCGCTTGTCCACGTAGTTGGCAAAGTCGCCCCCGAGCCGGCGAATGTAGGTGGCGTGTTTATCCAGTGATTCGAGCAACGCAAGAATCTCCTCGAGTTGTTTTGGGGTGAACTCGCGGTCATCGGCCAGATTCTTGAGGCGGACGTCCTCGGTGCCGTTTTGGAGCAGAATACGGTTGAGTTGCGCGTCGTCATCGACGTAATCCGTCCGCTTCTTGCGTGTGATCGAGTAAAGCGGCGGCTGCGCTATATAGACGAAGCCTTGCTTCACCAATTGCGGCATCTGCCGGTAGAAAAACGTCAGCAGCAACGTG
>SXGS01291505.1_pt1 | contig 16610 bp, 13 predicted proteins | sample 3174681 | NCBI WGS metagenome assembly SXGS01 (sample SAMN11356861, study PRJNA531348) | freshwater metagenome | isolation source: freshwater sample F1-80 | place: China: Fuxian Lake, Yuxi | collected 2017-12-25 | reverse complement strand
TCTTTCGAGGGTGTTTCTACTGTCAAATGGGAGTGTCTCCCTCTGCGCCGGTGCTCAACCGGACGCATCGTCCGGCCTGGCGAGGCCCGCGTGTGTATTCCCATCGCGGGATCCTCGGGGCGAGCCCAAGGATGACGATGGACCCAGGGTGTGTTGGTGGCAACCACGTGGATGTGGGCGCTCTTGGGTGCGGCCCCGTCGGCGCCCTCCGTCATCCCCGCAGAAGTTGCATTGGGCGCAATCTCACTCCACGAAGCGGGGATCCATTCGCTATGACCTGGCGCGTCACGCATCCGAGACCTAACCACGCCATTCGCAAAAAGCTCTTCCCCCTGGTGCCGCAGCCCACTATCGTCATCCCCGCAGAAGTCGCACTGGGCGGAGACTTACTCCATAAGGCGGGGATCCATTCGCTATGACCTCGCGCGTCGCCCCAACTGGCTCGGTCGGGCGCGCTTCACGAGGACTGCTTGCGGCATCTATAGCGCACGGATCCTCGGGTCAAGCCCAAGGATGACGATGATCGAGGGGTGGGCCGGTGAGACCTTCGGGACCTGTGCTACGAAGGCGCTGCTGGGCCAACACCCTCAACGTCGAGATCGCCGTGGGGCCGTTGGCCTGCCACCGGCGCACACTGGCGGGAGAACTGTGCCACTGTGGCGCATCCGCGGGGTTGCGGCCCAACATCATCCCTGACTGGGGCAGCTTCCCTCGCCTCAGGGGATCGATCTCTCCTCCCCTGCCGTGGAAGACGGACCCCACTCCTGCGGGGATGACGGCGTCGAGAGCGCGGTCGCGAACCTCGTGGCGAACTAGCCGCCTTTGACCGGCCAGATGGCGCCGGAGGTGTAGGTGTTTCGCTCCGAGCAGAGGAACTCAACGACGTCTGCGACCTCTTCGGGGTCGGAATATCGCCCGATCGGGTTGCCGGGATTCGCCAGATGCTCAGCGGAGAATCGGGGGATCACCATCTGAGTCAGGGAGCGCGACGGCTCCACGCCGTTGACGAAGACTCCCTGCCTCGGGTGAGCGGCTCCGAGGGACTGTACGAGCGTGTGAACCGCTGCCTTGGAGACCGCATAGGGCACCTGATTGGGGTTCCCGAACCGGGCTCCGCTGGAGAAGGTGACGCAGCGTCCCCAGCCGCGCTCGATCATCAGCGGCAGCACCGCCTGATGTGCGTGGTAGGCGCCGTAAACATTGATCTTCATCACGCGATCAAACTGCTCGGCAGTCTGCTCCAGGAAGGGCGCCTCCCGTCCGAAGACCCCCGCGGCGCAGACCAGGATGTCGATCCGCCCGAAATTCTCCATGACTCGCGCCACTCCGGACTGTACCGACTGCTCTGAGGTCACGTCCATCGCCACGCAAAGACCTCGCCGGCCAAACGACTCGATCTGCGAAAGGGTCTCCTTCACTCCCGAGCTGTCCACGTCCACGTCGGCGATGGCGACATGCCTGCCGGCCTCCGCGAAGCGGACGGCGCAGGCCCGGCCGATCCCGTTGGCCCCACCCGTCACCAGGGCAACGCGCTCCTCGACCGGTGCGGCAAAGCGGAGCGACGGCATCAGGCGGCCTCCCCCGAGTCGAGCACCCGAATCCCCAGCTCGCGCGCTGTGTTCCAGAGCAGTTTCGACGCTGCCGGCAACTCCTCGGTGGATGCCCCTTCCACGATCACGGGGTAGTCCGGATTCAGGGCTTCCATGCGCCTGAGGAGCGTTTGGAAGCAGACATGCCCTTTGCCGGGGCATCCGTCCTGCAAATGCACCGAGAGCCGGTTTTCGGGCCAGACGTCCTTCGCATGGCAGCTCACGATGTGCGGGCCGAGCACGTCGAACATCCGATCCAGCACCGGCGCGGTGTCGAACACTTCGGGCAAGCGGATCCAATTCGCGGAGTCGAAGTCGGACCTCACCCAGCGGGAGTCCACGGCATCGAGCACCTCTTTCGTGACCCGCTCATCGGAGAGCGTAACAAGCTGGTGCCCTTCCAGACTGAGGAAGACCTGTGCATCCTCAGCGGCGGACACCGACTCCTTCAGGCTCTTGATGAGCTGTTCGGTCGCCTGAGGGGTCCAGTTGTAAGGGTGTGGGAACCACGGACCGTCCGGGTTCATCGATCCCGGCCCGGTATCGATCCCGCGGGAACCGAGGCGCCCCGCGAGCCGCAGCGAGGCCTGGAGGGTCTTGACAGCCCTCGCCCGTTCCACCTCAGAGGGATTCACCAGATTCTGCCAGTAGCCGGTGGTCTGAAACAGGCGGACGCCCTCGCCTTCCAGGATGCGTCGTGTTTCGTCGATCACGGGACCTGGAGTATCGTGCGGATCGTTCGCGCGAAATCGGGTGAAGATCCCCGAGAAACCCAGCGCACGAACCCGTCGGCAGAGTTCGGGAGTGATCTCCCGCATGTCGGCCGGGAGAAAACACCCGCTCATTCCAAATCGCATCGGTTCCTCGGATCCCGCCGGAGATGCTCGTCAGAGCAGGGCGCGGATGGGATCATCCTGATACAGCGGCCAAGGCCGGTTCACCACGTCGTGGACTTCCGAATGCCTCGGCAGACCTAACAGGTGGTAGATGGTCGCGTGAAGGTGCTCCGGACCGACTCGATCGGTCTCGGGATAGGCTCCAAGGCGATCGGAGGCGCCGTACACCGTGCCGCCGCGGATCCCGCCTCCAGCCAGCATCACCGAGAAGACATGCCCCCAGTGGTCTCGGCCGCCATTGACGTTGAACTTCGGCGTACGGCCGAACTCCCCCATACACACGACGAGCGTGTCATCCAGGAGCCCACGCCGATCCAGGTCGTTAAGGAGACCCGACACGGCAATGTCCATCGGAGGCGCCAGATGGTCCCGGGTGCGGCGGTCATGGTCGGAGTGCGTGTCCCACACGGGGTTGCCGAGTCCGAGATCGTTCGGCTCTCGCGGCCAGTTCACGGTCACCAACCGCACGCCTGCTTCCACCAGACGGCGGGCGAGCAGGCATGTCTGTCCGAACTTGTGCGTGCCGTACTCGGCACGGACCTTCTCCGGCTCCCGGGAGAGATCGAACGCCTGTCGCGCCGAGGTCGATGTCAGGAGATCGAAGGCCCGCGTCATCATCGCATCGGCCCGTTCGGGTCGGCCGCCGGTGAGCGCCGTGTCCGGAGTTCCGGATTGCGTGCCCGCGACCAGTTCCCTGAAGCTGCGCCTCCGTTCCAGCCGCTGATGCGGGAGTGACTGGACGGGATCCAGCGAGAGCCCCGTCAGTTGCAGCCCACCCACCGGGTAATCGACGAGCAGTGGATCGAACTCGGGACCCATAAAGCCGCCGTTCTGGCCCGCCACGATGATCCCGGGATTGTTGCGAATCAGCTCCGGCAGCGTGACCGCAGACGGCAGGACGCCCCGCGCCGGGAGCAATCGCTGAATCAGGGCGCCGATATGGGGCGCATCGCCGCTCGCGGGCGGAGTGGACTCGCCGGAACGGAGCGCGTTCGGTCGCCCCGTCAGCATCAGGAAGCCGCTGCCGGTGTGAGCATTGACATCGGTCGCCATCGAGCGGATGACCGCGTACTTCGGCGCGATCCGGGCCAGGCGCGGCAGGAGCTCGCAGACCTGCAGCCCATCCACCGGCGTCGAAATGGGCTTGAACGAGCCTCGGACGTCGGATGGAGCCTCGGGTTTCGGGTCGAACGTTTCGTGCTGGGGGGGCCCGCCGACCAGGTATAGCAGGATGCAGGAGCGCGCCTTCCCGAATCCGTGACCATGCGCCGCGCGGGACTCGGACTTCACGTCGGCGTCCGCCCGCAGGAGTCCAGCCAGCGAAAGCCCGCTCCATCCCAGTCCACCCGCGCACAGCAACTCCCGTCGCCGGTAGTTCTCGCGCGTTCCGGCGCTCCCTTGCCCCATTCGCCGCATTCCAGACTCTCCCGCTGTGCTGTCCGACCCCGGGAGAAGAAGATCCTTCGTGTTGTGCGACGCCGCCCGAACGCGTCGGTTTCAGCCGACCTCGCGATTCCTTATCTGCTACACTTTCGGCGGCTTGCGGTGGGACCGGGCGGAGGGTGCGCTTCAGATGTCGGACATGGTGAATATCGGTTTCATAGGGTGCGGCGGCAATGCTCGCGGGCACATGCGACGGCTGGCGGAAGTGCCCGGGGCGCGGATCGTGGCCGTTTGCGATGTGGTGCAGGATCTGGCCGATCAGGCAGCCGCCGAAACGGGCGCCACGGCCTACACGGATCACCGCGCCATGCTGGAGCGCAGCGATCTGCACGCCGCGTACCTCTCCATCCCGGTCTTCGCCCACGGCGCCCCCGAGAACGACGTCATCGACCGCGGCATCCCCTTCCTGGTTGAGAAGCCGGTCGCGATCGACATGCCCACGGCTCGGGCCCTGGAGAAGCGGGTCCGGGAGTCCGGTCTGATCACCGCCGTGGGGTATCAGCTCCGCTACTCGGGTACGGCCGATCTGGCCCGCCAACTGCTGGCGTCCGCTCGCGTGGGTCTGGTGAGTGGTCGCTACTGGTGCGCGAGCGGCGCAGGCGATCCCACGCGGTGGCTTCGGCAGATGGCCCGCTCCGGCGGCCAGCTCGTGGAGCAGGCCACGCACACCATCGACATGATGCGGTTCCTCGCCGGCGAGATCACGGAAGTTCACTGCGCTTCCGCCAGTCAGGTGCTCAAGGAGATCGACTGCCCCGACTTCAACGCGGTGAACCTGAAGTTCGCCTCCGGCGCCGTGGGCAGCCTCACCACAAGCTGGGCGTTTGCGCAGGGGTGGAGCAACACCAACGTGCTGGACATCCTTTTTGAGGATCAGGGGCTAAACTGGACGTACACCCGGTTGACTCACCTCCACGGAGGTCAGGTCGAGGAGCATACGCTCCCCACCCGCAGCATCGATCAGATTTTCGTGGACGCGGTTCGAAACGGCGATGGATCTGAGATCCGCAGCCCCTACAGTGACGCGGTGGTGAGTCTCGCCGTCAGCCTGGCGATGAACGAGAGCGCCCGAACCGGGGCGCCGGTCCGCATCTCCGACATGGGCTGAACTCTACGACCGCCGGATAGGAGCCTTTGGAAATGTCCACATTGCTGACCCTCGAACCGCCGCCCCGTCTCAATGAGTCGGAGCTGGAGGCCAAGCGGCGCCGACTTCTGGCGCTGACGGCTGAAATGGGCAGCGTGGTGGTCGGCTTCTCCGGCGGCATCGACAGCACCCTGGTGGCGGCTGCCGCGCACGAGGCGCTGGGGGACCGGGCTCTGATGGTGATCGCTCATTCCGAGTCGTACCCGCCCTCGGAGCTGGAACTCGCCGTCACCCTTGCGAAGGAGCGCGGTTGGAAGGTGCGGGTCGTCGTCACTTCCGAGCTGGAGAACCCCGAGTATCGCAAGAACGACGGCCGACGCTGTTACTTCTGCAAGTCGGAGCTGTTTGACCACCTCAGCCGCATTGCCCGAGACGAGGGGTACGCTCACGTGGCGTACGGCGCAAATGTGGATGACATGAGCGATTTCAGGCCCGGACACCAGGCGGCACGGGAGCACTCGGTTCGCTCCCCGCTCTACGAAGCCGGACTGAACAAGGCGGAGATCCGGGAGATCTCTCGGCGCATGGCGCTTCCGAACTGGAACAAACCCGCGATGGCGTGCCTCTCGTCGCGAGTCGCCTACGGGACCGAGGTGACCGCCGAAACGCTGAGCCGCATCGATCGGGCGGAGAGCCTGCTTCGGAGCCTGGGGCTGGAGCAATTCCGAGTACGGCACCACGACAGTATCGCCCGCATCGAAGTCCCGCTGGATCAACTGGTCCGACTGGTCGACCCCGAGTTGCGAAAGCGCGTGGTCGACGGCCTGAAAGGCGTGGGCTATACGTTCGTCACGCTCGACCTGGAGGGCTTCCGAAGCGGAAGCATGAACGCGCTTCTGAAGTGATGATTTACCTCGATCACGCCGCCACCACCCCGTGCCGAGCCGAGGCGGTCGCCGCAATGCTCCCCTATCTGGAGAGCCATTTCGGCAACCCCTCGAGCGTCCACATCGCCGGTCAGGCCGCGCGAGAAGGGCTGGACCGCAGTCGAGATCGGGTCGCTCGCGCCCTGAACGCCCGCCCGGAGGAGATCATCTTCACGAGCGGCGGCACCGAGGCCGACAACCTGGCGCTCTTCGGATGCTTCTTGCAACACCGCGGCCGCCGACAGCACCTGATCACCGCCTCAACCGAGCACCACGCCGTGCTGCACACCGCCGAGTGGCTGCGGGAACTCGGCGCCGAGGTGACGGTGCTGGATGTGGACGGCGAAGGGCGGGTCGATCCGGAGGCGGTTCGATCCGCCATCCGGCCGGACACGTTTCTCGTGTCGATCATGGCCGCGAACAACGAGATCGGCACGCTGGCGCCCATCACCGAGATCGGCGAGGTTTGCCGGGAGGCAGGCATCCCCTTTCATACCGACGCCGTGCAATGGGTCGGCGCCATGCCGGTGGACGTACGATCGCTGCCCGTGGACTTTCTGACGCTCACCGCGCACAAGTTCTACGGCCCCAAAGGCGCCGGCGTTCTCTTTGCCCGTCGTGGGGTCCGGTTTCAGCCGACCGTTCGCGGGGGCAGCCAGGAGCGGGGGAAGCGCGCCGGGACGGAGAATGTGGCCGCCATCGTCGGTCTGGCGGAAGCGCTGGATCTCGTCCAACAGGAGCAGGAACAGGAGTCGGTACGGCAGACCGAACTTCGCGACTACCTGATCGCTTCGGTGCTGGAGTCCATCCCAATCGCACGGCTCAACGGGCCCCGCGCGGGACGGCTTCCCAACAACGCGCACTTCTCATTTCCGGGCATCGAGAGCGACATCATGGTGCTGAACCTGGATCTCGAGGGGATCGCCGCCTCATCGGGCTCCGCGTGCGCCGCCGGCGCCATTGAACCGAGCCATGTGGTGAAGGCGATCGGGCTGGACCATGAACATGCCGTGAGTGCGCTGCGCCTCTCTCTGGGCAGGTCGACCACGCGCGGAGAGATCGACCAGACGGTGAATGCGCTGCAGCGCATCGTGCAACGACTTACGGGATAGCTCCGAAGTCGGAATGGGCCGCAATGGGTAGCTCCAACCCCCTCCTCTGGCTCTGCTGGGCAACCTTTGCCGCGTATCTGGCGTTCTTCTTCTTGAAGAAGATCTTGCCGGAGCTCCGCAAGCTTCCACCGGAACCCATCAAGCCGCTCCCGGCGCTCCCGGCATGGCTGGTTTGCGAGGACGGAGCACCGTTCGATTTGCAGGTCCGGTGGTTTGCGCTTCGGGCGGGAGGAGGCACCGTGGTGGGCCACCTGCCCCGTCCCGAAACCGATGAATGGCTTTATCTCTACCTCACCGACGACGAGGTCTTGCCGGACCACGCAGCCCTGGGCTTCGATGCCGCGTTGGGTCGATATTGGATCGAAGCGTTCGACGGCGCGGACGTGAGGCACAACGGCGAGCGGCTGGAGTCGGGAGATCGCCCCACCCTCTCCGATGGAGATCTGCTGGATCTGGGACGGCGCTCCCGATTTCGGTTCACGCTGACGGGACCGGAGGCGGAATGATGCTGCGGGCCGTGGTGGATCTGGCCGGGCGCAGCCGGATGGGCGAGCGCCATCGAGTGGAGGGCCGCGACAACGAGGATGTGCTGTTCACGTCCAGCCGGCACACGCTGTTCGATGCGGTGATGGTGCTCTCCGACGGCATGGGAGGCCATCCCCTTCCCCTGGAAGCAGCCACCGCCGCGGTAGAGGCCGCTCGGGCGGTGATTTTCTCCTACGGCGCCGGCGCGGCGGGAGCCGTTCCCGCGCTGCTGCAGCAGGCATTTCGCGCCGCAGCACGAGCGGTGGCCGAGCTCGGTTCCGAGTCCGGTAAGCAGCCCGGGTGCACGCTGAGCCTGGCGGTGCTCCGAGGAGATGATCTCAGCGTGCTGCACTGCGGCGACGGCTCGGTCTGGTTCTGCCGGGCGGGAACGGCCCAACTGCTGCTCGGGGGAGAGCAGAACCGGCGCGGCAATCGGCCCGCGGCGTATCTGGGCCAGGCCGAGCCGCTCGACCCAGAGCCGTGCCACCTGCGCCTGAAGGTTGGAGATCGCCTCTTGATGGCCACCGACGGACTGACCCGGGCTCTGGGCGCCGACCCGGCGCCGACCGTCGGCGCGATCCTCAGCCGGGACGGTCTGGAAGCCTCAGCCCGCGCCGGACAGCTCCTGTCGCACGGCCGCCCGGAAGCCTACGAGGACGACACCACCCTCGCCGTGCTGGAGGTGGTTTCGTTCGAGGACCGGCCCGAGCCTCGCTTCAAGCCGGCGCCGGCCGCAGCCGCGGCTCCAGCCCCACGGCGGACTCCGCGGCCCACGGTCGGAGCAGTGGCGGCTCTGGCGCTCTTCTTTGGCGCTGTCGGCTTCGCAATCGGTCGTTTCACCGCGCCGGTGGCAGCGCCCATCGCCGGCGGTTCGGACCCCACGCCTGCGCCGCCCGACCAGGAGCCCGCCGCACTCGAGAAGCTCCCCACCGGGAATCTCGTCCTGATCGATCCGCTCGGCCGCCGGCTGTTCAGCCTCGGAACCCGCGACGGGACTCCGCCGAACGAGCCGGTGGATCTCCAGGCGCTGAAGTTGGGCGCCGACGGGCGGCTCGCCCGGATCCCGGGTGAGTTCCGCTTCGATCCGAGGCAGCGGACGCTGGACCTTCCGGACGGCACGCGCGTTCCGGTGGACCCCGACACTCGCGGGGGCCAACTCCGGATCGTAATCGGCGGTGTGCTGACGGTGATCACCAAAAGGCCGGGCGCGAAAGTCTGGGTGGACGACCGACAGCTCGGCACGACCCCATTCAAGCGAGTGATTTCCGCCGGTCGGAAGCAGATTCGCGTGGACGAGGCGGGGAAAGTCTCCAGGCACGACGTCGACGTCAAGCCGGGCCGCACCACGGTGCTGAACTTGAGCTCATCATGACATCCCTTACGGCAGTACTCCTCAAGTCCGGCCAGCGCCTCACCACCGACCGGGGAGACACGGTGCTCGTGCAGGCATGGGCGGGAGAGGGTTCCTACTCTCGGGTCTACCGCGCCACGCTGGCCTCCGACTCGACGGTCTGCGCGATCAAACTCGCCCGAGGAGAGACTCCCGGCGCCGCGGCTCTGCTGGAGCAACAGCGCCGGATCCTGGCGCCGCTGAGTCATGAGAATCTGGTGCGGGTGTTCGACTGGGGCCGAGTTTCCGAGAGTCCGTTCCTCATCATGGAGTGGCTCCCGGAGGAGACCCTGGAGCAGCGCGTGGCGAGTCGCGGATCCCTGCCGCTCCGTCTCGCATTGTCGATCTTTTCCGCGATACTGGCGGCGCTGGACTGTCTGCACACGGCGGGAGTTTCCCACGGAGACGTCTTCGGGAGGAATGTCCACCTGGATCGTGAACGAGCGGCGGTGCTGGTGGACCCGCATCCGGCGCCGGGAACCTCCACACCCCACCAGGATCTGCTCCAGGCGAGTGATCTGCTCGCGTTGATGCTCGCCGGTTCCGCCGCGGCCGGAGGGCCGATGGAGCTGGACAAGCGCCCCGGGATGAACCGATCGGTGATTCAGCTCTGGCGGGAGTCCCGAACCCCCGGATCCAGGGCCGGCAAGCTCCGCAGTGAAGCGGATTCCATTTTGAGAGGACTCTAGCCCGGATGTCTCTTCAGTCTCACCGACTCTTTCGCAGACTGACGCCGCTCCCGCTCGCCCTGGCGTTGCTCGGCGGCGTTGCCGCCTCCGCGGGACTCGCTGCATCCGCGGCGCCGCAAACCGGACGCGCAGCCCACTCCGCGAAGCCGGCCCGAACGCCGATTTCGTACGAAGAACAGATCAAGCCGCTGCTCACGGCGCGCTGCTACGCCTGTCATGGGAACGGCTCCCGATTGGGAGACTTTCAGCTCGACAATCGGACCGGGCTTCTGACCGGCGGTAAGACGCATCCGGTGGTGACCCCCGGCAAGGCCTCGCAGAGCTACCTTATGCGACTGATCTCCGGGCAGATCCCCGGCAAGGTGATGCCCGCCCGCGGTCCGCGGCTCACCCGAGCCGAGGTGGAGTTGATCGGCCGCTGGATCGATGAGGGGCTCGACTTCGGCGCCGGTGGTTCCGCGTCCTCGTGGCGACCGACGCTCTCGCTCAGGGCCCCAGCCCTTCCACGCTACCCCGGCGCGGACACCGATCACCCGGTGGATCGCATCCTTCGCCCCTACTTCCAGGCAAAACGAGTCTCCGCGGCCCAGTCGGTGTCGGACTCGACCTTTGCCCGCCGCGTCTACCTCGATCTCATCGGTCTGCTGCCGCCGACCGAGGAACTGGAGGCGTTTCTTTCCGATCGAGCTCCGGACAAACGGTCTCGGCTGGTAGACCGACTTCTGGGTGACGATCTCCGGTACGCAGAGCACTGGCTCACGTTCTGGAACGATCTGCTCCGAAACGACTACTCCGGTACCGGATACATCGACGGCGGTCGGGCGCCGATCACGACCTGGCTCTGGCGGGCGCTCCGCTCCAATCTGCCGTACGATCGCTTCACCGCAGAGCTCGCGCACCCGACACCGGACTCCGCCGGATTCACCAAGGGCATCGTCTGGCGCGGCGTGGTAAACGCCGCTCAGCTTCCACCGATGCAGGCCGCGCAGGTCATTCCCCAGGTCTTCCTCGGCATCAACCTCAAGTGCGCCTCGTGTCACGACAGCTTCATCAGCAACTGGAAGCTCTCCGATGCCTATGGCATGGCGGGCGTTTATGCCGACTCCCCGCTGGAGATCGTCCGCTGCGACAAGCCGACCGGCAAGACCGCGCCGGTGAAGTTCCTCTACCCGGAACTTGGCGCCATCGACGGCGCTGCTCCCCGAGAGAAGCGCACCGAACAACTCGCGGCGCTGCTGACGTCTCCGCGCAACGGCCGCTTCCCACGCACCCTCGTCAACCGCCTCTGGGGCCGCCTGTTCGGGCGGGCCATCGTGGAGCCGGTGGACGAGATGGACAACGAGCCCTGGTCGCCCGCGGTGCTGGATGGGCTCGCCGCGGACTTCGTGGCGCACGGCTACGACATCAAACACCTGCTGAGGCAAATGGTGCTCACGAAGGCGTACCAGCGGCCCGCCGTGCCCCAGCCCACCGAGTCGACGCGCCAGTACGTCTTCCGCGGACCCCAGGTGAAGCGCCTCACCGCCGAGCAATTTGTGGACGGAGTGTCGGCCCTCACCGACGTCTGGTCGAGCCCCGCTCCCGGCGCCCCGTATGTGGCGCCCACGGTGGAGAGCGCCCCGCCCACCACGGGCCTGAAGGTGCTGCACGCGGGCGCGCCGCTGTCATCGGGAGCCGAGCGAATCGACGTCGACGTCTCCGGCGCCCGTTACCTGCATCTCCTGATCTCCCCGGTGGACGGCGAAGCGACCGCGCCCCAGGGGACCTGGGGAACTCCTCGTCTCACAACCCGTGCAGGGCAGGTCCGTCTCACCGACCTGCCATGGCTCGCCGCGGCGGCCGAGCGGGGTCGGGTGTTCGTGAACCGCAACGAGGCGAACCGTCCACCTCGGGTCGAAGGCGAGGCTCCGACCTACGCACTCTCGGCGCGCGGGCCCAGCGTGGTGAGTTACCTGCTCCCGCCCGGCGTCACCCGATTTCAGGCGCTGGTCGGCCCGGATGTGCGCGCCGGTCGGGAGAGTGGCGCCCTCCGGTTCCAGGTTGCCGTGAGCGCACGTCCGCTGCTTCAGACCCGCGCCGCACTCTCCAACGCCGACGCGCTGACGCGGGCCCTCGGCCGGCCCAACCGGGAACAGGTGGTGACCACCCGGCCCCCTGTGGCCACCACGCTGCAGATGCTCGAGCTCACCAACGGCCCAACGCTTTCTCGGATGCTGAACCACGGCGCCGAATCCTGGGCCTCGGGCATCCTTGGGGGAACGCGCACACCGGCCCAGTTGGCGGATAGGATTTATCTGAGTGCGCTCTCTCGCAGACCCACCCCGATCGAGCGTGCTGAGGCGCTGAAGCTGCTCGGCGCAGATCCGACGCCGACAGCGGTTGAAGATCTGCTCTGGTCGGTGCTGATGCTCCCCGAGTTTCAACTCGTCTTCTAGTCCGGAACGAAATCGATGAACCCATCCCGTCGCGATCTCTTGAAGACGGCCGGCGCCGCCACCCTCTCCGCCCTTGCGGCCGGCGAAGCCCGCGTGTGGGCCGACGCGCCGCCGCCGGCCCCGCGCGCCACCGCCGACACGCTCATCGTGCTCTGGATGGCGGGCGGGATGGCGCACACGGAAACGTTCGACCCCAAACGCCACACGCCGTTCAGCCCGGGAACCCCCTCCGAGAAGGTGCTCTCCACCTTCCCCTCCATTCCCACCGCGATCGACGGCGTCCGCTTCTCCGAGGGATTGGAAAAGACCGCGGCGGTGATGGATCGCGGAACCCTGATCCGAACCTACACCGGTCCCGATCTCGGCTTCATCCTGCATTCCCGTCACCAGTTCTACTGGCACACGGGCTATGCGCCCCCCCAACCCGTGGCCTGTCCCCATATCGGAGCGTTCATCGCCCGAGCGCTGGGACCGAAGAACCCCGCCGTCCCCGCGTTCATCAACATCGGTCAGCGGTTTGATGTGGGCGAAGGCGAAGAGCTCAAAGCCTTCACGACATCCGGCTTTCTCGGGAGTGAATTCGGTCCCTTCAACCTGCCCTATCCGGAGCAGGCGATTGAAGCCGTTCGGCCCCCCCAGGGCATGAGCCCCTCGCGCTTCGAAAACCGCCAGAAGTTTTACAAGCGACTCGTTGCGGACAGCCCCATCGCGAAGTTCGGCAGCGACTTTCAACGCGAGTCGCTGCTTCGAAGCGTCGATAACGCCTACCGCCTCCTGAGCTCTCCTGCGGCAAAGGCGTTCGACCTCGCCCTCGAGCCTAAAGCATCCTACGACCTCTACAACACCGGCCGCTTCGGTCTCGGCTGCCTTCTGGCCCGTCGCCTCACCGAAGCGGGCGCTCGCTACATTGAGGTGACCACGGAGTACGTTCCGTTCTTCGGCTGGGACACGCACGACAACGGCCACACCCGACTCGCCGAGATGAAGCGCCAGATCGATGCCCCGATTGCCCAGCTCGTGCGAGATCTGGAAGTGCGAGGGCTGCTGGATCGCACCCTCATCGTGCTGGCCAGCGAGTTCAGCCGCGACATGATGATGGAGGGCAAACCGAACAACCTGATCCGTAATCAGGTAACCGTGCCGGACATCATGACCGAACCCAAGCACTACGGCATGCACCGCCACTTCACCGACGCCGGCAGCGTCCTGCTCTTTGGCGGCGGAGTGAGAAAGGGCCACGTGCACGGAACCACCGCGGACGAGCGGCCCTGCAAGACCATCGACAAACCGGTGATCATCGAGGACCTGCACGCCACCATGTACTCCGCGATGGGGATCTCTCCTCGTCTGGCGTACACGGTCGAGCAGCGCCCGTTCTACGTGACGCGCGACGGCGTCGGCAAGCCGATCCGGGACATCCTGCCCACCGCGTGAGCCGGCTGCCTCCGGGCGGCCGTCTCCTCGACACAGGGAGACGGCCGGCCCGCTGCGAGGCCCCGGCAGGGGTCATCCAGGTCCGTGCTTCGCAGGTGCGACCGGCTGGCCATTCTCCGCCGTACGTCATCTGCAGCTTTACGTCAGGCTGCTGCGCTCCCGCCCTGAAGCTCGCTGATCTCACAGCCGATGGTCATGGCAGAGGTCGTCGACAATCGCCCCCCCAACTTTGTAAGACTGCAAAACCCTTCTCGGAGGCGGACTCCTCGCCGACTCTTGGGATGGCCAATGTCGTGGAGAAGGTCAACATGCGCAATGCACTCCGGCTGCTTTCCGGTCCGCTTCTCGTGGGCCTCCTGGTCTCGGGAGCGGTCCACGCTCAAACGGGACAGCTTCCCGGTACGGCGGGGGTCATCGGCACCCCGTACCGGGTCGGCGGGTATCAGGTGATCCTGACCGGCGCCGCCTTCGCCACCCGGTTGGCGCACAGCGAAGCGGCGGTGATCCCGGAAAAACAGAAGAAGCTGCTGCTGCTGAACTGGACGGTCCAGAATCCGGGCGCCACCATGCTGGGGTTCGACTGGAACTCCATTCGCTTCACCGTGGTCAGCGCCGACAATTCCAACCACGAGAACGCCGAGATCGCGCTGAACCCCGACACGATGACCCCGCTGAACCTCACCCTGAAGCCCACCCAAAAGATCCCGGTGTTGAGCTACATTGAGGTTCCCGCGTCGGACCCGGTCCCAAAGCTGATGCTGCAGAGCGCCGGAAAGCCCGTGGTGCGATACGACCTGAAAGGCAAGGTCAAGAAGCTCACCGGCCTCTTCGCCGCTCCTGACGGCGTTACGGCGCTCGACGCCGGCGCCGCCAGGTTGGGTGAAAGAGTGGAACTCGGCGCTCTCGACTTCACGGTGGAGAAGGTGGAGTCCGTGGCCACGGCGCTGGGCGAGGTCGATCCGGGCGACGGCAACAAGCTCGTCGTGATGACCGTCGCCTTCACCAACCCCACCCGGACCGATTTTTCACTCGACCCGGGCTCCTACCAGCTTGCGATGAAGGACGCTAACGACGAGGACATCGAGTTCAAGACTCTGCTGCGCGCCGTCGGCAACACCGCTCTGACTGCTGACATCAAGCCTGGCCAGACGGTGAAGGGCCGGCTGGTCTTCGCCGCCGGCAAGGATGCCCAGGCGGGGTCGCTCACCTTCACCTGGCAGGACCAGCGATCTGCGAAGATCGCCCTCAAGTAACGCCCCGCGCCACCGTCATCCGGCGAGAGGGCAGCATTCTCACAAGCCACTGCCCTCTCGCCGTTTCGCCGGTCTGGATCCTGCATCCCGTTCCCTTCATCAACACGGTATCGGCGCGCGCGCCGAAGTTCAGCGATTGAAGGTAGCCGCCGGAGTCCTCGCCGAACCCCAGTCCTACCGCCGTGCCCCGGTTCCCACTCGCGATCTCATCGCCGAACACCCGCATAGCCGTACGCGTCGGTTCGAGGTGGGCGGGGATCCCTTAGGAAGGCGAGGGCAGCAAGGCTCGCGGGAAGCACCGAAAGGGGAGCCTGACGGATCGACCGCAACTTGCGTTCCGAGGGGTTCCGGTAACCCGGCAGCGGTGATCACTTTCTGTGAGAACTGCTGATCGACTTGCGGTTCTTCCGCAAAAGTGATGGTTTTGGGCCTGTTTCGGGCTTTGAGCCCCGGAAACCAGCCCGCCTTCCTTTGCAGAGACGCGGTTTTGGCGCAGTTACCCCTACCCCAGTCAGGCCAGCGGGAGCACTCTCGCCCGGAGCAGGGCCAGGCCTCCCCGGCCATACATGGCTCGCTTGATCATCTTCAGGCGGTTGACGTTTCCCTCGACCACCCCGTTGCTCCACGGCTGTGTGAACGCGGCTTTCACCGCTGCCCAGTCTCGCTTCAGCCCTCGAGCGAACGTCACCAACTCTCTGATCCCGCTCTTCAGCGCCGACTCCAGCCAGCTCTCGAGCCCCGAACCGTCCTTTCCCCGCATCTTGCCAAGGAAGTCTCCGGCCATCTCCATCGCGATCCGGATCTCGGGTCGATCCTCGTAGAGCCGGCGCTTGAACTCAGCCTCGGACTCGGTCAGATCTTCTTCCCCCTTCAACAGCTTCCACGTCCAGGTTTTCGGGGGCGGGTGAACGGTCTTCGGTGGGTTGTCCGCATCTTCTGGGCTGGAGTTTCTCCACCCCGACACATAGGCATACAGTGCTGACTTGCTTCCACGATAGCCCCGACTCTTGAGATCCTCGTAAAGTAAGCCGCCGTGCTTGATCCCTCCGTCCCATTGCTCCTTGAGATAGTCACGGTATTCGTCCAGGCTCTTTGGAGACCTTACGCGTTGGCGACGCTCCGGAAACTCGCCTGCGCGCAGCCATCGAACGATCGTGGCTCTCGACGGCCCGGTCCGCTCCGTGATCTGAGCGATCGTGAACCCTTGACCTCGAAGGCGTATCATCTCGCCATAGTCCGCCTTTCGCGCATCCCGCTTCTCTTCGCTCCGAGTTTTCTCCCCTGGAACCACGTATGCTTCGGTCCGAAGCGGTGAGTCAGCCGCTGAAGTCTCGGTATCCGGCCCCGACGGGGCCCCAGGGGGCGTCTCAACGCCGCTCACGGCAGCATCTCCCTGCGGTTCCGGCGCCCGAGCCGCTCGATCGAGGGCCGATTGCTCGCGACGGAGTTGCTCCGTCAACGCTTCGGTCAGGTTCTTGGCCAGATGGAAGCGGTCAGCCACCTGAATGGCGTCCGGCGCCCCTCGACGGATCGCGTCCGCATACGCCTGGCTGCAGTCTCGGCTCACGGTCTCCGCACCCGGGTGGGCGAGCAGCCAGTCGTTGAAAGTCTCCGCGGCCCTGTCCTTGAGCACGTCGACCGCTTGTCCGGTGTCGAGATCAACGAGAAGGGTGCCGTATTCCATGCCGCGCGTGAACGCAAAGTCATCCACGCCCAGATGCTTCGGGGCTTTCACATCGATCTCGGACGCCGCAATGAGCAGGCGGATGAGCGTGTCGGGACTCGTCTGGATCCCCATGGATCGACCCGTACGCGCACCGGCCTCACAGCC
>SXGS01279083.1_pt1 | contig 16612 bp, 11 predicted proteins | sample 3174681 | NCBI WGS metagenome assembly SXGS01 (sample SAMN11356861, study PRJNA531348) | freshwater metagenome | isolation source: freshwater sample F1-80 | place: China: Fuxian Lake, Yuxi | collected 2017-12-25 | reverse complement strand
TTGAGTGCCGGAATAGTCGAATTCGCAGGCAAGCCCGATGATGATTGGGCCAGCGCCGATAATGAGAAACGAGTGGATGTCGGAGCGCTTCGGCATAAAAAAGCGGGCAACGTTAGGACGGAATCAGGTTGAAGGCGAGTTTTTTTGAAGAAATGCGACTCCGGGGTGGGGAGCCCCGGTGGAGGCTAAGGGTCCGCGCAAAAATAGATTCGGGCTTTGCTGGCGGAATCATGACATTATGGCGCTGGCGTGAAGTGGGAGGGGCAGGCGACCCTTTTGAGGATCGACTTGTTTGTTGGCGAGGAAGGGCGCGTCGGGAGCTTTTGAAAAAGGGGTGTTCAGGGCTTGTGGGATGTGTCAAGAATGGCGCGGCTATGGAATACGAAGCGGCGATAGGGCTGGAAACACACGTTCAACTCAAGACCCGGTCGAAGATGTGGTGTGGCTGCTCGAATACGTTCGGGTGTCCGCCGAACACCAACGTCTGTCCGGTCTGTCTGGGTTTTCCCGGCGTGCTTCCGGTGGCCAACGAGGAGGCGTTGAGGCTGACGGTCCTCACCGGTTTTCTTCTCCAGTGCGAAGTGCCCGCCTTCGCGAAGTTTGACCGCAAGAATTACTTTTATCCCGACGCCCCCAAAAACTATCAAATCACCCAGTACGACAGGCCTTCGACTCGGAATGGAGTCTTTGAGTTCGAGTTTGGAGGGGAGTTGGAGCGGGTTCGAATCACGCGAGCCCATTTGGAGGAGGATGTGGGGAAAAGCTTTCATTTTGACCGGTTCAGCGGCGTGGATTTCAATCGTGCGGGAGTGCCCCTGATGGAGGTGGTTTCGGAACCGGACATTCGAAGTTCGGACATGGCTTCAGCCTACTTGAACGCCCTGAAGGACGTGTTGATCCATGGTGGGATCAGCGATTGCGACATGGAGAAGGGCATGGTGCGATGCGATGTGAACGTCAGCGTTCGGCCCGTTGGGCAGGCGGCATTGGGGGCCAAGATCGAGATCAAGAACATGAACAGCTTCAGCGGGGTGCGCCGGGCCTTGGATTACGAAATTCCGCGCCAGATCGAAGTCCTCCGCCGTGGCGGGAGTTTGAGCCAGGAAACGCGCCGATGGGATGAGGCCTCGGAGATGACCGAAAGCATGCGGTCGAAGGAAGACGCGCACGATTACCGCTATTTTCCGGATCCCGATCTCATGCCGTTCGAGCCATCCGAGGCTTGGATTGCGGAAGTGCGTTCGCGGGTGGTGGAGTTGCCCTTGGCGAAGAAGCGCCGATTGATGACGGCCTACCACCTGCCTCCAGCCGACGCGGAAACATTCGTCAATGACCGGGAGTTGGGCGACTATTTCGAAGCTATTGGAAGCTCGATGGCCCACCCCAAGGCGGTGGCGAACTGGGTGATCAACAATTTAAGGGCGAAGCTGTCCGAGAGCGGGCTTGGTTTGTCGGGATTAAAGTTTCCCCGCACGGCCCTGGTGGAATTGGTGGAATTGGTGGAGTCAGGCAGGATCAGCTCGAAAATGGCGCAAGACATCTTTGCACAGATGTTTGTGACGGGGGAATCCCCGTCCGGCATCGTGGAGTCCAAAGGGCTGGCGCAGGTGAGCGATACCGGCGCTATCGAGCAGTTTTGTGCTGAAGCCATCGCCGCTAATCCCAGGAGCGCGCAGGATTATCGGGCAGGGAAGGGGGCCGCATTGAACTTTTTGAAAGGCCATGTGATGAAGCTTAGCAAGGGCAAAGCCAATCCCGGCCTGGTCGGCGAAACGCTCGAACGGCTGTTGCGCGGACCCTAAGTCTGGCGGCCCCTCGCGCGGCTGCCGATTTCCTGCTTTCATCACCACGCCATCCTGCCATAATTTCGCCATGTTGTTGAACGTTCTTTCGGTTCACTTTGTGGGTATCTGTGGAACCGCGATGGCGTCGGCGGCGGCTGCGATGCAAGATTGGGGCTACGCGGTTACTGGATCCGACCAGAATGTCTATCCCCCCATGTCGACATTTCTCGCGGATCGCAAGATCCGGGTTTACACCGAGTACTCGGAAAAGAACTTGGCGGCCCATCCAGACCTCGTGGTGATTGGCAACGCCATCTCGAGGGGGAACCCGGAAATCGAGGCGATCCTGGACAAAAAACTGCGCTACTGTTCTTTGCCCGAGTTATTGAAGGAGTTCTTTATTCGAGGGAAACGGTCCCTGGTGGTCACCGGCACGCACGGGAAAACCACGACCACGTCCTTGCTCGCTTGGGTGTTTGAGCACAATGGATTAAACCCGAGTTTTTTGATTGGAGGCATCCCTGGCAACCTTGGCCAGGGCGCCCGATTCACCGACAGCGAGTGGTTTATCATCGAGGGGGACGAGTACGACACCGCTTTCTTCGACAAACGGAGCAAGTTCGTGCATTACTTGCCCGAAGTGGTGCTGATTAATAACTTGGAGTTCGATCACGCGGACATGTTTCCGGACATGGAAGCGATTTTAGTAATGTTCCGGCGCTTGATTTCCATAATCCCTCGCAATGGCCTGCTGCTCGTCAACGGGGATGAGAGAAACCTGGCCCCCTTGTTGGGCGTCAAGCATTGTCCGGTGAAACGGTTTGGGTTGGGTGAAAACAACGAGTACAGGGCGCGCATCCAGCAGTTGCTTTAAGAACGATCCCAGTTCTTGTTGGAGGGCGAACAGTATACGATTCCGCTTACAGGCGAATTGAACGTGAGGAACGCCCTGGCCGTCGCCGCTTGCTGCCTGCATTGCGGACTCACCTACCCACAAATTCAGTCCGCTTTCGACACTTTCAAAGGGATCCGGCGCCGAATGGAGGTTCGGGGCGAAGTGAAAGGGGTCACGGTGGTGGATGATTTCGGTCATCATCCGACCGCGATCCGCGAGACCCTTCGGGCCTTGCGTGTGCGGTTTCCGGGACGCAGGATTTGGTCTGTTTTCGAGCCGCGCAGCAACACGACGCGGCGCAACGTATTTCAGAATGAACTTGCGGAGTCGCTCGCGCTCGCCGACGCGGTGGTGGTCTCCGAAGTGGCGCGAAGTGAAGCGCTGACCCCTGCGGAGAGGTTGGATCCAGTGAAATTGATGAACGACCTCCACACGGTCGGGCGCCTTGCTTACTACCTGCCGAATGTGGAGAGCATTGTCGATCAGGTGGGCGGCAAAGCCGCTGAGGGCGATGTGATTTGTGTCTTTAGCAATGGCGGTTTCGGCGGGATCCACGAGAAACTTCTCAAGCGTCTTGACTCGCGCTAACGTTCGGAGCCCGGGTTGGGGACGTGGCGCGTTGCGGTTCTCGGACTGGCTCCAGTTGAATCAACACGTTGGCCACCGTGATCAGGCCCCCTCCTAGAAGCATCGAGGCGGTGACGCTCTCATTCGGGTAGTGGATGTTTGCGAGGACTGAAAACCAGCCGGGAAGGAACAGGGCAAACAGGCTGGCAAACATCGGTTCCACGCAATAGATGAGGCCCGCTTGGACGGATGACAGAAACTGCTGCCAGCGGTTCATCAGCAGGTAGCTTCCGAACGTGCAAAACACGATCAAGATCCCGAGCATCAGAGCCGACGCAAAGGACGCGTAGGGCTTCACCAGATCGGACCCCCGCGTGGAAGTCATCAGCGCAATCGGGGCGCAAGCCAGGGCAATGACCAGGAACATGACGAAGCTGAAATGAAAGACGTTGTTTTTCGCGAAGCAGGGCCGCTGGAGCCACAGAATCTGGCCTGTGAAAATGATCGATCCGAGGATCGTCTCTAGTTCCCCGCGCCCCAATCTGAGGTTGTCCAAACTGATTCCCGACAGCACGGCGACTCCTGCGAGGACGAGGACGCAGCTGCAAAAAGTGATGATGGAAGGGAGTTCCCTTTGCCGGAGGGCGACCCAGGCCGGAATGATCACGCAGTAGCATTGAGTGAGGAAAGCCGAGGTCGACGCGCTGGTATGAGCCAATCCATCCATTTGGAACATCAAACCGGCGGCGGCGAACAAGCCCAGTCCAAGGCCTTCCGAGAACTCCGAACGAGTGAGATCTCGAATGGTGCGCCGGCACAAGATCAGCATGATTGCCGCGGACAGGCCGAAGCGGTAGGTGAGGCAGAGGGCCGTGAAAAACCAGGAGGAGTGCTCGGGCATGCCCGCCTGCTGGAAGGCGCCGAGGGCCTTCATTGTGGGGAAGCTGAGACCCCAGAATAGGTTCGCCACGAGGAGCATCCGGAGAGCCTTCCAGTGCGCGCCAGGAGGAGGAGGGGGCATGATGCGAGCCGCGGGCCTGAGGTCGGGAATGATAGCAGCTTCTGGAATTCTACAGGGCCGGCCCTAGCTGTTTCCTGGTCTTTTCCTCTCGTTCGTCGACATTTCGTTGAATGCGGTTTCTCAGGGGGGAATACATGTTGTTTGTGACGGATTCGAGATGCTGCCGTGCTTCGGTGAGGCGTCCAGCGTTCAGTTTGACCCTTGCCAGGTGGATGTGGATGCCTTCGCGCTCGATGGAATCCCGCGCGATTTTTAAGGCGTATTCCCAGGCTTTGATGGCCTCATCGACGCGGAGCGGTTTGATGCCATAGTAGGTTTGAGCCAGATCGCTGGCCAGCGGGAAGTCGGCGGGGCTAAATTGCAGCGCCTTCTGAAACAGGGCCAGAGCCCTGTCGAACACTTCTTGTTCGGGGCATTTGAAGTAGCTTTTGGCCTCTTGCCTGAAGTTGTAGACCGCGCTGGCGAAGTTGTGATAGTAAACCGATTCGTCAGGCTTGAGCTCAATGGCTTTTTCGTAATATTCGAAAGCTTTGGCGACCGGTCCCTGTTGGCCGTAATAATTGGCCATATTATTCCAGGCCGCCGGGTTTGACGGATCCAGCTTGAGAGCTTTTTCCCAGTGCGCAATGGCTTCTAATTCCTCCCCAATGTCGTTGAGAAAACTGCCGTAGGCGAGACGGACTCCGGCGTGATCCGGATGTTTGAGGATGAATCGGTCGTAGGCCTTCTTGATGGGAGCAAAGCGTTGTTCGATGCGTCCGTTGAGCGTCGCGCCAGAAATGTTGGCGCCTTTCTCGGCGAAGGCATTCTCCTTGCGAATCCATTCGTCCACCTCTGCTTGGGCCGCGTTGTCGGCTTCCAGCAGCTCTTGGAATTCGCGCTCCACGGGATCGGCGGATTTGCCGGCGGGAACCGAGATCTTCACGCCTGTGGTGCGCACGACCGCATTGCTGAGCGCCACGGGGCGGTTGGTGGCGAGCAGCACGGCTGCCGCTGTGAGTAGAATGCCAGTCATTAAGCGTCATTTTAACAGATCTGTTTGCTTCAAACAATAACGGAAGTGACTTTGAAACTTGGAACCGAAAGCTTGCGAAACGGCTAAATTTAGCCTAAAGTCCCGGCTCCTAGTATCATTATGACGAACAATCAAGCAGGGGACCGACCGAGGCGTTCCGGAAACTATCTTCGCGATTCTTTCAAAATTTCGGCAAGGGTTCGAGCAGGGCTGGTTCCGTTGCTTCTCGGGGCGGTCCTGGCCGACGCGTCGGCTCAGGATCGGGTGCGGATCGCTCCTTTGGGAAACACGGTTGAATTGAAGCTCGAAACGACGGCGCCGCAGCAGGAATACGTGCTCGAATCCCAGGCCAAGCTCATGGAAGGGGAGGAATGGGCCCCGCTGATGCAGTTTCGCGGCGCCAAGACCGCAAGATCGTACGTGGACGCGGTCTGCAGCTCGTCCGAGGCGAGGTTTTTTCGCTTGCGCCAGCTCTTGTCGGCGCCTCCCGCGGAAGTCAGTAATTTTAGACTGCTCGATACGGCGGGAAACGCCCATGAGCTGTATTATAAGAAGCCCGCTGGCGCCGTGATCCTGGTCCTTTCCGGTACGAACCTTCCTGCCGCCCTCACTCTGAGTGGTGAGCTCGAGCAAATACGCAAGGATTCGGGGGGAGCGCAACTTCCGATATGGATTATTTCAGCCTCCGATCACGGGGAGCGAGAAAAAGTGGCTGCCATGGCGGCCGCATCAGCGGGCGGTTCGGTGGTGCTTCAGGACGCCAGCCACGCCGTCCATAAGACTCTGGGAACCGGCCGTACTCCGGAAGCGGTTCTTGTTTCTACAGCCGACTGGTCCATCGCCTACCGTGGTTCCGTCGAGGAGACCATCGACACCGGCGCGGGGGTTGTTCGAAACCGGCGTCTCGCGAACGCTGTTTCCGATTTTCTTGCTGGGCGGCCGGTGGATGTTTCACGGACGGCACCCATCGGCGAACCGGCTGGCCTCAGGCCGGTCCCACATGGGGAGTATCGCACGCATATCGCACCGATGCTTTTGAAGTCGTGCATGCCTTGTCACATGCCGGGCGACATCGCGCCTTGGTCGATGACGAATCACGCGGTCATCAGCACGTTCTCGAAGATCATGAAATCCGCGGTGCTCGCGGGCGAGATGCCTCCCTGGCACGCGGATCCCAAGCATCAAAAGTTCGTGAACTCAAAGGCATTGGCTCCCGAGGAAGTCGCCATGCTGGTTGACTGGATTGATCGTGGCGCTCCGAGAGGATCGGGTGAAGATCCTCTGGAGTCGTCGGTTGTCCCCAGTGAACCTGACTGGCCATTGGGCAAGCCGGACGCCATCATCACGATCGATCCGCAGGAGGTTCCGGCGAATGGTGAAGTGGATTACAGATATTTGTACGCTCAGAACCCGTTCCCGAACGACGTGTGGCTTCGAGCGGTTTCGATCAAGCCCGGCGAGAGGTCCGTGGTGCATCATTGCCTCGTGTTCAAAGGCAATCTCACGGAGTTGATCGCGTTGCGAGGTGGGTTGGGAGGGTTTTTCGCAGGCTACGTTCCCGGAATGGAGCAAGTCGCTTTCCCACAAGGCACGGGCAAACTGTTGCGAAAGAGTGATGTGATTGTGTTTCAGATGCATTACACCGTGTCTGGCAAAGCGACTACTGACCGGACCCAAATGGGATTGTATCTGGCGCCCGCTCGACCCGAGAAGGAGTTGGTGACCGGCGCGGCGGCCACCACGAGCTTTGTCATTCCTCCGAACAACCCAGCGGTGCCAGTCAGCGCGTTCAAAACTTTCGCCAAGAAATCCATATTGTATGAGTTCAGCCCTCATATGCATTTCAGGGGCGCTAACTCACGTTTCACTTTGATCTACCCAAATGGAGACCGCGAAGTGGTGCTGAACGTGCCGAGTTATTTTTTCAACTGGCAGGCGCTGTACCGGCTCGAAAAGCCGAAGGAAGTGCCGGCGGGGACTCGGTTGCTCTGTGAGGGTAATTTCGATAACTCCCCTCAAAACCGGTTCAACCCGGACCCGAACCAAGTTGTCAGATTCGGTGAGCAGTCTTGGGAGGAGATGTTCATCGGCTATATCAACTACACGGAAACACCTTAGCCGCGACGATGTGATTGTCGGTAGGGCGGCGCTGCCGCCCAGCCCTGATCGCGTTGTGTTAAATTGAAGATTGGCCCAGTTTTTAACCTTAAAACGGCAGTGGCCCATGGCGAATCTTCGGGAGATCCTGGCGATAAAGTTTTTCCGAATCACTCACCAGATCCACCAGGGATATGCCTCCCTCGCCGTCAAGACTTTCTCATCCAGGCTTCTGCAGATCTCCACGATGTTCGACTGAAGTGCTGAGGCTCAAACAACTGAAGGTCTGTGTTTCTTCCCGCCACGTTCCAAGGCACCCACTTCTACGCCTCGAATCCCATCCGCGCGATTTCCTCCATTGTAATTCTCCCAGTTGAATTCTACGATAGCGCATCACTTGAACATCACTGCCGAGATAGGTAATTCCATGAAATCGATCATCATCACAAGAATGTTGGTAGGCGCCGTTTCCCTGGCCGCCGTTGTGTCGCAAGCAGGGGAGCTCAAATACACGATTGCGCCGAATTTCTTTGACCACAATCCGGACGGCAAGCCGTTGGGGGCCTGCCATGGTGGGGCCGCGTTGGACAAGGCGGGCAATATTTATGTGACCACGGACACCGACCGCGGCATCATCGTCTATTCACCCAACGGCAAGTTTCTGCGAGCCGTAGGGCCAACGAGGATTCACGCGCTCGAACTGCGTGAGGAAAACGGGGTGGAGTTCATTTATGCCGCGCGCCCTTCGGAGCACGAGGTCGTCAAGCTGAAGCTGGACGGAGGGCAGGTCTGGAGCATCGGACTGCCGCAGGAGTCCGGTCTCTACAAGGAGAACAAAGGGTTCAACCCCTGCGCCGTGACGGTCGCGCCAGACGGGTCGATATTTGTCGCCGATGGCTATGGGTCAAACCACGTGCTCAAGTTCGATAAAAATCGTAAATTCGTGAAAGCCTTCGGTGGTCCGGGCAAAGAAGAAGGCAAATTTCAAACATGCCACGGAATCGCGCTCGATCCCCGGCATTCGAGGCCTCTGCTGCTGGTGTGCAATCGCAACAATGACCGAGTCGAGCACTGGGATTTGGACGGCAACTTCGTCAAGGTCATCCAGAAAGATCTCAGAATGCCCGCGGCGGTCCATATCCAGGGAAATTACGCGGTGTTCCCCGAACTGAAGGGGCGAGTGACGGTTTTGGATAAAGAAGGGGCCATTGTCGCTCAACTGGGAGACAATCCAGTCGAATCCCAGCGGGCGAATTATGGACTCCCTCCAGAACAGTGGAAGGATGGCATTTGCAACTCACCTCATGGCGCGTCGATGGACAAGCAAGGAAACTTGATCGTGGCGGAGTGGAGCAAGTTTGGACATCTCCATAAATTCCTGAAGACAAAGTAGAGAACGGATCTCCGATCTCGTCGAGCTGGTCCGTTGACGAAGAGTTTTTGGAGTCGAGTGAAGGAGTCGAAGGATTCCTTCGGCCCCGTTCTGTCGGCTTCCGATGGCGACTCGCATGAAGGATGCAACACAACCAACCAAAGGCCTCCGAATCAGGCCGGGAGCTGGTTTTAGTGGCCTGAGCTGTGTTGTTTTTGATCTCCTCATTTTGTTGTGGTTCGTTGGAACCGGCATTTCCGGATTGGATGCCCAGTCTTCTTTGCGGCCTCTGGTTTTTCGGCCCACGCCGACGGTCGATCCTCATGCGCTAAGCTTGATTTGGGACACGAAGCCGGGATGGCGTTACGAGGTTCAACGATCCACTGATCTGCGTTCGTGGAGCATTTTTGGCGCTGAGTGGGTGACGGCCCAAGGCTTGGTGGAACAAGTTCCCGTGCGCGCCACGGCCGGGCAAGAATTCTTTCGCCTGCGCCCGATCGATGAGCAACCACCGACCGTGACAGTTCGTGAACCGTCGCCCGGTGCCTTCGGAGTTCAGCGGTGGGCTCGATTGGTCGTGGCCGTGGAGGACCGTTCGGGTGTCGACCCCGCCTCAATCAAACTCAAGGTTGGCGGTTTGGGTGTCTTTGCCTTGTCCGGAGGTGATTTGATATTCACGAACAATCTTCTCTTGTTTAACAGTTCCAAAGCCCTGGCTTGGGGTGCTTTTGGTGAAAAGATCGACGTTTCCTTGACCCTTGCGGACAAGTTGGGCAACCGGGGCACCAATGCCTGGCAATTCGAATTGGAGCTCGAGCCAGATGTTGTGACGAACCTGTTCGTGTTTGGGTCTGATCAAGCCCAGCGATTGGGGCAAGCGGTTGTGCCTGCCGATTTGTCCGGGCTGGATGCCCATTCTCCAGCACCGGCGGGCCGGGATGCCAAAGTCACGTCTTGGAGATTGGTTCAAGTCGGGCCTGATAGACTTGTGACCACTTATGCGGATGACCTGGCGTCGGCGATTCCGGCCGGCACTTTGGTCTGCAACCTGGCTCCCGCGAACACGAATGAAATCTTTTATCGCGAGGTGATATCCTTCAACAATGATCCAGCGGCCCAGAAGTTGACTATTTTTACAAAGGAGGCCCCGCTCGAGCGATTTGTGCGGCGCGGATCGATCGGAGTAAGTTCCAACTCGCGCTGGCTCGACGTTCAATCGGACGGCGCCATTCCTCACTCTGTTTCGGTTGGAGAACAACTTCAGATGCCTCGAGTTGGAGTTTCCTTAGATGGGGAGCAGTTCGTACTTAAGGATAAGATTGGATTCGACCTGGTGAAGCTCCGAGCGAAGGCGCTGCACTGGTGGTTGTTGCCAGAAGTGCGTGGGGCTCTTTCGATCGCCGACGCAAAAGTTCAGCGTTTCCAAGCATCCATCCAGGGCTCTCTTCAATCCTCGATGATTTTGGATTTCGAGGTCGTGGGGATCGGGATGAACAACGAGCAGACCGTGTTTGATCTTGCCTCAACGCAGCGTCCCCAGCGTTGGGTTTATCTCGGGAGCATTGGCCCGGTTCCGATTTTTGCCTCACTCAAGTTCGACTTGGAGTGGCGCGTGACCCCCGAAGCCGGGGCGTTGCATCGTTCCTCCGCTGGCGTGCGCCTGGATGCTGGACTGGACTTGGCCCTTCAATACCAGGATGCGAGAACAGATTTTAAAGCGGGTTTGGATTTGCGCGCCGTAGATATCGAATCGTCGTCAACACCCGGGACAGGCGAGTTGCGGCTTGGGTTCGTGATGAGTCCCAGGATGGAGTTTGAGGTCCTCGGGTTGGCAGGCATGCGGGCACATGTGACCGAAAATTCGTCGCTGGTGTTTGCCGCTTCCGGCGCGAAGCCTTTGCAGGGAAGGATGGAAGCGGGGAGGACAGTCCGTTTGGAAGGCATTGGTGCAGCGTTTGAGGGGTTGGATCCGAAGCCATTCATGGTGAAACCTCTGTGGCAGGATGAGTGGATCCTTTTCCCGGTGCCGGCGGCTTTAACCTTAGTGACACAACCTCGGAACACAGAGGCGCGGCTTGGGGAAACCGTCAGACTGAACTGTTCTGCGATCGCCCCAACTCCACTGGATTACCAATGGCACTACCGGGGAGTGCCGCTTCCCTGGCAAAACACGAGAACTCTGCAGCTTTCCAACGTGACCGCGGACCATGGAGGGGAGTATTTTGTGCGGATCAGGGCCGGGGCGGAAACCAGGGATTCGGATGTTATCAAACTCACGGTCGGATCCAATGCCGAAGAACTGCCGCCGCCCGGCATGTCGCTGATTCCAGCGGGATCCTTCCAAATGGGGGATTCATTCAATGATTGGATCGTTTCTCCGATTGAGAGGCCGGTGCACACCGTGTTCGTGAGCGCGTTTTACATGGACCAGCACGAGGTGACGAAGGCGCTTTGGGACAAAGTGGAGCTTTGGAGCAAGGAGCGCGGATATGCCTTCAGCAATCAGGGTGCGGCCAGAGCGCCTGACCATCCGGTGCAGACTGTGAGCTGGTACGATGTAGTCAAGTGGTGCAACGCGCGTTCGGAGATGGAGGGCTTGGCGCCGGCGTACTACACGGACGCGGCTCTGACTCAGGTGTATAAAACCGAGGAATTGGCGCCATTCGTGAAATGGAACGTTGGCTATCGGCTGCCGACCGAGGCCGAGTGGGAGAAGGCTGCTCGCGGGGGCGCCAATGGGCAACGCTTTCCATGGGTCGAATCCGACACCATCACGCATGATCAGGCCAACTATTACTCCAATTCGGCGTTTCCTTACGACATCAGCCGCACTCGTGGTCTTCATCCCAAATACGAGAATGGGGATTTCACGAGTCCCATCGGCTCATTCCAAGCGAACGGCTATGGGCTTTATGACATGGCCGGGAATGTTTGGGAATGGTGCTGGGATTGGCAGGACTGGTACACGAGCGACTCTCAAACCGATCCTCGAGGGCCTGCCACCGGCACTTACCGGGTGGTCCGCGGGGGTGGTTGGTACCGGGAGGCGATTTACTCTCGCGTAGCGTTCCGCGGCAACGGCGCTCCAGACTTCAGGGGCGGCGGGAGTGGATTCCGCAGCGTGCTTTCGGTCCACGCGCCGAAAGCACCGTGATCCTTCGGCCAAGAGGGCTCACTTCACGGAGGAGTTTCTGCCAAGCGCGAGCAGAATCACTCCAGTCACCGCGATGAGAGCGCCTAGAACGGACCTCTTCGTTGGTTGGTCGCCTTCACTGAATCGGGCGATTGGAATAATCACGACGGGGGTCAAGGCAATGATTGGCAGCACGATGGCGGTGGGCGTGGTCTTAAGCGCCCATTGATAGCAACTGACACCGAGTGCAGGGCCCGCGAGTCCGTTAAGAACAACCCATAGCCCCGCGTCCCGGACTTTTTGGCCAGGGCCGAGCAAGGGAGGCGTACTTTGGCTCCTTTGAGAGGCGATGAGTGTCAGGATCAACCAAAGGCCTGAGACAAAAAGGCCTCCTACGATTCTTTGGTAGGCTGCCGTGATGCCATCGATGGGAAAGTTGGCTAACTGATCAATTTCGAAAGCCCTTCGACTCAAGACCGCGCCTGACGCTTGGCCCACGGCCGCGAGGGTGCCGAAAAGGATCCCGGATATGTAACGAGGAGTTCGGTTTCTTGCTTCTCGATCACCGGTCAGGGCGAGACAAACCCCGCCCATCAACACAGAGGCGCTCAAGACTTCCGGGAGGGTGATGACCGTGCCCAGCCAAAGCCATTCGAAGATGCCGGCGAATGGCGCCGCGATGCAGTGGACGAGCATGATGGAAATCCTTGAACCCAGACGAGGGAGAGCTTGGAACAATGCCAAGTCACCCAAGCCAAACCCAAGAAATCCACTCAGTATGAATAAAGGAAACGCGGGGCCTCCAAGCCCGGCTCCTTGGGTGGAGGCATAAGCTCCCAGCACTGCGGTGGCGACGCAAAGCCGCCAGAAATTGGCCTCCGTTCCGCCTAGGATTTTTGCCGCCTTGGTGGCTGTCGTGGCTGAAACTGAAAACAACACCACGGCCAACAGGGCAAAGGACATGGCAATTGTGCCCTTGGACTGGGCCTTTACTTCGCGGCCGCCGGCTTTGCTGGCACGCCATCGGATGGCAGCAACTTCAACTGGATGTTCTTCACGGCCGCTCCCGTGCTCCACGTCGCGATGCCGAAGGGCTTGCAAAGCTCCGTATCCCCAGGTCTTAGGGCGAGCTTCTTTCCGGTCGAGTCCAAATCGACGAAATTCTCATCATCGATCCATGCTTCGATTTTCGGCGGCGCGACGCGGACGCGTATTTTGTACCACCGGTTCTTTTCGAACCGATGGAACTTGGTCGTTTCGTTCTCGGAAGCGTCCTGGCCGTTGATGCTGGAAATGCCGACCAGGGCGCCGCCCCAGCCGCCCACGATGAACGTCACGTGCGAATCCAAGACCGGGAATGTGAGGCCGCAGAAAAAGTCCGTCCCGTTGTTCCGTTGCGCTTCAAGCGTGACCTCGTAGTTTTTAGTGGGAAAGGAATTGGTCCACGTCACTCCTGTCATGTGACCCATTTCCAAATCGATCGCGCCGTTCTTGACGCTGACGTCTCCCGTGCCCCCGAACGGCGTGATTTTCCAGCCGGTGAGTGATTTTCCATCGAATAGCGGCCCTGACGCTGGAGTGGTCGCGGGCTTGGGCTTGGATTCTCCCTCGGTGGCGTTCGAGCCAACAGCAGAGTGGCAAAGCACCAGGGCGGCGCAGGCATAAGCCGCCAGTTCTTGGCGGGTGAAAGTATGGTTCATAGGTCGAGAGATCCGTGTTGGAAAAATTCAATCTTGTCGGCGAAAGGTTAATTTGGCCTATCCGCGTTTGGCACGCAATCCAAGTCAGCGCCCCTTTCCTCTGGGCGATCACGCCTCTGTTTTAGTTTGAGTGTGGCGACGGCATCCGCGATCGCGGTGTAAACCACTGGGATCACATAGAGCGTCAGAAAAGTGCTGGTGATCATCCCCCCCACGACGGCGACCCCCATGGGGCGGCGGCTTTCGGCGCCCGCGCCGAATCCGATGGCGATTGGCAGGATGCCCGCGACCGTGGAGAAAGCGGTCATGAGGATCGGTCGGAGTCGAACGCCACCTGCCTCGATCATGGCGTCATAAGCGGGTATGCCTTGCGCGCAGCGTTGATTGGCGAATTCGACGAGCAGGATGGAATTCTTGGTCACGAGGCCGACGAGCAACACGAGGCCGATCTGGCTGAACAAGTTGATGTTCATCGCGGGAATCGGAGGAATGAATCCGGACGATCCGAGCCACCCCAGGAGCCACAGCAGGCCGAAGGCGCCTATTCCCGCCAGGGGAACCGCGAGCATCACGGTGAAGGGATGCACGAGAGATTCGAACTGAGCCGCGAGGACCATGTAGACAATGAGCATCGCCAGTCCGATCACCCACCACACCTCCTTGCCGGCCTCGCTTAAGTCCTTCGCTTCGCCTCCCCACGTATGCAAAAATCCAGGAGGAAGTTCTTCCAGGAGGATTTTCTCCGCCCTCTCCATCGCGGTGCCCATGGGGATGCCAACCGGGGTCGCGGAAATGGTGGCGCTTCTAAGCCTTGAGTAATGTTCGATCGTGTTTACGGCCGCTCCGGACGTGTGCGTCACAATGCTGCTCAATTGGACCAGGGATCCGATGTTATTCCTCACATAGAGTTTGTCCAAGTCCTGGGGAAGCAAGCGGGAGGATCGTTCCAACTGGGCGATGACTTCGTACTCTTTGCCTCCGGACTTGATGCGGCTGAGGTCCAGGCCTCCGAACATGATTTGGAGTGTGCGCGAGATGTCTTCGATGGACACACCGAGCGCGGCCGCGCGGTCGCGGTCGACTCGGATTCGCAACTGGGCTTTGTTGACTTCAAACGAGGATCGAACGCTGGTGAGGAATCCCGAGGCACGCAGTTTGTTCGCGATTCCGTTCGCGACAAGATTCAGGGCATCGAGATCCTGATTTTGGATCACGAGCTGGAACGGAGCGCTGAAGCTGCGTCCAATGGATTTCGGAATATTGGGAATGGCGATGGCTCCTTCGACTTCATTCATGAATCTAGATCGCAGCCCATTGGGCCCGTTCACGATTTGCTGGACGGATCGATCGCGAACATCCTTGAGCGTGATGAACATGATGCCCTGGCTGGCTTGACCTGGTCCCTGCATTCCGGGGGCGACGATGGCGGCGTAGGAATCGACCTCCGGGGTTGATTTCACCACGTCTTCCATTTGCCGGAGCATCCGGTCGGTGTATTCGCTGGTGGATCCCTCCGGGGCGATGACGAAGCAGAAGATGCGCCCTTTGTCTTCGTCTGGGAGAAATTCTTTTGGAAGCTGTTTGTAGAGGAGCACCATGAGCGCGAAGGCTCCGAGGGTGGCGAGGATCACCAGAAGACGGTGTTTGAGAACTCCGATCAAGCTTCGCTGGTAGAACGCGCTTAACCGGTTGAAGCCACTTTCGAAAGCCATGAACAAAGGGCCGTGTTTGATGGCGTGCGCGGGTTTGAGGATGCGGGCGGCCATCATTGGTGAGAGCGAGAGGGCCACGAACGCGGAGATCGCGACCGATCCGGCGACGGCGATGGCGAACTCAGTGAACAACTGGCCCGTCGCGCTTCGCTGAAACGCCAGGGGGACAAAGACGGCGATCAGGGATATGGTAATCGCAATAACCGCGAACGAAATCTCTTCCATGGCCTTGAATGCGGCTTCCATGGGTGGGATGCCCGCCTCGACATGCCTGTAAATGTTTTCCAAAACGACGATGGCATCATCCACCACCACGCCGATGGAGAGAACCAGCGCGAGCATGGTGAGAATGTTGATGGAATAGCCGAAGAGCAGGAGCACCCCGAATGTGGCGATGATAGAAACCGGGATAGCCACGGCGGGGATGATGGTGGAACGAATATTTCTCAGGAATACAAAGATGATCACGACCACCAGGAGGAACGCGATGGCCAGGGTGACCCAGACCTCTTTGATTGCCTTTTCGACGAAAATGGATTCGTCGTAACCCACATAGATTTCGACTCCCTTGGGCAGTGTCGGTTGGATGAAGCGAATCTCGCTTTTGATGCCATGGGCGACATCGACCGTGTTCGCGGTGGCTTGTTTGACAATGCCCAGGAAGACGCAGGGTTTGCCTTTGGAACGGGCGACGGTGCGCTCATTCTCGACCCCCTCCCTGGCGGCGCCGATATCGCTGAGACGAACGATGCGCGCGCCGTCATTCCGAATCACGAGCCGATCAAACTCGGCGGCGGTCTTCAACTCGCCGAGCGTTTCGATGGTCATTTCTCGAAACATATTCTCCACACGACCGCTTGGGAGTTCCACATTTTGCTGGCGCAGCGCGCGCTGGACATCCAAGACGGTGACCTGGCGGGCGGCCATCTTTTCTGAATCCAGCCACAACCGCATGGCGAACCGTTTCTCACCTCCGATGATGATCGAGCTGACGCCTTTGATGGTTTGAAGCCTGTTTCTGATCTGGCTCTCCGCGAGGGTGGTCAACTGAAGCGGGGTGTATCGATCGCTGATCAACGAGATCCAGATGATCGCTTGGGCGTCCGCATCTTGCTTTGCCACCGTAGGCTCGCGGATGGAAACCGGCAGTCTCCCCCGGATGCGGGAAACCCGGTCGCGGACATCCTGCGCGGCGAGTTCAATGTTGCGGGCGAGATTAAATTCGATGGTGATGTTGCTCACCTGCTCGCGGCTCTGGCTGGTCAGGGTCTTGATCCCCTCGATGTTGTTGATGGCCTCCTCGAGTCTCTCCGTGA
>SXGS01552270.1_pt1 | contig 16615 bp, 14 predicted proteins | sample 3174681 | NCBI WGS metagenome assembly SXGS01 (sample SAMN11356861, study PRJNA531348) | freshwater metagenome | isolation source: freshwater sample F1-80 | place: China: Fuxian Lake, Yuxi | collected 2017-12-25 | reverse complement strand
CTTTCACCGAGGAATTGATGTCGAGGCAGCCTGCAAGGAAAGCCGGCTGATTCGCCACGATTCCGATAGGCCGGCCGTCCATGCGCGCGAAACCGGTTACAATATTTCGCGCAAAGTGTTCATGCACCTCAAAGAATTCGCCCTCGTCGGCCACGCGCCTGATAACGTCCGTGATGTCGTAAGGCACGGTCGGATCCTCCGGGACGATGGAATCAAGCTCCGGATCGCATCTCTCAAGCGGGTCGGACGTCGCGCGCCGGGGCGGGTCTTCGCGGTTGTTCTGCGGAAGGTAGCCGAGCAATTCCCGAATCATGCGCAGGCACTCGGCGTCGTCCGCGGCAATGAAGTGGCCAACGCCGCTCGTCTCATTGTGCGTACGCGCGCCGCCGAGCCGTTCCTTTGTGACGTCCTCATGCGTTACGGTCTTGATGACATCCGGGCCCGTGACGAACATGTAGCCCGTGCCGTTCACCATGAAGACGAAGTCGGTAATGGCCGGCGAGTAAACCGCACCGCCGGCGCACGGCCCCATGACGGCGGAAATTTGCGGCACGACTCCGCTTGCCAGCGTATTGCGAAGGAAAATATCGGCGTAACCGCCAAGCGAAAGAACACCCTCCTGGATGCGCGCTCCGCCGGAATCGTTCAGACCGATCAAGGGCGCGCCGTTCTTTAGCGCAAGATCCATCAGCTTGCAGATCTTCTGGGCGTTCGTCTCCGAAAGCGACCCGCCGAAGACGGTGAAGTCCTGCGCGAACACATACACCAAACGGCCATCGACGTAGCCCCAGCCGGTGAGAAAGCCATCTCCCGGCACAACATGTTCCTCCATGCCGAAATCCCGGCAGCGGTGGGCTACAAGCTTGTCGAGTTCTTCGAATGTGCCTTCGTCGAGGAGAAAATCGATGCGCTCGCGCGCGGAGAGCTTACCCTCCTGGTGCTGCCGCCGTTTTCGCTCGTCCCCGCCCCCCAACTCGGCGGCCGCGCGCCTTTTCCGTAGCTCTTCGAGCCTGCTCATCAGAATAACGGTAGCAAGTTTTTCGCGGAGCTTAGACCCCGTCGCGAAAACCGCGCCCCTGCCGAGGTTTCACTTCACTGACTGCCGTGCCCCGGGTTTCTGGGCGATACGAATGGCAAGCGTCATAGTTCCCGCCGTTCGCATGAGGAGGTGAACGGGCATTTTCCCTGATTCCAGAAGCGGCAATAGGGGAGCGCCGGTAACGCCAGGCCGCCACTGCTTCAACAAGGGAGCGATCATGCCTATCCGATTCACTCGATTTCCTCCGCAACGCGCCGCGCCGTGGCCGGCGCGAGAAGGATGCCGTTGCGGTAATGCCCATACGCGAGCCATACGTTTGAATCAGGCACGCGCCTGATACAAGGCCCATCGGTCTCCGGTGTTTCAAGTCCGGGGCGGAAGCCGGTCCACGGCATCACCGGTCCATATTTGCGCAGCATGGGACACAGATCTTCGGCACGGTTCCTGATCCCCTCCACGATACCCGCGTTCATCGATCGGTCGAATCCGGCGCGTTCCGCAGACGTGCCGGCCACCAAAAATCCCGTCGAGCGCTGCAGCAGGTACGTGTTATGGTGCCGGATGATGGACCGTAGTTCATTCGCCGGAAGCGAATACGCCAGCAAGTGGCCCTTGATAGGAACCGTGGCCGGCAAATCCACCGTAACGCCTTTCACGGACACGCCGATGCCGCCGCTCCACGCGCCTGCGGCCAGGACCGCGGCGCCCGCGGATAGCTTGCCTCGGTGACCCACCAACTCGACCGCTCCATCATTGCCAAGGATCGACGCGACGGGCCAGCCTTCGAGAATGGTGACGCCTCGCGCAAGGCACGCGGCGCGAAGCGCTATCATCACATCGCGAGGATCGACGTGCGAATCTTCGGGATAATAGAGCGCTCCCGCGACCGGCTTGCGAAGCAGGGGAGCGCAATCCCGAATATCCTTCCCCTCGAGCACCGTGGATGGTATGCTCAGGGATTTCTGCGTTTCGGCGCGCGTGCGCAAGGCGCCCCACTCTGCCGCGTTGAGTGCGAGTTCCACCGCACCGCCTTGCTGGAAATCGATTTCCGTACCCGATTGGGATTCGAGAGCGGCGATGAAATCCGGATAGAGTTTGAGGCTTTCGATACAGAAATCCGCAAATGCTGAAGGCGCATCTATTTCACCGCCAGGCGCGAGCATTCCCGCGCCAGCCCAGCTAGCCTCGCAGCCCATTCCACCGGCGTCGAGCAAGGTGACGCACTTGCCGCGTTCGGCGAGCCGCCACGCGATGGAGGAGCCAACAATGCCTGCCCCGACGACGATTACGTCAGAAACCGGAAGGTGCAATCCAGTAGCTTTCCTTCCAGACGCCGCCGGCGGGAACGGTCTGCAGTTCCTTGTACACGCCTGCGTGTGCAAGATTGAACGCGTTTGTTACGGCGGACATCGGTTCGAAGCAGATGAAATCGCGGCCCTTCGGCGCGTAGACGACGGCCACGGTGTAATTCGGTCCGTAAATGACGCTTACCTTCTGCTTATCGCCTTGAACAGAGAACACGGCGCGTCCATCGGAGCCGCGGACAAGGCCGCTGAAGACATCGTCAAGTTGCGTCCCTTCGAGCAGGATGGGATCGGGGAACGCGACGGGCTTCTTCTCGCCGGTCGGGATGAGGAGGCTCGACAGCGTCAGGTGATCGCGGGCCGAAAGATGCACCCGCCACTTGTCTCGAGGCGCGTCGTGAACCTGGAAGTAGGGGTGATAACCGACAGCCACCGGCACCGGCGCCGTCGAAAGGTTCTCGATGGTGGTTTCGACTTCGAGCACGCCCTTCGACAAACGGTAGGTCATGAGCAGCGAATGGGCAAAGGGAAACTGCGCCATCAGGTCCGGCTGCCTCCAGAAGTCGAAGCGGCTGATGAGGCGGGCGGAGTTCCCGTCCGCCTTGACTTCGACCACGTTCCACTCGGAGAAAAGAATCAGGCCGTGAATTGGCTTCTGGTTGCCATCCCGGCGCAGGTTGCCGAGATCGGGATTGAAGCTGTACTTCTTGCCGTTGGCGTAGAATGCATCCTGATCGATACGGTTGGCCCATGGCGCGAGAAACGGGTTGCCGGCGAGCGCGGGCTTGGCGCGGAGTTCAGCCGGGCCTTTGAAGGGAGTCCAGAAAACGTTCTTGCCGTTCACCTTCATTTCATACGCCATGTTTCCGATGGAGGGCACGATGGAGACTTCGGTGTGGGCGGCGGCATCGGTGAGACGCACGACGCTAATGCCATCAATGGGTACGGTGGCGGCGGAATAGTTTGCGGCTTGTGACATGGCGGGCGCGAGCAACGCGAGAACGGCGAGCGCTGATTTCATTCCTTCTCCGGTTTGCGCAATTCGAGAGCGGTTTCCTCCTGGCAACACCAGCAGACGCCAGGCGTGTAGGTGCGGATCGAGCACAGGTCGCACCAGTAGGTGATCAGCAGACGACTGCCGTCCTTGTGGACGAACATGGATTTCGTGTGGATGGGGCCCACCTGGAATACGCCGCCTGATGAAAGTTCGCCGAGGGCTTCAAGATCGACACCAGCGAGGCGCTTGTCCTGAAGGACACCGAGCGTCGCTGCGTCGGCAGCGAGGGGAATGAATTTGTGCTCCCGCGTTTCGAGCGCTGGGGGCTTACCCTCCGGCTGGGTAAGTTGACCGCGCACGGCGGCCGGGCGGGGTTCGGCGGCGTACACAAGGGGTGCGGCCAGCGAAGCGGAGAGGAACTGGCGGCGTCGCATGCTTTCTTATTGTAGCGTGAGCCGGAGCGCCGCCGCGAGGCGCGATCCTCACCGCCGCTCGCGAAAGAACCGCTGCATGAGTTCCACGCAATCGGCGGCGAGCACGCCCTCGACTACCTCAACCCGATGGTTGAGCAACTCCGAATCGGCCACGCGAAACTTGCTCCGCACGCCGCCGAATCGAAGATCCCGCGATCCGAAGACCAGACGCTTTACTCGCGCCGTCACGAGTGCGCCCGCGCACATCACGCACGGCTCAAGCGTGACGAACAGGGTCGCGCCTTCGAGCCGGTAGTTCCCCGCGGCTGCAGCGGCTTCCCGCAACGCCAGAATCTCGGCATGCGCGGTTGGATCGCCCGTGCAAACTGAGGAGTTTCGTCCACGTCCAATCACGCGCCCGTCTACTACCACCACGGCCCCCACTGGGACCTCGCAGGCGCCTTCGGCTTCGCGCGCGAGGCTCAGCGCTTCGCGCATGAATTCTTCGTCCATACGTTAGAATTAAGGTCTACTCATGTTCCGCTATCTGCCGCTGGTGGTCAAGAACTGTTGGCGTAACCGCCGCCGCACTACGCTGACCATCGTCAGCATTGGTGCTTCCCTCTGTCTGCTGGGCGTCCTCATGGCCATCTACCACGCCTTCTACTTCAGCGATCCACCGCCTGAACAGGCTCTACGGCTGGTTACACGGAACCGCGTTTCGCTCACGTTTCAGATGCCGCAGGCCTATCGGGAGCAGATCAAGCAGATCCCTGGGGTTCGCGAAGTCATGATCTCGCAGTGGTTCGGCGGCAAGTACAAGGACAGCCGCCCGGAGAACATGTTCGCCCGCTTCGCCTCGGAACCCGGCCGCCTTTTCACGGTTCGCGGCGAGATGCGGGTTCCCGAAGATCAGAAGAAGGCGTTTCAGCGGGAGCGATCCGCGTGCGCGGTGGGCAAGGCGCTGGCCGACAAGTACGGCTGGAAACTCGGCGACAAGATCACGATCGTGGGCGACATTTTTCCCATGAATCTGGAATTGACGATCCGGGCCATCTACGAAGCCGATATCAATAACGAGACCCTCTATTTCAATCGCGAGTACCTTGAAGAAAGCCTGCCGGTGGCACGGCGGGGCTTCGCCGGCACGTTCAATATTCTAGCCGATAGCCCCGAATCCGTGCCTCGCATCGCGAGCGCGGTCGACGCGCGATTCCGGAATTCCTCGGCGGCGGAGACCAAGACGGAAGCCGAACAGGCGTTCCAGTTGGGCTTTGTGTCAGCGCTGGGAAATGTGAAATTGTTTTTGCTCAGCATTTGCGCGGCCGTGACGTTTACGATCATGCTTGTTTCCGCAAACACCATGGCGATGTCCGTGCGCGAGCGCGTAAAGGAAGTTGGCGTGCTCCTAACGCTCGGGTTTACGCCTGGGGCCATTCTGGGCATGATCCTCAGCGAGGCGGTCGCGATCTCCGTAATCGGAGGGATTATCGGGTGCGGGTTGGCGTCGGTGCTGTGCGGCGCCGTGAGAAGCGCGCCCGTGTTCATTCAACAATTGAAAACGCTGAGTCTCGCGCCATCCGTGGCGGCGGCATGTGTCGGAGTAGCAGCGTTCATCGGGCTGGTGAGCGCGGCCGCGCCGGCCTGGAGCGCGTCGCGCACGCCTATCGTTGAAGCCTTGCGCGCGTCCGACTAGCGCCGGGCAAGAATGGATTAGACCAATGGCGATTCCCCTCTCATACAATCTTCGAAACCTTGTAGTCCGAAAAACCACCACGATCATGACCGCGCTCGGTATCGCGCTTACCGTCGCGGTGCTGCTCTCGATCCTCGCGCTTGTCGATGGACTTCGGACCGCATTCACGGCGTCGGGCAATCCACTGCATGTCCTGGTCATGCGGAAGGGCTCTGATTCGGAACTCACCAGCAACTTTACGCGTACCGGATACCAGGACCTGAAGTTTAAGGCCGGGATTGCCCGGAACAAGGCGGGCGAGCCGATGGCGTCTCTCGAGATCGTAACCGTGATCAATCTGCCCAGCATTTCGAATCCGGACGGGAGTAACGTCACTCTTCGGGGCCTGTCGCCGATAGGAATCGAGATGCGCGAGGGTATCCGGATCTCGACGGGGCGTTGGTTCGAAACCGGCAAGCGCGAGGTTGTGGTTGGCCGGTCCATCGCTGCCCGTTTCCCGGCTTCCGCCCTTGGCCGGAAGTTGCGATTCGGGCGCGGCGAGTGGGAGGTGGTTGGGATCATGGACGCAGGAAAGTCCGCCAACAACAGCGAGATCTTCGCCGACCTCAACCAGGTAAGTTCCGATTTCCAGCGAACCGAAGTCTTGAGTGCGGCTCTGGTACGCGCGGCCGACGCGGTCACGGCGGCGGCGCTGGTCAATGACATCAATTCCGACCAGCGGCTGAACATGGGCGCGCGCTCCGAAGTGGAATACTACGACTCGCAGACCAGTTCGGCGCTGCCTGTTCAATTCCTGGGAATGTTCATCTCGGCGATCATGGCCATCGGCAGCAGCTTCGCCGCCATGAACACCATGTACGCGGCAGTCGCCCGCCGGGCGCGGGAGATCGGCACCCTGCGCGTTTTGGGCTTCTCTCGCGGCAGCATTCTATTCAGCTTCTTTGTGGAATCCGTTGTCCTGGCCTTGTTTGGAGGCGTTCTGGGATGCCTTCTCGTGCTGCCTCTAAGCGGCGTTACGACGGGCATGTCAAACTTCGTGACCTTCAGTGAAATCGCCTTCGACTTCAGCATCGGACTTCCTATCATGGCGACGGGCGTCGCCTTCGCGGTGATCCTCGGCGCGCTTGGAGGTTTCTTTCCCGCACGGATGGCCTCAAAAAAGGAAATCCTTGTGGCCTTGCGCGAAGTCTAATCCAGTATGAACGCCGACTTGAAGGACCTCCGGATTGACCGCACCCGAAAGCGCTCGCCCGAGCCCGCGCGATGGGCTACGCGCTGGATTGTGGGCGGGGTGCTTTTCTTCGCGGCGCTTGGCGCGGGGCGCTTTGTATATGGCAAGTTGAACGCTCCCCTGGAAGTGGACGTGATCCGCGTGCAGGCGGCGCAGCCCGGTGGTTCCGGTTCGGAGGTGGGCGTGATTCTGAACGCCACGGGTTATATCGTGGCGCATCACAAGATTCAGGTGGCGTCGAAGGTTCTTGGTAAGGTGGCCTGGATCGGTGTCGATAAGGCCGATAAGGTTAAGGAAGGCCAGGTAATCGTCCGGCTCGAGGACGACGAGTACCGGGCGCAGCTCCAGCAGGCGAGCGGCCAGTTGGCAAACCTTGAAGCCCGTCTGAAAGAGCTCCTCAATGGTTCGCGGCCCGAAGAGGTCGCCGTTGCCGAGGCAAATCTTAATCAGGCCAAGGCCGACCTCGAAAACAGCCGCATCAATCTGTCGCGTGTCGAAAAGCTCGTCGCGGCTACGGTGTCGCCCCGGCAACAGCTTGACGATGCGCGGGCACGGCACGATTCCGCGGCGGCGCGCGTCCGTTCGCTTGAGCGCACGTTTGAGTTGGCGCGGGTCGGCCCTCGCGCGGAACAGATCGAGGCCGTTCGCGGTCAGGTCGAACAGGCCCGCGGCTCCGTCGCGTTCTATCAGACGCAGCTCAACAACACCGTTATCCGCGCCCCTAGTTCAGGCACCATTCTTGAGCGGGCCGTCGAAAAGGGCGAGTTCGTCACCACGAGTTTTGTGGGTGAACGGGGCGCAAAGGGCTACGTCGTGTCGCTTGCCGATCTCAACGATTTGCAGGTGGAACTGGACATCAGTCAAAACGATTTCGCGCGGCTGAAAGCGAATCAACGCGGGATCATTACTACCGACGCCTTCCCCGACCGCAAGTACAAAGGCGCAATCAACGAGATATCTCCCGAGGCGAACCGCCAGAAGGCGACTGTGCAGGTCAAGGTGAAAGTCGAGAACCCGGATTCCTATCTTCGGCCCGAAATGAATGCGAGCGTGGCGTTTCTCTCCGATGAGAAGCCGGCATCGGCGGGCGCTCCGGCAAAGGCTGTCCTGACGATACCGGCGTCGGCTGTCCGGGGCGACGCCGTTTTCGTGCTCCTTGGCGGTAAGGCCATACGGCGCGTGATCAAGACCGGTCCGGCGACGAGTCAGGGCGTGCGGGTGGAGGAGGGTCTGATCGGCGGCGAAGATCTACTGATCAATCCGCCGGCGGCTCTCAAAGACGGCGATGCCATTCAGCGGAAGAAAGGTTGACCATGGAAGAAACGGTAATTCAGGCGCGCGCGCTCACGAAGGAGTTTGTTCGCGACGAGTTTCACATCGTCGCCCTTCAGGACGTGGATATCGACATTCATAAGGGTGAATTTGTCGCCTTGATGGGACCGTCAGGATCAGGGAAATCGACGCTTCTGCACTTGATCGCGGCCATGGACTACGCGACGGGCGGAGAGATCCGGGTTCTGGGCGAGGATCTTCGCGCCCTGAGCGACCGCGAGATTGCGCGTTGGCGGAACCGCAATGTTGGCTTCATATTCCAGCAGTTCAATCTGATTCCGGTGTTGACCGCTCTCGAGAACGTGGAATTGCCGCTCAAGCTGACGAACCTGAATGAACGGGAACGCTTCGCTCACGCGACCACCGCGCTCAAGCTTGTCGGGCTGGGAGACCGGCTTGGCCACTTTCCGCGCCAGCTTTCGGGCGGCCAGGAGCAACGCGTGGCCATTGCGCGCGCAATTGTTACCGATCCCGCTCTGATTCTTGCCGACGAGCCCACGGGCAACCTGGATGCGGCCTCAGCGCAGGAAGTGTTGAGCATACTCTCCCGGCTGAACAAAGAATATGGAAAGACAATTGTCATGGTGACGCACGACGCGCATGCCGCCCGCTCTGCAACAAAAATCAGGCATTTGGAAAAGGGCGCGTTGCTCCCGGAGGGGCAGCTTCCGGCGGACTAATACGCTACAACGAACAAGGCTGAACTGAGATCCATCCGGGAGTCATGAAAGAAGTCCCCAACCCAGGTCCCTGGCAGGTGCAGGATCTGGCGGAACCGAGCCATTGCCCCGGGAAGGAAGTGCCCTCCGCGATTCAGATTGACGTCGCGCGCACTTTGGTCAAGCTACCGCTTTGACCACCCGCAAGGTGTCCAGCAAGAAGCCAAGGTAGGGAAGCGCCGGCGGAAGGAAGGGAAAAAGGGAAGGAAGCCGCGGCTGAGGAGCGCAAGGCGCTTCGTTACGATTTCGGCGAGGGTCCTCTCGAGATCGACCTCGTGTCGTGCTGAGCTCAGTTCGATGTTGGTCCCGATTCCCGGGTACTCTCGGGCTTGACGGGCGCCGCGATCGCGATTACCGGCTTGTTCGTGAAATAGGCTCTACGCGGGTCACGATTGCCTCATCGCTGCAATTGCGGCTTCTCTTGAAACACGGGCTCAAGTCGGACTGTGCGCCGGAGCCTCCCGATCCATCGACCGCGGTTTCCGCGTCACCATCAGGAGATATACGCAATCACGCGGATTCTACGTGGGCGAATCGTTCCTTGCCTTAAATTAGATCAGAGGACGCCCCCTCACATAAGGGCGAACTGGCGCCTTGGCTGAGTCTGCGCCGGTCCGCCGCCACAGCACCTCGGCCCGAAGCTCTCTTCTTACAACCGCGCCTTCCCCCGCAGCACGCGTCCGGCCCGCTCGCCGGAGTCTTTAGACCCGTCCACCGCGAGTTTCCCGTTGACGATAACGTACGGCAACCCTTCGGGGTACGACAGGGGCTTCTCGAATGTCGCCGTGTCACGCACGCGTTCCGGATCGAATAAAACGACGTCCGCCGCCATTCCCGGCGCGATTCGGCCCCGGTCGTAGAGCTGGAGCCGGTTCGCCGGAAGCGAAGTCATCTTGCGAATGGCCGCTTCGAGCGTAATGACACGTTCTTCTCTCACGTATTTCGCCAGGATTCGCGGAAACGAACCGAATGCCCTCGGGTGCGCCCCCGTGGCCGTCGCCGGATTCATCGGCGGCGCGTCCGTGCAGAAGCTGACGAACTCGGTTTTCAACGCCAGGTGCTTCTGTTCCTCGTTCATGCTCTTCGGGTTGACGCTCGGATTCCCTTGCCGCACCAGATCGAAAAACGTAGTCCAGTCGTCCGTGCCGCGCAGTTTCGCGATCTCCGCAACCGACTTCCCTTCGAAACGCTTGTCCTCCTTGCGCGGAGTCTGCGCAACGAGCACATTGTCCCAATTCCTTCCCACGTGCCGGTACCAGTTCTCCCAATCCGCGCGCGTTTCGATCTCCCGGCGAATGTCCGCGCGGATCTTCGCATCGTCAAGCTGCGCGCCGAGCGCGGCCGCCCCCTTCGCGTAGCGCGCCGGATGAATGAATGAACCGAGTCCCAGCCCGTTGCGGATGTATGGATAAATGTCCGCGGTCACGTCCTGGCCTTTCGCGCGGGCCTCCGCGATCAGGCCGATCGCTTTCGCCATGAGCGGCCAGTTCTCTTCTCCCGCTGCCTTCAGATGATAGATGTGGAGGGGTACTCCAGCCTCGGCGCCAATCGCCAACGCCTCTCGAATCGCGTCCAGCAGGCCCGCGCTTTCATTGCGCATGTGCGTCGAGTAGAAGCCGCCGTACGCTGCCGTGGCGCGTGCCAATGCAACAAGCTCCTGCTTCGAAGCGTAGGTTCCAGGCGGATAGATGAGCGCCGTCGAAAGGCCCGCGGCGCCTTCCATCGCCGCGCGGCCCACGTGCTCCATCATCGATGCGAGTTCGCTCCCTCTCGGCGGCCGGTCCTCTTCGCCGATCACCACACGCCGCACTTGCGCCGCGCCCACGTTGTGAACGACATTTAACCCGATTCCCTTCTGTTCGAGCAGCTTTACGTATTCGGCAAGAGTACTCCATCGCACATTCGGCGGAAGCAGTTCCAGCTTGAGGGTTCGCTCGGTTTGAGGAGCTTCCGAGCCTCCCTCTCCGGCCATCATCGTCGTGATCCCCTGCCGGAGTTTGCTCTGCCCACTCACCGGGTCGAGCAGCAGAGGCAGGCTTGTCGCGCCCATCATATCGATGAAACCCGGTGCAGCCACCAGGCCGTCGGCGTCGATGCGCCGCCTCGCTGTGCGGCCCGACGCGAGGTAACCGACTTCGCGGATGACTCCGTCCTTGATGCCGAGATCGGCGCGAAACCATGGGTTTCCCGAGCCGTCTACGATCCTCGCGCCCGCGATCAGGATGTCGAACTCCGGATCGGCGGCGATTACCAGGGGAAGCACGGCGGAAACAACCGCCAGGAGCGAAATTCCGCGACGTATCATGTCCGCTATAGTAGCAACTGAACATGCTGCGCGACCCGAGCCTGATCCCGCTTTCGCATCAGCACCACAACGGGCTAGCGCTATGCGTCCTGATCGACCGCGCCCTCCGCGCCGATGGCTCGGCCGAATCCGTCGCAGTGCAGGCCCGGCGGGCGGTCGAGCACTATGAAATCGAGCTTGCGAATCATTTCGGGATCGAAGAGCAACTGCTGTTCCCGGCAGTTGTCGCGCATCTCGGAAGTGATCAGGCCGTTTCCGTCCTCATCGCGGCATTGGTTGCCGAGCATCGCCGGATCGAGCGAACCGTGGAAACGCTGCGGACCGGGCCAACGGCCGCCGCACTTACGGGACTAAGCAGCCTGTTGCGCGCGCATATCCGGCGCGAAGAAAGAGAACTCTTCGAAGAGACGCAGCGCCGCCTGCCCCGCGCAACTCTCGACTGGCTCGGAGGCCAAATCGACGCTCGCGTCGTCCGCGTTTGCCTTCAACCCTTGCCGGCCGCCGAATAGTGAATTGGGCGAGGCGAGCTGATGACCATCGCTGCCGGCATCGAGTTACCACAAACGGGATGACGCAGATCTGCCGCCGCCAAAGGCCGGGGCGTTGCACGGGTTCGGTTCGGCTGCGCGCGGCGAGATGCGGGTGGATAGCGAGGTCGGCCTTTTCTTCGATTAGATCCGTCGGCACGCCTTGGGCTGCCCGGTGCTCCGGCGATGATGCGAGAACAGAGCGCTCCGTCCCCTCGTCCGGCGCAGGGTGGACGTTCCGCACGAGTTCATCGAAAGAGCACGGTTGCGGACCGACGACGAGGCTTGTAGCCAGCGTCCCGACCGCTGTCAGCCTCTGCTAAGTGAGCCACCAGCCGAATGCGTCAGCGTTGCGGAGTTCCGGCGAATGCTGCGTGTCTCGTCTTGTGACTGTAGTTGGGCGGCCATCGCGCTGGGGTAAGGAGCCAACGGACCGGAACGCATCCGGCCTAGAACATGGGGTGCTACGAAACAGATCTCGATCAAAGGCCTTCTGCTGCCTGCCCAATTGGCGACGAGCCGCCAGAGTCAAATTTGGGTTACCAGCATTCCCGAGTCTCAAATCCGGTGGAAGGCCTTCAGAATTTCGCGAGTGGAGTAGTGCAGAGCGATGGGCCGGCCGTGGGGACATGCCATGGGACAATCCGTGGCGGCGAGCGCCGTCAGCAGCCAGTCCATCTTGGTTTGATCGAGCCGTGTGTTGATCTTGATCGCCGCGCGGCAGGCGATGGATGCCGCGATGTTCCGGCGAACGTCGTCAAGCGAAAGCCCGCGGAAATCGTCCTCGGCAATTTCGAGGATTTCGAACAGCAGCCTTTCCAGTTCTCCCGGCCCGATGCCCGCCGGCGCGCCCTTGATGGCAATGGTACGGTTACCGAACGGCTCGGTCTCGAACCCGATGGTCTGAAGTTCATCGGCGATGCGGGCGTACTCGATCTGCTGCCCGGCCGTCAATTGGATCACCATCGGCATCAGCAGATGTTGCATCTCGACCTGACCCTCGGCACGCTGCTTCAGCACCTTTTCGAACCGGATGCGCTCGTGAGCCACGTGCTGGTCGATGATCCATAGTCCGTCGCGGCCGGCGGCGATGATAAAGCTGTTGTGGATCTGGCCAAGCGGACGGAGATCGCCAAGCGAGGTAAGAGAGGCCGGCGTCCCCATGAGCTCAGGCGGGAAGGCGATGTGGGTGTCGGGGATCAGGAACTTGACTGGTTCCGCCGAGGGCGCGGGAGTGAGCGGCGCTGCAAGCGGGATCGATCCCTCGCCAAACGACAGGCGAGGCGCGGGTCCGGTCGTGGCACGAAGCGTCAGGACAGGAAGGTCGGACTCACGTTCTCCGGGCGGGATCGCGGGCGGCTCGCTGTTGGTATCAATCGCGGCCTGAAGCCCGCCGGAAGGAGGTTCGGCGACCGTTTCGTTTTCAATCATCTGCGAGAATTCCGAGAACGGAAGCCTCGCTGCCCGCTGAAACTCCGCAGATTGCCCTGGCGCACTCCCAGGAGTCACGGCGAAAGCCGGCGCCGGCCGCGATTCGATCAGTCTCTCCCGCAACGCGTCGCGCGTGGAATCGTGAACGAACGATTGATGGCGAAAACGCACCTCGGTCTTTGAAGGATGTACGTTGACATCGACCTCTTCACTGTCACATTCGAGAAACAAAAGCGCGAACGGGAAACAGGCCGGCGGCATCAGATTGTAATAGGCGGCGGAGATGGCGTGCAGAATCACGCGGTCCCGGATGAGACGTCCGTTCACGAAGATAAAGATCGAGTTGCGATTGCCCTTCTGGACCTGTGGCCGGGAGATGAAACCTCTCAGGCGGAAAACTTTCACCAGCGGTTCGTCCTGTTCCAGCGTGGGCGGTATCTTCAGTGCGCGCTCGACCGTGCCCAGGTCCACGAGTTCATCGAGCGTCTCACTTCCGAAAACCTGGAATACCCTTTCCCGCAGATTCTGCGCCGTTGTCACGTGAAGGAGTTCGTTGCCGCCGCTGATCAACTGAAACGTGGCGCCCGGGTGCGCAAGACTGTAATGAGTCACGAGCGAGGCGATGTGCGCGAGTTCGGTCTGCTCGGACCGCAGAAACTTCTTGCGGGCGGGGATGTTGTAAAACAGATCGCGCACCGCGATGACGGTTCCGGGCGGAAGCGCAGCCTCTTCGTAGCGAAGCATTTTCCCGCCGGCGATCTCGACGCGAGCGCCCGTTTCTTCCTCGGGGGAGCGAGTCTCAAGCAACAGCCGCGAGACGGAGGCGATCGAGGGCAGGGCTTCGCCGCGGAATCCGAGCGTCGCGATCGACAGCAGATCCTTGACGTCACGGAGTTTGCTCGTCGCGTGGCGCTCGAAGGCGAGCATGGCGTCGTCGCGGAGCATTCCGGACCCGTCATCGGAGATGCGAATCAAGCGGCGTCCGCCGCTTTCTACTTCAATTCGGAAGCGGCTGCCACCGGCATCCAATGAGTTTTCGAGAAGCTCCTTAACTACCGACGCCGGCCGCTCGACAACCTCCCCCGCCGCGATCTTGTTTGCGACCTGATCCGGAAGAACGCGAATACGGCCCATGTCAAACAGTGTGACACGGCGCGCCAAGGCCTGCTTGTGAAGGAATGTGCGGCGTCTGCGCGACGATCCGCGTACGCCGGAATTTGCATGGCCAAAGGGAAGGGGCGGCGAATGCCTGGTTCTGCAGCAGCCAGTACGCGAACCCGTCGTAACACGAGCTCCGCTGGTCCGCTCAACAAAAACGCGACCGCCGCTTGCGGGGAATGGGACAGCAAGCGGACATCCGCCGTTTGCGGACGAGGGCACTTACCCTGTTTGACTGAGGGCGGCCTCGTCCAGGAACCACGCCACGCTGCGCCCGTTGTGCGCGATGATTTGCACGGGGTACTTCTCCGGCTGGTAATCCTCCTCAAAAACTGAGTGCAGGACCTCCGCTTTCCCGGCGCCGGTCGCAAGCACAACGGTATGTTTCGCAGCCAGCAGGACGCCGGGCAGCAGCGTGACGCGCCACTCCTTGGCACTCTCGACGTAGACTGCCGCTGCGATTCCGTCGCGGTCGGCGATCAACGGGTCGCCGGGAAAAAGACTCGCCGTGTGACCGTCCGGCCCCATGCCGAGATGCAGAAGATCGATGCGCGGCATCTCGCCTGGCTCCAGATCGAACAACCCGCGAATCTCTTCGGTATAGTTCACGGCCGCTCGCCGGGGTTCAAATTCACCGAAGATCCTGTGGGTCCGCGACCGGAGGATGCGCGCCGGGAGGATGAGATGCTCTTCCGCGAGCCGAAAGTTGCTGCGCGGGTGCGTGGTCGAAACCGCGCGCTCGTCGGCCCACAAGAGATGAACCCGGTCCCAGCTAAAGTTCGCTGCGACGAGAGCTTCGAAGAGTAGCTTCGACGTGGAGCCGCCGGAAACCGCGAATGTGACAAGATCTTTCGCCGCTAGCGCATTCTCGAGCACGCTGAGTGCGTGATGCGCGCAGCCTTCGGCGGCAGCCTTTGCATCGGGGTAAGAGTATCGATGAACACTCAATCGAATTTCATCTCCTATCCCGAGGCCAGTTTTGCCGCAAGACCAACGGTCTTCTCGTAAACCGGATCGTGGCCGATCAATCCCAGTTCCTCGCGCAGCAGTGCGTCGTCCGTAAAGACCGGCAAGGCGGTTCGGTTGGCGAGTGTGTCGACGCGGGCCTCGAAAACCGCTCCTTCCAACAGTTCCACTTCCACGTGATTCCGCCCGCTGATCTCGACGACGGCCAGTTCGCCGCGGCCTTCACCGCCCTCGGAAACGAACTGAAGCCCAGGCTTTGCACCGCCGCTTTCAAGGCACTGTTTGAGCCATGCCGCGAAGTAGTAGGCGGACACGGGGATAGCGCTGCCCCTGCAGCGGATCTTGACGTCCGTCACGGTCGCGATCTGCGAGAGGTACACGGGATTCTCGAAGATCTGCGCGATCAGTTCCCGGCGGCGCGTCAGGCGGGTCCATGCGAGGTCGCAAACACGTTTTCCCAAGGCGATGGCGGTTGCGAGGTCGCACAGAATCTCTGCTGTATTGGAACAGCCGGCACTGTCGAGAATCACCTTCCCCGCCAAAGGAAAAAAACCGGCGAAGGCGGGCAGGCTGAACAGGCGGGCCGGGCGGCACCAGACAACCAGGGGGAGGTCGGGGGCAGCGAGCGGAAGCACTACGCCTGGGATATCGCTAAGCGCGGCTTCCGTCGCCGTGATATCGATCTGCTCGCAGCAGATTTGCTGACTCTTTCCGAACGGCATCCAGCACTGCGCGGAAACATGGGCCTCCAGAGCCGCGTCTCCGGATGGACGAAGATGAACGACGATCGTGCGGCTGGGGTGCTCGCGCATGACCCTTGCAATCGCTTCGCCCGCGTGTTGTTGGGCGGCTGCGGCCTCGGCGCCGGGCGAGTCATCAAGCAGCACGACGAGCGTCATGGTACACGCGCGCAACACGCCTGCGGAATCGCCGGTCTCCGTGCCTCGATCGGCAGGCCCGCCCATTGTGGCCCACAGGCCGGCGAGATCGTGGAGCACTTTCTGCGGAAGGATGGCGCTCACGGTTTTCTCCAAACGTGTCCGCGGCGCGCGAGCATCTGGTCCGCGGCCTCCGGTCCCCATGCGCCGCAGGGGTAATTCGGGAAATCGAATTGTTGCCCACTCCATACGGCCGCGATGGGCTCGACGGCGGCCCAACTGGCCTCAACCATGTCCTGGCGCGTGTAGAGCGTGGCATCGCCCGCGATCGCGTCGAGCAGCAGCGTTTCATAAGCCGAAGGTGAGCGGCCGCCGAAACTCGATCCGTAGTTGAAGTCCATGGACACCGGGCGGAGTTTCATGCCCGAGCCAGGCTGCTTCGAAAGGAATTTGAGTGAAATGCCTTCTTCTGGCTGGATGCGGACGATGAGCAGGTTGGGACGGGCGCCGTCGCCGTTCGCGTCGAACATATCGTGTGGCGGAGCGTTGAACTGTATGGCAATCTCGCTGACGCGCTTCGGAAGGCGCTTGCCCGTACGAATATAAAACGGCACGCCGG